>Ga0181352_1000035_pt1 | contig 52593 bp, 71 predicted proteins | sample Fa13VDMLBSN_FD_130103 | JGI IMG/M metagenome (GOLD analysis project Ga0181352, IMG submission 130103) | Freshwater viral communities from Lake Michigan, USA - Fa13.VD.MLB.S.N | ecosystem: Environmental > Aquatic > Freshwater > Lake | place: USA: Michigan | collected 2013-09-23 | reverse complement strand
TTCTGCGAGGGGCTGCGCGAATGGGCGGATGAGGAAACCGGCGCGCAGTGGCAGCCGACGTTCGCGGCGTGGCCGCCGGGCGCTTGGGCTTACACAATGCCGGCGAGCAAGGAAAGCGCCGCCCGGCTGCTGCTGTCTGCGCCGATGCCCGTTGATTGCTCGCCGGAGCTGCGGGCGCTGGTCGGCACGATCGACGATTCGGATTTTTTCGCGGCGTCCAGCGCGCTCGAAGCCGGCGAGCTCTTGCAGCCGGAGCGGCGGGTTTTCGATCAGTGGCACCATCAGCTCAGGGGCTACCATTTCGCCCGGCGGCGCAACTGGCGAGCCGGGCTAGCAATGGGAATGGGGACGGGCAAGAGCAAGGTTGCTATCGATGCCATCGTGAACGCCAACGCCCGGCGCGTCCTGATTCTCTGCCCGGCGACGGTGCTCGGCGTGTGGCGGGGACAGTTCCGGCAGCATGGCCCACAATGCGACGTGCTGATCCTGGATGATCGAATGACAGTCAAACAGAAACGGGAGAGGGCGACGGCGTTCGCGATGGCGGCGGGGTACGTTTCCGCGGCCGGTCGCAATTTCGTTACGTGTATCAACTATGAAAGCGCGATCCGGCCGGAGTTCAGCGCCTGGGCGCTGCTGCAACAATGGGACGCCGTTATCTGCGACGAAGCGCACCGCGCGAAAAATCCCGACGGCGTCACTGGGAAGCTGATCGCCAAGCTGCGATTGCGGTCGAATATGCGGTTGGCGCTGTCGGGTACGTTCATGCCGCACAGCCCGGCGGATCTGTTCAGCCCGTTCCGGTTCGTCGATCCCAGCATTTTCGGGGACAATTTTTTCGCGTTCAAGAAACGCTATGCGATAACGGGACAATTCGGCGAGTTCCTGGGGTGGCGCAGGAAAGCGGATCTGCGCAAACGATACCATACGGGAGCAATCGTAATCGGGTCCGAAGTGCTCGATCTGCCGCCGGTCCAGCATATTGAAATCGAGTTCGATCTTCCCAAAAAGTCGCAAGCGATCTACCAAGAGCTCTGGGAAGAGTTTTGCACGATCACGGCCGGCGGCGTTGTCACTGTCGACAACGCCCTGGTTAAGCTCCTGCGGGCGCAGCAGATTACAAGCGGATTTTTGCCGCTCGATGAGGCCATCGGCGAAGAGCTCGACCCGACGGCGACGCCGCGGCCGAAGATCGAAATTCTGAACGACGCGAAGGAAGCATTGCTGGCCGATCGTTTGCGGGATCTGCCGGAGGGCGAGCCCGTCTGCGTGTTCTGCAAGTACCGATATGACTTAGATTCTGTCCGGCGCGTGGCCGAAAAAATCGAGAATGAGCGCAACGGTACGGCGAACATGACGCCGGCAGCTCGCGAGGCCAAGAAGGCGAAGCTGATCGCGGCCGGCGAATGGCGGCCGTTTGCTTGCGGTGAAGTTTCCGGGACGCGGAAAGATCTAACCAGCGAAAGCAAGCTGCCGGAGGGGTTCGCGGTCTTCGCGGTTCAGGAGCAATCCGGCGGCGTCGGGGTGGACTTCACGCGAAGCTGTATCGCGTTCATGTATTCGATCGGGTTCAGCCTGGGGAATTACGAGCAAATTCTCGCGCGGCTCAATCGCCCGGGGCAGTCGCGCCCGGTCCGGTTTTATCATCTGATCGCCCGCCGGACTGTTGACCGGAAGATCCGGCAAGCCCTGGCGGCGCGAAAGCGGGTTGTCGATTCCATTTCAGAAGCAATCAGCGCCGGGACGCTCCGGCAATGGACGGAAGACGAATGAACACAATCGCCAAAATAGCTTATCCTTGCCGCGCGGCGGTCCCGGGGCCCGAATATAACGAAGCCCTGTTACCGCTCCGGCCGTTCGCGTTCAAGGAAGAGGATTCTCTTGTCGCGCTGGTCTATGTCGCGGATCCCCAGCATTTTTGCAAATGGCTTGCGCAGAAGTGCGACGCCGACGGGAAATTTTTCATGTTCGGCGAGTTTTTGACTCAGCAAAGCAAGGGCAAATGGGTGGTTGATGCTGACGGTATGCCGCTCTGTCAAGTCGGATGCCTGCGCGTCGCTCACGTAATCCGCGATCTGTTGAACAAGTACAAGCCGGAGCTGTCCCGATGAGACAAGCAAACCGCAAAACGAAGTTTCTCACGATCCATCTAGCGCGCGAGCTGCACGGCCGGATTGTCAAGATGGCCCGGGCGGCCGGGATGCCGATTGGGCAGTTCGCGGCGCAAGTGCTCCTCGAGGCCGCCAACGCCCAGGCGGCCGCGGCTGCGCGTCGCTGCGTTCATGGCGCGGCCGTCGATCGCTGCGAAGCCTGCGCAACTGGCGTGGAGTAAAGACGACTTGCCGCACGTTGCGGCGGGTGGTAAGTTTCCGACCCGTGTTTCGGCGCGGGGCAAAATCTGAAAGGCTGAACAATGGCAAAGAAAGCAACGGCGGTCAAGACACTCCGCCCCAGCGGATCCCCGGCGGCCGCGGATCCCCGGCTTGCGAAGTCGATCGACGACGCAAACGCCGAACTAAACGCGATCCGGCCGGAAGCTGCCGGCGGCGACGCCAATCTGGCCGGCGCTGACTTGACCGGCGTCGGGCGGGAATATGTCGGATTCATGGAAGAGCTCGACGAGCTCGAAACAAAAGCCGACAAGCTCAAGGCCAAGATGAAACACCGCGAAGAGTGGATGCTCGAAGCAATGCGCACGGCCGGCGTCCCGCGGTTCACTGTCGCGGGCGAGTCGGGCGCGCGAAAAACATTTTCGGTCGCGGAGGACTGGATTGTAAGCAAGGCGAAGGGGATCGACACGGAACAGCTTGCCGACGTGCTCAAGGTTATTCAAATGCCGGAGCTGATCGGGCAAGCGGTGAACGCGAACACGCTCAAGGCTACCGTCAAGCAGTTCATGGCGACGGCCGGACTGGCTGACGCCCTGGGCGATCGCGCTTACTGTCGCCAGTGTTCGACATTTCACGGCGTCGAAGCTGTGGGCCGGGCTTGTCCGGCCGGCTGTCTGGACGATCGGTATCAAGGCGATCGGCCGGAGCTCCTGGCGAAAGTAATCGACGGGATCCCGGCGGAGCTCCGCGCGGTTCTGTACGTCGAAAAACAATACAAGCTGGGCGCGCGGAGCGCTTAGCGGTTTCTGCCTGTTCCCGTTTTCATAAAGGTTTTGCTATGTCGTCTAAGATCCTATTTTCTACGCTCGCCGAAGCTGTCGCGGAAGTGAAGCCCGGCGACGATCGGCAATTGCTGATCGTCAAGTTCAAGGCCAAGGAATACTTTACGCTTGCCGACGATCTGGATTCAGCCCTGGCGGCCGTGCTCCGGCACTTAGGCGCGGAAGCCGGAGCGGTCCCCCTGGATCTGATTTTGCAAGCTTGCCGCGATCAGCTCGCGCCCAAGGATGCAGCGCGCGGGCCCGGTCCGTCCCCCGAAAAAATCCGGCTTTCGTCCCTGTCCGTTGCGGAGCTCAAGGAAATTCACCGCAAGCAGATCGCGACGATCGACGGCGAGCCCGAAACGGCCGGGCTTAAGCGGGCTGATCTGATCCGCGCGATCGCTCGCCGGCTGCCGGACGATTACGCCGACGACAAGATGGAAGGCGTCGTCGACGATCCGCCGGCCGTGAAGTGAATCCCCGTTGAAACCGTGTATCTTGTTTCGTTTTTTGTTCCGTTTTTAAGGTGTTGAAATAATGGCTAAGAAAACTGCGGCCGCGGCCGCTCAAACTCCCGCGAATGTTGCCCCCGAATCCCGGTCGCTCGCGATGATTGACGCAAGCAATTACGCGCTGATCAACGACAGCGCGTCGCTAAAATCGATGATTTACAATCTACAAGGCGAACAGATCAGCGAATTTGATCTGGATCGCGTGAAGATCCCCGCCGGCGGCGGAATGTTTTTCAACGTCCCGACGCTCGAAGGGATCAAGCCGGCGGAGTCGATCGAGGGGATCGTCTTGCATATCGGGATCCGCCGGAGCTACTGGGAAGATCCGAATCCGACGGGCGTCCCGCCGCAATGCTATTCCGTCGACGGGCTGATCGGGATCGGATCCCCAGGCGGCGACTGTGGGGCTTGTCCGTTTAACCAGTTCGGAAGCGCGGTGAACGCCAACGGCAAGCAAGGCCGCGGCAAGCGATGCCGGGAGATGCGCGTTTTGCTGATCATTCGGCCGGAAGATCGGCTGCCGCTTGTCGTCCTGGCTCCGCCGGCGTCGATCAAAGGGATCAAACAGTGGCTAATGCGGCTGCCGGTTTATATGTTTCAAGCCGTTCTGCGGTTGCGCCTGCAAGCGGACAAGAACAACGACGGAATCGCATACTCTAAGCTGATCCCCGAATATGTCGGGGCGATTTCGCCGGAAGCCGCAAAGGGCTTGCAGAAGTATGCCGAAACGCTCAAGAAAGTAATTGTCGGCAAGGCCCCAGTTTCCGGCGACTTCATCGACGAAGAGGAAGAGCTCGAAGCGCCGGAGCTGCCGGAGGATGAGCCCGATACGGTGGACGGCGCGGTTGTCGAGTAGCCCGCCGGATCTAGCAACTCCGGCGGGTATGTGGCCCGCCGGATGGGTCTACGTGGTTGGCTAGACGATTGGGGCGAGCGCATGAAGCCGGCGGAATTTCTGCGCGCCATGTTTGGCGCGGATCAAGAGGGCGTCGTTGCTCTCTGGCGATCCGATACAAAAGCGACGATCTGGGCGAAGCCCGGCGACGATAAGGCCGTCGACAAGTTCGCGGCGGCGGCGGCCGCTGGCCCGTTCGATGCTTACTACTCTGTTTGCCTGATGGGCAAGCCGGCCGCCGGCCGCGGATCCATCGCGGACGTTTCCAGTGTGCCGGGCGTGTGGGCCGATATCGACTACGCGACCAAGCCAAACGAAGGGAAGCCAAACGCCAAAAAAAACTATCCGCCGGCGGACGTTGTCGAGCGGGTAATTGCGGCGATGCCAGCGCCGCCCACGCTTCGGGTTGTCACTGGCGGCGGGGTGCATGTTTATTGGTTGTTTGATAAGCCGTTCCCGATCACAAGCGACGACGATCGGGCGCGAGCCGGCGAGCTGGTGAAAGCTTGGCAGGGGATGCTAAAAACGAAGCTTCTCAAGCTGGGCGGGTACGGGCTAGATTCAACGTTCGACCTGGCGCGAGTGCTCCGGATCCCCGGCACGCCCCATACGAAGCATCCGGGCCGGCTGGTTGCCGTCGATCCGCCCGCTAAGGCCGGCGAGCTGGTCCGCTATACGTTCGAGGCGATCGAGGGGTACGTTCAGACGGGATCCCTCTTGCAGCCCGCCGCGACGCCCGGGGCCCCTAAGAAGGCGAAGCCAGCGACGCCGGCAGCTCCGGCCGTGGCAACATACGCGACGGCGACAAGCGAGCCCCCCGCGGTGAAGCTTTCTAATCTGATGGCGGCAAGCCCGGAATTCTGCAAGCTGTTTCAGGGGAAGGAAAGCAAGGCGAGCCCGTCGGAATACGATATGGCCCTCGCCAACTATGCGATCAATGCCGGCTGGACCGACCAGGAAGCCGCGGCGCTGCTGGTCGCGTTCGCTCGCGACAAGTTTCCCGATCACGTCGAAAAGCTGTTGCGAGTGACTAACGGGGTTCAAGATTATTTGAAGCTCACGGTTGGCAAGGCTCACGACAAGCGGGTGGTCGATGCCAGCGCCGCCAAAAACGATCAGGCGATAGATCAACTAGCTGTCGAGGTCCGCGCGGCGGATCGCGAGGGCCGGGACGTGAGTCGCGCGATCGTCTTAGAGAATGTGAGTAGCTTCCTGGGCGTTCAAGTGGTTGGGTTCCGGCAGACGGGCCGGCGTGAAGAGCTGTATAGCTTGCTGATCAAACAGCACGACAAGGTACTGGAAATCATCATCGGCAACGCCGGGGCGATCCATTCGAGCCCGCAAAGACTGTGCGAGCGGTTAATGGCGGAAGCCGGCCGGTTCGTCGCTGTTTCGGGCAAGCTCAAAAAAGAATGGGGCGCGATCGTTTCCGGGCTGATCGCGATCCGGGATTTTCACGACGTTCAGGAAGCGGAGCTCAGCGATCGAGTTCGATCGATTATCGAAGAGCATCTTTCGCGGCACTCCGGCGGGTATCACGTCGAAGACGATACCGGACGGATCAAGGCCGCGATGAACGGCCGGCCGTTCATTTGCGACGGCCGCTTGCACGTGATGGGATCCGCGCTAAAGCGGCTAGCTAGCGAAATCGATCGCGGGGTTGCCGGCGCTGATCTGTATGTTGGTCTAAAGCAAAGCGGGTTCGTGCAAGTGACGATCCAGATACCAAGCCGGAAGACTTCGCGGAGCTACTGGGCGAACAGCGCCGAAGGTTTTTGCATCGCCGACGCCCCCGACAAGACGCCGGTCCGTGACGCCGACTTGCGCCGCAGTAATAGTACACGTGCGACCCCCCAGGCAATCTAAAAAGCAACTCGACCCCCCCGTTACTTTACTTGTTACTACATGAGGCCCCATAAGGACTTGCGCGGAGAGATAGTAACGGCTAGCCGTTACTTTGGAGCTGATTTTCGGCCGGCGAGCTCGCGACAGCCCCCGGTTGGGTGGTTTTTCGATCGCCGGAAAGTTTTGCACTGGTTAAAAAATGGCTGAACAAGAATCAAACGAGTTTCGCGTAATCGGTCCGCCTGGAACGGGCAAAACCGAATATCTATCGCGACAAGTAAAGCGAGCGATCGAGAACAATCGGCGGCCGCTGATCACGTCGCTTACCAAGGCCGCGGCGGCGGAAATCGCCGGCCGGCTGGATTTCCGCCCGGCCGATACCGTCGGGGATGACGACGGCGAGTTCGACAGCTCGACCCCTAGTTATCCATTCAGCGACGAGCAAGTCGGGACGCTCCACGCCCATTGCTTTCGCTCCCTGGGTGCTCCGCAAATGATTGCGAAGCAAGAGCACACCGACGACTGGAACAAGTTTGTTGCAAAACTAAATCCAGCCTGGGAATTGTCCCCGTCGGCGTTCGTGAGTTCCAGCGAAGAGGGTAGGCAACGCGCGGGGATGGGGGACGGGACTTATGCGACCTACTCAGCGCTGCGGGCGAAGATGGTCGCCGATTCTTTCTGGCCTGTCGAGATACAAGCTTTCGCCCAGAAGTTTCGGGAATGGAAAACGCTCGCCGGCTTGTTCGACTTTACCGATCTGGTCGAAACATGCCTCCGCGACGTTCCGGCAGCGCCCTACAATCCCGATGTGATTTTTGTTGACGAGGCGCAGGATCACGATCGCTTAGAATTGTCGCTTGTGCGCAAGTGGTCCGCCGGCGTCGACCGGCTGATCGTCTGCGGGGATCCGGATCAGAATTTGTACGAGTTTCGCGGGGCGGAGCCGGAAGCTTTCTATGCTCAGGAAATCCCCGAATCCCATTACGTTGTTTTGAAGCAATCCTGGCGGGTGCCGATCGCGGTTCACGCCGCGGCGATGGGGATGATAGGGCGGGTGGAGAATCGCCGGGTTGTGGAGTACCTACCGAAGCAAGAGCCGGGCGAAGTTCGCCGGGAGTGGATCCGGGTAAGGGATCAGCACAAGATTGTCGCGAAGGCGATGGAGTTCGCCGACGCCGGCAAATCGGTAATGATCCTGGCGAGCTGCGAATATATGCTCGCGGGGCTGGTCAAGTTCCTGCGCGAAGCCGGGATTCCTTTTCACAATCCCTACGCGCCAAACCGCGGTAATTTCAATCCCCTGGCCGATAGAAACGGGATCACGTCGCCGCAACGGCTGCTGGCGTTCCTGCGCTGCAGCGAAAAATTCTACGGCGACGCCGCGCGGCTGTGGACGTGGAAAGAGCTCGAAAGCTGGGCGGATCCGCTGACGCTGGACGGGTTCATGGCGCGAGGGGCAAAAAAACAACTGGCAGCCCTGGCAACGTCCCGCGGTGAAGCGGTGGTCGATGTTGCTCAGCTCCGGCCGCTCTTGCATCCCGAAACCGGCTTATCGGAGCTGGCGGCGCTAACTGGGGATCCGCTGGGGTGGTATCGGGCCCGGCTGAACGGATCGCGAAAGAAAGCTTTCGATTTTCCCTTCGCGGTTATCGGCCGGAAGGGGCCGCGCGGGCTGACTGAAAAACCCAGGCTAATCCTGGGGACAATTCATAGCGTCAAGGGCGGAGAGGCCGACGTTGTGTTGCTGTTCCCGGATCTGTCGCCGGAGGGTTGCGAAACATTCGGGCACAATCCGAACAGCCTGTATCGGTCTTTTTATGTCGCAATGACTCGCGCGAAAGAAACGCTTTTGCTATGTCAGAATTCAAGCTCGATGGCGATCAGGTGGAGCGAGTGAACATGAAAGCCGTGTATTTTGAGCGGATCGAATTTGAAAGCGCCGAAAGGCGATCGCGAGACCTGGAGCTGCTGATCGTCCGGCTTGCCAATTTCGCGAGCCATTACGGGAGGGGCCGGCGGGTCGAGGTCGAGCTCCGGCAAGGTGTCAATTTTGCGGAGCTGCGCGGCGAAGTGACAAGCGACGCGCTGACTGTGGAAGATCGTCGCGAGCTCTTGCCCGATCCCCAGAAGCTGCCGGGAGGAAAAACATAATGGCCCGAAAAAAACGAAGCCCAAGCCCGTACTCGACCGGCCGCCGGCGAGTGCATCGAAGCGACCCCCCGGCGCTGTCGCTCGTTACTGAATGCGTCCGCAACGGGACGCTTGACGTGCGCTGCGAGACGGGAGAAGTGTTCACCAATTTCCGCCGGCGAGTGAAGCGGCGGTTGCATATCGATCGAGACGGCTACGCCGGCTTTACGCTGAATGTCGAGCGGACGCCGCGGGGCCGGCCGACGTTTAGCGGCAATCACCACGGGAAGCCCGTCAAACGCTGGCGGCGGCGGCAGTATGTGCTCGTTCACCGGCTGGTTGTCGCCAAGCTCCGGGCGATCGAAAAATACGCGGACAACTGGCAAGCGAATTTTATCGAGCTGCCGCTCTGCCTTGACGTGGATCACGAAGACCTGAACCGCTCGAACAATCGCGGCCGCAATCTGCGGATCCGGACGATCGACGCGAATCGAAGCCGGCGGGAGTACACGCCGGAAGAGGCCGCCCAGGCGGAAGCCGACGCCGCGGAATTTTTCAGGGGGGAAAATGCCTAGCATCCTGGAACAGCTCGCCGCACAACTGCAAGCGCCGGACGCTCCCCGGGAGCTGCCGGCCGTCCGGCAATCGCCCCCGGCGAAGCTCCGGACGTTGCCGCCCAGGATCGACGCCGCGGCCGCGGAGCTCCGGCCGGGACTGTGGCGACTTCGCCGGCTGCCGGCGTTCCCTGCGGCCGTCGATCGGCTGCCCTGGGGCGAAATGGGCGTCCCCCGGTATGTCGAGTACCTGGATCACTGGTACACGCCCGGGCGCGGCGGTTGCTGGGATCTGGCGGAGTATTCAACGGCGATCCCGCACTGGCACTTCGCGGAGCTCCGCCGCGACGGGGATCCCGCCGGGCCGGCGAGCTGCCCGGCTTGCTGTTTCGAGTGCGGCCGTCGGTTGTTCTATCGCACGGAAGCCGGGCTCGAATTTTGCGCGCTCTGCCGGCCGTTAAAATCGGGCGAGAGGATCCGCGGGGTATTCGCTAACAGCGAAGGCGAGCCCGACGACTGCCCGCCCAGCTTGCAAAACGTCGAATTTTTCCTCCGCGCTGGTTTCGGGACTTGGGATTATCCGGGGTAACAATGGCAAAAACGAAAGCAACGCAAACCGGGGTGCCGATCGAACAGATCGACGAAATCCGGTTTTTTACTCACGATGACGAAACGGACGCCCGCGGGAATAACGAGCCCGGCGGCGACGTGTGGGTCAATGCGGCCGATCTTGTCCGGGCTGTTCGAGCGCACGAAGACAAGATTTTCGCGGTGAGCTCGGTGGCGATCGGCGGCGGTTTGCATCCGATCTTGAGGGAGTCGATCAAGGCCGCCAACGAAGTAACGATCGCCCTACTCAATCGGGTAATTCTGCAAGCCACAAAAACGGCAAAGCGAGGGAGTAACTAAAAATGGGGGCGGAAACAAACTTGAAAGATCGGGTCGCCAAGTATCTGAAACGATTGCAGCCGCGGCACAAGCTATGGTTCTATAAGGTGCACGGTTCCGGGATGCAAAAAATGGGGATCCCGGATCTGTGCGTCGTGTTCTACGGCGTTCCCGTTTTCATCGAACTAAAGGCGACGGCCGCCGGCGAGCCGACGAAGATCCAGCTTGCCCGGATGAAGCAAATCGAGGCCGCCGGCGGATATTGCGCGGTCGCTTGCACTGTCGAGCGGGTTCGCGAAATCTTGCTCGAAGCCTGGGAGTTCCGATTTTCTGAACTACACTCCGCCGCTGGCCTGGAAATTTATCGCCCGATTTTGGAGCCCGTAAAATGATCGCGATCGCTGTCGCCGCTCTGGTCTGTGCTGCTGTCCTGCCGTTCCTGCCGACTATCGTCGCGTTTCTGTGTCCCTGGTTGCATCCTTGCAATCGGGGCCGGCACGTCCCCGACTTTCGCCATCGGATCCGGATCTTGGGCTGGGGAGTTTCCGCCCGGAATATTTCGGCGTTTGTCGAGCAGCGCAACTACTGCCCCCGCTGCGGGCGCGAGTATGGCAACGGCTGGTCGGTGGTCGATGGTCCGCGGCAAATGCTCGCCGGCGATCTGACGCCGGAGGATCTGGCGGAGCTGTCCGCCGGCCGCGAAGTAATCCTCGAGCCGGAAGCCGGTAAACTGTGGGAATGACGCGCCCACGCTGGGCGGGTATGTTATCGGCTATCTGTTTTCTGTCACTGTCGGGAGTGCTGCCAATGTCAAGCGAAGTTTTAACGCCCCTGCCGATTGTCACGGTTGCCCTGGCTGTCGCCGATCAGGAATACGAAATCGATCTGGGCGGCGTTCATCATTTTTCGATTCAATCCCGCACGGCCGCGGACTTCCGGTTCGCCTGGGCTACGGGGCTTGCCGATGGGGCCGCCCCTACCGGGCCCTATATGACGTGCAAGAGCGGGCAAGTTCTGAACAGCCCAGAAAAAATTTCAACGCCCGGCGGAACGACGTTGTTCGTTTCGAGTGACAACGCCGGGCAAATCCTGGAAGTAATGCGCTGGCAGCGCCAAGCATCGGTGTAAAGTGATGCGCCCTAACTCAATCGGAAATTACGGGATCCGCTCGGCTGATTCGGTCGGGATTGTCGCCGCGATCGCTGGCGAGACAATCCACGCCGTCAATTCGACGATTCAGATCCCCAGCGGACAAACGTCGATCGCTGTCGAGGCGATCGGCCGCGGGCAAGACGGATCCCCCGGCGTCGGGCTGAACGGCGGCGCTGGCGGCGCTGGCGGCAATGCGACGCTGACAACGGTTGCCGTCACGCCCGGCGAAGTGCTCACGATCAATCTCGACAGTCACGCGGAGCTCCGCCGCGGGGCAACGGTGCTCGTTCGAGCTCCGGCCGGCGGATCGGTCGAAGCCGGGATCCCGGAAATCACTGAAACCGGCGGAGCGGCAGGAGCGCCCGGCGTTCAAGGATCCGGCGGCGGCGGCGGGGCGTCGGGATCCGGCGGCGGCGGCACTGGCGGCGACGCTGGCGGCGCTGGCGGGGCCGGGGCCGGGATGATCGGCGTCGGCGATGGCAACGGCGGCGCTGGCGGATCCGGCGGCGCTGGCGGCAACGGCAACGCCCCAGGCGGCGGCGGCGGCGGCGGCGCTGGTTTAGTCGCCGGGGCCGGCGGGATCGGCGGCGCTGGCGCGATGAAAATCATCTGGAGCTGATCGCATGGCTACGGCCGATCCGCAAAATTCCACGAAGTCGAGGATCGGGGCAAGCCTGCGCGGCGGGTTCGCGATCCGGGACAAGGCCCGGCGGATCGGGCAATCGACGGGCCCGTTCCAGCCCGGCACTGGCGGCGGCGGAGGGCCCCCGCCGCCCCCGGCGACGTATGGGTTCCGGGGTGCCTGGGCGATGTTTTTCGGTGTGAACGGTAAACCGTAATTTTTCAAAAGGGGAATCTATGTTGACTTATCGCGAAATCGAAAACCTGGGGGCGGCGGAGCTCAAGGCCAAGCTGCCGGAGCTAATCAAGGAATTCGGCGAGCTCGCCGAACAATCGAGGATGGCCGGCGACTTACGTCCCCTGGCGCTGCCGGAGCTGTTCGAGCGGTTCGTTCGCGCTCGACTGGACGCGAAAGCCCGGGACGTCGCGCTTGGCGAGCAAGGGAAGACGATCACCGCGCTAAACCTGGGGGCGGAGTCGCTCACGGCGCAGCTCAAAGAAGCCCGGGATCTGATCGCGCAAACATCGGCCGAAGTCGCCCGGGCGATGGAGAAGATGGCGCAAGCGGATCGAGCGGCGGCGGATGAGCTCGGCAAGCTCCGGCAAGAGCTCGCGACGGTTCGCGATCGACTCAACCAGACGACGATCGAGGCGCAGGCTGCAACGCGACTGGCGAAAGCCCGCCGCGATTGCTTGGCGGATCTGCTAAAATTCGCCGGCGATCTGAGTGCGAAAGTCGCGCCGCTGCTGGCGGCGGAATAGTTAGGGGGCGGCCGTGGATCTGACCGATTTTCAAGCCTACTGGGCACTCGAAAACGTGAATGATTCTCACGGATCAAACACGCTAACAAACGTTAACACGGCGACGTTTTCAGCGGCGAAGGTGAACAACGGGGTAAGTCTAGCGTCGGCGAGCTCGCAATATCTGACGATCGCCGACAATGCTCCGCTGTCGGTTGCTGATATCAATTTCACGATGGGCGGGTGGTTTCGGGCGACCACAAAATCCGCCGCTATGTCGATGCTCAGCAAGTGGAATACGTCGAGCCAGCGCGAATACGAGCTGCTTTATTTTAATACTGCCGATCGGTTCCAGTTTCAAGTTTCAACGAACGGGACGGCCGTCGCGGCATCTGTTTCGGCTGACACTCTCGGCAGCCCGTCGACCGCTACATGGTATTTTGTTGTTTGCGAGCATGACGCCGACGCCGACGAAATCCGGATTCGGGTCAACGATGGAACGCCGGACGCTACCGCTCACAGTGGCGGAGTACGAAACGGAACATCGGATTTTAGGATTGGGGCAAGATCGACGGCCGGCGTTTATTGGAACGGGCTGATCGACGAAGTTTTTTTCGCCAAGCGACTTTTAACAAGCGCCGAACTAACCTACCTATACAACTCCGGCAACGGCCGCACCTATCCGCTGGCGACTGTCGGCGGCGGCTTGTTTCGCTCGCCGAAGCTCGCACGGACTTCTCTTGTAGGATGACAAACAATGATCGTTTTGGGAAACGTTCCCGCCGGAATCGTGCTATATCTGCCGTTTGATACCTATAACAGCTCCGGCGCGTCGGTCACGATCACCGGCTTAGCGGTGACTGATATCGAGATTTACAAAAACGGGAGCATCACGCAACGGAGCAGCGATAACGGCTATGCGCTGTTGGATACTGACGGGATCGATTTCGACGGATCAACGGGCTTGCACGGTTTTTCGATCGATCTGGCCGACAATAGCGACGCGAGTTTCTACGCCGCGGGATCGACTTACTGGGTGCACGTGAACGCGATCACGGTTGACGGTCAAACTGTCCGCTTTACTTACTGGTTTCGGTTGACGATCGCGGAAGCAACGACCGGCGTCCCGCGGGTTGATGTTTACTCCTGGGATGGCGACTCCGCGGCGGTCGAGGTCAATACGGAGCTCGGAGTTCCGAACGTTGTCGCCCGCGGGTATATCGACGGCGGGACGGGAGAGGGGACCGATTACCCCAACAATTTCAATACGCTCACGATAGCCAATAGCGCTGTTGCGGCGAACATCACGCGATACGGCGGCACGGCTGGAACATTCTCAGGCGGCCGGCCGGAAGTGAACGTTTCGCATTTTGGCGGCACGGCTGGAACGTTTAGCGCCGGCCGGCCGGAAGTGAACACGACGCACGCCGCGGGAACGGCCTGGGGATCCGGAGCGATCACGGCCGCGGCCATCGCGAGCTCGGCGTTCACTAGCGCGAAGTTTGCTACGGGTGCACTAGCGAACGGCGTCTTTGCGGCCGGAGCGATCGACGCCGCGGCGCTGGCGGCCGATACGATCACGGCCGCGAAGCTGGCGGCGGACGTTACAACGGAGCTACAAAACGGGCTCGCTACGTCGGCTAGTCAAATGACGTTGCAGACGACGGCAAACAATATCTACACAAACACCGACGTAGCAACGTCAACGCGAATGGCTACCTATACTCAGCCGACGGGCTTCCTGGCGGCAACGTTCCCCGGGACTGTCGCGAGCACAACGAACATCACGGCCGCGGCCGGCGTCGCGGTGTCGAGCATCGGGACGAATGTAATCAGCGCGGCGTCGATCGCGGCGGCCGCGGCGAACAAGATCGCCGATCACAATCGCCGGCGGACGCAAGCCAATGTCGAAGCATCAGGCGACGGCGACGCGCTCAGCCTGGGTTCGGAATATGGGATGATCCAGCAAATCCAAGCGGCGGAAGTAAGCGGCACAGATCTGGATGTTTACCAAACCGACGGGCTGACGCTGATCGCGTCGCTTGCTCTACAGTCGGCAACATCGACCGACGTCATTATCGGGGTTGGACTCTAAAAAACATGCGCAATCGTATTTTGAAGATTGTCGAGCTGCCGGCGTCGCAGCTTGTCGAGCATCCCCGGAATCCGTCGATTCATACCGATCAGCAAAGGGCGATCGTCGGCCGGCTAATGAACGACGTCGGCATGGTTGACGCCCTGAAAGGGATCGAGCTCCCCGACGGCCGGGTTCAGATCTGGGATGGACACTTGCGGCGGGATATCGCGGGCGATGAAGTGGTCCCCGTAATTATCACGGATCTAAGCGAAGAGGAAATGAACGCCGTTACGGCGTCTTTCGATTGGACTACAACGCTCAAGAGTTTCGACGTTGCGGCGCTCGAGGATCTAATCGGATCCGTCCCCCAGGATCGCGAGCCCTTCGCCGGCATGTTCGAGCAACAAGTCGGAGCCCTGGATCTGTGGGCGTCGCTGACTGTCGAGGATCCAGCGCCGGAAGTCGAACAGATCGACGATTCAGCGCCGGCGGCCGATCCGATCACGAAGCCGGGCGATATCTGGAAGCTGGGCGAGCATCGGCTGCTATGCGGCGACGCCACAAAGGAAGCCGACGTTCTGGCGCTGATGGGCAAGCGGAAAGCTGATTGCGTTTTTACCGATCCGCCCTACGGCGTGAACATTCAAGGCGGGAACCAAAACAAGACGATCGCCGGCGACGTGACGCAAACCGCGATCCCGTTTGCGTTCGAGCTCGCGATTCGGGTCGCGACAACGCCCGACGCCCGGCTGTATTTTTGCGGCGGAGAAGGGAACATTCCGCTATACGGGAAATTGTTCGAGCTCTACTGCCGGCAGCTCCCGCGGATGCTCGTTTGGGTCAAGGAAAATTTCGCGCTCAAGCCGAATGGCTATCACAATCAATACGAGCTGATCTTCCACGGATTCAAGCCGCGGGGCGGCGGGCTCAACAAATGGTTCGCGGGTCGATCGATGGCAGAAGCTTCCGACGTGTGGGCGATCAATCGCGATCACTCGAAAGATTATGAGCACCCGACACAAAAGCCGGTCGCCCTGGCAGCGAGGGCGATCGCTAATAGCTGTCAGCCCGACGGGCTGGTCTATGAGCCCTTCGCGGGATCCGGATCGACGCTGATCGCGGCCGATCAGCTCGCGCGGACTTGCTACGCTTTGGAGATTGATCCTGGGTACTGCGATGTTATCGTGAATAGGTGGCAGCGAGTGACCGGCAAGAAAGCGAAACGCAAATGAGCTTTATCGAAAAAGCGACAGACAGCACAGCCACCGTAGCTTTCTTCGCTGTGGCATTGCTCTTGCTTGGGCTCACGATCCGGACGGTCGGGTGCCTGAATGACAGACACGAGCGAGCGGAGCAAAATCGCCGCGATCGCGAGCGGACGCCGGCCGATGCGATCCCGAAATTTTGGAGATAACACGATGGGCCCGAATCCCTACGAATCCCCGATCGGCGTCGATGATCTTTCGGCCGATCGAAAGCGACTGAATGAGGCGTTTTTCAGCTCCGGCTTTTTGTACGGAATTTTGCCGGGCTTCCTGGCTGGTTGCGTGTTCTGTCTGATCGTCATGCGACTAAGCGACTGGTTTCGCGAGCTGGGCTATTGAGTCGCCCGATTGAGCAGCCCCACAAGCGGCGGGTAGGATTTCCCACATTGGCTATCCGCTGAACGCTACGGGATTTTGAAAACGGCGGAGCTCGGCACACTTTCCCCGCACGTGTATAGATGGCGCAGCAAGACGAACAGATCGATCCGCTCGACTCAGAAGAGGACGCAACGCCGGCGAAGCGGTTCGCGTTTGTGGGCGAGCCCTGGGATCGACAATCGGGCGAGGGCGTCGGCGCTTTCGAGGCGTTCGTGATTTACCGCGATCTGGGCGGCAAGCGGAGCTTGGCGAAAGTCGGGCGGGAAGTAGGCAAATCAAAAACGCAAATGGAACGATGGTCAACGCGCTGGCAATGGGTCCGGCGCGTCGAGGAATGGGATCGCGAGCAAGACCGGCTTTATCAAGCTGACTTGCGCGAGCAGCGCAAGGCGATGGCGAAGCGGCACGCTTCCCAGGCTGTCGCGCTGCAGACGGCGGCCGTTGCCGCAATGAAAGCGATATTTGGCGAGCGGTTCGAGAAGATCACGGCCGAAACGATGAAAGCCGGGGATCTGCTAAAATTCTTTATCGAATCCGCGAAGCTCGAACGGACTGCGCTCGGCGAGCCCGAAACTATCACGGAAACTCAACACACTGGCGGCACGCCCGATAATGATCGCAAGCCCTTTATCCCGCTTACCCACGCCGGCCGAATTGACGACGCTCTGGCCCTACTTGAAGCCGCACGAGCGCGAGCGGCTGAATCAATTGCTGGGGCCGCGGATTGACCCGCGGTTCTGTCCGCACGTCCCGCACGCGAAGCAAAATTTTTGCCTGTCGTTTGACGATCGCGAATTGTTCTACGGCGGGGCGGCCGGCGGCGGCAAAAGCGATCTGATCTTGATGGCTTTCCTACAGTTCATCGACCTTCCCCACTATCGCGGGCTGATCCTGCGGCGGAGCTCGGTAGACTTAGAGCGGAGCGAAGCGATCCTCGACCGCGCGAAGTCGTGGTGGCTCCGGCCGGGATCCGGCATCACCTACGCCGCGAAGGGAAAGCGGTTCACGTTCCCCAGCGGCGCGACTTGTGAGTTTGGGCACGCGAACAACGTCGGCGACGAAGAGCGGCAATATCAAGGCGGCGCTTGGCACTTCATTGGATTCGATGAGCTGGGGCAATTTGCCGCGCGGCAATATCTTTATATGTTTTCGCGACTCCGGCGACTGAAAGCGGAAGCCGGGCTTCCTGCGATCCCGCTACGGATGCGCGGAGCCGGCAATCCGGGCGGCGTCCTGCATAACTTTTTGCGCGATCGGTTCATGTCGCTCGACTATGCGAAAGCGATTTTGAGCGGCACAAATCCGCCGGCGTTTCTGCGCGATGATTCTTACGCGGATCCCGAAACTGGCGAGGTCGATCAATGCCGGCGCGTGTTCGTTCCGGCGAAGCTGCGCGACAATCCGTCGCTCGACGCGAAGGAATATCGCGGCGGGCTCCGGCAGCTCGACGTTGTCACGCGCGAACAACTCATGGCGGGCAATTGGGTAATTAGCGCCGCCGGCCGATATAAGCCGGAGTGGTTCGAGCGGCGGTTCAGGCATCCGGGATACGATCCCGGGCTTGCGGGATATTACAAGATCGCAAACCGGGACGGGTCGATCTGGAAAGTTTTTCACGAAAGGGAATGCTATCGGTTCGTGACTTTCGACCCCGCCGGTACGGAGCGCGAGCAAAACGCGATCGCCAAGAAAAAGAAAGATCCTTCCTGGTCAGTCGCGAGCACCTGGGACATTGTGACGACGGGGCCCGGGTTCATGTTCTGGCGGGCTGTCGATCGGATTCAAGGCGAGTTCCCCGACGTGGTCAAGATGGTTTGCGGCGTGAATGAACAGCAACGGCCGCGGGCGATTTTTGTCGAGAAGGACGGGATCGGCCGCCCCTATTTTCAGCACTTGCAAAGCCTGCGGCTCCCGGTTGTCGGGATCACGACGGAAGGAAAGGACAAGCTAGTCCGCGCGGCCGATGCTACCCATGAGTCGAGCGAAGGGCGTCTTTTCCTGCCGGACTATGCGCCCTGGCTGCCGGCGCTCGAGGCGGAGCTCTTCACGTGGCAAGGGACAAGCGACGAGGTTTGCGATCAGCTCGACACGCTAAGTTATGCGGCGATGCTCAAAGTGGACGGCCGGCTGATCGGCGATATTGTTTTTGACCTGGGGGCGTGATACTATCGGGAACAGCAAGCGAGCGGATCCGCCGCGGGCTAGTGTAGGTCGCTCCGGTCCTCTCTGCCTTCATTAAGCAGACTCGGCCGGGCGGCCGTTTTTCTAAGGCTGAACAATGGCAAGGTATATTTTCCCGCTGGGGTCGGCGATCGAGTTCGACCCGATCGCCTGGGAGCTGCAAACAAGCGCCGCCGGCGCTTGCGATCTGATCCCCGCGATCCCCGGGGATCACTGGGGGCACTTCGGGGTTGTGTTGGCGCTCTGGGGTGTCGGATGATCTTGTTGCAACTCTGTTTGGGCGTTTGTCACGACGGGCTCACGCCGGAAGCTTACGAAGTTTTCATTGCTTGGGGCCCATTCGATCCGCCGGATCCGCCCGGGATGCTCTTTAGGGTCAAGCGAACATGATCGACGCAATTGTTCTCGACGTTGAAACGCTCAATAATCCCAGCGCGATCGGCTGGGCTACTTCTGGACTGGGCGTCGGCGTCGCTGTCGTTTATGAATCCCGCCGCGATCGGTTCACGTGCTACGGGCAAGACGACGTCGAAGCGCTAAAGGATCGAATCCGATGGGCGGACATTGTCGCCGGGTTTAATATCTGGGCTTTCGATCTTCCCGTTATTTATGGGATTGACAAGCGCGACTGGCCGGCGAGCTCGCAAGCTTCCTGGCTGCGCGGAAATTCGCTAATTCTCGACGCGCGTCGGTTGCTTATGTCGGGGCTGGGGCTGAATCCGAACGGCGGAGCGACGGGGGCCGGCACAAATCTGGACGCGACAGCGGTCGCGACGCTGGGGATCCAGGCGGCCGGCGGGAAGATGCTCGACAGCGCCGCGCTGCCGGATATGATCCGCGAGGGATCCCCGGCCGGCATTCTCGCCGCGGCTTTCGAGTGCACTCGGCACGTCGCTCTTGAACGCGATTTATGCCGGTTCATGCTCCGGCACGGTTACGCAATCGCCGGCGACTACCGTCGGGCGGAGCTCTTGCCCGACGGCGAGCTGTGGGCAGCCGCGCCCTTGTTTCGCGATCGCCTGGGGGCGATATTTGGAAGCGATCTAGTCTAACGGGCCGCCGGAGTTTCTCACGTGCAAATTGTCGAGCTGTTGAAGTCGTTTCAGGAAACACCGTTGACTGTCGAGCAAGCGGAGCGGCTCGCCGCGATCCGCCAAGCGGCGACGGGCTTCGCGGCCGTCGTTCACCAGGGGCTGCCGGATTCGCACTGGCGCGACGAATGTATCCGGATGATCCGGCAAACGCTCGCGATCGCTCGCGAGGCCGTCGGCGTCGAAGTCGGCGCGGGCGACGTGATGCAAGAGCGGCAAGCGATCCTCGAGGCCAGTCGCGACGGGCTGTCGCGCCGGCAGCATGCCGCCCTGGCTGCGCTGCTGGGCGTCGCTCCGCCGGCCGTCGAAGACGACGGGCCCGAATCGAAGGGCGGCGGCAAGAGACAGCAACGCCAAAAGCAGCCGGCGACGGCGGGGGCTTGAAATTTTCGGCCGCGGCGTGATAGGATCACGCAAGCTTGCTGGATTCAGCCCCAGCGAATAAGCCCCCGGATTGTCGGAAGCGGTCCGGGGGCTTTCTATTTGCGCAAAAAAATCCCCCGGGCGATTCCACGCAGACACGCCCGGGGGATCCCGCAGTCGCCCATCGGGGCCCTATTTCGTGACGGGTGCCGGCGCTGCCGGTGGCGGAGCTCCGGCGGATCCTGGCGGCCGGCCGGGCGTCGGGGATCCCGGCGGGACGTTGTCGAGCTCGATCAATCCGCCGCGGCCGCTCAAAAACGTTCGCGATCGGCCGCCAATCTCGGCGTCGAAGATCCACCACCCGCTCCCGACGTTGCGAAAGTTTGTCGCGCCGGCGGGCCATTGCTGAACGGCCGGCGATCGACTGTCGAGCCCATGATCCCCGCAATGGCACTCCGGGCAATTGCACTCCGGCGAGCACTCACAGCCGGGCGGGTTGCGGCCGCCGCGATTGTCGCCCCAGTTCATCGTTACGGCCGCGGTTCCGGCGATCGACAAGATCGCGACGATTAAGATTGTCCGAACATCGTTCATTTCATGCCCCCAGTTAAAACGGGAACGCCGGGCGCTACGACGCGAGCGCGTCGTCAATTGTTTCGGTTCCGCCGGCGTCGCTCGGTAATTGTACCCCGAACAGCTCGCGGAAAAATCTTTGAAACGTCCCGGCGTCGTTGTTCGCTACGGTGAAGGTGAAATAGTCGTCCCGGATAAACGGCGTCGCGCCGCGGACGATGACAGCGCCGACGCCGCCGCCATAGGTGACGGGCCCGAAAGCTAGGTCGTCGATCCAAAGAGATTTCGCGTTTGTCGGCGTCCCGTTCCAGCGAATCACCAGCTCCCAATCCGACGGGATCACGTCGGGAAGGTTGATGAAAAAATGATGAAGCGCCCAGGCCGTCGGCAGCGATCCCGGCGCGATCGCGATTTTTTCGGAGCTCGCCGCGGTGTATCCTGTTCCCTCAAAGGAAATCAGCAGATCCCCGGCCGCGATCGTCGCGCTTGCCTTGATTCGGCACGCGACGCAATAGCGCTTGCCGGCCGTCAAGACTGTGGGCGAGACAGCCTGCGAAATTTCGATATTAGCCTGCGCGCCGTCGCCATCGTAGCGAAGCGAATAAGTGCCGTGGTAAACGTCCGCGCCGGTTGCCTCTTGCACGATATGGGTTGCGGCGGTTCCGGCGACGATCGTCCAGCCCGTCGGTTCATCGGATTCCCAGGTTTCAAAATCGGCATTACTCAGGATGTTAGCCTGAACGCCGTTGATGGGCGTCAACGTTCCAACGTCGCCGGTGCCTTCGCTCGCGTAGCCATACTGAACATCGGCAAGCCGGCCGGACCAGGCGAAGACTTCGTCGCCCTCTGTTTCGCCATCGGCGAAGCTGTCCGAATTGCAGACGATCCGCATTGTCTCAGACGGAACGGCGAGCTGCGTTAGCTGGCCGTTGTAGTCGGGATGCGCGGCGAAGACGCCGGCCGCTCCGGATCCCGGCGACGTAACGCCGTCAAGGTAAGCCGTCGTTAAGACGGTGCCGTCGCCGGTGTTGCTCGCCGCGGCGGAGACAGCTCCGATCGTCACGACTGAGGCGTCAACGCTCTCGGTGTCTTCGCGCATTTTGATAATCAGCGCGCGGAGCACGTCGGCGATTTCGGTCGAGGTCAATCCCAGTTCATCTAACACGGTGACGCGATCTTGCAAGCGAGTTTCCGCGAGGGTCGCGAGGGTATCCCGCCGCGCGGTGTGCTGCGCTTTCCAAGCTTCCACACTGGTTGCGAATCCCTCAACCATGAGCGCCGGCGCGCCGCTGGTCATTGCCTCAAACGTGTTCAGGATCGCGGAAAGGTCAGTATCAAGGTCCGTGGCGTCGGTCTTCTGTAAGAAGTACTGCTTCGCGATCGCGCCCAGTTGAATGAACAAGCCGTTGGGCGAAGTAATGTAATTCATGGCCATTTCGCATAACTCCCGCGCGGGTTGGAAAAATTGCAGATCCGGAGCATCATACGCCCCAGGCTCTTGTTTTCTCAATTGTGCCCGATAAGCTTTTGGGAAGTAGTTTCAATTTTTCAGGGATGGCCCGATGCCAGCAACGATCAATCCCGCGCGGTTCGTCAAGGAAATCTTGAGGCCCGGGATCTATTTCAAGCACGGGAAGCGGATCGTTGTCACGGCCGAAGACGTTGCCAAGCGCCGCGAAAGCCTAATCAGTTTGCACGCCGCGGGGCTCCGCGCTCCCGTTATTTACGAGCACGTCGATCCGGCTCCCGGTCAAATCGAGGGCGTCCCGGCTCCGGCTCAAGAGCTCGACGCCAACGATCTGATGCCGCTCACTGTCGGAAAAACTTGCGCCGACGATTCGCGGAGCTGTGTTATCAACGCCAATGGCGGGCTGGACGTGGTTCTCGAAATCGGGGATCCCCACGCGGCCGCGCAGCTCGCGAGCGGCTCGATCGAATTTGTTTCGCCGGAGCTGCGGCACTATTGGGAAGATCCGCGGACGGGCAACGTGTTTCCCGAAATGGTTTCGCATATCGCCCTGACTCACCACCCGATCCAAACCGATCAGCGCCCGGGATTCGCTCAACTGTCCTCTGTCCCTTTCGGTCGGCTGAACGGGCAAACGTTGCAACTGTCGGCGGCCGATCTAATCAAAGGTCCGCACGTGAAAACGACGCCAATCAAGACCCGCAAGCCCGGCAGCCTGTCGGCAGCCGATCAACAATTTTTGCGGACGATCGCTGTACAGCTCGCGTTCGGAAACGACGACGAAGAGCGCGAAGACGACGACAAAGATCCCCGGCCGGGGGCCGATAATCGACCCGCCGGGAATCCGGCCGGGGGGAACGACGCCGGGGCCGGCGGCGGCGGAATGCCGCCAATCGCCAACGCTCCGCCCAGCAATCCCGATATGCCGCAAGGCGCAGACGGCGACGCGATGCAACTCGAGGCGCTGTTGGCTCACGCAAAACGCCGCGGGATCGTTATGCCCGCGGATACGACGCTCGACAATCTGGTTTCGCGGTTGCTCACCGCATTTATGACGCTAAACGAAGCCGACGCAATGAACGAAGCCGAAGACGCCGCGCAAGCGACGCCCGGCGGCGGTCCTGGCGGCGGCGGGAAAGCGCAGGAGTTTTCGCCGATGAATAGTTCGCAAATGTCGGGCGGCAAGCCCACGCTCCCGGTTGACGACGCCGCGGCTCGCGCCGCGCTGGTCGCACGTATCAAGGGCTGCAAGCAACTGCCGCCCGCGATGCGCGAAACGTTGCTTGTCAACGCCGGCGCTGTCCAGTTCAGCGGCGGCACGGAAAAGCGACTGCCGGGCGCGATGACGATCGGCGATCTGCTGGCAATGTACGAAGATCAAGCGGTTCAGTTTTCGAGCGGATCGCCCCAGGCGAATCTGGTCGAGCGGATCCGCCGGCTCAAAGAAGCTCAGGCGATCCCGCCGGGGATCGCGGACAACTTGCTGGCGAAGGTCGGCGCGGTTCAGTTCAGCGCCGACGGGAAGGAAGTCGCCGCCGGGGGTGTTTCGCTGTCCGGGCTGGTCGCGCAGTACGAAGCCGCGGGCCAGTCGCTCGGCGCGCTGTTTGTCGATCAGTCGAAAGCTTACCAACAACTATCCGGCGCGATCGTCACGCCGGAGCATCCGGCCGGCGAGCGGTACACGATGGGCAAGCCGGAACAGATCGTCGCCGGCTCGAAAGAGGCGATCCAATTCGCTAACAGCGTGCTCGAACGGACTGGGCACGGATCCAGCATGAACGCCGACGGATCGGCCAAGCAAGTTTCGCGGCAACGGATTTCAATCAACGCGACGGAAGCAAGCCGCGCCTAAGCTTCCCGGTTTCGGTCCGCCAATTTTTCAGCAGCACAATTTTTCGAGGGGTTCAGACAATGGGACGTTTCAACGTTGGCGGCGGGCCGGGAATTTCGGCGAGCCGATTTTCGGCGGAAAACCAATTTTGGTGGGGGCACGAAAATCTCCGGATTTTCGACGCCAATCCCCTGATCGTTTCGACGGCGATCGACGCCGGGGCGACCCCGACTTCTGTCCTACGCGCCGGGCTGGTCCTGGGGCAAGTGACGGCGACCGGCAAATGGGCGGAGTATGACGTCACGCAAACCGACGGCCGCGAAGTCGCGCGGGGCGTGCTGGTCGAAACGATCAATATGCTCAACCTTGTGACGGGTGTCGTTGAAGACAAGCCGGGCGGGCTGGTCATGGTCGGCGGTCTGTTGATGGCGTCGAAGCTTTACGGGCTGGACGCAAACGCCCGCCGGCAGCTCGCCAAGCGGTTCGTTTTCGACGACGCGGTTCCGGGATACGACTGGGGCGGCGGCTGGTTGCGGGAAGTGACGAAGATCACCAATTACACGGTGGTAGCGGCCGACAACTTTACCGAATTTGTGTTGACGACGGCGACCGGCGTCTTCACGTTGCCGGCGATCGGTAAGGGCTATCGGTTCAAGTTCCGTTCCGAAGTGAATGCCGCGATGGGGATCGCGAGCGCGGAGGGAAACAACATTGTCGCCCTTCACGACGCCGCGGCGAGCACTTACACGTTTCAAACGGCGTCCCAGATGATCGGCGCGGCCGCGATCGTCTACAGCAACGCCGCGGGCGATAAGTGGATCATTGAAAACGTTTCCGCCGGTACTGCCGCGGTTACGCTGACGTAACAAAACAGCTCCGGCGGATCCGGTTTTTCAGCGGGGCCGGATCCGCCGGCAGCCTTGCTTCGCTCCCTTCGCTGCAAACTTTATCCGCGACAATTTCAAGAGAGTTTACAAATGACTGTTGCACTTCCAACCATTTTGCAGCCGGGCGCGATCAATCAAACGATTTCGCAGCTCAACGTTATCAACGATCGGTTGCAGAATTTTTTCATCGGCGGCGGCGGCACGGAAACGCGCAGCGGCCGTTACTTCTCCTGGGATATCTACAACGATTCGCGGGCCGTCGGCGAGGGTCGCGCCCCTGGCACTCCGCCAAACCGGATCGCGCCGAATCCCGTCGGCAACGTTACCGGCGAGTTCCCGCGCTGGCATGAATCGATTCCGCTGTTGTACGAAAAAATTCACAATATGCGGCAAGTCGGTTCGCTGAATCCCGATATTGCCGGGGAAAGCTACATTACCCGACAGGAAGCCTACTTGGCGCAGCGCGCGGTGAACCATCGGGAATTTCAGTTTCTCGGCATGACGCGCGGAAAATACTGGTACACCCGCACGGGTGACCGGCTGATCCCGTCGCTCACGTCCGGAAGCTTGTCGATCGACTTCCAGGTTCCGGCCGGCAACAAGGATCAGCTCGACGCGCTGGGGACCGGCGATATTATTTCGGTGACGTGGAACACGGCGAGCACCGATATCCCGTTGCACGTATCGAACATCGATAAGGCGTCGGAAGTGCTGACCGGCCGCCCGATCCGTCATGCGTGGTGCAATGCGACGCGGATGAATTACATTTTGAACAACGACAAGATCCGATCGCTCGCCGGTTCGGTAAATCGCCCTTGGGATCGTTACGAGCGGATGGGCGATAACGATTTTGTGTACGTGCTGACGGCAATCCCCTGGCTCACGTGGCACGTGACGAACGGGGTTGTCGATCTGGACGGCACGACAACGGCACTGTTCAGCGACGATCTGGTTTTGTTCACCCCTCAGCCAGATTCGAGCTGGGTTCAGTACATGCAAGGCTCCGAAGTCGTGGTCGAATATCCGGGCGCGACGCCGACGGAGCGGTTCGGCGCTTACTTCTGGGCGGAACCGACAACGAAGCCGGCCGGGTATGAGCTCGCCGGCGTGATGAACGGGATCCCGGCGCTTTACAATCCCTCTTGCTTGTTCATCGCGGACGTGACGCCGTAATCGATTCGCGAACGGGGCGCGTGGCCTATTGCGAACAAGATCAAGGGCGGGCTGGTCGATTCAGACTTCGCCCGCCCTGATTTTTTGGAGCTCGCGGAATGACGGATATCATCCTTTGTACTCAGGCCGACGCAAGCGACTGGATTTCGGAAACTGGTCTTCGCTCGCGCATGGATGACGATCTGGGGCAAGATTACGACGCCGGCGAATCCGCGATTGCTGACCGGCTGATCGCGAGGGCGTCCGGCGTGGTCGCGGTACACTTGGCGACGCGCTACACTACGGCCGATTTTTCCGGGACGAATCCGCCAACGAATACGCCCCCATTCGTCCGGCATTGCGCCGCGATCATTTACACGTTCTTTAGCTGCGGCCGGCGAATGTGTCCCGTTAGCAAGGCGCTGCAAGCGGAGTACGAGCGCGTTCTTGAGTATCTCAAGGAAATCCAGTTGGGTCGGTTGCAACTCCCGGACGTTGCCGACAGCTACGAAACGTTGCCGTTTATGACAAACCTTACGATCGCCGGCGCTTCGCACGGCGTTAAGGTCCGGGCGCTAACTCAGATCAGCAGCGGAGCGCCGCCGCCGGCCGAAAGCAAGCGCAAGAACTACACGCTGGGCAATCTCGATCAATATCCGTTCACGTTCTAACAATGCCAACTTTCTACACCAAAGCAAGCCGACGGGAGGAAATCGAGCGGCTTATCCGCTCCCTGCCCGCTATGCTCGCCGGGAAGATCCCCGACGCTTACGGGATCGTTCGCGGGTTCAAGCTGCGGGTGGCGTTCGCGTTTTTTTCGATCATTCGGGAAAATTTCATTGTCAAAAGTCGGGGAGGAACAGACGAAGCCGGGATCCGCTGGCCGCCCCTCTCGCCGCAATATCTAGCCTATACGCGCCCGATGGGTCGCAACGGCTCCGGCAGTCGGCAGCCCCCGCGGGCCGGCAAATTAAGCCCGGGCGGCCGCGATGGCTTTATGTCGGATGCGCAGCTCAAACAGTGGCGGCGCTGGTACGGTTCGGCGCTGAAATATCTGGCGCTGCAAATGCCGCTTGGAGAAGCGAAAGCCCGGGCGGCCGCGAGCGCGTGGAACAAGAGCAAGGCCGCCGGCGTCCGGACTAAGCTGGAAGTTTTCGGGAACCGCCAAGTCGAGATTTTGCGCGATCGCGGGGTTTTGTACAACTCGCTTTCGCCCGGCGTTCTTACTGTCCTGGCTTGTGACGCGGATTATGCTCCGCCGGCTCCGGAGCAAGTCGTGCGCGAGCTCGGCGACGGGCTGCTGTGCGGGACAAATGTCGAATATGCCGCGCGGCACCACCTGGGGATCGGCGTTCCCGCGCGGCCGCTCTGGCCGGTTGACGGAAATTTGCCGGCCGCTTGGGTGGCTGAAATTACGGAAGTCGGCGCAAGCGGGCTGGAAAATATCGGGAGCTTATTCGCATGAAAGCGCCCAGCGCCATCGCCGCGGCCGTTCTCGCGCGGCTTCGCTCTCAGGTGACGCACGTCACGCTCGACGTGTATAGCTCCGGGATCGAGCAAGACGGCAAGCCCCCGCCGCGAGCTCCCCAGGTTTATGTCAGCCTGAATGAGCCGGCGACGCGAACCAAGGGATCCCGCGACGGGTATCCACAAAACTTGCTTGAAAGAAAATTCGCTTTTGTCGCGTTCATTTCCTGCCGGACGGGTGTCTATCATCCCGATCAGATCGAGGAAATCTATAATCGAGCATCCGGGGGAATGGATCTGCTAGAGTCGCAAATTATTGCGGCGCTGCACGACAATCAAACGCTACGCGCGGCGGCGGTTGCCAATCTCGACTCGGGCGAAGAGCCGTTTTTATATCCGCCCTACTATCAAGGTCGGACGGGGACGGAAGTACACGACGCCGGATGGTCGCACGAAGAGAATACCGGCGACGAAGGCGAGGTTGTGGGGTGGCTAGTTCGGCGCTTGCCATTCGAGGGTTTCGATCGAATCGAGTACAGTTCGGAAATTGCATAAAGGGGTGACGTATGGCACTGGGAACATTCGCGCCGGGCTATTACACGCAAACGCTCGACGGCGACGATTGCGGGCTCGTCGAAGGCGTCCGGCGACTTCGCCGGCGGTTTAAGTGGGAACCGATCCGCGCGGACAAATGGGGCGACACGACAATTGACGGCGTGTATCGCGGCGGCGATTGCTTTTTGTCCGTCGTGTTCAAGGAATGGAAGGATCCAGTCTCGACGCTGATCGCAAATATGTTCGTCCCGGCAGATCTGGGGGCTGTGGGCGAAGTCGGCGAGCTGATTACCAATTTCGCCAAGGCGCTCGTTCTCACGGCTCAGGCGGGATCCCCCGCGGCGGCCGCGGGCCCGGTGACGATCACGGCAAGCCAAGCGATCACGGCGGCCGACAACGATATGGAATTCTTGTTGGGCAATTTGCAACGGGACGTCCAGGTTCTGTTCCAGCTTATCCCGTACGATGATTCGGGGACGTTGCGGTGGTTCTCGATCACCAATCCAGCATAAAAGCCGATGGCAGAAACAACGCTCAAATTCGTTTTTCAGGACGATTCCCCGGGCGGCGGCGGAGCGACTGAGCCCGCGCGCCCACAATCGCCGGCGGGCGGTCCGGATCCCGTCGCCGGAGAAGCGACGCGACAAGCTGGCGGCCGATCGCGATCGACGGCGAGCCCGTCCCCCAGCGAGCCGGCCGGGGCCGCTCGATCGACTTCCCAGGCTGTCGGCGACGCGCTGGTCAACGCCCTGGGGCGACAGCTCGAACGGCTGCCATTTTTCGGCCAAGCGCTCCGGCTGCTGACCGAAATCGCGACGGCGTCCCGGGCTTTCGAGGCGTTCAAGACCGGCGGCGGATTCTTGCGCGAATTGCTGTCGCGAACATTCGCCGAAACGGCCGCCCGGACAACGGCCGCGGCGGCAACGGCTGCCGGGCAAGCCAGCGCCGCCGGGGGGCGGACGATCGTCGAAAGCGCCCAGGCGGCCGCGGAGAGTTTCGTCCGCGGATTCAACAAGACCCGCCGGGACGTGGAACCTGCCGGCCGGCTGCCGGCGAGCCGGCCGCCCCTGCTGCCATCGCCCGGGGATGACGGCGACGACGATCGGCTGACGGTTCCCCGGTTCCCCGGGCTGCGCGGCGAAGCCCTATCGCGCGAGATTATCGTTCGCCCGGCCGGCGGAGCGACGGCCGCCGGGAACGCCCAGGGGGCCCTGACGGTCGCCGGCGGAGCTCGCGGGGCTGCCGGGGGCTTGGCGGCCGCTGGCGGCGGAGCTGGGGCCCTGGCGGCTCCTGGCGCTGCCGGAGCTGCTGGCGGCGGAGCTGCTGGCGCTGCGGCCGGAGCGGCGGCGCTGCTGGGGCCCGTCGGGGTAGCGATCCTGGCCGGCGTCGCGGTGGTCGGGGCCGCGGTGGTCGCGATCCGCGGGCTGATCGCGGCAAACGACGCGCTCCGGAAGCATATCGCCGAAGTGGCGGAGCGGCTCCGGCCGTTCAGCGCCGAAATTCAAGCGGCAAGCGCCCGGATCGAAGTCGCGCAGCTCCGGCAAGATATCGAGCAAGCCAACGCGAACGGCGGCCGGGTTGCGCGGTTTCAAGAGGCGCAATCTCGGCTCGATCGCGGCTTGTCACGGATCGCGGCGGCCGTCGAAGGTCCGCTCCTTGACGCGGTGACGCCGTTAGTTGAACACGTCGCCGGCGTGGTCGAAGTCGGCGGGAAGATCTTCGCTGGCGTGACTGAGGTACTTAACGCCCTGGGATTTTTCAAGCCGACTTTTATCCGGTTGCTCGAAGTACAAAACCGGCTCCTGGGGTTCGCCCAGGATGAAGCAAACGAGCTCCCGCCGGAAGCCGATATTTTGGGCGCGTTCAATTCTCTTCCGGATCTTACGGTCAATTTCAACGGCCGCATTTTTAGCGGGAACGGCGAAGCCAATTTCGGCAAGCTGGAATTCCGCCAAGCGCTGCCGAATGTTGGGCTACGATGACTAAGGTCAAAGATCTTACAACGGGTTTCGGAACGCTGTCTTACGGGGCCTACACGTTTAGCGCGCTGCGGAATGTTCAATTCCGGTACGAGCCGCGATACGATACCGCGCAGCGCGCGGTGATTGCGATCGATTGTTTTTTGTCCGTCACTGGAAAAATTCACGGCAGCGACGCGACCGAATCGACGGTTGCCCGGCAGCAAACGCGGATGGATTCTGTCGTGGCTGCGCTGACGCGCCCGGGATCGACGCTGATCATTTCAGATATCGGGCTCGGGGGGACGATCAACACAAGCCGCAACGGGACAACGCCGGATATCGATATGGGGCCGCGGCCGGCGCTGCTGGCCTGTACTCCCTGGGGCGCGGATCTGTGCTGGAACGTGGTCTGGGAATGTCGCTTTACTATCCCGCCCAAGTGCGCGAGCGCGTCGATCAGCGCCGGCGACGTAATGTCGTTTGAATACGATATTGAGTACGCGACAAATCCGGAAGGGCTTCTGACTCGCGCGATCAATGGCGAGCTCGGTATTGTGCAATTCCGAAACGGGAACAAGATCGCGGCGAATCCGGAAGCGGCTTTCGATAGGATCCGGTTTAACTGTCCGCAATATTTTAAGCCCGTCACGTTTCGCCGGCGGTTCGATCGCAAGCGAAACAAAGTCGAGTTTATGGTGGTTCACGAAGAGCTGACCGGCGACGCTTTCCCCGCCGGAATCATCGAAGCCGATCTTGACTACGATCTGGAAAACCGGCCGCCCGGCTTTCTGCAATGGGCGGGATCACTGTCGGGAACGCTCAAGGTTGCGCCGGGAGTACCTAAGAAAGTCGCGGCCGACAAATTCTTTATTATCATGTTTGATATTGCGGCGAAGCTCAAAGCGACGGCCGGGCCGAAAGGTGTTGTAATTCCGGAGCGAATCAAATTCGGGAGCAAGCTGTTCGACCGATCGTCGCGGTTTTCTGTTCAGTGGCGAATGACCGCTTGCTTGCATGAAATCTTATCAAAGGCCGGGCTATGGTCCGCGGTGCCGGGGACGAACTATCAACAATGGCGAACGTCAATGGAAGCGGCCGGCGTGTTCTCCCCGCGTGGCGGCGCTGGCTTAAAATTCAGCGCCAACGACGACGTGATTGTCGATCTGTGCGCGGCTCCGGCAAAATTCAATCTAGGAAATGACGGCGGCGGCCGCCCCCAGCCCTACGAAAATACTTCGCTCCGGCTGACTTGTCCGGACGTTACCAAAGAAAATTCGTATCTGGATTTTCGCAACTCGATCATGGGGACTCAGTCGCAAAACGCGATCATTCACCGCATTATGCAAGACTGGAAATTGCCCGGCGATTCGCCGACGGGGGACGGAACATCGTCGCCCTTTCCGACGGCGATCAGCGGCAGCCCTGGGGAAGTCGCCGCGAAGGATCACGTTGTTCAGCTCGAAGGAAAAACGGACGATTATATATTGATGACGGGCCGCGCGATGCGGCTCAAGTGGAATCCCGAAATCCCCGCGCTAAAAACGGTGGCCGGCGTCAAGGTCGAGGAAATGGGTCGATCGATCAAAGTCGAGCCGCTCGTTTCCTATTTCGACTGCCCCCTGATCGGCGCACGCTGGGCGATCCTATACCGTGTGAAGGGGCAGTTGTACGGCGTGAAAGCGCCGAAGATCAAAGAATTTTGCATGAAGGACGGAGAAGAAGATGGCAGATAAAAGCGACGCGATCGCACTCGATTCCGATAGCGTTTGGGCTGAATTCACGATCAACGGGATCACGTTTGAAGTCGAGATTTACGACGCCCAGGACTGGCTTGTCGATATCGACTCAGCGCATCGACTCGACCCGAATCACTGCTTGAAGTGTGGGCGCGATCACGTTCCCGATGATGACGTTTTCGGAAAGCTCGACGATTACACTTGTCCGCATTGCGGGGCGCAGGGTGGCGAGTTCATCCGCCCATCGCGCAAGTATCTCGACGACGTTGCGCAGCTCCTAAAAGATCGATTCGGCGTGAATCGCTGCGCCCGGCAAGAGGCCGCGAAGTTCTACAACGCGATTGTGTCATCGGTTCGCGACGCTCAAAAAAAAATTACCCTATCGCCCGGATCGGGTTCTGGCTCAACATTGACGCAAGAGGATTGAATTCGCTCGATCGTCGCGCGCTGCTGGATTGTATCCCGCGGCTGCAAGCAGAATGGGAGCTCAGGTTCGGGGATCTGTCTCAAGAGAAAATGAAACGGATTCAGGCGCTCGCGCGACTGTCTTTCGGCGACAATGAGGCCGCCCACAACTACACAATGCAAATTTACCGGGCGCGACTTGAGGGCGGCGATCTGGAACAGTTCTAAGCTAGACGGGGATCGAGCTGGCTGTAAGAATAGGCGAACATTCCCCACTCTTGGAGCTCAAAAATGCCAACGACTTTCGATGAGGACGTGAAAGCTTTTTACGACGACGCGGTCCGGCAAGCTGCCGACGGGTTGTCGATCGCGGAAGCCGGCCTGATTGTTTCGCGGTTCGTCGCGCTCTGCGTGCGCAGCGCTTTCCGCCTGTCGAATCCCGGGCCGGAGAAAAAGGCGCTGGTCATGCAATGGGTAAGCGATCTGATCGATCAGCTCACGCCGGCGCTGCCGATGCCGTTTAACTGGATCGTCTGGGCGCTCAAGAAAGCAATTTTGAATTACCTTTCCGCGCAAGTCGAAGCCCAATACGAAGCGCTGAAACACGCCGCGGCGTCGCGATAGTTTCCGGCGCTGCTGATCTTATTTCACTTTCGAGGAGCTGCTGGTCATGGAATTTATCAAATCTAACCCGATGGCAGCGATGGCGATCGCGGCCGTCGTCGGCTACTTGCTTCTCACGTTCAAGAGCTCCGGCAGTTCCGGCAGCTTGGCGGCCGATGTTCCGCGGCAATTGCCGACGATCGTCCCAGTCGCGAAAGTGCGAACGTCGGGCGAAGCATTCGCGGCGCTCGACGTGGTGGTTGCGGCGCTGCGATCGAAGGGCGTCCCGGAGGCCGAAATCCAAGCGACGATTGCCGGCGTCGCGGCGAAGCTTTACAGCCCGCCGCCCGCCTAGTTCTGGCTTCGCGTTTTTTTCAAGGTGGCGAGCTGATGCAAAACAACAATAGCAATCTGATCGTGGCTGCAATGATCGGCTGCGCGATCTTGTTCGCCGGCGAGCTGTTCAAGGGATCCGCGATCGTTCCAGCGCCTGCGCCGCGGCCGGCGGAGGGCCCGGATTATGTTGCGGCTTTCGCAACAAATGACGATCGCGCCGAAGCTCGCCGGCACGCGCACGACTTTGAAACGATCCTCGAGGCGCTGGCCGACGGGATCGAATACGATCAATCCAAAAAAGAGCGGCGGTTTTCTACCGGCGTTCAGATCGACGATTTTCGGATCGCGCTCCGGGAATACAGAATGGGCGGCTGGTCGTTTATGTCGAAATACCCCGGGGTTGCGGCCGAAACGGAAAAATGGATGGAATCCCAGGTCGGCACTGGAGGCGGGCCGCTCACGGATGAGGACGTCAAGAGCTGGATCAAGGCGACGCGCACGGCCGCGGCTTGCGCGAAATACGCCGCGGAGCATTAAGGCCGCGGGTTGCAATTCTAAGGGGTAAGAATGTCGAGCAAAAAAAAGCATCCGCTGGCCTGGGCGCTGTTGGGGGTCGCAGCGGTTGCGATCGTCGCGGGCGTGGCGATCGAGCAATGGCGGAAGCTTGAGCCCGTCGGGCCGGCGATCCGGAGGGACGGCGAGCTCGTCCGGATCACGCAAGCGCCGGCGTCGATCGGCGAATATGCGACCGGCACGCCGGCCGGGCAATTCGGCTGGGTTCCCCAGAAAAATCGGACCGAAGCTTTCGTTGCTACTCTCCCCGGCCGATCGCTTTCGACGGCCGCCCCCGGGTTGTTTCGCGACGATGACAAAACGCAAGTGTTGCTTTATCGCGCGATGTATAAGCGATACCGCGCGAAGTACGGCCGCGATTTTGTGGTCGGATCCCAGGGGATCGGGGATTGTGTTTCCTGGGGATACAAGCACGGTTGCGATATCACTCTTGCTGTTGATTGCGAGCTCGGGGTTGTCCCGAAAGATTCTTGGATTGAAGCGGCGACAGAGTCGATTTATGGCGGGTCGCGAGTCGAAGCGCACGGCGGGCCGCCCCCGAACGGCGGCTGGGGCGATGGCAGCTACGGCGGCGGGGCGTCGAAGTTCCTGCACGACTACGGCGTCGCGTTCCGGGTCGATTACCCTGAATTTGGTTTCGATCTGACTCAATACAGTTCGCGCCGCGCGAAGGACTGGGGAAACTACGGTTGCGGCGGGCAAGGCGATAACGGCCGGTTCGACAATGAGGCGAAGAAGCATCCGGTCCGAAATGTTTCGCTAGTGGTCGATTTCGAGGAAGCCGCGGCCGCGATCAAGTCGGGCTACCCTGTTCCCGTTTGTTCTGGGCAAGGATTCAGCAGCCAGCGCGACGCCGACGGGTTCAGCCGGCCGTCGGGATCCTGGTCGCATTGCATGTGTTTTATCGGGGTGCGCTACGATCGGCCGGGCTTGCTGTGTCTGAATTCCTGGGGCCCGTCCTGGGTCGGCGGTCCGAAGTGGCCGGACGATCAGCCGGAAGGATCTTTCTGGGTGGACGCCGACGTAGCGACGCGGATGCTCCGCGGCCGGGACAGCTTCGCGCTGGCCGGCGTCGGCGGGTTCAAGTGGCGCGATCTAAAGCATGGTGACTGGGTACATTACGAAAAATCCGGCCGGGAGCGAGGGCTCGCGGCGCTGAATTTGCCGCTATCTAGGGGTGACAATTTCCGGCCTGAGGCCTATGATGCGCGCGCCGCGGCGATCTTCCGGCAAAACAGCCTGCCAGCGATTTTGAAGGGGGTTCAGCATGAAAACTAAAAGCTCGTTTCTACCGTGGTTGCTATTGTTGGTGGTTGCAGCCGTCGCGCTGTTCGATCGGCCGGCCGGCGCTCCGGGGCAGCCCCCGCGCGAAAACTTGTTTGAGCGGACGGTGGTCGCTGTCAAGGTCTGGCTGTTCGATCATCGGCACTTGTTCAAGGAAGACGCGCCGCCGGCCGAACGTCGGTACACAACGGACGAATGGCACGCCGCATACGCAAACCGGCCGCCCCAGCGCAAAACGGGGCCCGACGGCTTCCCGCTGATCGATCACGGCGAAGGATTCTAGTCTGCGAGCCCTGGCGGGGTCGGTTCGTCCGCTGCCGGGGCTCGCGTTTTTTTAGGGGTTCAAGGATGTTTCGCGCAATTGCGATCGTTTTGTTTCTGGCGGTTGCGGCCGCCGCATTTTCCCCCAGCGGTCCGACGGTTGAAGAGCGGCAAACCGGGCACTTGAAGAGCGCGGCGGCCGGCGTCCTGGCCCGTTCTGCGCTCGCGAGCGACGCCCGGCAGCTTGTCGAGGCCGCCAAGCCGGCGGCAGCTCCGGCAGCTCCGGCAGCTCCGGCAGCGAAGCCGAAAGCCCGGGCGCTGATCTGTTCCCCGACGTGGCACTGCCCGCACTGTGGGACGCAAAAGCAAGAGGCCGACAAGCTGACAGCCAAGGGGTATAAAGTCGGCAAGACTGACGGCGACGATTTTCAATACATCACGCTGACCGATCGCGAAGCCCGGGAAAAATACGGGATCCGACTTTGGCCGACAACGATCATTCTGGGGCCGGATGGCAAGGTGATTAAGTCGCTTACCGGCGTTCAGCGGTCCGATCAGCTCGACCGGGAGCTGTCGGCGCAGCGGAAGTAAAGCGGATCCGGCCGCCGCTATTTCCGGCCGGGATCTTGTTCGAGGGGTTTCCCGATGTTTCGTTTTCTGTGCGTTTTTGGTTTGCTGCTGTTGCTGGGCGCGTCGCTGTTTTTCCCGCTGGGGATCGGCGCGGCGGCGGCGGCGAAGCCGGTTGAATTCCCGCGGCCGATCGATGGCGAGCTGATCGAGGGCCGCGATCCGGGCGAAGCCCTGGCGATCTGGCCGTTCCGGCGTCGCCGCGGCGGCGGCCGCCGCGGTGGTTGCGGCGCTGGCGGTTGCGACGTGGATCCGCTCGCCGCGATCGCTTAGGATCCGGCAAGCTGGCCCAACTATCGCCGGCCGGGGTTCGCGCAAGTAATATACACGTGCGCGAGGCCCGGCCGGTTTTTTTATGCGCGCCGGGGCGTTTTACTTTACTTGTTACTACATTAGACCCCGCAACGACTTGCGCGGATTAAAAGTAGACTCGGCCCGTTACTTTCGAGGGGAGAATGAGCGATGGGATGGTTTCAGTGGCCTAAATTGTCTCACGATCAGCTAACAAGCGAGCGGGCTCAATCGGAGGAATACAAGCGGCGGGTCGGCAATCCTGGGGCGCTGTTCCACTATGAAGACCGGCCGCCATTTTCCGCGGTTACGGCCGAATTGATGATGTTCGATCACAAGGTGACGCTGGCGCTTGCGATCCGGAACGGGCTACTCGCGCAGATGGAAATTGAGGTTGTCGGAGGTCCGCCTGGAATCCGGGAATATGTCGCGCGGCAATGGGAAAAAATCTGGACGCTCGCCGGGCCCGTTATTGTCGAGGCCAAGCATATTGGCTGGACTGGCTTCGAGCCGATGTTTGAGCCCGGCGACGCAAACAGCCCGGACGCCGGCCGGGCGATGTTTTGCGGGTATCGGGATTTTCATCCCCGCGACATACGCCCGCTGGTTAGCGAGGGGAAGATTGTCGGGTTGACGCTGAACAATTGCCAAAACGGGGCCGGCGGGAAGCTCGCGCTATTTGCGCCCAAGGGCTGTTGGATCACGTACAAAGATCGCTATTCCAATTACTACGGGCAATCTCTTGTCGAGCACGCTTACGCGCCCTGGCATGAAAAGTGGCAGCGCGGCGGCGCGATCAAGCTCCGGCAGCTCCGGATGATGAAGGACGCCTGGGTAGGTGACATTTTGCGATATCCCACAAATCGGCGCACGCTGACGCCCGGGGGCGAAGTCGTTAGCTGGCGCGACGTAGCGCGCGAGATTATCCAGCTCCGGCAATCGGGCGGAGTGATGGGGATCCCCAGCGATCGCACGGCCGATGGTAACTACGAATGGGAATACACGGGCCCGACGGCCGTCGAAGGCGCGACGCCGATCCATGAATACAAGAAGGAGCTCGATCTTGAGATTGTCGAGGGGCTCGAAGTGCCTGGGGAAGTTCTCGAAACGGCGGAGGGCGGCAACGCTTACAACGGCCGTACGATTCCGATGGTTGGATTGCTCGCGGCGCTGCAGACTGAGGGAGAGGGCTACGCGCGGCAAGTCGATCAGCAAATTATCCGGCCGCTTGTCCGCTGGGAATTCGGCTGCGCCCCATCCTATCAAATCAAGGTCAAGCCGCTGATCGAGACAATTCAGCAGCTTATGGGCGGCGGCGAGAAAGAGGACGGCGGCCGCGGATCCAGCTCGATCTTTAGTGGATTCGGTTTTCAGCGCCCGCCGGCGAGCCCACAATCCGCGGGGGACTCCCCGCCTGTTGGTGCATCGGCGGAAGGCTACGGAAATTCTCAATTCAGCGCCGGCGACTCTCGCGCCCGCACGTGTAATTGGCGGGACCGATTGACGCCCAGGCAAGCCCGGCCGCTCTGCGGCTCGACTGTGGGCGGCGTTTACTATCGTCCTGGGGAATGGATCAGCCCGGCGGCGCTGCAGTTCGCGAGCGACGCGGAGCTCTTGCAGCTCGCCGGCGACGGCGGCGGATCCAGCAACGGCGAGCGCTGGGTGACGATCGGGGGCCGGAAGGGCGACGGCGGCGAGCACGTCGGAGGCTTCCCGGTCAAGCTCGACAAGGACGGGAACATTATCGCCGGCGGTCCGCGAGGGATGCGCGGGATGCACGTCACAAAATCCGGGAGCTACTTCGCGGAACAGAAAGCGACGCGTGAGAAGAGCGGCGAGGACAAGTTCGCCGGCGTCGCTGATTTTTTTGATGAGAAGCGCGAGGAAGTGACGGCCGCCAAAAAGGAAGCGAAGACGGCCGCGGAGAAGGACGCGCTTGATCGAGCTCCTGGAAATACGCGCAGCCTGAAAAAAATTATGGCTTATCAGGCTGAACAATGGGGAATGAGTGAAGAGACATACGCGCAATTCATGGATGAAGTTTGGGGCGAGCATATCCAAGATTTTCGGGACCGCGAGAATCTGAAAGACTCGTTGCGAAAAATGCTCGGCAAGGACGCCGGCGACTTGAAGCGGGTTGAAAACCGCGGCGGCAAGGACGGCCGCGGCGGCGACTATGATCACGTTGTCGGGATGGATGTTGCCGCGGAGTATTTAGAAAGCAACTATCCGCAATTTATGAACACGGACAATGCGGAGAAAGCTGTTTGGAACCTTATCATTGAAGGAAGACAAAGGGAACCGAGCCGGACTTCCCGGGAGTTTCACGATAAGATCGACGAGCGGCTCGCGTCACTGATGAAGGAAGCCGGCGACAACTGGTCGCCCCCGAATCCCGATATGCCCGCGGACGATGAGCCCGTTGCGGTGGGATCCTACGGCGACGAATTGCCATTTTCCGGGGCCCGGTAAAAACTTGAGAGAATTCCCGAAAATTTCGGGAATTGGGGTTGCAATGATTTTGCCGCCATGCGATATTCTCCCTTGTCGGTTGTTGGTTGTTTCCGCCGCGGGATTTCCCGCGGCAATCAACGGCCGCGAAATTTTGAAGGGCTGAAAAATGGCTGTTCACGAGTTCATGGGGTTGACTTTCGATCGTTCTGCTATCGCCGGCGTGGTTGCTGAAATCGAGCGACAAAAAGCCGCGAAGCGCGACTTGATCTATCCAGTCGAGAAACTCAGCTATACCGACGACGGGCTGCTGGTCTTCGCCGGCAGCGATCGCACGTTTGAAGTCGACGGCCGGTTGTATCTGTCCTGGGAAGATGCCGAACGGGCCGCGGATGAAGCCAGCAAGAGCGACCGACCGAACGGGATCGCGCTCAAGGCCGGGGTCGGGGCGATGCCGCTTTCGCGAACGGCGAGCTCGCAGCTCCTGGGGCGCTTGGAAGTGCCGGTCAAGTTCGCCGACAATCTCGCCGGCCGGGAGTACAACGATCTTCTTGGCGATCTGGTCCGCGGGATCCTTTCCCGGCAAGCCGGCAAGCGGTTTTTGGTCCGGACGCTCGACGGCCGGGTTCGCGCTGTGCTGTCGGACAAATACCGGGCGCTCGACAATTCGGATCTGTTTTTCTGTGCGGCGACGAAGTTCCGGGAAGTCGGCGCGCAGCTCTGGAAGGCGCGACTCTGGGACGGCGGGTTCGAGATGTTCGGAGTGGCTCCGCATATCGAAGCGGAAGTCTCCACCGATCGCACGTTTAACCCTGGGGACGGTTGGCAATCGCGCTGGTATGGTCAATCGGGCGACGTGCACAACGCCGCGGTCCGGCTCGACAATAGCGAAACGGGCCAAGGTGGCTTGAATGTCAAGCTGGCAATCATGCGGCGAGTTTGTGCGAATTTCAACGTATGGGCCGACGGCGTGTCGATTATCCACGCCGGCAAAACCAACGACGCCGGCGACGGGCTGATCGTCAAGAGCGATGAAACGCGCCGGCTTGAATCCCAGGTAATTTGGTCGAAGGTGAACGACGCGATCGCGACGGCGTTCGACGCCGGCAAATTCGCGGGCTACATCGCGGCGCTGAACAATGCGACAACGCAAGAGCTGCCGGACGCCCGGGTTGCTGTCGCCAATGTCAGCGAGGAATACGGGATCACGGATGAACGCAAGGCCGCGATCCTGGCGGATCTGCTGGGGTCTGGGGATCTGTCGCGGTTCGGATTGTGTCAGTCGATCACGGCCGCCGCGCACGTCGCCGATCGGGACGGCCGGGCGGCGGAAGCCAGCGAGCTCGAAACGCTGGGCGGGGAAATTATCACAATGAGCGACCGGAAGTTCGCCGGCTTGCTGGTCCCGGCTTAATCTGGTCGATCGACGCCCGACGCCCGGCGGAATGGATTCCGCCGGGCTTTTTCATGCGCGGAAATAAATTCCCGAAAATTTCGGGAATTGCTATTGCAAGCCGCGAGGCTTCCCGATAAATTAGGGGCGTCGGTTGTGAATCTTTCCGCCGCGGGCTGATCAGCTCGCGGGATTCGCGGCCGCAAACGAAGGGCTGAACAATGTCGCAAGTCGCCGAAATCCTGAACAAGATCGAAACGAAGACCTGCAGCCGTTGCGGGGGATCCGGGAATTATTCTTACTGCCAGCAATACGGAACAACGTGTTTCGGTTGCGGCGGATCCGGCCGGCAGTTCACCAAGCGCGGGGCCGCGACCCGCAATTTCCTGGAAGCGATCCGGAGCAAGCCGGCGGCCGACGTTCAGCCCGGCGACGTGGTTCGCTGTGGTTGTATCACGATGGGCGGCAAGCCCTACGACAAGTTCCTTACCGTGCTGGCTGTGGGCCGGGAGATTGTTCGCGGCGAGTCGCTCCGGAATGTTGACGGCGTTTACAAAATGGTTCCCTATGAAATGGAACAGGTGGTCATCGATTGCGGCGAGCATCACGCCCACCTGGGGCTCGACTCCGCGGTTCGGATCCAGCACGCCAAGGGCGATCCGAAGACGGCCGAAACATGGTCGCGGGCGATGGAATTCCAAGCAAGCCTGACAGCCTACGGGAAGCCGCGCAAGCGATAAGCCGGGGCCGGACGCCGGCGGGCAAGGAAGCCCGCCGGATTATTTCCCGAAAGTTTCGGGAATTGCTGTTGACGATCGATCGACTTCCCGATATAATCGGGGAGTCGAGACAATCACCAACACAAAGGGCTGAACAATGAAGACGATCACGCTTGCCGAAGTTCTGAATTCTTGCGACTCGATCCGGGCGATCCCGGGGAAGTGGTGCCAAGTGGTCGCGGGATCCAATGACGGGTTTTTTATCGAAGCTTTCGGCCGCTCGTTCCGGTTCGCGTCGGTCGAAGACCCGCGGACGATCGCCAGCTACTTCCTGACGATCGTCGCCGCTGGCCCGGATCTGGCGGTTTAGTTTCAATCACTGGCGGCCGGCGACGCCGGCCGCCCCCTGGGGGATCGAAAAATGACAACGCTTACGGCTTACGGGATGAACGGTTTCTCGAAGGTTTGCAGCACGGCCGCGGAGGTCGATCGCTGGTTGCGGATCGCGAAGCGCTGCGGATGTTCGCGGGTGGTTTGCGTCGGCGAAATCGCCAAGACAGTATTTTTCCAATAATTCCCGAAAGTTTCGGGAATTGCTATTGACGGCAGCGCGGCTTCCCGATATAATCGGGGAGTCGAGACAATCACCACAAACGCGAAAGGGCTGAACAGTGACAAACTTCATCCGCCAAAACATCGAAGAGAATCTGGCCCGCATGGAAGCCGGGCTCAAGACCCGTTACGCTCCGGAGCTCACGAAAGAGCTCATTTTTAATCGGGTTCGCGTCCTCAAGTCGGAGGGCTACGCGGAGGACGTCGCCTTCGCGATCGCGCTCCGGGAACACAATTTCCCCGCCGCTTAGGTTCATTCGCTCCGCGGCCGGCGATCGCCGGCCGTTCCCCTGGGATCCATTTCAAAGGCTGAAAAAATGATCACGAAAACATCGATCGAAATCACTGGGAAGCAAATCGCCCGCCTGAACAAGTCGCTCGCGCTGCAGTTTCGCACGCTCGCGAATCTGGAAAGCCTGAACGTCACTGGCGCGGCGTCTACTGTCGAGCTCACCAAGCGGATTATCGCGACCCTAGAAGTAAATCGGAACGGGCTAATCCGCAGCCTGGAACGCGCGGCCGCCGGCGAGGCCGACGAGCCGGTCGCCGACGCCGCTGTCAAGTTACTCCGCCGGCTTGTCAGTGTGCATTATTCGCGATAGCTGCCCGAAATAATTCCCGAAAATTTCGGGAATTGGGATTGACCGGCCGCCGGCCGGTCGATAAATTACGTGTGTCGGTTGTGAATCTTCCGCCGCGGGGCTTTCTCCCGCGGGATTCGCGGCCGCAAGCGAAGGGCTGAAAAATGACGCTGGAACAACTCAAGGCCGCGGTCGTAGAAGCTGGGTACACGCCGTCCGCTGGCTGCTGGGAATCCCAATACACTCTCGCCGCTTTTAGCGCCGAAACATGGGGCCCGGCCGCAATGCACTCTTCCCGCTACTGCGTGACGTTCTGCAAGCTTACTGGCCGGCTGACTGTTGTCGGCAAGCCGGCAAGCTAAAGGCCGGCCGCCCAGGGATTTCCCGAAAAATTCGGGGAATCCCTCTTGCCGGCCGGCCGGCTTCCCGGTAAAATCGGGAAGACGAGACACGAAACACCAAACGCGAAGGGCTGAACAATGTTGACGATCTGTGAAACGTGCGAAGGTTGCAAGCTGTCCTGCGGCCGCTGTGGCGGGACGGGTGGCGAGCGGCGAATCTGCGACGCTTGCAACGGGACGGGCTACGTTGCTTGCCGCGATTGCGACGGGGTCGGCGAAGTCGAGCTCGACGAAGAGCCGGCCGCGGCCGCGGAGCTCCGGCCGATCCTGATCGACGCCCGGCCGGCGAAGCAACTCCCCCTGCTGCGTGGCCTGGGCGATTGCCGGGGGCAGCTCGACTTGTTCCCCGATATGGAGATTGCGTAATGGGTGCAACGAATAACAGCTCGCCGCGCGGAGTCGTGCGCGGCGAGCCCGCCGCCGGCATTGTGCCGGCGGCGTTTTCTCTTTTGTGAGGGCTGAAAAAATGACGATCAAATTTCACGGCGGGCCGGCCGACGGCCGGTCGCTAATGCTCCGGCGAGCTCCGGCGCTGTTGCGGGTGGTGCTGTCGAAATCCGGCGAGCTCGACGCGCTCGATCAGACCGGCGATGAGCCGGCGATCGGCGAAACGGTTTCGATTTACAAGATTCGCGAGCCGGCGACGCGCGTACATATTCGCGCCCAGCGCCCAGCGCCCAGCGGCTGCTTTATGTTCGGCGAGTATGACTGTCTGATCGCCGCGCCAGATCCCGGCGACTGCGTCGGCGCGTCCTGGGTGCTGCTGGCAGAAGAGCTCGCCGCGATCCATTTCCCGGATCTGCTGCCGGCCGACGTTCTGGCGGCCGCGCGGGAGCGACTTGTTTACGGTTTCCGATATCCCGCGGCCGATCCCAGGAGCAAGCCCGAATGAGCTTTACAAACAGCCTGATAACTCGACTTGGCAGTGTGTCGCAAGGCGACGCGCTGGGATCGCTCCGCGCGATGGAAAGCAAGTCGATCGATCTGATTTTCGGCTCGCCCCCCTACGAAGCGCAGCGACGCTACAACGGCGAGCCCGGCATTACGTCGCTGGTCGGCGAAGCCTGGGTTTCCTGGATGCTCGAAATTTTCACGGAAGCGACGCGGGTATCCCGCGGGCTGGTCGCGTTCGTGGTGAACGGGTTTACAAAGGATTTCGAGAACAGCGCGACGCCGTTTATGCTGGTCGCGGATCTGAAGCGCTCGAAATCGTGTCGCGGCTGTGGGCGGCGACTTTCTGCCCTGGGGGCGACCGGCACGTTCTGCGCTTGCCGCTGCGACAAGTTCGGGCCCACATTCCGGGTACGCAAGCCCCCAATATTCGCGCGCTGGGGGACGCCCGGCAGCGGTGGGCCGGACTGGTTGCGGGACAATTACGAGCTTATCGTTTGCGCAACGTCGCGCGACGTGGTCAAGCTTCCTTACGGCGATCCAACGGCGATCGGCGAGCCCCCGAAATACGAAGCCGGCGGAGTGGCGACAAATCGCACGAAGAGCGACAAGCGGACGCGGGCGAAAAAATACGCTAAGCCGAAACTAGCGAATCCCGGCAACGTCCGCTGGCATAAGGTCGGCGGCGGGCTAATGGGATCCCCGTTGGCGCATGACAACGAGGCCCCATTCCCCCAGTCGCTCGCGCGTGAATTTGTGTTGATGTTCTGTCCGCCGGGCGGAGTGGTCTGCGATCCGTTCAGCGGATCCGGCACGACGGCCGCGGCCGCGGTGCTCGCCGGCCGTCGGTATTTGTGTTTCGACGCTCGCGCGTCGCAAGTCGAGCTATCAAACCGGCGGATCGGCGAAGCGATCGCGGAGCTCGACAGCGCGGCAACAACTCAGGGAGAATCCGGAAAATGAGTGATGGTCAAAGCGAATCGATCGAAGCCGCAAACCTGCCGGATCGCTGGGTCGATCGGGTCCGGGTCGGCTGGTATCTGTCGGAGCTGTTCCTGCGCTGCCCGGTTTGCGGCCGGTCAAACGTCGGCGCGATGTTTACTCAGGAATTTACTTTGTTCGCCTGCGGGTCGAAGATCGCGATCCAAACGCCGGGCGCGTCGCTGGGCGCTGTGCTCCGGAGCTGCCGGCCGGGTTCGGTCGCGATCGCGACGCCCGGCGGGCTGGGATCACCGGAGCTACGGGAAAGGTTCTGCGATCTAGGCGAAGGGCCCCTGGTCGGTCAAACTAGCAAGCCGGAGAAAGAACGCAATGGCTAAGCGAATCCCCCCCGTAAGCTCGCGGCGCGTCGCGCTCGAAGGGCTGCGAATTGTTAGCTATACCGTCGGCGATTGGTGTAACAATCAGGACGGATCGGGGCCGCCGGAAGCGGTCGCCCTGAGTCTAAAAGTAGAATTCTCGCCCGGGGTTGTCGCCGATCTTGTTTTTCGGCTCAAGACGCCGCGCGCCGTCGACAACCTGATCCAGTCGCTTTTACGTCACAAGCGCAGCACGTGGCCGGAGTCTCAATAATGGCCAAGAGCGCGCGGAGTGCGAAAGCGGACGAGCTGATCGACGCCGGCAGCGAAGCCGGCGCGGCGATCGCGCGCGGCTTCGCGGCCGCTGTCCTGGCGGCGCTGGATCGGTTCGCGAATCCCCAGGCGATCAGCTTGACCGACGGGCTACTCGAAATAGTCCGCCGGTTTTCTTTCGAGCTCGAAGCCGCGGTTTATGATTCGACTGTCGCCGGCTACGTCCTGGGCAGTTCCGGCATTGTCGCGCCGCTCGCGCGAGCGAATCCCGGCGGGCCGCCGCTGATCCCCCCGCGGGACGTCCGGTTCGCGTTCTATCCGCCGGACGGGCCCGGGCCGAAAGTCGATTTTCCGATTATCGACAGCGCGTTCCAAAAGCTCACGACGGCCGAAGCACTCGCGCCGCAAACTTTCTACAGCATGGCTTCCAGCGCCCGCGCTAATGCGTTCACGGTTTCCGGAGCGATCCAGCGCGACACGATCGAACAGCTCCGCGGGATCCTGGCTGAAAACGTGTTCGAGAAAACGAGCCGGACCGATTTTTTGGCGAGGGTCCGGGATGAGCTCCCGACGTTGCCGCTTGCCGAACATCACGTCGAGCAAGTTTTTCGGAACAATGTAAACAGCGCCTACAGCGACGGCGGCGAAGCTGCCCTGGCGGATCCGTTCGTTGCCGACGCTTTCCCGTATCGCGCCTATTATCCGATCCGCGACGATCGCGCCCGGCCGGAGCATTTAGCCCTGGAGTTCCTGGGATTGGACGGGACAAATATTTATCACAAATCAGATCCGGTCTGGGCGATGTTCCGGCCGCCATGGGACTGGAATTGTCGTTGCGGCTGGAATCCGCTAACGGTTCGCCGGGCGGCCGCTAAGGGCGTTCGGTTTGCGCAACAATGGCTCGAAACGGGGATCGAGCCGCCGCGGCAATTTGTCGAGTGGCCCCCGTTCCTGCCGTCGGAAAGCTGGCGGAGAATTGCAGCATGAGCAAGAAATTTTACCGGCCGTTTTTGATCGTCGAGCCGCTCGATCCTGAGCATTTTCGCAAGGGCGGGCTAAATGCTCCGGAAGAAACAACGCTGCTCTGGACGGTCGAGGATATCACTGGGAAGGTAATATCTTCGCATTCCAGCAAGGAAGCCGCGGAAGCCGCGAAAGAAACGGCAGAAAATAACTTATGACAATCCGCCGGGGAGTTTGGCGATCTGATGACTTGCAAACATGAACAGTTTTTTGTCAATGCGTCGGTTGCTCGCCTGGAAGATATAGGCCGATTTTCCGTCGACATTAAGATTCACTGCGAGCAATGCGGGAAGCCGATGCGTTTTGTAGGTCTGCCGATTGGGCTTGACCTGAACGGGGCAGCTTGCAGCCCCGACGGAACCGAGGGGCGTTTCGCAATCCATCCCGCCGGCGATCCGGTCCCTGGAATCCCGGACGACTTGCCGGCCGGCTTTCGTGTTCTGAGCCGAGGTAAAAATGCCTGAGTTTTCCAACGTGGTGACGCTGGGCGGTTTTCCGGCGCTGGTCGCGGATCCTGATCTTTATCCGCTGGCGGCCGGAAAGGCAAATAGCTTTCGGTTCGTGGTCGGCGCGTCGCACGGATCGGGATACGTCCTGATGCTCCGGCGGGATCTGAATCGAGCCGGACTGCGCAAGGGCGGGCCGGTCGAGCTGGTGTTCAGCGCCGGCGGAAAAAAAATCAAGCTTCGCAAGGTCTGGGTGATTGCTGCGCACCGCGCGAATCCCGGCGGCCGGCCGGACGATCCCGACGCCGCTTACCTATGCCGGGTTGTGGACTGGCGATATTTCCTCAATCGGTGGTCGACTAGCGTCCGGGCGCTGAATTGTCGCAATTGGGCCGGCGGGGATCCCGATCGTTTTTACGTCCGCGAAACGGTGAAGGCCGCGCGGACGCCCTACACGTGGAACGAGCTACTCAAGCTGCTATGGGGCGACGTTGTCGGCCTGGGCGCTTTCCGCAACGTCGCCGGGATCAAAAGCCCGCCGCCGGAAGATCTGTATAACTCCGGGAATAATGCTTGGCGGTTTCTGAACGAAGTGGTCGCCCAGGCGAGCCGGACGATCGTTTACGATCCGGAAGCCGATACCTATTCAATCCGGAAGCTGGCGATCGACGCGACGCCGCTCGACAAGGAAGTGGCGGCCGATCTGGAATACGACGCCCGGCCGTGGAGCCCGCCGGCGGCCGTTGCTCCCGAAAAAATCCGGGTTTATTTCGCGAAGCGGCTGGAAGACTACGGGACGGAAGCCGACACGACGGCCGCGAGCAACTGGGCGACAAGCAACTCGATCACGTGGCTTGACATTCCGACGCGGACGCCGGAGCCGATCAAAGGGACAATCGCGACAGTGTGGGCGTCAACGCCGGCCGTCGTCAAACATCGTACGCGCGATACGTTTCTGAATCTGCCGGAAATGAAAGCGACGGCGCAAGAGCTCGCCGACGGGTGGTTGCTCGCCAACGGGGCGGAAGCCCTAAGCCGCGCCCACGTGCTCTTGAAGGGGATTCAAAAAAGCTGGCTGCCAAATGATTCGATCCGGGAAACGATCATTCGGGATCTGGGCGACGGGCTGTTGACGGAAGTGCTCAAATATCCCGGAATGCCGGTCGATCTGCCGGACTTCGCGATCGACGCCGGGGCCGGCGGGATCGATTTCGAGGGCGAAAACTTTGCGCCGCTCGATACCGCGCGGCGGACGTTGCCGAATTACCCCCGGCTGCCGAATATTGTCGAGGTTTACGATAGCTCGCAAACATCCGGCGGGATGATTCAGGCGAACAGCTCCGGCGTTCATCCGGGCTACGTTCGCCGGGTGGTCGCCGGCAGCATGGAACGGCTGGAAAAATGCTGGATCTTGCTAGTCGATGACTACGCCACAAAGCGCGGAGCTGTTCCCGCGAAAAACGGGGATTTTTACGGGCCGGCGAGATTGTCCGGCTTGCACGAATACGGCGGCGTTCGGCTGCCGCTTTATGTCGTGCGCAGCACGTCGCCAACAAATCTAATCCAGTTCCGGCTACTTACGCCGCTGACGCCCAACGGTTCGGCGCTGGCGACGCAAATCCAGTACAACGCAACGACCGGCAACTACGACGCCGTCGGCGGGAATATCATCGTCGCCGACTGGTATTCCACGCCGCGCGGGATGTGGCAAGCGCCGGCGCTTGGGTCCGGGCTGCTGGGATCCGACAGCGAAGATGATCCCGTTTATATCGAGGGCTTCGCGCAGTTCCGCAGCAATACAACGGTGACGACGGGCCCGACGACGATCTGGGGAACGCTCCCGGGCGGAGTGGTTCAGACGCTCCCGACGTACGAAATTATCTGGATGGAAACCCTGGCCTGGGAATGCGAGGGCTATATATCCGGGACGCCGTCGGGATCGATAGCAACGGGAACGGTTACGGCCGCCTGGGAGCAAGGAAAATGGCCCGGCGAGACGATCACGCTTCACGACGATCAAGGTTTTTTTCCGCGCTGGGCGGACGGCGCGCTGTTCAAGGCGACGCGCTGCGAGTTTGCCGGATCGCAAAATTACTGGAAAGTGACTAACTGCCAGCAAATTTGCATCACGGCAACGGCGACACTGGCGGAAAATATGTGCGGGAGCGCGGCGACGCTGGTCGAAGGTTCATTTTTGCCGACAAGCCCGTCGCCGTTCAATCTTGCGCCGGATCCGCTGCCGACAACGGCAACAAATCCGCGAGGACATTACGGGATCGCCGGCGATCAAGTGGTTTTGAATTGGATGGGCGGGTGGCAAGTGGTCGACGTGGCGTTGCATCCGACGGCCGTTGTTATCGATGCCCGCTACGCTTCGCGAAAACTGGAAATGAAGCGCGTCACGGCGGCGCTCGAATTGTGCTCCGCTGAAACGCCGGCCTGGGAAACGATCTTGACGGCCGCGCCATGTACTCCGCCATAGGATAACGATCGATGACGGTAATGCTAATTGATGAGCTCCCCGCGACCAACGAAGATGGCGACTGGATCGACGGGACGGAAGACGATCCTTGTTGCAACTACACTTGCCCGCCGGAGCCGTGCGGAATCTGCGACCCTGATTCCCCCGACGAAATCCAGCTTGACGTTGACGCCGCGCTCGCGACTGGGAACGCCGGGGCGACAATCAACGGTTGCGACGATGCCGACTGCCAAGATCTTTCCGGGACTTATGTTTTAACTCGCGCCGCTTGCGACTCCGGCACTAGCTGGGATGTTAGTTATCTAACCGACGGCGTCGAAACGGTTCTGGCTGAATTTGATTGGGCGGATACCTGCTGCTGGAAGCTGGCGATTGATGACAATCCCGAAACTCTCCCCTGCGTCACCAACACCTTCGCGGACGTGATGTATTACGGCTGGGAAGTGCGGGTCGCGCTGGCGTCGGACGGCGATTATTATTTGTATATCAAGCTAACATTTTCCGATTTTGTTCCGTCGGCGAGCGGTTCCGGAACGTCCTATGAATGGCTGAAAAATCTAGGCAGCACAGCGCCGGACTGCACGACGATCAGCGAAGCGATCACGGACGCTGAGTATGTTTCAAAAGGTACGTTTATGGGAACGCCGATCGAAGATCTGGTTGACTCTTGCTATTACGATCTGATAACCCCCCTGGATGTTTTGGCGCTCTAAAATGCGATGCGACTTTGAACAGCTCGAAGCTGGTAAGGTTCGCTGCCGGAAGTGCGGCCGCGAAATCATCACGAAGCATCCGCCGCGGAAGGTGGTCGCGCGCTGCAGCTCCGGCAAGCTGACGACGGGGCCGGGGTCGCAGCTCCGGGCGATCCTGCGGGATCTGGGGGTTGGCGATTTCCCCGGCTGCGACTGTCCGGCGAGAATCGCACAAATGAACGAATGGGGCCCGGCCGGCTGTCGTGAAAATTTCGCGACGATCCGCGGGTGGTTGCTCGAAGGGGCGGCGGCCGACTGGTTGGGGACGATCAAGGCCGCCGCGGCGGCGCTCGCCGGCGGGCTGCCGATCGATCCGCTCGATCCGGCCGGCGGGCTGGTCCGGCTAGCAATCGAGCGGGCTGAAAAATCGAATTGACGCCGGCACTTCGCCGGCGGGCTGGTTGTTTCTTAGGAAAGGTTTTCACAATGGCAAGGATCCTGGGGCACTTGGCGGATGATTTTGACGTCGAGAAACTCGACGCGAGAACGGCGGAGCAGATCGCGAAGGAATCGTGGCTCGATGTTCAGAAAGTCGAGAAGCTCAAACAAGATTGGACAGATCCGGAGCGGAGGGGCTGGGCGGTCGATCTGGTTGCTCAGGCACTCAGCGGGTGGATGTTCGTCGCCGGCGTGTGGAAGGTGCCGACGGCCGCGGAAGCTGCCCAGGCGGAAGCGATGGCGAAAGCCAAGCAAGAGGAGGCGGTTCGCGCGGCCAGATATGCCGCGGCGATGTTCGCGGCGGCGAAAAATGGCGAGCTAGCAAAGCGGTTCGCGGCGGATCCGGAGAAGTTCCGGGCGGAGAAGCTGGAAGAGGCGAAGCGGATCTTGGGCGGCCGGATGTTCAGCACGGAGGGGCAAAAGCTGCCCGCCAAAGCTCCGGAAACGGCCGTTCCGGGCCCCCGGGACGAAAAAACGGCCGGAGAGTCGCCGGAGCTGCCCGGCAACGCCCAGCGGCTCAATACGCCCCCGGCGGAGCCCCAGGCGAAACCCCCGGCGGATGAGCTAATCGCCGGCTACACTCCGGAGGAAAGGGAAGAGCTCGCCCGGCTGGAAAGTGAAGAGCGAGCCGGCTAGAATTTCGACCGGCAGAACGACCGCGTGGCCTGGGCGCGGTTCGGGAACGGCGGCCGCGGGAGGACGACCCCGCGGCCGTTTTTATGCGCGGAAATAAATTCCCGAAAATATCGGGAATTGCTCTTGCAAGTCGCGCGGCGGTTCGATTAAGATCTGGCCCGTCGGTTGTTTTTCCGCTCGCCGCGATCGCGGCGAGAAACGACCGGCAAAGACAAGGGCTGATTAAAATGCTGATTACCCATCCTTCGCATTACGGGCTCGACCTGATCGCGACAACGCTCGACAACGTGGTTCTGTCCGGCACGCTGACCGATTGTAAGCGGATGGCGGCCGCGCACGGGATGGAAGTCGCGTCGATCGAGGGGCAAATCCTGGGGACTGTGGGCGGCGTCGCAACGTATGCCGCTCCGGATCCGAAATCACCAAACCGGATTCTGTACGCCGGCGGCGGAATGATCCAGCGATGCCGAGACGATTACGCTCTTCTGATCCCCCGCAAGATCTGGGAAGCGAAGTAGGTCGATCACGCCGGCCGGGATTCCCCCGGCCGGCTTCCTTTTAGGATGAAAGGGTTTTTCGATGTTGCTGGAAGTAATTTGCGAGCGGACGGATCTGGAACAGATCGCCCGGGACGGCCGCCCGGCGTTCCTGGGGCACGTGACAAGCGCGGCGATCGCTGAACAGCTCGCCGACATTTATCGCCGGCGAGCGATCGCGGAGGGGATCCGGAATCCCGTCCTGTCGATCCGGAATATTGCCGACGTTTCCGGGGCCGCGCTGCTGATCTGAAAATAATTCCCGAAATTTTCGGGAATTGCTCTTGCCGAAATTATCGGGAGTCGATAAATTACGTGTGTCGGTTGTTTTTCCGCTCGCCGCAAATCGCGGCGAGAAACATCCGGCAGAATCGAAAGGGCTGAAACATGAACGAATTTTACAAGATCGCTTCCCCGACAACTCTCGCAAGCCTGATCGCTGATCTGAACGATAGCGAATTGACGCCGGCTCAGTGGCGGATGCTGGAAGAGTGCCGGCGGCGGCTGATCGCCAACGTCGGCGAAGTCGAGGCCGGGCAACTGGTCGCCGGGATCAAGCAAGACGCCGATCTGGCTTACGGCCGGAAATAGTCCCGAATTTTTCGGGGTCTGGGGTTGCAAGCCGATCGCGGCTTGCTAAAATCGGGAAGTCGGTTGTTTTTCCGGTCGCTGCAAATCGCGGCGACAGACGGCCGGCAGAATTGAAAGGCTGAACAGTGTACGACTCGCAAGCGATCTTTATCGAAAATGCTCAATGGATCCGGGGGTTCCGGATCCGGCTTAATATGAGCCATTCGAGCATCGGGAACGTTTCGGAGTTCATGGTCGTTTCGTTCGCCGGGATGGAAACGGAAGAGCAAGCGATCGCGGCCGCTTGCGTCGCTGCCCGCCTGGGCTATCCGCTGGGGACGATCGACGCCGTCGAAGTTCAGACCGGCCGCTGGTATGTCGCCGGGGCTCAGGCGGACGAATCCGGCCTGTGTCACTGGTTGAAAGGCTAGGCCGATGAGCTGGCGCGATCGATTCCGGGAGCGGATCGCCAATCGAATTAAAAACGGCCGGGAAGCCGGCCGGAGCGACGGCGAGATACGCCGGCAGCTCCGGCAATGGTTCCTCCACAACTGCGGGAGCTATGTAGGCTGCTGGCCTGAGAAGGTTTTTCGGGATGAAGTTCGCCGGCAGCTCGCCGGCGATACTGGGCTCCGTAAGGGGCTGCGACGTTCACCGCCCGCTGTCGCCGGGCAATTATTTTTCGAGGGGTTCGACATGAAGAAAACAGCAACGAAGACAGCAACGAAGACACTCCGGCCGCGGCCGGCGAAAAAAGCCAAGCCGGCTATCGGCAATCCGACGGAGGTCGAAGCCGTCGGCGACAATCCGGCGGCCGTGTTCGGCCGGAAGATGGCGCGGCTGATGAAGTCGGCGCGAGTGCTCAAAGTGGCGGAGCTGATCGAGAAGAGCGGCGTCGGCGAAACGACGATTTACGGGATCTTGCGGGCTAATCTCAAGAGCCCCCCGAAAGCATCGACGGTAAGGCTACTAGACGGCGCTCTGGACGCCGGCGGGAAGCTGCTCGACTGTTACGCCGATTGTGTCGGCAAGGCCGCCGTCGGGAGCTGGCTATAAAATGGCGATGATCCAAGCAAGCATTGTGGGCGATCTGATCGCGTTCCGTTTTTCGACGTTCTGCGAGGGGCTGCGCGAATGGGCGGATGAGGAAACCGGCGCGCAGTGGCAGCCGACGTTCGCGGCGTGGCCGCCGGGCGCTTGGGCTTACACAATGCCGGCGAGCAAGGAAAGCGCCGCC
>Ga0181352_1000034_pt1 | contig 53366 bp, 57 predicted proteins | sample Fa13VDMLBSN_FD_130103 | JGI IMG/M metagenome (GOLD analysis project Ga0181352, IMG submission 130103) | Freshwater viral communities from Lake Michigan, USA - Fa13.VD.MLB.S.N | ecosystem: Environmental > Aquatic > Freshwater > Lake | place: USA: Michigan | collected 2013-09-23 | reverse complement strand
AATCAGAATACCATTTATACTGACAATTTGTTGGGTGAGGATCAGAAGCTATATAATGATTAGTTGCATTAGATGCTATTTTAATTGGTTTGTAACTTGTATTCGTTCTTTTATAAACTTCATCAAAATCTAAACCTAATTGTTTACAACAATGTTCCCCATCTTCTAAAATACCAAATTTATCAGTATCCATATATGGAGTGTAATAATCTACTAAATGAGATTCCCAATTTCCTATTCTAAATGTTTCTAAGCAAGATTTCCTAAATTCTTCTGTAGTATCAGGATAAACGGCGTGATCTCCACTGTGCAGGCCTAAAGCTATAATACAATTTGAATTATTTTTAGTTGCTATTGATAAAGCTACTGATTGAACTATTGAACTAAATATCATATTACGGTTAGGGACAACTGTAGCTTTCATATTTTCATCTTCATAATGTCCTTCAGGAACTTCTGAACCACCTTCAACTAATGATGAATTCAATAATTGAGATAAACCATCTAATTTAATAATTTGATGTTTAATAGGGTAATAATTAAAAAATAAAGATAATTGATTTGGAAATTCACCTTCTATTCCCTCACGACATTTATTTAAATATTTTACTAATTCAGTTGCTCGTTCTAGTTCAACTTTATGTTTTTGTCCATAATCAAAACTTAAACAAGTTACTTCATACCCATTAGCTAACAGATGAAGTAGCAAAGTGCTTGAATCCATACCTCCACTTAAAGAGAGTACAGCGTGTTTTTGTTTTTGTTTCATATTTTTATTTTTTATACATCATAAATCCTTCAAATTCATCATCTAATGATAAATTTATTAATCCCCATCCTTGAATTTTACTTAATTGTTTTATAACTATAACTTTATAAAATTTAGATTTTTGAGGATCAGTTTTAAATAAATTATTTCTATTTTTAGAGGCTGCAAAAAATGTTAATCCGTTTGGATTTTTTTCTTTAATAAAATCAACACATATTTCAGTTACAGTTTTAATTATTTTTAAATATTCATCTAATGTTGTTTTAATAAATTGGTTTTCATCTCCTTCAATATCAAAAATAACATTAAATATTGGGGCTTGATAATATTTAGTATTAAGATTTAATGCTTCTATATCTCTATTATTATATTCTTGAAATCTAACATTTGCTTTTAAACCTAAATCCGTAGAAAAACTATTAGAAGTATAAGGGTAAGATTTAATATTTTCTAAATCTCCTACCTCTTTTAAAAGTTGTTCATATATAAGTTTTAATTTTATCATAACTTATTTATTTTTCTAAACATTGAAATATTATAATTTAATAATTCAGGTAAAATTTTATCTTTATTAATTTCTATTATTTCATCTATTTTAGTTTTTGGTTTTATATTTAATCCCGTATCACTATATTTTAATCCTTCATATGCTGATATTATTGGGTTAGAAGTATCTATAGATTTTATAGCTTTTTTATCGTGGTAATGTACGAATTCTTGAGGTAAAGAACAACCTAATAAATGAATATTATCATTATCTGTTAATAATCCTTTTGAATATAATATTTTAATAAATTCAATTCTCCCCAACATTTTTGCTAAATCTAAATGGTTGTTGTTAAATTCAGCTAATGGAGATATATCTTTATACCAATTTGCTCCATATGATAAAGCAATTTTTTTATATCCCAAATCTTTATAAATTTGAAAACATTCTATTGCTTCAGTTACATTGTCTGCTTGTACTACAGCTATAAATTTAGTATTAGAATAGTTTTTTTCATAATTTATCCATGTTTTAGCAGAAACTACAGATTTATTTTTATCTTGCCAATAATCAGGAACAAAAAATTCATTAGGTTGTAATACTTCTAACCAATGAAACAATCTATCTTCAGAATATGGTACTCCTAATTCATGAAGAGAATTATCCATTAAAATATATCTATTTAATGTTTTAGCTCTAATAAAATAATATTCATATTCTGGGTGTTTATCTATTAAATGAGGAAGACAATAATCACCATCAGTGTGTTGTTGGATTTTATCCATTAATGATAATGGGGCTTCATGAAATACTTTTATTTTGTGCATATTTTAAATATATGAAATAAATTTAACTTTTCCAAATTGTTTTTTGTTCATGTTTTCCAAAATATCCATTTTTATCTAATAACATAGATTGATGGAAACTTGAAAATTTAATATTATTAAAATATATCCATTCTGTTAGTCCAAAAGGACCTATAGGTTCTAAATCATGTATTTTTAACTGTTTATTTTTTATGAAAAAATCTCCATCGTATTTTAATTTATTTCTATTTTTACAATAATTAATACATGCTCCTAAAATGTTTGGTTTACTTACTATAAATGGGTCATCTAATAAATCTACTAAATTATTATTTATGTTGATAGGATTATTATCTAAAACCGTTAATATTAAATCATTATATCCAAAATTAAAATCATTTAATATTTTTGTAAAAGATATTTTCCATGTTATATCAAAATCGGTATATATTCCTCCGAATTTATGTAATATTAAATATTTTAATAAATTACATTTACAAATAAATGTTAATTCTAACCAATAATTTGATAGTCCATATTCATCTAATATATTAATACAATCGTGATTTTTCCATATTTGAAATGAAAAAATTGGATTTAGAGAAGTACATTTTTTAAAATTATCTAAATATTTAAAAGGTATTTCTTCAGTACCTATCCAAATATAATGAACTTTCATAAAATTTATATTGTTTAACTTTCACAGGCAACACAATCTGCTAAACGTTGTAAATTGTCTCCTCTCAACACACTTTCAGTACGTAAATAATACAATGTTTTAATACCTTGTTTCCAAGCCTCTTTATGTACTTGGGAAATCCATTTTGGAGTATCATTTGGATCGAAGCATAAATTTAATGAAATAGCTTGATCAACATATTTTTGTCTAATACCATTCTGTTTTACAATTTCTAATTGATTAATTTCTTTGAAAGTTAAAAATATTTCTTTTTCTTCATTAGTTAAAATATAATCAGGTAAACCTAAAACAGATCCTTGATCTTTTAAAATTTGATCCCAAACACTATCAATATTGTATCCTTTTTTCTCAAGTAACGCTTCTAAAATTTTATTACATTTAATAAAAACACCTTTTGCAGTTTTTAAATTATATACATTTGCAGGAATAGGTTCAATTGAAGGTGATACACCTCCTGAAATATGAGCATTTGAAACTGTTGGGGCAATAGCAATGTGGTGGGTATGTCTCAAACCTGTTCCTTTACACCATTCTGGTTCACCATAAAGTTCTGCTTGTTTTCTGCTTGCTTTTAATGCTTCGTTATATATAAATTCTGATATAATTCTTGTTTGTGCACTTGCTTGAATGCCTACAAATGGTATTCCTTTTTGTTGTAAAAATGTATGCCATCCTAAAACGCCAATTCCTATTGCTCTACCTTTAGTGGCTGAGCGGACTGTGTTTTCCATGAATTTCATATTTTTAGCTCTATCAATGAATTCCTGTAATACGCCTTCTAGAAACCAGCAAGTTAATTCAGGGAGAGTCATTCCGTTTTCAAATTTATAATCTTTCCATTCATCCCAACGAGCTAAATTTAATGAAGATAGACAGCAGATGAATGAGTGGAGTTCATCACTATAGAGTGCAATTTCTGAACATATATTTGTAAATTCAACTTTTAAATTATTGTTTTTATATGCTTCAGGATTTGCATTGTTCATATTGTCCTCAAACATAATATACGGTTCACCAGTTTCAAGGCGTGTTTTTAAAATTTCACCCCACAACTTTTTAGCTCTAGAATCTCCATTTTCTAATTTATTCATGAATTCATCATCAATAACAACACATTGATGTAAATTTAAACATTGTCTATTAACATCACCTTTTGGACGGCGAATACCTAAAAATTCTTCGATATCTGGGTGGTTAATAGATAAATTAATTGAAGCTGCACCTCTACGAACTGAACCTTGGTTTGTAGCTAGAATAGTTGAATCATATATTTTAGCCCAAGGTACAACACCTTCACTTACTCCATTATCTTTAATAGATTTACCTCGTCCTCTAATACGAGATAAACCAATTCCAACACCTCCACCTTGAGATGATAATCGCATTAATTCTGAATTTGCATCTGCAATACCTTCAATGCTGTCTCCAACATTAATGCCAAAACATGAAATGGGCATTCCACGTTCAGTACCCATATTTGATAAAATAGGTGAGGCTAAGCATAACCAATTTTTAACTATTGCTTCGTAAAAGAATGGTTGTAAATCTTTACGTTTTAATCTACGGGATGCTGCTTTACTAACTCGTTTATACGCATCAAAAACATCTTCATCAGGCAATAAATAACCTTTTGAAATCATGCTTACTGCGATGTCATCCATCCATTCAGGGTAGTTTTTTCCTTTAACCCACTTACTTGTATCTACTGTGCTCATAAATTTATTTCTTTAATTTTTTCTATTGCTTGCGGTGGGATATTGTTTAAAGTATAATACCCTAATTTATAATTTGGATCAGTATATAGTTTTAAATATCCTCCAGGAACCATATCTGTCTCTATTTTTAATATTGTCCAGTTTTTTATTCCTGTCTTTTGATAAAACATTTCTCCTAAATCTTCTATATCTTCTAAATCTTTAGATAAATAAACTCTATCAGGATGATATGATGCTTTTGATCTTGATTTAGGTACTAACCCTATATTTAAAATTTTATTAACATTTTGTGTAGGAGTAATATGATATAAAATAGAAGGAATATTTTCAACTATTTCTTCATCAAATTTAGCTTCAAATCTTAATTTAATTTCACCTTCTTTAAAATATTTTTTATCCCACTGTCCTGTATATTTTTCAGTTTCCATAAATGAAGGAAACCATCCTAAAGTATCTGCGTCTTTAATAATATCATTTAATAAAGTATTAATATTTGTACTAAATGTTTTAATATAAAATGAATTTTTACTTCTAGTAAATATAAATTTTGATGAATATTTTTTTTCTAAAAGATTTAATGTTTTACCAATATTAGTAGTTTTAATTAAACCCTCTTTAAGATTTAATTTATATTCTTCTTTATATGTTTCTAATAATATGTCTAGTAATTTCATGGTATTTATTTTATAAATCGTCCCAATCTGCTGTTGATTTTGAATAACTTGTTACTCGACCTGCAAAGAAGTCTTGATGTTCAACTCCATTAGTTAAATGTCCAAACCACTCTATTTGTTTAAGTAAAGATGGATCAATGTCATTATATACCCCACTGTACCCTAGTTCTACTAGTTTTTCATTTGCTCTTGCTTTAATAAAGTTTTTTAATTGGTCTTTAGTTAAACCATCAATATCACCCATCTCAAATGCTTTCTCAATAAAGTCAAACTCTAACTGAATTGATAATTCACATGCTTCTACAACTTTACTTCTTAATTCTGGGGTATCTAGTTCTGGTTGTTCCTGAAGTAATGTTTTAAATAGCCAGCATCCTGCTTTTGAATGCAATGACTCATCTCGAACACTCCAAGCGACAATTTGACCTGTGCCCTTCATTAAGTTTCTTAATTGAAAACTCATCAATATTGCAAATGAACTAAATAAATTTACACCTTCAGTAAACGCTGAGAATATAGCTAATGATAATGCTCTTTCCTCTAATGTTTCTCCAGGTACCTCAATTAAACGATCAATTTTAGCTTTTGATACTTCATCTTCTAAAAACGCTCTAAAATCATCTAAACCTAATTCTTCATTTAAACGAGCATATGCTTCAGCATGAATCGATTCAAAATCAGCAAATACACGAGCCATTGCTTGAATTTCAGGTTTAGGAAACCAAATTGATACTTTTGTTGACCAATAATCATTAACATGTACTTCTGTTTGAGCAAATGATTTTAAAATGTTTCCAATTAAGTTTTTTTCGGATTCATTTAGTTTAAGTTTCCAATCATTTAAATCAGATGCTAAAGGTACTTCATCAGCTAACCAATGAGCACGATGTTGGTTTTTATAATATTCAAACGCTGTTTCATATTCAAAAGGTTTATAATAAAGACGAGGTTCAGTTATTGCCATATGTTTTATATTAATTTTTCTTTCAGTTATGAATATAAATATAAATTAAGTATTAGTTTCTAATTCAAAGAATTTTCTTTTTAAAAAATCTTTTTCATCATTATTTATATTACTATAAGAATTACTTTTTTTATTTTCATTAAAATCTTTTTCATCTTCTATGTCTATTTGTTCTTCATCTATTTCTATCTTTCCAGTAGTAGTATCTATACTTGATAAATAACTCATTCCATCAGGACCATATCTATTTTTCATTATATGCCATCTTCCAGTACCTTGTAATTTATCTTTTCTAGTTCTTGCTAAGGATATTACTATATCTCCAATCATTAATTTATCAAAACTACCAGCAATATGTTCTCCTTCTAATATTGATTTTCCAGTTCCGGATCGATTAGCTTGAGATGGAGAAACGATTGGGATTTCTAATTCTTTAGCCAAACCTTTAGCTTCAGTATAAACATCATCAATATCATCTTTTCTTTCTTTTCTAGAACCTCTATTTTTTAATAAATCTAAATAATCTATAAAAACAACATCTGCTTCAAAATCATGGTTATTTTTTAATTGTTCTAAATGTTTTTCTACAGTTATTAAAGATGCTTTTTTAGGTGGATATCCCATAACAATTATTTTACCAGGAATATTTTCCATTGCTTGTTCAACTTCTTTTCGATGTTTATCAATTTTATCTACAGGAATACCTGTAAAATAAGCATCTAATCTTTTTCCAATATATGTATCATCTAATTCTAAAGTATAATACACTACATTTTTTCCGGATTTAGCAGCTTCAGCAGCCATACTAATTAAAGACCATGATTTTCCTCCTCCTGGGTTTCCAAAAATTAATACTAAATCTCCTTTACCATATCCTCCTTGGGTTATATTATTAAGAGTTTTCCAAGGAAATGGTATTTCTTTTCTACTATTTTCTCTATATCTAGATTCAATATCTTTTTCATATTCCATCCCTATATTTTGGTCTTGACCCGCTTTAAGCGCGTTATTAATGAGAGTTCTTATTGAATCATAATCATTTGCGCGTAATAAATCTACTGAACCTAATAACGCGTTTTTTAATTTTTGATTTTTACAAAAATTTAAAAACTCTTCCTTAATATATCTTAAATCTTGTTCGGAAGCAACATATGCTTCTTTTAATTGTTCTTTAACTGCAATTTGTAATACTTCATTATCTATTTTTTTTAATTCTATTTTTAAAATTTCCATTGTTGGAAATGTATTATATTTAGAATAATATTGAAGTATTTGTTGTATAACCCATTTATGACTTTGATTAGAAAAATATTCTATATCTAAAGAATCATTAATATTTGTCAAAAAAATTTTATCAGTTAGTAATGAAGCAATTACTTTTACTTGAAATGAAAATCCGTATTTGTCTAGTGATTGTAATGTCATATTGTGATTATTATTTTAAAAACAAAACTTTAATTTAATTATAACCTATATAATTTTAAAAACTATTTAAAGTTAAAAAATTATCTTTAATCCAAAAATTTACATTTTTTATAACATTGTTTAATCCATCTTGATTATAAAGTACAATAAAATCTTTAACATTCAAACTATTATTAGGAGAATTTACACATTCATTTAAGAAAATTTTATCATTATCATCTAAAAATGGATTATGTAGATTCATTAATCTATAGTTATCCAATATTTTATTTTTTTCAAAAATTATTCTTGAATAAACAATATGTTCTTGATATTTTTTTTCACATATCTTAAAAATATCCTCTAAAGATAATATTTTTTCTGATAGTTCGGGGAATTTTTTTAATATACCTTTTTTACCTAATCCTTTAATCCCTTGAATTTTATCGGAAGCATCTCCTAATAATGTTTTATACAGAATAAAATTTTCAGGTAAAATATTATATTTTTTATATAATATTTCTTTAGTATAATATTCTTTATCTGTTGGTTTATATACAGTAATATTATCTGTTATTAATTGAAAATAATCTTGATCATTAGATATGATAAAAGTTTTATTTTTAGGATTTTTTGATAAAATTTTACTTAAATAAGCAATAACATCATCTGCTTCTGTTTTGGGTAAAGATATTATTTTAACAGGAAGACATCTAAGATATAAAATTAACCTAGAAATTTGATCTATTTTAGCATTGTTTTCTTCTTCAACATCATTAAATGTTTTCCAATTTACTACTTTATTGTTATTTCTATTTGATTTATATTCTGGTAGTAGAGTTTTTCTATTCATAGAAGAACCTTCACCATCAAATACAATATACACTGAAGTAGGTTTGGTTTGGTTAATTAGAAACCCTAATGAACGTAAAAATCCTCCTAATCCCCCAATATGAACTCCATCTTGGTTTATATAATTTAAAACAGCAAAATTTCTAAAAAATAGATTTAAACCATCTATAAGTAATATTCTTTCATGTTTGGGAGTATTATTTTCATCTTTATTTATTCCATCTAAAATTTTAAATAAATTTTTATCCATTAATCATCATTATTATCTATTTCAATTATAGGTGAAATACTTCTACTTTCTTCCCATTCAGAATTATCTTCAATTATTTGAATATCTCCACCCCCTCCATCAGGAAACCATTCTTTAGAATAATCTTTTTTATATCTATCTATAGCTTTAACATCATCATCAATAAAACCATGGGGTGTAACTATTACTGTTGATCTAGTAGCTATACCACAATCCGCATGGATTTTATCAATGGCAATTTTAGTACGTTTAGCAAATTCTACATTTTTCTTATTTTTAACTGCTTTAATTTTTGAAGTACCACTATTGGTAACATTTCCAAAAGTTATAACAATAGAAGCATCCCAATACATTGCATTTCCTCCTTTATTAGTCATTCTAGGTTGGGACATAGGAGTTTCTGCTGGTTGTACACCTGTTTTATTAATTACAAAAAATGTATTAATGTGTGGATAATTTTCTTTTCGAGATAATGGGAATTTTTGATTAATAAAGTTACCAAATTGTGTAGCCATTGCTCCAGCATTCCACATAGGATTATTTCTACCATTATCCATACTCATTTGACATGGAATTGAACCTACTGAATCCCAAAGAAATAATAAATCATATGGTAAATTTCCTTTGGTTTGTTCATTTAATAAATCTGCTATAAAAGCTGAAACATCTTCAATAGTATTTAAGGATGATCTATCAATATATAAGAAAAATCCTCTATAATCTACTGAACCATTTTCTGAGTTAGGAATAGCTTCAAGTTTAAATCCCATTTTTTGAGCATGGGAAAAATCCCATTTCATTTCTGTAATTATAAAAACAGGTAATATACCCATTTTTTGGGCAGATACTGCTGCCTCTATTAAAAGAGTAGTTTTTCCAGTATCTGATCCACCTCTTGCTATAGTAATATGACCCATGGGGATGCCGGGGATGCTAAGAGCATTCTTTACAGCAGATGAAAATGGAATCCATTTTTGTTCTTTAAATTTAACATTATTATTTAAAGATTTTTTTTCTTTAAATTTTTCAAGGTCAAATTTAGCTTTCAACTGCTGTGATACAGCAGCCGTTATTGAATTTTGTTTTGTCATTTTCTATAATTTTAATTATTTTTCATCATCTTCAAAAAGCTCATCAAACTTTTGTTTTTTAGATTTTGAAGTATTTAATGTATAATTGTCAGCTTTAGAAGATTTTTTAGAATTGTTTTCCCATGGTAAATCAGTACCATTTTTATTAGTCTCTTCAGTTTCTTCGGTATCTTCAGTCTCTTCAACTTCTTCAACTTCTTCAGCTTCTTCTTCAGGAGATAGGAAATTATGGAGAATTTCTTTTATTTTATTAAAATCATGTTTTATTTGAATATCTAAAATATCAGTTTGTTCTTCTAACCATTTTTCAACTTCCTTAGCATTAGAACTCAACTGTGATGTTTTTGGTTTAATTCTTAAATTACATTTAATACTATTTTTTCTTCCTCCAACATCACCTAACACGGCTTCAACTGTGAAATCACGTCCTTCATTTATATCAGTGTAATCACCATAATCTTCATCTTCAGCAATTCCTAACAGCTGCATATAAATTTCTTTACCAAATTCCCACCAACGTACACCTTTATCTTCTTCACCTCTAATAATTACTGGGGCGAATATACGCATTTTGGGGTCTAATTTTTTAGCTAAAGACCAATTTTCTCTATCATTAGTTTTACGTAATTCTTTAGCAAATTCAACAATTGGATCTTTTTCACCCCAATTAGTTAAAGCATACAATGGGTATTTAGTATAACCATAATGAATAAATACTTCTTTGAATGGGTATTCGTTATTAAATTTATTAGGAACAAATCTAATTTGATATTTTCCTTCACTTTTGGGTTTCCAAATATACTTTGTGTAATCAATTTTTTCTTTTTTGTCTTTGTTTTCTCTTTTTTGTAAAGAACCGAGTTTGTTTTTAATTGAATTTAAATCCATAATCTATTTTTTTTAATTTATAACAAAATAATAAAACCTTTTTAATAAACCAAATTAAACTTCAACAATTTTGTAAATTTTGGTTTTCAATTGTTTTAATTCAGATTGCCTAGTTAATAGGATAGTATTTCTGTAATTATCCCAATTTATTTTAAAATTGTTGTTGAGTTGACCACCATTTAATGATTTTATTAATTCATTTAGTGCGTTTATGGTGTATAGAGAATTTGTTTCTTTTTTACGATGTACTAATATAGTATTTGAAGGGATACTATCTACATTTCCCTGATCTATATTATATGTACATACTATTTCGTCTTCATTAAGTATTTTTAATACAAAAATTTTATTATACATAATACTATATGTAGATGAAAGATGACTTATAAGATCTTCTATATCTTCATTAGTAGTAAAAGTACACAGTAATTTATTTTGCATGTTATCTATACTAGAATCATAATCATAACAATTATAAATATCCTTATACTGTTCAAAAATCATAATTTACCCCTTCTTTTATTTTTGTATTTAATTTAAAATTTTTAAATATATCTAATATATCATTAATAATATTATTTTCTTCTTTTTTCATGTCTAAACAAAACGAATCATAAGTGTATAATATTATTTTACTTTCCTTATCTTTCAATAATGTAATTATTTTCTTTAATATAACAACATTTTGTGCTGTTTCTTTACATTGTAATAAGTAATTGAATAATTTATATTTATTCATTTCTTTATTAAAATCTTTTTTGTAAAATCTAAACCCGCTTATAGATTCTTCTACATATCCTACTTTATTAAATTCTTCCCATAAACTTTCAATAAATTTTTTTAATTTTGAAAAAAATTCTATATTTTCTAATCCTTTAAAATTTCCACCATATATAACTTCAAACATTTTTAATTTAGCTTCCCCAACACCCATATTCAATTCTTCTGATAGTAATTCATATGGGTTTTTGTAAAAATTATATTCTATTAATTGACTTGCTAATGTAGGATGATATGCACTTATATCTATTTCTAATAAATAATCATTATCTGGAATGATTGTTTTTCTTTGGCCGGTTTTTTTATTTAATGAAAGAAAATTTAATCCATTAAAACTATTTGAAGGCCTTCCAGTAATATTATATAAATTATATTTACTATATATTTTACTATCATCTATAGAATAATTTGAATTATGTAGGTTAAGATTGTGTAATAAATCTTTATCTATTTTTAATCCTTCTTGTTCTATAAACCAAAAAATATTTGTTAAATTTTTATTGTAAAAATTAAAATGGTTTGGTAATGGTTTATCAATAATAGGTTTTACAATTTTATATAATTCTTCACATCTTTCATAATGTTTTACTACAGGAATTATTTTGTTTATATCTTTATTATCAGAATATAAATTATAAAAATGATTAAAAACAAATGGTAAATTTTCATCTGGTGTTTTTTCAATAAAATTAATATCTAAAACACTTTTTAATTGAAAAAAATACATATAATTTTTTTTATCGCGAACATACACTTCATCATACGTGCGTAATAACGCGTCTATATGCGTTATATTGCAAGATAAAGTCTCACTGTGCGAAATGGCCACCATGTATCCTTTATGCGCTGATAACGGTCTTATATAAATTAAAGAAAGATTATTTAATGTAGGATGATAATTATTATTTCCTAGAATTAATTCAATAAATACCTTTTTATAATTTTTAGATTGAAAATAATCTAATTGTTCTTTGTTTTCTATTAACCAAAACGACATTTTTCATAACTATTTACTCTAATATAAATAAAATCTTTTAAAATATCAAGCTTTAATTGAATTTATTAATTTACCTAAGTTTAAAAAAGCACCCCTGATAGCGATTTGGGGGTGCTTTTAATATAGCCGCAGCTATAACGGTCCTAAACCGTATATTTTTTATTTATAAAATTTTAAATAATCTTTTAAATATACTCCTAAACCAGGTAATTTAAATTGATTTTCAGTATATTTAGTCATGTTTTTATTAGTTAAAAATACTTGTTCTTTATCACCACTTATTTTCCATTGCATTTTAAATGGGAAATATAGTGTAAATAATGATGTAGGGTCTTGATTAGTTAATTTAGTATAATAATCTAAAGATATTTCTATGTATATGTTTTGATTGGTTTTTTTACAAAAATATCTTGTAAATTCACTTAATTGATAATCTGAAGGAGTTGGTGAAGGATAGTAAATAACGGGAATATTATTCGGTTGATAATTTTGTTCTGTTATGTTTTTTAATTTATTGTAATTTAAAATTAGTTCACTATTAGTTTTGTTTAATAAATCTTCATTTACTACTGATATATAATCAAATGTTATTATTTTATTGGTTTTAAAATTACTATTCTCAGGAGAAAATTTAGTTATTATAGGGGTTAATTCTTCTGTTGGAGAATCATTTGGATTTTTTCCAGTAAAAGCTTGTCCATTATATAACTTATAATAAAATCCAACATACGGAGAATTTTTTAAAATATATTCTTCTCCATTAGTATATAAATTTGTTTTTATCTTTGATAAAGGTGTATACATTTTATATTATATAATAGGTGCTCTTAATATGTATAAATTCCAACAATTGTGAGTACCACCACTATTTCGGTATACAAATGAACCATGTTTAAAATCTGAAAGCCATCTACCATTTCCTATATACATTGCTATATGTCCATATTTAGTGTATGCATCAATAGGTGCATCATTAGCATGATATACAGCAATATCTCCAAGTTTATATTGTTGACTGTCTATTAATTTTATTATATTAGCTTTGGTATAATTTTTAGCTACTATATCTAACTTATAACCAATACTATATAAAAAATTTCTTGTTGAATCGTCTTTAGCATTTCCTTTTCCACTTAGTTTTAATGATGGTCCTGGATCTCCTGAAGGGATGTTAATAAATTTATCAGCATAATTATAAGCATAACGAGAACAATATCCACTAGATTTTACAAGGGGTGGTTGTATTTTTTGTATTTGGTCTATTATATTTTGAGCAGTATTTAAATTTTTATGGGGACTAAATATATTATTATTTAGTAATGAAGGTGAACCACAAGAACCAATATTTGATTGATCTGCAGTATTACCTGTTGCAGGTGCTAAGCTTTTACCGGTATTTTCTTCAGCAGGAGTGGAAGAATTTATAATTATTTGTGGGGGTGTATATGATGAACCAGAAGGATCTGCTCCTGTAGTGAGTGATTGAATTTTAGTTATCCACCCATTACTATCTATAGAATGATCTAAATTCTTTATAATAAATCTTAAATTTTTATTATATGTTGGGGGTAATAAATTTTCAGTTACTTTAAAAGTTTGATATAATTTCATTCCTGATAATCCTTTCATATTTAATCCTAAATTAAAAGGAATAAATCCAGGAGGAGATATTTGATTATTTTGTGCTAAATAACCCATATAATAATTTAAAGTATCTGTATATAATTGGGTTAATGTATTAATATCTTCATCTGATGACCAATCAAAATCCTTATATAATCTTAATAAAATATTATTAATTAGTGTAACATTATTTATAAATGTAGTATAAGGATTTGAATTACTTCCTGGTTCACCAGCTGTTATTTTTTCAGGAATTATTCTATCTATTAATCCTTTATTCCAGGTTGAAAATGCAGTAGCATTTGCTCCTACAATATTTCCACTAGCTTGAGCTCCTACAGCTATTATAGTTGCTAATTCATTGCTTATTTCAGCCTTTAAATCAATACTATTAATAAAACTTCCTAATTTTTCATATTGAACTCCATTTATATTAAATGTAGTTAATTTATTTTGATAGTTTAATTCTGTTATATTTTTTAAATAAGGAATAGGATTATCGTCTAATATTTTTAAAGTATTTGTAATATCATCATATGTAACTGTAAATTTGTTTATATTTCCTAAAGCTTTTTGAATCTCCTCCATTAATGTTTCTAAAAAAGAAAGTATAGGTACTTTTCCATCTTCATCAATAAGTTGATCCAAAATTTTAGGAATAATATCCATATTTATGTGAATGTGCATTAATTTTCCAGCATATACATTTTCACTTATTCTTACTTGACTTCCTAATTTATCTTGTAATAAAGATATTCCATTATTTTGGTCAGTTGCAACTGTAGTGGGTATTAAACATATGTTATAATCTGATGAGAATTGGTATGGGACTGTTAAAAATATATTTCTATCAAAATCATTATCTATTTTAATATAAGGTACTTTTTCTCCAAATTGTTTATTATATATTAATAATTGTTGTTCTATAACTTGTAATAATATTCCTAATTTTATATAATAATATGGTTTTTCATCTTTGCCTTTAGGTGTTATAGAAATTAGTTGTTTTTCAATATTATTAAATTCTGGTATTGTTGTTAATTTGTATTCACCATTATTACTGTCAATAGCTTGTTTTCCTAGGTCTATTAATGTACTTGCTATATTTTTAGCAGGTTCTACAGTATCCTTTGTATCAGTGGTTTCATTATTTATTATTTCATTATTTAATGAAATGTTAGTTTTTAAAGATTCTATAACATCTCCAATAGAAATCATAGTAATATTTATATCATATGCTCCATTTGGTGTTAAAGACCAATTAAAACTAGTTATTTTTCCAAAAAAACCATCATAATTCCCACTTCTTAATTCTCTTTCTTTTTCTATATCTTCTATGATACTATATTGAGTTACATTATTAGGGTTAAGTATTTTTTGTCGGGCAATAGCTATTTCTAATTGTGATGCAGCTGTAGGCTTAGATTGGGGGATATTATTTAAGTTGGGTGTGGTTGGATTTAAAGAATTTTTTGAAAATAAATTAGTATATGGTGTTGTTACAAATGTATTATTTTTTTCATAATTTTCATTATTATTAAAATATAAAGAATGACCCCATTCTAATAAAGCAGTATAACCAACTCTCATATATAATATATCTATTATATAAAACTGGAGTGTGTTGTATGCTCTTAGTTTAATTTCTGCTTTTCTTAAAGAACCTCTATTATAACTAGTAATATTTACAGATTCAATACCAGGTAAAGGAACTAATCCATTATTTAATCCTCCAAACCCATATGACTTATTCAAATTAAGACTATTATTTGATCTAGCTACTCCAGAAGTATGATTTCCAGAATATGTTGATACTCCTCCAAATAAAACAAAATTTTTAGCTAATTCACTTCCTTTATAATTTGAAAAATTACTCCCTAATATTTCTTTAACTTTACTATCTTCATCAGTAAGATTAACACTAGATGCTAATCTAATCCAAGGAGCACTAGAATTAAAAACTAAAATACTTTCATTAGTTTTATCTAATTCACTAAGTTTTTTTTGCCTTATATTTATTTGTTTTTCAACATAATCATCAAATCCTTCTCCAATTATATTTCCACTTTTCATAAACCATTTATTTTATTAAAATTAGTTAATATTTCATCTAAATTTGTAGGAATCCTTAATTGTGTTCCTACTTCTGGGTAAAGACTTGATTGATCTGAAGTTGGGTTTGATGAAAGTAATATCCAGTATAAAGAACTATCAGAATAATATTGTTGTGATATTATATCTAATCTATCTCCAATAGAAGTAATAATATATATATCATTTTCAGATAAAGGTATTTCCGGGTATGTAACTCCTTTATAGTATTTTTTACCAGTTGGTGAAGATAATATATCTATTTTAGAATATCTGTCCATTTTTTAAAATAAAATATTTGTTGTATCACTATAATTATCATTTCCACTTTTTAATGAAATAAATCTAGCTCTACCATTAACATCATCTCCTTGAAATTTAGGAAGAAAACTATGAATAGGAACAAATGTAAATGAACTTACTTTTATAATATGAGGTAATTCTTTAACACTTTTATCAATTTCTCCATTAGTATTTAATGCTATTTCCCAAGGAGATTCACTAGGAATATCATATGTTAATGATTTAATAATTCCAGGTTGTTCATAAACATATCCACCTACAGTTAATTTAGCAATATTACCTCTCATAAATCCTCCATTATTTTGATTATAATCTGGGGTTAGAGATGATGCTAGGTAATTGAGTTTTTTATACATTGGAATTAATTCTTGCTTTGATTGAGCAGGAACAGTAAATGCTAAAGATATACTTCTATCAAATCCATTATAATTATAAAATTTTTCTCCTCTTCCTACATATTTTACATCCCCCCATTCTGCAGTATATGAATCTGAAAAACTATCTATAAATGCTCTAAAATGAATAAAATGATATTGACTAGGATTATCATTATCTATTATTGCTATTCTAAAAGAAACCAAATCGTTTAATTCTTCTGGGTCTTTGCCTGTATAATCTTGTTTATGACCTGAAGCTTTATAGATAGGAGAAGCAGTAATTTTGTCTAAAGGCCCATCACTAGAACCAGAAGTATAATTAAATCTATCTCTATTTCTTATTCCTGGATCTCCTAAATTTACTCGGTTTTCAATATTTTTTGTAGAATAATCTGGAGATAATGATAATATTGTAGATGTATTTAGTTTATTATCTTTTATTAATACTTGTCTAAAATCAGTAAGATTAGTAATTGGGTTATTTTTTATTAATCTTGTTGAGCCTGTGGTGTTTGTATTTATAGATTCTAATAAAGTTCTATTATATGTGTAAACAATATTATAATTTTCTGTAAAGTTAGTAGTAGAATTAGCATAATTGTTAGAAACATAACTTCCAGAAAGTAAGGTATATTGGGGTACTTCTCCATCTATAAATTTTATTGATGAAGAAATAGGTATTTGATATGTTGTAACAGTAGCACCATTATATTTTCCTGTTGGGAAAGATATAGCAATTGATCCTGATTTTGGTAATGTTGGATTTGTAATTCTAATAATTGTATTTCCAAATCCTCCAACAGAATTAGGTCCACCAGAATATTTTAATAATACACCACTACCATCTGCGCTATCAACCCCAAATGTTTTATTTGATATTGAACCTGAATTTTCTATTTTTGTTTTAAATAGTAAAGTTAATCTGTTTGATAAATGATTTGCGGATTCTAAATCTTTAGTTATATAAAAATATTTTTCTTGATCACTTGGTGGAATAGGTAATAAACCTTGTTTTGGTAAGTGTATTCCTAAAGGATTAACTAAAGCTTGAGCTATGGTATTAGTAGGTAAATATATGCCTCCATTTATTGATGAAGGGATTAAATTTGGATTTGCTGGGAATCCTACAGATTTTACATTTTGTAATGATAAAAGATTTTGTTTTGTGGTGAATAAAAGTCCTGCAGGAGATTTAATATCAAACATGTATTTTGTTAATCTTGCAGCATCAAACGCGGCAAGAATAGGAGATAATATTCCCCCTCTCAAAATAAAGTCTGTATTTTGGTTTCCTAAAGCACTTACTCCATCAGGAATAGGGGTTTGGATGTATGGTTGATTTGAAGAACCACCACCAAATCTATCATTTCCAAATTTTAGGCTTTTTAAATCTGTTTGACGATTAATTAAACCCATTTATTATCCAGGTAGATTATCTAAATACTGAGTAGGTGTAGCTCCGTCTAAATCTAATTGTGAAGGTTGGGGTAAAATATTAATAGCTCCATCATTATATGAAGCATATTGACTATTTACCAAAGAAGCATTACTTCCATTTATAGAATAGCTATCATGTAATCTAGAAGCAGCAGTTGCTAATGGATTGATAGATGGTGTAGCTCCATTACCTACAGAAAGTGTAGATCCATTGTTTGTTAATTTATCTAATAGTCCCATATTTTTGTTTTTATTATAAATATTGTAATTATTGAGTTTTATAAGATGCTAAACTCAAAGCTTGACCAATTTTATTTCCATCAATATTTATAGTTCCTTCTTTAGATAATATTTGTGATAATAATTGTTTTATAGCTTTTAATTCTTCTACCATACCTGCAGATGAAACATTATTACCTTTAGACATGTTTGGGCTAACAGCTAAATTATCACCTTGAGCTGTTACTGCTGTAGCTCCATATTTATCAGTTATAGTAAATGGACCTTTACTTGATGGAGCTATACCATCTTGAACACCCACTGCTGATTTTATACTACCAAAAATATTTGTAGAACCTAAAATTCCTGCTCCTTTTTTTATAACACTTCCAAGCATAGAATTTTCGATTCTGTCAATTATGCTACTTATTAAACCTTTAAGTGGATCAAATGCTGATATTATTTTTTTAGGAACAAAAGTAATTATTTCAAAAAGATATTTAAAAGGTGCTATGAAATATGATTTAGCAGATTCACCTATTTTTTTTATTGCTTCTTCGTTTCCATTAAGTGCTGGGCCTATATTTTGTATTATTGTTTTAATTAAATTAAATCCTTTAACTATTTGCAAAATAGGAAACATTATTACTTTAACAGCTAATTGTAGACTAATGATTGCTGGGTGTAGTTTGGTTATTATTGGTATAATTTTTTTCATTATATCCATAAACCCTCCACTACCTTCTTTAATTAATCCTAATTCTTTACCAATTTCTTTAAAAGGTTCCATTATTGCCTCTACTTGTTTAAAAAGTTCACCCCAATATACAGTTAATAATTCCATATAAGGACCAACAAATTGCATTAATGGTTCAACCATTTGAACAAATAATTCTTTACCTTTTTCAATTAATTGATTAAATCTTTCCTGTAAACTAGCACTTTGGAGTTGTTTGGCATATTGTTCATCTCCTAATTCTTTAACAGCAGTAGCATATCCTTTTTCCTTTACTAATAAATCAAATTTTTTCTTTGCTTCAGCAGCATCTTTAACACCTATGTTTTTCAATGCTTCTCGTTCAGTTAATGCTTTTGCTAATTCTTCTCTTTCCATTCCTACTCCTTTAGCTAATGCTTCTTGTTGAAGAACATTCATTTTACCAAATTGAGCAGCAGTACCAACTTGTTTAGCTATTTCTTCAGCAACTGTAGCTATATCTCCATTTAAAGATGCTAATCTAGCTCTTTCTAAATTTATTTGTTTTCCAGTTAATAATTCAGCAGCCATTTCATTTTCAATAGAGGATTCAAATTGTAATAATGAATTAGCTATTTTTTCTACTTGATCCATCTCAACTCCTAAAGCTTTAGCATTTACTACAGCTTCTGCCAATGCTTTAGGATTTGCTTTTAATGAAAGAGTAGTTGCTGATGAAATTTTGGAGATACTTTCTTGGAGTTGTTTTTGATTAAGGGCTAAACCTTTTTGTACGGACATTAATTTAGCTTGCCCCATAAATTCTTTAGTAGTTTTTTCTAAAGGTTTACTGGTAAGTAATGAACTTTTAAATAAAGATAAAGATGCTTCTTTGGATAAACCTATTTGTTTTGTTAATTCAGTATAGGTAAGTAATGTTTTATCATTTAATCTAGCAAATGTACCAAATGCATTGTTTATATCTGAATATGCTTCTTGTAGGTTTTTTGTAGTAGCATATATATTTCCTGATGAAGCTGCTGTTTGGATTAATTCAGAATTAAGTTTTGCTGCTTCATCATATGAAGTTCCAAAATTTTTAGCTAGTACACCACTTGAACTATCAAGAAATTTAAAAGCTTCTATTAATTGATTAATAAGTTCAACTAATATAGTAGTAGCTAAAACATATGGATTCATAGATTCTAAACCCTTTATAAGATTTGGAGATATTTTTGATGTAAGTCCACTTAGTAATTTAGATTCTCCAACCGCGCTTTTAAGGGCGTTCCCAAATCCTTTAGAACTCCCCATCATATTTTGTAAAGCTTTTTGTTGACTTACTAATGAACCTTCAAGAGTATTTATTGATTTTAATTGCTTTTGTATTTGTTCATTTTCATTTTTAGGATCTTTAGCTTGTAATATTTGTTTTTCTATTTTTAATTCTTGAATTTTTTTTTCTAAAAATTTTGATAAAGATTGTAATTCTTCATCTGTTGCTTTTATTTCATCTTTTTGGATTAATAATATTTTTGAAGAAGTTGATTCAAGATTTTTTGTTATATTTAGAATTTCTTTATTATTTTTTTTATTTTCTTTTAATTCCTTATTAATTTTAGTAAGATTACTAAGAAATTCTTTACTATTTTCTATATCTTCCGGCGTATAACCTTGGGGTTTATTTTTATTATCAGCCATTATTTTATTTATAAATATAAGCTAAATAAAAAATTATTTATATGATGTTTTTTTATTTTGTGGTGATAAAGGAAGATTTTCTTTATTAATTCTACCACTAGAATCCATAAGTACTTTTTTATCTCCTTGAGACATTTCCTCTACTTGTTTATTTTCCTTTTCGTAATATTCTTGGATTTTATTAAAAGTAAATTTCCTTAACCATATAGGCATATTATACACTGTATTCCAGTTATATCCTCCTTTTCCATGAAATACAATTTCGTGGATTTGTGTAAATATATTTAATCTAATTTCAGCACAGTTATTCACTGTCAGGCCAAAAAAATCCAATACCGACGGGGATTGAAACGGATGTGTCTTGTCCGAGGGGAAAAAAAGTCAGATCTACATCTGGTTGGATTTTTTTTATATAATCCCTTAATGCTTTGGAATCTCTGACTAAGAGATTGGTTACTAATTGTCTAATTGTTTTGGGATCTTTATCTTCTTCAACAGATGTTATAATATATTTAAGACGAGTAGATAAAGTTGGTGAATTATTAGAATTAATTTTGGATAACCCTTTAAGTTCTTGATCTATTTTCTTTTCATCATGACCATTTAATATTTTAAATGTAATTTTAGTACCATTACTGGGAAGAGTAAAATTAAACTCATTTATACCTTTAGTTACTAATGATTCATCAAATGGTTTATTTTCAATTTTAGATAAATCAACAACTTGTTTTTCCCCGTCATACATAAATTCATAATCTTTACCATATCCTAATACACGAGCTGCTACCATAATAGCATTTTTATCTCCAATAATTATATCATCATAATTTACTTTAGATACTATTAAAGATTGCATTAATTTATCTAATACTACTCCTTTTTCAATATATGATTTATTAGTTAATATATCTTCATGTTCAGCAGTCATATATCTCATAGTAATTTTACCAGATGAAAGAGGATTATCTAATGGGTATAATAATCCTTTAGATGGTAATTCAATTTCTTCGGTAGGAAATGAATGGGTTTGGGGAGTAGGGTTTGAATTGTTTTCCATAATCTATTTTAATAACTTTATTACTTATATAAATATATAAAATATAAAAAAGCTTATTCAAAAGAACAAGCTTAATTATTTTTTTCATAATTATTTTATTCACCATCAGGGAATGCTGGTGGGTATTTGTTAGGATCATACATGTGATCTTCATCATAATCATCCAAGTGTTCATCCCAATTAATTTCAAAAACACTTTCTAGTAATTTTTTGTTTTCTTGTTCTTTTTGCTGTTCAGGAGTTAATGTGGCATTATAAATTGCACTACCAATACCCATAAAACCTATTAGAAATACAGGAATTAAAAAAATAAATAAACCTGTTAAAACCATGGCTGGCCCAACTTTTTTACCAGTCATTTTATAAAATGGGTAAAATATTATACCTAATACACCAGCTATAATTAATCTTTGTTTAATCCCTTGAACTAATTTTTCAGTATTCATAATTTTTAATTTTATAATTTCTTATGTAAATATATATACAATATCTTTAAAAGCCAAATATTTTTTGTAAAAAATTGTTAAAAAAACCCACAAAATTGTGGGTTTCTAAATTTTAATATAGTGTTATTTTTAAACCCAAGAACCTGACATCCATGATGTTCCGTTATATAAATACAATTTTAAACTTGCTCCACTACCTGAGGCTACTATTGAACCTGTTGGTTTACCTGTAGGTAAAGCAGTAGTGATTGGAGTAAGAGTTAATAAATTATTTACTGTTAAGCTTTCACTAACAGTTGAAGCCGGAAGTGAACTATTGGTTAAATAAGATGATACTGAATCAAGATATTGTTCAATATCTTTAAGTTTGTTATTTCCATTAGTGTATTCAAAATTTCCTGGAGCTGGCATAGTGTTGTTGTTTTAATTGGTTATATGTTATAAATATTGTGTTTTTTAAAAAATAAAATTAATATAAAAATTTTATAATGCGTTATTAAATTAATATATGCGTTATAATCAATTTAAAATTAAAATTAATAAATGGCGTTGACTTAAATATCAATTAATATATAATCGCCTTCTTTATTTTTTAATATATTACCTATATGAAAATCTATTTCATCTAGATTTAAGCTTGAAGAATATTCTATTTTAAGATGTTCTATAAATTCAATAATTTTGGGATTTTTTATATATTTTTTATAATCTTTCCAATTATCATAAAAATATTCTAAAGCGTATGGTATAATATTTTTAAATTCAATTTTTTCTTTACTACTTAAAGGTTCATATAGATCTGTTATTATTATTCCTAAATTAGGTTTAATATTTTGAACATAATATATGTGAGCTAAAGTTGTAAAATTTTTATTTAATAATGCTTTAGCATTTCCTAATTCTTCTCTACTAGTAGTAACTTTTATTACTTTATTTGTTCCTTTAATTCTAAATGCTTTACCGTTTGATCCACTTCCTAATAGATTAGTTTCACCTTCATAATTCTTTAAATATTCTAATTCAGATTTATGTTCTTTAAAAAACTCTTTTAATTCATCCCAATTTTGGAATGTTGGAATATCTTCTACTCCAATATAATCTATTATTTCTTTTAAAAGCATATTTTATAAAAATAAAAACCCCAATTTTTGGTTGGGGTTTTCATAATTTAATTTTACAAATTAATAATTCAATATGCAATAATCTGGTTGGACAGTCATTTGGATATTTACTGCTGTATTTTCTGTATCCCAACTTAATTCACCAAAATTTGTATTTTCTATTAAACATCCTTTTAAAATCCATTCACTTACGATATCACCTACTGGTCCTAAAATGTTTACAGTTAAATCTTTTTTATAAAAATCAGAATAACCGTCACGTCCAGTTACTGATTCGTGATGTAAACGAACCCATTCCATTACTGCTTGAGCACCTGAAGGAGTGATAGGATCAAATAATGTTAACTGAATGTTTCCCCATTTGGTTTTTCCTTTAACATAACGGTTTATATTAATATGATTTAATTCAACTTTCCCCATTTCTAAAGTAACAGCTCCCATTCCTTTTATAATATATGAAGGAAATCCATCTACATATAGTATAAAACGATTAGCTTGTTTGGGTTCAAAGCTTGTAAAAAATATTTCGTTTGCGTCTAATATTGCCATGATTTATATTTTTGTTTTTTTGTATCGTTGATAAATATTATAAAAAAAAGGAAAATCTATTTTTTGTTAATAAATATGTGGTATAAAAATGCCCTTCTATTTTTTTTGAATATTGTAGAAGAGCATTCAATTTATTATTTATTTAATTAATTAACTAAAAGTTGCTCCTGTGGGTAATATATTAAAGTCAAGTAATATAAATTCTGCTGTTTTAGTAGGTTGTAAATATATTTGTCCTACTAATTGATTTCTATCAATTACATCAGCAGTATTATTACTATCATCCATTACTACCTTATAAGCGTATAATCCTTGACGTTGTTTTACACTTTCTAAGTATGGATTAACTTGAGCTAAGAAATTATTTCTAGTTGCTATTGAGTTTTGTTCAAATACCAAATTATTAGATACTTGAGAAATATATGATTTAAGAGTTATTAATAATCTTCTAACTCCTACTCTATCAAGTGCTGAAGCTTTTGTTTGGAGTGTTTTTTGTCCAAATACTACAACACCTTGGCCTGGGAAGGTTGCTATTGGATTTACTTTGTTACTATATAAAGTATCTCTTGTTGTTTGGGGTAATCTTTGCTCGGCTTGGATAACATTATTCAAACCACCACGAGAAAATCCAGCAGGAGCAAACCATGCTTCACTTACACTATCACTTTGAGCATATATTCCAGGAATCATCGTTGAAGCAGGAACCCAAATATAATTTCCAGTGTTTGGATCTACTGTTTGTACCCAAGGCCAATATGATGCTGCGTAACTGTTATCTATTGATACTGCTTTAGATACTGTAGTAGATGTATTTGAGCCATATTCTACTAAATCAATAACAGCCATATGATCTCCTCTATTTCTAGCATTATTCATAATGCTATTCAATGGAGTTGGGTGATTTGAGAAATTATATATTAAACCTGGGGCTACTATTAAGGTGTATTTATAATCATCTTTATTACTTAATAAAGATATTGATTGAGTATAGTTACTAAATGATAATCCTTGTGTGTTAGTAGCTGTGATATTTTCATAGAATTTTATATTAGTAGGAGGAGCACCTGTAGCGCTATTAAATGTCCCACTAGCTACTAAAGGTATAGAAGAAGTATATTGAGCTTTTGCTACTCCATTGTTATCAAAATAATTAGGAGTTGATAAATTAACTGATTTAATTCTAACATATCTACTTAAATTCGGAAATGAACCTGATGTTTGAACATAATATGTTGAACCATCTGTAGCTATATTTTCAATTTGGTTTCCTATTACTTTTTCTATATAATTTGATGTTAAAGGATCTAATGATAAATTACTCCAAGTTTCTAAAATTGATTTATTGTTAGTAGTATCATTTCCTTGTCTAATTAATAATGTAAATTGTCCTGAACTAGTATCAGCTTGAGATATTTCCCATCTTAAATTATCAGAAGAACCACTTATTAAGGCTCCGGCATTATCTTCACTACCTGAACTATTCATAAGTGTTCCCACTGAAAGGGTTTCTAATGTAAATGATGGTTGAGATGATGCTTGAGTACTAGCGCTTATAGCTGTAGATACAGCTGGAGTGTAAGAACCACTAGCTATTCTAGTTACTAGCATTGAAGTTCCACCATTATCAAAGTAATTATAAACAGCTACAGATGTAAAGTAACTGTAATTTGCACCTCCAGATATTAAAGTAGATCCAAACTTATTTGTAAAATCACTATATGAAGTGACTATTGTTGGGATTCCAACTTTTCCTTTTACGGTTGGGCCTATAATAGCTGCTCCAACAGTAACTGGGCCTTGGGTTATGAATGATTGGTCATTTTCACTGGAAAATACACCAGGACTTAAAATTTGTTCTGCCATTTTATAGATTTATTTATTATAAATATGCAGAATTTGTTTAAAGTTCTAGATTTTAGAAAAAATTCCTGTGTTGAGATCAATATTTCCATCTCCGTATTTTTCATTTAGAGATTTTCCTATATTTTCTCCTTCTTGTTTTATTTTTTTAAGTTCATCAAGTATTGAATTTATCTGTTCTTGGATATCTTTTTTAAGATATTCATTTTGACCTAAATTAAAGATTAATTGGTCTTGTTTAGTTTTAAGATTTTTCAATAATTGTAATTCTTCAGATGATAAAACTATTTGTTCCATAAATTTAATTTATTATAAATATTACCTAATTTGAGAAATATCTGATACTGTTTCAGAAGTTATTATAATTTGGGTTTTACTTGAAAATTTCTTAAGGGCACTTAAATTCTTTTGTATAGTATCAGGAATTAAATATCCATCCAATACAAGATTAAATGTTGTTTTTACTATCCTTTCATCACTTTGTTGTAATTCATTTGCAAGTGTAAATCCATCTATTTTAGTTTTAAATTTAAATCTTTCTGGATTTCCCCAATATGAATCTGATGCGTAATTTATGGCTTCAATTACTTTATTCATTTGTTCAATATAATATGTAAAAATAGTACAACTATATGTTATAGTGACATAATCTGGTATTACAACAACATAATATTCTTTTTCAGGAATTCTATTATTTATTATATTAAAATGGTTATAAGCATTTTTAGAACTATATTTTTTTTCAAATACTTGATAATTATTAGGATAATTAGAATCTAATTTATTACCTATAGATCTAACTTTATCTATTGAATCTCTTTTTAAAGCAATTAAAGGTAACATTATTTTACCTTTATCATCTCTATAATATCCATCTTGTTGATATGATTTCCATTTTTCTTGAGAACTATATATTATGGGGATTGAAATTCTATCTCCATTTTGTATAACATATGGTTTAATAACTTCATTAAAATAGTAAAATATGGATTCATCTATATCTGAAATTCCTAATGAAAATGGTTTTGTATCATCTCCATTTACCGATATTTGAAGACTTCTATTATCTTTATCAGGTATAGCATTATTAGGATTACCTATAGTAGTATTATATGGATTAATAAAACTATTAGATATTTCTTTTTGCTTTTTAGGAGTTGGATTTTTCTTAGCCATTTTACAATCTTGCTTTAGTTATACTTACTTTGTCTTTAGGAACATAATGAGTTTTACAAATTATGCTTATATTCCAACCAAAATTTTCTAATCCAGGATTTAATGGATTTAAAGCATTAGGATACCATGGATCTTTTCCTACATATTGTTGATTATTAATAATAGTATCTACTTCATAATATCCCTCTTTATACATTACAATATCTCCAACTTCAGGAACTAAATTTGCAGTAACTAAATCATCTCTTAAAAAATAAAATTCTATAGTTTGAGCAAAATCAACTCCTATTTCACTTACAGGATTTTCTTGATCTCCTATATTAATTAAACAATTTAATAATACTGGATCTTGGTAGAATTTTCCATCCACTGATTCTCCATATATGTTGGATTTGGTTTTAGAAATAGAAAATTTATAATATGCGGCTTGTTGGGTAATAATATCTCCTAACAATTCTCTATTAAGATGTTTAAAAAAACTAATATCACGTTGTCCACCAAAAAGAGCCATAATTTATTTTTTTATTAATATATTAACCAATGTAAATTGTAAAAGGTACATTTCCCATCTCCTTTATCTTATAATCAGTTTCATTAGCTCTTGCTTCTAATAATTTTGTTCTAGAAGTATCATCTAAATATGTTCTTAATCTTTCAATTAAAGCTTGTTTTTCAGTAGTAGCAGCATTTATTAAATCAGATTGATTTAATGTTACTTCACTGTTAGGAATAGGTAATTGTGAATATTTACCTCTTACATATCCTAACATTTCTTTACACAATGATAAAGTATATTCAAATATCCATTGTCTTCCAATAGAATTTATTAAAGAATATGTAGGATTACTGTATGGAGCATTTGATACATTAGTTACTAAACCTGAACTTCCACTAGGTGAACCTAAATATTGTGGATTATTTCTTTCTGATTTTAAAATATATTGGAAATATAAAGGTAAATCATTATCCTGAGGGATAGGGAATATTTTTAATCTGTTATTAATTAATTCAAATGTATAATGGGATCTTCTTACAGTATCATTAAATTCAATTGATTGAATTCTTTCCAAATCTGCATAAACAGGAGACATTACAAATGATATTGCAGGTGAACCATTACCAAATCCAAATGTTGCTAAACTATTTCCTGAATTGGTACCAGTCCATGGGTCAAAATATCTAACAATTGAAGGAGGAGCTTCATAAAATACTCTTTTTATTTCTAAATCTCCAGTTGTTATACCATTATTAAGAGCCCAAACATTTAAATCATATTCTTGTACACTTGCAGTTAATGTTAATAAACCTTTTCTCCAAGTTACATTACCTCCTACTCCTGCTTCTACTCCATATTGTTCAGATATTCTAATAATTGTTCCCATATTAGGTACAATTAGTGTATTATTTAAATCTGAGCCTGTGGGAGAACCTTGTATTGAGAGAAAATTTTCTCTTAAATTATAAGCGTATAATTCATTACCATATGTGGTAATTGCTTCTTCAAAAGCAGCATAAAAATTTAAATCTTGTAATTCAACTTCCATAATAGGATACCCTAATCTTCTAGCACAAAATGTGGCTACTTTATCGGCATCTGTTTGGAATTGATAATCATTATCATAAAATCCAAAAGGAGTGTTTCCTGGAAAAAATGATGAACTACCGGGATAAATAGGGATATTCATGAATAATACATTTTGCTATAAATATTAAGAAAAGAATTATTATTTTCTTTTATTAAATTCAAATGTATATGTTAAACCCAAACTATGTGTTGTTCTTATTGGATCAAATCGATAGATTATATCAAATCCCTGTTTAAATTGCACTCCTATATCTACTGTGAATCCAAATGTTTGATTATGTGCAACATTCATTCCACCTCCTATTATAAACCCATAAGGTCTTTTTCTTTCTACTTCCTCTTTAACAGTCTTCGTTATTTTTACTGTATCAACTCTGTATATGTATTTTGGGAATTTAGGAATATATGTAAATTTACTTCCTATAAGTTCACCTTTTACATCTGCAGTTAATAGACCTTTAATTAAACTATCTTCATATTCTTGAGTGTATTGGAATAAACTATCACATGGAGTTTTTGGATCTGTTGTAGTAGATGTTCCACCTGGTTGTTTTTTAGGTTTTTTACCTGTGGTTGTTTGTGGTTTTTCAAACCAAACCGTATCAATGTGTGTAACTGTCACTGTATCTATACTTTGTACAATTGTAGGACAATTTACTTTAGTACAAGAATGTACGTATAGAATATATATAACTAATCCTAATATAATAAAAGTTTTTAATGGTGATAACCATTTACCTTGTTCACTATCCCATTTAAAGAATTTTTTTAATCCATTAAATAAAAGTAAACCAAACTTTTTTATAAAACTAAAAACTGCTGTTAACCAAATCATAATAATACATTTTATATAAGTATCACAAAGTGAGTGATATCAATTAAGTTATTTCCATATATGATAATAAAGTATGAGATCCACTAATAGTATTATTGCTAATCTTCATAGAATCACCTAATTGTAAAATCAATGTATCTGAAATTGGTTGAAATGATACTTGAGTAGGAATTGATGAACTTTGAATTAACCAGTAGTTAGTTGCAGATCCACTTTTATTTATAATAACATCAATATTTATACTACCAGTTGTTATATTTGATATATATAAACTTTTTATTATTGAAGAAGTAACGTTAATTGGTACTGTGTATATAGTAGTTGATCCAGTAGCGTTTATTTCGTTAGCATTTAATTTATACGTATTAGCCATTTTCTATGTTGTTTGTTTCATTTAACCATGGTTTTAATAATCCTATTGTATAAACTTCTGGATACCATTCTATATTAAAATAGGTATAGGCTTCTTGTTCTGTATCAAACCAATACCATCCATCAGGATAATCTTTTCTATCTTTTTTTTCTTTTTTCTTTTCTTCTGATTTATGCAGTTCATAGTTTGCATTTAATACAAAATTAGGCCCACATAATACTTCTCCTGATGTTGAGTCTATTTTGTAAAATCCTTCGGTATCTTCATTCATACTTATAAATATTTAAATTATCCTGAAACTGACCAACCTTTAGCTGTAGCAATTGTTGGATTATCATTAGCAGTACCCCAGTTTCCTGTTACTGTAATTGTTTTTCCTGTACCTGTTGCTGATAGGTTTGTATAAACTTCATTAAGTGCAACTGAGTCGAGGTTTTGGTTAGATATGTCAAAAGTAGCATTTATGTTTGTTATTTGCATACGTCTTAAACCACGACAATTAGCAAACATAGTTGTAGTAGTAGTTATTCCACTAGTTGGTATTGAACCTATTTCAATTAAATTAAAGCAACTTGCAACCATATTAGTTGCAACGAGAGTTGTACTTGCTACTGTACCAGTCATTCCTGGTATCCTTTTTAAACTATTACAGCCACTAAAAATAGTAGCCAATGTTGTAAGTTTATTTGCATTGTAAAACAACGGAGCCTCTTTTAATGCAGCGCAATTTTGAAACATATTTGCAATAGTTGTACAATTGGCTATATTAAAATTTGGTACTCTTTTTAATGAATTCGCACCAGAGAACATAGCCGATAGTGTTGTTGCATTTGAAGTATTAAGTGCTGGTATTTCTTCTAAACTAGTACAAGCTTGAAACATACTGTCCATAGCTGTGCCATTTGAAGTATCCAAGTATGGTATTGTTTTTAATGATATGCAACTATTAAACATAGTAGTAAAAGTTATACCTTTTGATGTATTAATGGGTGGTATAGATATTAAAGAACTACAACCTGAAAACATAGAAGTGAAGGTGCTAATATTTGCTGTATTTAATAGTGGTATAGTTTTTAAATTGCTGCAATTTTGAAACATACCTGATACTGTAGTACCACTTCTTAAATTAAATTTGGGGATACTGGTTAATGGAAAACAATTTACGAACATATTACCAAAAGTATTAACATTGCTTGTATCAAATAAACTAACTTTTGTTAAATTATAACAGTTTTGAAATAAATTTGAAACATTTGTTATATTATTTGTGTTTGTGAATCTAGGAGATTTTTTTAAACTATAACAGCTGCTAAATAAACTAGTAATAGATGTTGTTGATCTACAATCAAGTGTTCTGGGTATGTCTATTAGTGAATAACAGTTGGCAAATGTACTTGTAAAATTTGTTACTTTTGAAGTATTACCTATAAATTTTATACTAGTTAGGTTATAGCAACCTGAGAAAGTACTGTTTAAACTGTTAACATTAGTAACATTTATTGGGGGTAGTGATCTTAATTTATAACAGTTGTTAAATGTATTTTGTAAGCCTCCTATAGTTGTAGTACTAAAATTATCATTATTAATATTTAGTAGGTTATAGCAATTTTGGAAAGTATTACTCCAATTTGTTACATTACTAGCACTTGCAAATGTTACTGTTTCTAAATTAGAACAACCACTAAACATACTGGTTAAGTCTGTAGCGTTGTTAACATTAATAATAGGAAGTTTTTTTAATTTAGTACAAGTACTAAACATACTTGTATAACTAGAACCGCTTCCCATAAAAAGGTCTGTGACTTCTGTTAAACTATAACAGCTTGTAAACATACTTGTAAAATTAGTTATTTTATTTGAACCAGAGTAGTAGAACTTTTCTAGGAAGGTACTTGATGCTGCTGGAGAAGACGCCAAAATAAGTGATGTAACATTACTCCCAGCCATTGCAATTGATAACCATTGATTTGGAATAGTAGTATTTGCAGGATTAAAGGATCCTGTTGTTGGGGTTGGTACTGTTGTAAAAGTTACTGTTGCAAAAGATGTTGCACTTCCTGATAATGTTACTTTTATTTGTGTTAATTTAGCTCCATCGTATAACGAACTTGATAATGTATTAAATGATGATGTTGTGTATTGGTGTGAAGATGTTACGTTTGTATTATAGTTATTTGTAGTACCATCTCCCCAATCAACAGTATACCCTCCTCCTCCATTTGTTGTTATATTAAATGCTACCCAATTTGAATTGTTATTATAAACAGCATATGTACCATATATTTGATTATCACTTAAAGCAGGATAACTTAACTCACCACCAACATTAACAGCTGGTGGGAAATTAAATAATTCTGATCCTGTTACTATTGTTACTGTGTTTATTGCTCCTGCACTTATTGTTGAAGAAGCAGACACTGTACTATTTGCTGATGGAATATAAATTGAAGGTGCAGATGTATAACCTCCACCGGCATTAGTTATAATTCCGGATGCTGATAATGGAGCTACTATTGATGCTGATACTACTGCACCAGTACCTCCCCCAGTTACTGTAACTGTTGGGGCACTAGTATAATTTCTACCAAATTCTAATACTGGTACTGCAGATGCGGATCTGGAAGCTCCTCCTCCAGTTATTGTTATTGTTGGATAATTACTACCTGCTCTATAATTACTTCCAGAATTGTGTATTGTATATCCTGTTAAAGTACCACCTGTGATTGAAGCAGATATAATTGCTGTCACTCCAGCTACTCCATTTGCTGTTACTGGAGCGGAGACAGACATTGTTGGTGTAGAAGTGTATCCTTCACCAGGATCAGTTATTATTATATCTTTTATATATCCTAATCGTTCTACAACTGATAAAGTTCCTACTGAAAATGTTGATACATAACCATTAGCGTTTGTACCACCACCACCTGAAAAGCTTAATGTTGCATTAGTGCCATAACCACTTCCGGCATTATATATTGTTAAAGTTGCTAGTGTTCCACTTACTAAACTTGATGATATTATTGATCCAGATCCATATCCTGATGATCCTAATAGATTAAGACTTCCAGTTTCAAAAGCGGGACCTGAAAAAAGTGAAGCATCATCTTGATAATAAAGATCGCTGTTATTTATTCTAGTTGTAGTTTTTTTATTTAAGTCTATAACTCCTTTAGCATCTTGTGAAAAATCATCTCCAATATATCCACTATTACTTCTTCTTCCCATATTATACTTATTTTAAGTTAAAAACCATAATTGTGCTTCTATTGCTGTTGTGTCTACTAACCCCCCAGGAGCCCAAGATGCTGATATAGCAAATGATGAACTAACTGCATACGATGAGGTGGTTGAATATGAAGCACTACCTAGTAAGTAACTAGCTGTTAGAGCATAAGATGCTGTTGTAGCAATTCCTATAAATGAACCACTAAATGAACCTGTATTTGATAAAAATTGATCTACTCTATTTGCAGTTACAATAAGTGAAGGAATACCTGGAGTTCCATCAGCAGGTTCAGCATATAGTCTCATACCTGTATCAGCTGATACCCATATAATCTGATAATAATCATTTGCAGCTGAAGAAACAAACCAATTCCAAGCAGCTACTACTTTAGTACCATTTCCAGATAATGTTAATTTTGTGGCTGAATCTGTAAGATCTATACCATTTTTTCTTAACCAAATTACTATTTCATCTGTTCCACTATCTGTTTTTTCTACTTGTGCTGAAAATTGAATATTGTATACTCCAGCATTTTCTGTCTTAATATAAGTGTTAAAAGGATTTGTTGATCCTGATACTGATATTCCGTTTGAAATGTCTGTTGAATTAAAAGACATTGAACGAGGTATATTTGCTACAGGATTTGTTTGAGTTGTAGTATCGTAAAAACTACCATATGATCCTGTTGCAGTATTAAAAACTGTACTTCCACTTAATGTAGCACTAACTGTGACTTGTCCTAATCCATTTGTTGGTGATAATGTTATGTTTGGTCCTGCTAGTAATTGTGCTACTCCTCCATTTAAAGCATATGAAGCTGTTATTGAGTTAGTAGCCCAACTAGAAGTACCAAATAATGATCCTGTTATTGAACCTGATACTGTAAGTGATCCTGTTACTCCTAAAGAACCTGTTATCTGAGCACTTCCCGTAAATGGAAATGCTGAACCTCCTGCTCCAGTTGAGTTAATTGTAACTGAACCTGAACCTCCGTTTGTAATTGATATATTTGTTCCTGCTACTATTTGAGTTACTCCTCCATTAGAGGCAAATGATGCACTTATAGCGTTTAATACATAACTAGCTGTTTGAGCTGTTTGTACATATGATGCACTTTGAGCTAGAGTTACAAAGGAAGCGGTATTAGCATAATTTGCACTCAGTACTGTCATTGAACTCGTTTGTGAGTTCAAGACATATGAACTAGTAGCATTAGTAAGTGAAGCTATACTCGCGCTAAAAGACGCACTAGAAGCTATATAACTGCTAGATAATGCAGCTATTGAACTACTTAAACTAGCAGTAGCAGCATTTAATTGAGCGTCTGTTGCAAATGTATTATCTAAAGAAGAACTAAAGTTTTCTAAAGCAGTTACTCGTGTACTTAATAAACTAGAAGTATTTAAAAAACTACTTGATAATATAGCTATACTGGATGAATTATTTAAAATTCGAGTATCAAAACTTGCGCTGTCTGTATAATAAGATGAGGTAAAGCTATTAAATAAACTACTTAATAATAAAGATCCAGTATCATTACTTGTTAATAAAGGATATCCATTTAATGTTCCTGATCCTGATAAGTTAGTAGATCCTGAGAATAAAGCTAAACCTATATTTCTAAATGTATTGGAACCACTAACTGTCAATGATCCAGATATTTCAATACTGCTTGTTGTTGACCATGTAGTTCCACTAATATATGAAAATGGTTGAGATGAACCTGATGGGCCAATTGATCCTGATGGGCCTTGTGATCCAGATGGACCTTGAGGACCTACATCTCCTTTAGGGCCTAAAGGTCCTGTCAATATTTGAACCACAGAAGTTACTGGTTGAGTAACATCAACTGCGGTACAACAATTATTATCGATTATCTTAATTGTCTTATTAACATCTTGTAAAACGACTTGATTGTTGTTAGGAATTATATTAGTTGGTCCTATACAATCTGACATTATCGAGTAACATTAAGTGATAATTTAACTTGACCTTCTAAAATTCTTGTCACAATACTTCCTGAAGCTATCTCCAAATCATATACTCCAGTTGAAAAATTCAGAGCAGAAGATGAGGCAGCTGAAATATATACTCCTATTGAACCGGATATTGGAGGTGTAGTTCCGTTTGAACCACTAAAATTTAAACCAGTACCATCTGGTTTTAATGAACTACTTAAAGTAATATAGGCTGTGGGTGAAGAGACACTTTCTCTAATTTGCATTTTACCACTATAGTCAGTAAGGTTAATAGGATTTCCATTAGCATCTTTATATTGTAATTCTAAATTTAGAGTTGAGCCTTGTTCTATAGTGAATGAATATCTACCAGCAGCCATGAAATATATTTTTGTTATAAATATTAAAAGACAGAAAAAAAGCCATTTTTTTATTGAATGACTTATGTTTAGTTTTTATTGAATATCCCTATAATCCTCATATGTTTTTAATATCTCCTCAACAATTTCGTGACGATGATTTTTCTTTAAAGTGATAATTTTAACTCCTTTAATTCGTTCTTCTAAACGAGCAAAAAAACTAATACCTGAATCTTTTTTACTTTTTAAATCTACTTGGGATAAATCTCCACAAAATATAATTTTACCACCTTTACCTAAACGACCTAGCATCATTTCTGTTTGTTGATTAGTAATATTTTGACATTCATCTACTATAACAATAGAATTTGGAAAAGTTCGACCACGCATAAATGCAAATGGAACTATTTCAATTTGATTTTCTTGAACCATTTTATCTATTTTTTCTTTATCATATAATAGATATAAATTAGAATAAATAGGTGCTAACCAAGGATCCATTTTTTCTTTTAAATCACCTGGTAAAAATCCAATTTCTTCTTTAGATACAGTGGGACGAGTAATTATAATTTTTTCAATTTCTCTTTTAAAAGTCATATCTAAAGCTATTTGACAAGCAAGTAATGTTTTACCTGATCCAGCCATACCTTTAATAAGTGTTACTGGGTTGTCAAGAATAATTTGTTTGGCTTCTTTTTGTTCTTCGTTTAATTCTAATTTAAATTTTATAGGACCTTTAGGTTTTCTTTTATTAGAAAAAGTATCTTCATTATTTTGTTGAGACATAAATTTATAAATTTATTTATGAGTAATTTTTACAATTGTATCTAAACCAGCTTCTATATGCATATGATTATTTTGACATAATTCAAATTCATATCTATCATCAAAAGGTAAAATTATTTCTGTTTGTGAACCCCATCTTACTAAAGCAAATCTTTGATTTTGAGAAAAAGATTCATTTTGTTCTATTGTAAAAGGCATTATGACATTTACATCTTCATCAGCTATTAAACACATATAATAAGTATAATCTAATGAAGGTGAATATATTTTAACTAACATTCGTTCATTATACTTAAGATATCCTAAATTATTAGGATTAATTGCTTCATTTAAAATATCTTTTTCAACAGCTAACATTGGTCTATTTGTTGATTCAATTGGTTCTAAACTTTTATATTGAATTATACCACTATATGGTGTTCTTATAATATGAGGATCATAAAAACTCATAAAAACACCTATTACTAAAGATGGTTTATCATAATCAGAATCATTCATAATATCCTGTAAGGTATAATCTATACCTTTTATTTCAACTACAGGATCAATAGGATTATTAATGAATTTTTGATATAAAATTACACCATCAGCCGGTGAGTAAAAATATTCGTGATCTATATAATTTGGACGAGGTGGATCTCTAAAAAAGAATTCAGTCGATAACTTGGTTATTCCTAATTTTTCAGCTTTTGCAACATCCGTAGATAACCATTTTTCTAAAGTTTTAGCCATTATAATAATTTTTTATTTTGGTCAACTCTATTAAGATGAAAAATCATACAACTCAACATGGCCCCAGATTTCATATATTCTGATAGATTAAATATGATTGGTTCCATACCTTCATTGGAACATATTTTTTCTAAGATTTCTATTTTGTTTTTTTCATAATTATAATATTCATGGGTTTTTTTCAATTCAGATATATTTGAAGCACATAAAATCATGTTGCCCATTCTTACAGAATTTGTAATACCACTATATGCTTCATCTATATTAATATCTATAATTTCAGTATATTCTTCTAATTGTTTAATTTCATCTGGTTTATATAATTCTGTACAAATTATTGTTTTATTATTATTGATAGGAAATATAGAACAATCTAAGTGATATAAATATTCATCTACCATTTCTAATGGTATAATTTTCATTTTGAAATTTTCTTCCATCCATTTGTATGCCTCAACATTAGATCTTATGTTATAACCGCCAATATAAACGTTATTACGCAAGAACTTCAAATCGGCCTCACCTTCCCAATAATAAGGACATTTATGCGTTTTATAATTCATTAAATTAAAAAAATCTTCCCCAACATTTTCTTCACCACGTCTAGGTTTAGAGGTATAATTTGATAAAATTATATTATTTGAATCTTCTATGTGTGGAAGGTATATTCCTAGATTAGCAACATATACTTGATCTTGATAATTACCATAACTAGGAAGGAGATATACTAAACTATTCCCGGCTAAAAAATTATAAAGATCCATAAACTGCTTATAGGCTTTAGGTCTATTTACTTTTAATTCTTCTTCACTTAATTCATTCATCCATATATTATTTGGATTCTTTGTATCTAGAGAAAATGGAAAATTCATTACATAACTAGATATTGGCAATTGGCTAGGAGTTTCAATCATAAATTTTATTTATTAATAAATATAATAAAATAACTATAAATAACAAAATTATATATGTAAATATATAAAAAAAAAGAAAGGCATCAAATAATTGATGCCCTTCTATTTTAGATTTCTAATTTATTATAGGGTATTCAAACCACTAACATAAATCTTAGCATAGAATTCAGGACGAACCATCTTTTTAGCATAACGAGTCAAGAGACCTTTTCTTGGAGTAAAGGTATCAGGATCGTATACAAGAGGAGTCATAATCAATGGAACATATGGAGCAAATACAGCACCAGTTTCAAGGAATTGGTTTCCTTTATATCCCAACAAGATTGTATTTTCTTGCATATATGGGTTTTTGTATACAGTATAGCGACCATTTAATTGACCAGCTTTTTGTACACCAAACGCATATTTTTGTTTGTGAGCATCACCATCAGTGTTAGAAGCAAATCCAGCAATTGATTCAATAACTGTTGCTACTGTTGGAGAACATACTAAGAAATTAGCTCCACCACGAAGAGTTTTCTGATGAATAACGTTGCTAAGTTTCTGAATTTTAGTGCCCAATGTTTGGAACCATCCACCTTGAGTGTTATAAAATCCTAAACTGTTATTAAATGTACCATCACCTGTAGCGCTAGTAATTGCTTGGTTGTTAATAGCTGACCAATATTCTACGCTAGGAGCATTTTCAATTAACATGTCAAGAATTTCAAGGTCAATTTCTAATGAAACATATTCACTCATAATGCTAGTCAATTCAGATTCAGCATCCAAATTTTGATAAGCATTCAAGTCTTGAGCAAATTCAGGAGTCCATACAGCTTTTAACTTTTTAGTTTTAGCAGTAATAGCTTCACTTCTCATTTGAATGTTAAGTTCAGGAATTACAATTGGGTTGTTGTTACCATTAAGTGTAGTGTTTCCATCTTCAAAATCACCTCTCTTGTTATCCAAAGGTTGAGTTTGGAAAGAACAAGTTGCATTACTCAATGTAGCAACAGATGGAATAACAGATCCTGTTATAATAAATGATACGGTTGAAGTATTATTAGTTGTAGTAAATGCTGGAAGGTTATTTGCAACTGTAACTTGACTACCTGAAGTAAAGGTAAATCCTCTAACACCATTAAAATCAGCATTACTACCAGCACCTAAAGTAACTGTTATTTTTTTATACTCATCATTTACTGCTGAAGCAGAATATGCTGAATCAAAATTAAAGTCAGACCAAGAAGCAGTAACTACTGCAACTGATGGATTAAGTGATTGAGTGTTGTTAGTAGAATAAGTAAATCTACCACCACCATAAAGACCACCTGAAGCATCAGCTGATCCTGAAGTGGTACCATAAAGTGAAGTACCAGATGTAAATGGAGCTTTAGTAGTTCCATATTGGAAATCTAGGAAGAATACAAGACCAGAAGGTAAGTTCATTGGTTGTACAGAAACAAATTCTTTAGAAGAAATTTGTCCAAATACTTTTCTTACCATTGGAAGAGCAATTCCAGCCCATTGTTCACCAGTACCTACTGTAAAGCTAGCACCAGCTACACCACCACCTGAAAGTGAAGATTCAATAAGTAATTGTTTTGCTTGATTTTCAAGGAGAAGTGACATGTTATTTTTTTCAATTTCTCCATTAAGGCCTTCAAGTAAGCCTGTTTTGGTCCATTTAGAAGCCAAACGTGCAGCATCATTTTGCAATGACTGCCATGGGTTTGATGATTCTAAAAGATTTTGAATCGTGTTTGACATTTTGTTTAGTTTTTAATTGTTTTTAGTTTGTTTTTGTTTTTAAATAATACCTGCTAATTTTTGGAATTTGGTTACTAAAGCATCAACTTCCATAATTGGTTTTTGGTTTGATACAACTTGTGTTGGTTTTGAAGCAAATCCAATTCTATTTTCTTTAATTGGAGTTTTTGATGTTTTGAAATTGGTATGAAGGGTTTCAAAAATTAATTTTACTTCTTTAACATTTGTTGCTTTATCAAATGCTGTTAAAACATCTAATTTTTGGCCTTCAGATAATGTTTTAGCTTTGAAAATTTTGTTAACGTAAAGCAATTTAGCATTTAAAAGATTTACTTCATTTAACTGATTCTTCATCTCGTTGATAGCACTATATGCTTCTTTAAGTTCAGTTTCAGTTGTTTTTAGTTTGTTTTTTAAAGCTTCCATCATTTTATCTTCTTCATAAGCTTCTTCCATTTCTTCTTCTTCATTAAAAAGTGCTTCTAAATTGATTTCTTCATCTAATTCTTCTTCACTTTCCATTGATTCACCAGCTTCTAGCTCACCACTTTTAATCATGTCTTCAATTACATTTTCAATAAATGAAACTAATTCTTCTTCAGACATGTCTTCAATGCTAAATTCTTCTTCAGACATTTTAGAATCTATATCCATATCATCCATTTCAGAATCCATTTCTGTGTCATCCATTTCTTCTTCAGCTTCATTAACATTTTCTAGTTCAGCTAATAGTTCATCTAAATCTACTTCTTCTAAATCTTTACCTTTTTTCATTTCTGTTTCATAAGTTAGATTTTCATCTTCATTTTTCATCATTTCATCCATTTCTTTGTCCATTTCATCTATAGCTTCTACTTCTTCTAGTTCATTTTCTTCTAGATCAGCTTCTTCTATTTCTGAAATTTTTGCAGAAAGCATGGATTGTAAATGGGGGGTAAAAGTTTCTTCTAAAGCTTTTTTAGCATTCACAATTGCTGTTTCTTTGATTGTCTTCGCATCAGCGATAGCTTCTTTTAAAAAATCTCTGTTCATTTTCCTAAAATTTGTTTTTGGAAATATACTTATTAAAAAAGTATAATGGGGATTAGTTTTCGGTTAATACTACAGGACGTAGCATATTGTATATCCATACATACCCGAAAAAAGATTAAAATCGAAAAAAAGAAAAAAAAAGATACATAAATGTATCTTAATTTTAAAATATTTTTTAAATAATGTTAAATTATGGGGCAAGATCCATTAGAACATAAAATATCTTTCAATATTGAATTTACTTTATGATAAGGATCATATACTGAATTTGCTCCTTCATTTAAACTAACTGGAGACATGTATGATCCGTGGTTTGAAGGATTACTTACTAGATCCCAGGTTAATAGTTCAAAATCATCTTGTACTTCTAAAATTTCACCCACTTGTTTAAGTGAACCCATACCACGAGAAGAAATACCAGTTAATAAATTATTATAAAAAAATGAACCTGCTATTCTACCAGCAACATTCCCTCTTCTATCTTCAGCACAAAATATTTCTAATAATCCTTTAATTACATCACCCTCCCACCATAATTTTCTAACAGCATGAGATGCATTTTTTAAATTAATTATTTGACTATCGGGGTGGTCTAGTTCTCCACAGGTTTCAGTGGTGTGGTTATTTATTTTTTGTTGAAATTTTTCAATTTCTCTTTCCCATAATTCTTTTTTATAATATCTTCCATTACCATTTTTTTCTTCTACAGTAGCCAAAATACCTTCAACAAATAAATTACCACCTTGTTTTGATAAGGCTTCGTTTATTGTTAAGGGTTTTGAATTAAATGAATGATATTCTTTTAAAATTTGTTTCATGGGATAATTTTAATAATATTGTCCTTCAAATCTAGCGCTAATTCCTCTTTGAATAAATTCTTGTTCTAATTCTTTTTCTAAAATATCTAAAGTTTCTTCTGCTTCTGGAAAAAACCAATATCCTTCTCTAGTATTCCAAATACCATAAAAATCAGTTTCTTCTAGCATATCACCTATAGCATTGTTATTTAGTTGAGTAGAACCTACTACTATTAAACCAGATCCATCAAAATCACCTAATGTGCTTTTATATTCATCTAATGATTCTTCCATATTATATCCCTTTTTAGGGCTAATTTTTAATCCTTTTTTATCAGCGTATTCTTTAGCTTTTTCTTCAGAATCAAAAAACATATTTATTTGTTCAGATCCGTCTGTTTTTTCTATAACATATGAAGGATTTGTTTTAGAACCAGATTTAGAAATCATGTAATTTTCAGTTAGTTTTTTTTCTTGGTTTTCTTTCAAAGTACCATATCCACTACTTTTATATTTACCTTTTGCTTCTTTTGGAATACCTAAGCCAGGTGCATCTTCAGTATATCCTAATCCTTTAACTCCAAATTGACCATCCTTTACATAGTGTAATCTATCTTTTTTTAAATTTTTAGCTACAATTTTTTTAAGATCTTCTACAGATTTTTCCTCATTTTTAGGATCTCTCATTTCAGTATAAAATCCTTTTAAAAATTGTTCACCATAGATATTATCTATGTTATCTAAATCTTTATAATCATATCCTTCAATCTCAGTATCAACTACATCTTTAGTTGGTTTTTTTTCTTCAGCTTTAGCTTCTTGATGACCATATTCTTCATTTATATTTTCTTTAAAAATAGAAAACCAATCTGGTTCTTTTTCAGGTTTACATACTAATCCTCCTATTCCTTCAGAAATAATACCTTTTGTAGATAATATTTGAATTGCTGAGTTAAATGAAGTAAATTTATTAACTAAATTAGGAAATTGAGTTAAAGTAGATTTCATGAAAAAATCTTTATTACCTTTTCCTTCTTTAATTAAATTATATTGTTCTTGTAGTGTTTTCATTTATGATTAATTGTTTTTATTTTTTGTTAAATCTTCATATAAATCAACTAATTTAATGGATTCATCAATTTTAACTCCCATACTTTTTAGTTCTTTTTTTACTTTCATAATCTCGTCAGTAAAATCGCTTATATCCGCAGCTATAGCGTCTATAATGCCGGGCTCAGATTTTCCTGCATCTAGCAGTGATCTGATTTCTAATTCAAGATTAGCAATTTTAATTTTTAAATCTTTTATTTTACGAGAATTATTCATGATTATAAATATTGAATTATCTTAATGGTTTTCTAATTATTGGAAGTTTTTTCTTTCCATTAAATGCTTTTGGTGTAGCATATTGTTCTCCAACTCCTGGAGTGAAAGAAGCTCCACCCCCAGTAGAAGATATTTCTTTTACTATTTCTAATTCTTTAATACATTTGTCTAATATGAATCCAAGTTTAGATGATGCTCCACCTCTCATGTCTAAAAATTCATCTTTAATAACTCCTTCTTTAGCTAATAAATCTGCTAATTTCATAGGAGATAATACTTCTTTTAAATTTTTATCTCTTAATGCAGCCACTGCATCTCCATTCTCTTGAAGTTTTTTCTTTACTATTTCTTTTAATTGATCACGTTTCATTTATTAACTACTTTTAATTCGTTTAATAAATCATAATATTGTAATAAATTTACTATATCATCACTTTTAATAGAAGAAGTTTTATCAATTTCTTTTAATAATTTAACCACTTCATTTAACTTAATACTAACAGATTTATCTTTAACTTTTTTATTTAATTCTACAATTTCAGTTTTTAATTCAAAAATATTTTGATTGTAAAATTCTTTTAATTTTGGAGTAGAATCTATAGAATTAATATATTCTTTTAAAATATTTTTTTGTCTATCACTTAAATTTTTATACTTGTTATTGAATTTTTCTAGTAATATTTTATATGTTAATATTCTAGTATCTTTATCATAATCATTAAATTCATCAAGTACTGTTGGCTTTGGGACTTCTTTATTAATTTTTGAAGAAGTTAAAGATTCTAATAAAGTAATTTTATTATTAAATACTTGTTCAGTATCTATATTTTCTTTAGAATTTTTACTTTCTATAAGAATAAAAAATGCAGCTTGGAATTTATAATTTGGTAATTTAGTTTTAAATAATTCATCTAAATTATAATGTTCTTTTAATTCTTTTATAAGATTATATTTTTGTTTTCTTAATGAAGTTTTATTTAATTTAGTTGAAGCTTCCAATAAAGTATTTATAAGTATTTCTGCTTTTGATTCTGAAAGGTTTTTATTTTTAAATAAAGTTTCATATAATCTATATTCTTTACTAAGTTCAGTTTTAGTAAAATACTTTTTAATAATAGGCAATGCTGAGGAATCTTTTCCAGATAAAGTATCAGATGTTACTTGGCGTATTAGAATTTCAAATAATATTCCAGTATTACGGTACTTAGAATGTGCGATTTTCATCAAATGTATTTTTTATAAATATATGTAAATTTTTAATCAATTAATTGATCTTCATCTAAAAGTGATTCTTTGTTTTTATCATTTTTAGTAAATATTTTTTTATTAGATAAATTTTCTAACAATGTTTTATTTTTTAAATATTCTGTTTTAGTATTATCGGTTGAAATTTCTTTTACACTTTTATCTATACCAGGTTGATCATCTACTTTCATGTCTTTTCTACCTAATCTATCTCTTCCTAAAGGATCTTCTTGAGTATTTATTTTAGATACTTTCTTTTTAGGTCTTCCTAGTGGTGTATCTTCATTATATCCCAAAGGTACATCTTTAGAATTAGATTGATATCTACCTTGACCATATAATGTTGCTAAATCATGAGGAGTTCCATATGATGCACCACTTTCTAATGGATCATTACCTTCATCTTCAATTTGTTTATATCTAAAATTACGTTTTTTATCATAAACTATTAAATCCCTATATTCATCATATTGGTCTTGACTAAATTGGAATATATAATCATATATAAAATCTGAGGGTAGTAAGTTAGCTTCAAGCATATTTTTAGCTAATTCAACTTTTTCTTTCATTAATGCTATTCTTTCTTGTTCATAAATTATAGAAGGAGTAGTTAATGATAGTTCAAAATTAACTAAATTTTCATCTTTATATCCTTGAGAATATAAATGTATTAATGCTATTTTATATAACTCAGATAAAATAATCTTTTGAATACGTTCTATGGTACGAGCAAATCTTATATCTTCAGCAGCTAATGTAGCTTTACCTTGCAATTTATCATCATATCCTAAAAAAGCTTTAGGTATTTTAAGTGCAGCAAATAATTTATCTCTTAAATAAGTAACGTCTGTGATTCCGTCATAATCTAATCCTTTAGTAACATCTATTTTAGTAGAGGAATCATTTCCTCTTACTGGGATGTAAAAATCTTCCATCATGTTTTGAAGGTTAAATTTCATATTGTATTGACCAGTATTTGGATCTATATAAGGGGTGCGTTTCATTTTGGAAATTGTTTTTTCCATAAATGCATCTACTTCATTTGGAGGAATCCCACCTACATTCATATAAAATACTCGTTTTTCAGGAGCTCTAACTATACGATGAACTAACATAGCATCTTCCATCATAGTTAATTGTTTAAAGAGCTTTCTTCCTGGTTCTAGGTAAGAACGTCCATATGGTAAGTAATTTACATCTGCTAATAATCTAAAATGAGCTATTTCATAATTATCAAAATATACACCTACATCTGATTTTGCCGTTAATAATCCAAAACTATTTTGAGTTTCAGACCCAATACCATTTGGATCAAATCTAAATCTAACTGAACTCATTGATTTTGGGTCATATCCTTCTTCTCTTGCTATATTATATGCTGTATAAGGGATAACATTATATACCCCCAATCCTTCAGCAATTTCTAGTTTTAAAAAGAAATCACCATATTTACACATATTTCTAACCCATGACCAAAGATTAAATTCTACATTTAATATATCATAAAATAAATTATATAGTATTTTTTGAATATTTTCATCTGTACTTTTTATTTGGAGCATTTCACCCATATCATTTTTTAAAGTACTTTCATCTGATAATATATCTAATGCTGAAGCACATATAGCATCGGTATCCATAGCTTCATAGTCATTATATAATTGGGTTCTCATTAATGGATAATTCATAGCAGGATTATAAACTGGGGAATTTCCAGTTACATATAATCTACTATATCTATCATATAATGAATTGGTTAAAATATCTCCAGATTGTTGGATTTGGTTGGTATCAATAACTTTTAATTCATTACCACCAATGTTGCGTATAACAACATCTGTAGAAAATAATCTTCTTAATCTTGAGAATAAACTTTTATCTGCCATTTTAAAATATTGTGATTTATAATATATTAATAAATATTAAAAAAGCCACCTTAAATCTTCATTATTTCCATTAACATCAAATTTATATGGGTTATCAGATTTTGAAGGACTATAAACTCCATTATATGATGTTTTAGTAGTTTTAAAGCTGTCTAAAGCTGCACGAGTTAAATCTAAGTTTTGTTGTTTAAATCTAAGAGCAGTATCTCTAACATATAATCCTACTCCAAAACTCATTATTAAATCATCATTATATCCTTGTTGAGCTTCAGATCTTCCATTTTTCCAAATAAAAGTTTTCATTTCTTCTAATAAACGTTTACTTTGAATAATAACACTTTTTTCAGAAAAATATTCAGTCATTTTAGATATTACCATAGGTCTAGTTTTTAAAGACATAGTAAATCCAGGAACAAAATTATTAGGGTTATCATATTTATCCAAATATGATTCTAAATTCATTGCTTCACTTTTAGGAGAATAATAGAAATTTTTATATCCTCTATCTAATATAGTTTGTATTGTTGCCCACCCTATACTAGCATTTTCTACTACAAGTAATGCTTCATTATATTCTGAGGCTATACCCACTAATAAATGTCCAAAATCTGTAGTATTTAGTTGTCCTTTATATTCTCCAACTTGAATATTGTTTTGTATATCCATTATATGAAAAGCAGAATAATCTTTTCCATCACCTCTAGCTACGTCTGCTATAACCATATAATTTTTATTATAATCAACAGATTCCCAAATCCATAAATTTTTATCTACTCCTCTACGTTCAATTGGTTCTTTTAGATATGTTTTTTCATAAAATTCAATATGTTCTGGAGAGAATACAGTATCTCCTGATGATATGAAGTCACATTCATATTCTTGAGCAACTAATTTTGGTGACATGTTGTTGGTTTCTTTTTCAAACCATTCTTTATTTCTTTCAGGATGAACATACCATGGTAATTTAATGGGTAAAAAGTCATTATTATCTGCTTCAGATCTAGCCCATGTTTGATGAAACCAATTACCAACACCATTAGGAGAACTTAAAATTAAACAACCTCCTCCAGCTGAAATTGTGGGTTTGATACTTGTGTATATATCCTCAATATTGTCTATAAATGCTGCTTCATCTACTATTAATAGTGATACTGCTTCAGATCTACCTGCATCACTAGCTGCAGAAACTGCTTTTATTTGTGAACCATTCGATAATCTTAAAGATAATCTATTATTTTCTTCTACACCTATTTTAAGCCATGTTGGTAATTGTTCAAACATAAATCGAACTTTAGTTACCATATTTTTTGCTGTTTCGGATTTAGTAGCAACACATAATATGTTTTTATCTTTATGAAATAACATTAACCAAAGTGAATAACCAGCGGCTAATGTTGATATACCTAACTGTCTTGATTTTAATACAATATTATATTGATTATGTTGCCAAAGATTTAATACTTTAGATTGAAAAGGATATAAATTAAATAAAACTCTACCTCTTTGGGGATGTTGTACATAACAATATTTGTTCATAAAATGAGAAGGATCTTTAATACATTTAACATATTCTTCTCTTATTATTTGTTTAAAGTCTACTTTTTCAGACATATATTAGTATATAATTACGTATATACATATATGAAAAATAAAAAAAAGCACCTAATAAGGTGCTTAATTAAATAAATTAAAAAGTAATTTTAAGAATTTAATAATCTTTTAAATCTATCATTTAAAGATTCTGTTATTGGACGACCTGTAAATGATGTTTTTGAAGAATTATTTTCTCCAATTGTGATACTTCCTCCAGTTTTTAATTTTTTTTCAACATCTGTTTTGGTTTGGGGATTCAATGTGTTATAGTCTGAATCTTTTTTGAGGTCATCAATAGATTTATTACCAGCATATGTTCCAGCTTCTTCTATATCTACTTTACTAAAAGTTCCCCATTGGTATTTTCCAGTTATACCATCATCAAACTTTATAGTTGCTATTTCATCATCAAAATCAGAAATTATTCCTTCTTCACCTCGTTTGCTATAAGGATCTGTGTCTAAAAATGGATCTATTTTAACAATATCTCCTTTATTAAAATCCATTTCATTTTCATTTAATTCATTATCTTGAATAGTATCTAATAAATTAGTTATTTCATCAGGTAATTCAGCCCATTTCCATCCAATATATTTTAAATAGTCATCTGGGTCTTTAATAACTGTAGAAATTAAATCTTCTCGTTGTTCATGGGATAAAGAATCCCATTTTGAAGACATATTTTCTTTAATTTTATTTAATTCTTCACGAATTATTTCTTTGATTTGATTTTTAATATTTTTCATTTAATATATTGTTTTAATATAAATATTAAAAACCTAAGTAAAATTTAATTTGTTTAATTCTTTCTTCAGTAGTACCAGAGATAATACCAAAATTTTTAATATTATGAAGATTACTATTAATAATATTTTTAATAGTAAAATCAATTAAATCACGATATTCAGCATTAGTTTCTCTAACTCCATTATCTTCAATCTTAATACCAATAGGAGAAACATAAAATATATAATCATAATCCCAAATAAATGGAGAAGCATATTCAATAAATGATTTTTTATTATAATCATTAATTGATTTAGCACATTTGGTAAATGCCATAACATCAATTACTGTTCTATCAGTAATAGTATTTTCTCTTATTAATTCAGAACAACGCTCAGCTAAAAATATAGTTTGACCTTTTAAAGTACTATCAGTATTTAAAGGTATTCCTAAATCACGTAAATATTTACTACGTTCTGTAGCAAAATTATAGTGTTTAAATTCATGTAATTCTTTTAATGAATTAACTAAAGTAGTTTTACCAACTGATACTGTTCCTGTGAATCCTATGCGCATAATTTTCTAGTATTTATTTTTTCTTTGATTATCTATTTTATATAAAGGTGGTCTCCCCTCCTTCTAAAATCTTTCTCCTCTTTTTTTAAACCATGGTAAACCTTCACCTTCTTTTTTACGTTTTTTATATTCATCTTTAGAATATTGAAAACCATTTAGATGGTACTCTTCTTTACCATCAGGATAAATTACTGCTGGACCATCAGTATTGTGAAGTTTTCCATCTTTAATACAACGAATAATCCCATCTGGAGATTTAATACGCTTAATATCTGTTTTTTTATTGCTCATATAACTTTTATTTTTATTTGAATATAAAAAAGAGGACTTGGTAATCCAAGCCCTCAATTTAAATTAAGTTAATAAAATTTATTTAATGATACCAGCGATTTTTTGCATTCTGATAAATGATTCATTAAGTGTATCTGATTCTTGGATATCTTCAATATCTAAATCCTCATCATCAACATCACCATCACCATCTACATCTTCATTTCCTACATTTTTCATAGCAGCCATCATACCATCTTTTGCTTTAGAAGCTGCTACCGGACGACCACGTCTTAGTAATCCTTTAACACGCATTTTAAGTTTTTCAACAAATTCAGGACCTAACATTGCCATTTCTTCTTCTGTCGGTTCGTAGTTAGCGTCTGCTTCAAGTTTTGAATTAACGGCTTTAGCCATTAATGTTTTTTCTGATGTAGGACGACCTTTAATTCCACTAGGTTCAGATTTTTCTTTTTTAGCCATTGATAAATCACCTTTAGTAAGAATACCTGCTTCTACAAAGTCTCTAACTATTGGATTAATAGCTTGCATTCCTGATTTTCCTAACATTCTAGCTAGTTCAGGTTGTGGGATACCTACTTCTCCTGCTTCTTCAACAAAATCAAGAAGATCAGCATACCATCTTCCAGCATATAGTTCTTTTGCTGCTTCAAATTTTTCAGAATCACCAATTTTGATGTTTGTAGAAATACGAGCCATCTCTGCAAGCTCTGATTCTACCATTTCACGAATGTATTTTCTTAAGTCCATTATTTAAATAAGTATAATTTTATTATACATATGGCACATTCTATAAAAGCGATTCAGCTACATAAATGGCTTGGGCACCACTAACAGTTATACCTCTTGCTGATAATGCATCTCCGACGAAATGAACATTAGAATATTCTACTAAAGATAAATCAGAATGATTTGTTAAAGGTTCTGGTGCGGCATATTTTACCTCAGGTATATAGATTCCCCAATCATCACCAAATTCAAATACTTCGTTCATTTTGTCAATAAATTGTTTAATATAAAACCAATATCCCTGAAATGCGTTATCTACATCTCTTAATCCAATTTCATCAATTTGGGCTGTATTAATAAGTGTTCCTTCAGATGTATTTGATGGAGTGCGGGTACCATTAGGTGAATAATATAGACCTGTATTATTAGGTCTAATTTGTAATTTATTTACTAAGTCACGTGACCATTCAAATGGATTTTCAATGCCTTTAATTTCCATTAGAATACCAAAGTTGGTCATATCATTTCTAAATTCTTCACCTTTTTTAGCATGTCCATTATAACTTATATCCCCATAAGTGTTCTCAACAGCCACATAAGCTGCATTGTTATTTGTACAAAATGAACGTAAAGATACTTTATCATTTGGTTTTTGATATAATTTGAAATCATAGCTAATATCAATTAATTTTTGGAAGTATTTTTGTGGGCTTTCAAATCTACAGCCTATTTGGACCGACTTTTGCTCGGTAGGTAAATTATATTTTTGAGCTAATTTAGCTGAAAAGTCTATTCCTGCTTTACCTGTGCCTACTATGCAAGTGTCAAATTTAATTTTTCTCATGTTTTATCCAATTTTTATATTTTAAAATTTATAAAGCGTAAGGTTTTCCAATAGGAAATCTATCATCAATGTTATTTTTATCTAAAACATCAGCTATCCATAACCACTTTTTTTTATCATATTTGGGGTCAATAGTATTTCGAGTTAAATATATACTATTTTTTCTAGGTTGTCTTCTTTGCCCATAACCAACATCAAAAGGGGTTATTTTTATTGGAAATTTATAACCAACCAATGAATATCCAGCTTGGGTTAAGATAGGAATAACTTTTAGATATTCTTCTCTATTTCTTATCTTAATGAATCCATTAGTTTCAAGAAAGGTAATAATATCTTGAGATAGATTTTCTTTTAAAATATTATTAATTTCTTCTTTAATAATTTGTTGTAATTCTGATTTTTTCATTGGTTATTTTTTAATTTCAAATTTAATTTTTTATCATTCAATAATTTAATTATATTATTATCTTCTTTATGTAAAATAACTTTTTCAACAGCATTTAATGGTATGTTACCATTTACTGATATTGTTCCACCTTCATAACTTTTATCAGCTTGGGTCATTTTATGTTTTATTTTATTACTATCAATTACAAAAGTAACATCTAAATCACCTAATCCATAAAAATTATTATTATCATGTGGGAAATCAGAAACATATACAAATTTACCATAATTAGGATCTTCATACCAATCTTCAGGATTTTGATTTGTTGATTTCAATATATTTTCATAAGTTTTAATTTCACCACTTTTTAATATATTTGAAGCATTTTGTAGATCAGTTGAATGATATACAAGAGGACCCTTTTTAAATTCTTTATCTTCTGTAATTATTCCTGCTAATCTTTGCATCCTTTTAATTTCTTTATTTTCCATCCTTTATATGTTTTTGCTTTATTTGTGACTAAATTATATATTCCTTTATATCTTAAATTATATTTCTTTTGAAAATCATATCTAATACCTTCAAATTCTTCATTAATATTTATATTAATAAAGATATATAATTCTTTATTTGTTAATTTACGTTTACCTTCTATTGTGTAATTTGATTTTCCTTTTTTCATATTACTTAAATGAAGTTTTAATTCTTCACTATAATGAAATCCTTCAGGACGACCAATTTTTATACCAGATTGTAAATGTTTTAATCCTTTATCTTTTCTAATTTTAGTTCTATTTTGTTTTACACCTATTTTTTTAGATCTAATTTTTTCAATAGTTTCATCAGAATGTTTATTAGGTCCACCTCCACCTTTATTTTGATTAATTAGATTAAATCCCCATTGTTTAAATTGCTCAATCCAATAACATTCCCACTGTTTCCATTCTTCAATCTTAACTTCATCTATAACATGAAATTGAGTATCATCTCCATATTCACGTTTCCAATCAGCTTCTCTAGATCTTATATTTTTTGTTTTACCTATATAAAATATACTATTATCTTTTTCTAAATAATATATAAAAGCTTTATTTTTTAGTTTTAACGGGTTTATATTCGATTTCATTAGTTTCAAAATTTATGTCTGTAACTTCAGTATTCCAAATGAAGTTAACTCCTTTCGATAATAAATATTGATACCAAGCAACTGCTATAAGAGAAAGATAATTACTTCCTATGTGCCATACTGGAAATAAACGTAATCCAAAATATGGTTTAATAAAATCAGGTTCTTCTACTGGGTTGGAACAAAATATTTCTTCTGGTTTAGGGTGGAAACGTCTGAAATTGTTAATGACTTGATCCATCAATTCCATTGCTTTTTCCTCACCACAGTATTTTGATAATACACCACCGATAGCAGTGTGGTATGTTAATTTACCATCACTCCAACCTCCAGCTCCTAACATACCTATCATTACTTCTTCAGGTAAACGATTATGAGGATCGTTTCCCTTATCTATTATTGTTATCAGTTCACCAGGATAACCGTTATCTACTAGTTTGGTAGCAGCATTTATTCCAGCCACTCCACTTCCTACAATTACAATTTTCTTTTTATATTCTTTCATTTTATTTCTTTTTAAGTGGGATGGGTTTAGGTTTTAAATTTTTAGCTATTTCTTCTGAGTGGTGTTTACTCATTGATACAAAATTAAATGGGGGTTTACATCCTGCACTAAATTTAGATGATGCTTCTAATGCTTTGGTTAAAATATCATTTATATGGTGTTTTCTGATTTGTTGTTCTCCTCCTAATGTTTCAACACTAGTATACATTGAACCTAATGCTAGATCACATCCACATCCTATTGATAGATAAGGAGTTTCAATTATTCCAATTTGGAAATCATCTTCAACATAATATAATACTCCTTTATATCCAACTAAAAATGTTCCTCCAATTTCATCTCCTTCAGAATTTTTTTGTAAATATCCTCCTTTTTTAAATAGTTTTCTAATACTATCTATAAAATCTGTTACCATATAATCATAATCTGATTGGTTTGGGTTTTGTTCCCATGGTTGAAATTTTGAAGACATTAATAATTGTCCCATTCTAAAACTAGAAGTAAAACCAAATATAAAAGGACCATTACTAAATACTTTAGGATCTTTTCTTATTTGTTGAGAAAAGCTATCATCCGTTCCTGCACTGTCTCCTCCAAGATAAACAGTATCTCTATATAGATAACCTACTATACATGTCATAAATTAATAGTTTATATAATATAATATATAATTTTTTATTTAATAAACCAAAATAAAAGTAGCACCTTTTTTAAGGGTGCCACAGCTACCATAATTTTATCTCTT
>Ga0181352_1000033_pt1 | contig 53508 bp, 72 predicted proteins | sample Fa13VDMLBSN_FD_130103 | JGI IMG/M metagenome (GOLD analysis project Ga0181352, IMG submission 130103) | Freshwater viral communities from Lake Michigan, USA - Fa13.VD.MLB.S.N | ecosystem: Environmental > Aquatic > Freshwater > Lake | place: USA: Michigan | collected 2013-09-23 | reverse complement strand
GTCGCCAGCCTGGCAGCGATACGACGGGTGATCTTTCCGAGCTTCTGCATGCACGCAACGTTGCACGCAGGAGTTGTCCATGTCCGCGTACAGAGATGGCCGAAAAGATCGCGGAGAACGTTCCGTGATCGGCGCCACCACCACCTTCGATTTCACCGAGACGCTGGGCGAGAAGCTGCGTCGCTTCTCCGCCAAATACATCGCCCGCTCGGCCGGGACGAACGTCCGCACCGCCGAGAACCTGCGGGAGGGGCGCAACGGTCCGAGCTGGCCGACGACGGCGCGCATGCTGCAGGACGACGAGCTTTGCAAGGCGCTCCTCGAAGCCGCCGGCCGCGGCGACCTGGCGCGATCGGCCGAGACGATTGCAGCGCTGAAGGCGGCGCTGGTGAGCGAGGGGAAATGACAGACGCAGCACCCAAGGGCCGCTCGCTCAGCCGCCATGAAACGCACGATCTCGGCATGATCATCAAGGACCGCGCCAAGGTCCTGAAGGCCCACATCGAGGCCGAGAAGACGAAGGTGCTGGCCGACTTCGAACGTCAGATCGCGGCCGTCTACACGTTCGACCAGGACGAAATCTGGAAGACTGCGACCGAGAAGGCCATCGAGGTCGTGAAGGAAGCGCAGGAGACCATCGCCAAGCGCTGCGAGGAGCTTGGCATCCCCAAGACGTTCGCCCCGTCGCTGCACGCATCATGGTCGGGCCGGGGCGAGAACGCACTGAAGGATCGACGGACCGAGCTTCGGCGTGTCGCCAAGGCCTCGGTCGACGCCATGGCTGCCCGCGCCGTCGTGAAGGTCGAGCAGGACAGTCTCGACCTCCGCACCCAGGTCGTCGCGATGGGCTTGCTCTCCGACGACGCCAAGACGTTCCTGAACACGCTGAAGCCTGTCGAGGAGGTGATGCATCGGCTCGACTTTACCGAGGTCGAGAAGACACTGCAGATCGAAAAGGCCGAGCGGAAGTCCATCGGCTTCAGTCGGTTCGACGCATGAACCGCTCCCTCGACCTCTCCCTGCACGGCTGGCGCGGCATCGGCCCCGACATCGAGCCCGACCTCTTCCTTATCCGCTGGCGGCTCGGCTTCCTGACCATCGGCTTCTGCCGGGTCTGCGTGCTCGATCGGTTCAGGGAACTCCAGGCGCTCGTGGACGAATACGCGCGGCGTCGCGACTACAACGAGGGACGCTGACATGGCTTGGGTCGAAACCGAAACCGACGTCGGCAGCAAGTTCGGCCGCTGCACCTGGTCGGTCCACCTGAAGCACGGCGGCGCGCGCGTGTCGGTGCCCGAGGCGGTGGTGGCGGAGCTGGGCTGGTCCAAGGCCACGAAGCTCAAGCTGCAGGTCGGCGGCGGCGACACCGAGGGGTCGCTGCGCATCGTGGCCGACACGCTGGGCAAGATCATCTGCAAGGCCCCCCCCAAGGGCAAAGGGCTGCTGATCCGGCTCGGGCGCTGGCCCAGCCTGGCGCCGCGCGACGTCGACAAGGTGAGCGTCGAGCACGAGGTGCAGAAGGACCATGGCGCGCTGGTCATCAGGCTGCCGGTGCACGCCCAGGCGGTCGCGCCGGCGCCGCGGACCACGCCGGCGAGCAGCGTGATGGGTGGCGGGCCAACCGCTGCCACGCAGCCGCCCGGCACCAAGACCTCCGTCAACGACAAGTTCTTCAACGATCCGAAGCGCCCCGTCGCCATGGCGAGCGGCGTGCGCGGGCAGCGCTGACGTAACGAGCCCTCAACCGCAGGAGAGAGACCGTGAGCCTACAGCAGACCGATCAGGAAAGTGCGTCCTTCGCCACCAAGCCCCGCGTGGCGCTCGCCGACATGGAGGCAGCGATCAAGAAGCGCTACGACGTGCGCGGATACGAGGCCGTCGGCTTCACGGAGGATGATCCGGGCGACGAGCCGTCTCTCGGCGTTCTGTCGATCTGCATCCTGGTCATGCGCAACGGCTTCACCATCATCGGCAAGTCGGCGCCGGCATCGCCCGAGAACTTCAACGCCGAGTACGGGCGGAAGCTCGCCTACGAGGACGCCGTGCGCCAGCTCTGGCCACTGATGGGCTTCGCCCTGCGCGACAAGCTCGCCGCCGCCTAGTCGCCCAACCCCTCCAACGCTGAAGGAAAACGAGACATGGCCAGGAGAAAGAACCAGCGCGCGACCAACCATGCCGACTTCGCCGGACCTGACGCCGATCGCGACAACATCGAGCGCCTGGCCAAAGCCGCCCAGGAGGCCAACGCCAAGACCGGCCACAACAGTGGCGATCCCTCTCCCGAGGCCATCACGCGCAGCTACAACGCCATCAAGGTGGCGAAGCTGGAGATCCTTGCCGCCGGCCGCATCATGCAGAAGGCTCGCTCCGAACTGTCGGCCGCCGAGAAGACGGTCAAGACCGACCTCGGCAGCAAGGGCTGGGTCACGTCGATCAAGAAGGCGGTGCAGCTCGATCTCGACGCGGCGAAGGGCGGCATGGGCGAGATCGTCACCGAGCACCGGCAGATCGGTCTGGCGCTGCGCACCCTCGAGGTGCCGCTCGGAACCCAGTTCGGGCTGTTCTCCGTGGCGGAGATCGAGACGCCGCCGACGGCCAACGGCGCCGCACCGGAGGTGTCGGAGAACGAGGCCGAGCTTCGGGGCGAGCAGGACTACAGGGCCGGCCTCAAGATCACCGACAACTACTACATGCCTGGCACGCCGCAGCATGTCGCCTGGGGCACCGGATGGCGCAACGCGCAGAAGGCCAACGTCGCGGGCGTCGGCGGCGTCGCCGGCGATGGCGGCCGGTCGCCCGGCGACGCTCCCTCCGCGGTCAACTGATGCCATCGCACAACTTCATCGATCTCGCGGGGCGCCAGGTCGGGCGGTTGAGCGTCATTGCTCTGGCCGCTGAACGTGGCACCCACGGCGAAGCCAAATGGAGGTGCCGCTGCGAATGCGGCAACGACGCGGTTGTGCTCGGCCAGAAGTTGCGTACCGGCCACACGAACAGTTGCGGCTGCCTGAAGAACCGTTCCGGGCTGGAATGCCCGAACACCGACACTCGCCCTCTATTGGATCGGCTCAACGAGCAGAGCCACGTGGTGTTGGCGACCGGGTGCAAGATTTGGAACGGACCTCGCCAGCAGTTCGGACACGGGACAATCGCCATCTCCGGTGGCAGGGCGCTGGTTCATCGGACCGCGTGGGAGTGTGAGAACGGACCTATCCCCGAAGGCCTTGACTGCCTGCACGATTGCCCCGGAGGCGACAATCCGGCTTGCTGGAATGTCGATCATCTATGGCTCGGAACGCAGGCGGACAACAACGCCGATCGGGACCGCAAGGGACGGCAGGTCGCGCCGAAGGGCGAAGACCACGGTTGCGCCAAGCTGACTGCTCAGCAGGTCCTGGCGATCCGCGCAGACGAGCGGCTGAATTACATGATCGCGGACGAGTACGGGGTCAGCTTCAGCCAGGTCGGAAGGATCAAGCGCGGCGTCTCGTGGGGGCACATCACGTGAGCGGCAAGCTTCTCAGTTTAGACCTCAGCACCAACGTCGGCCACGCCATCTTCCTGGAGCGTGGCCGCATGCCGTTGTTCGGCACGCTGGAGCTGGAGGAGGCCGGCAGCGATCGCGCGGCGCGGCTCGCCATGTTCCTGACGTGGGTCGAGAACGCGCACCAGGTTCACCGGTTCGACGCCATCGCCTGGGAGCGGCCGATCATCACGCCCAAGGACAAGGTCGACAAGCTCGAGGTCCTCTACGGGCTGGTCGGTATCGCCTACGGCCTGGCCGGCAAGTTCAGGCTGCGATGGGAAGAGGTGACGATCGAGGACGCGAAGTACGCGCTCTGCGGTGCCGTCACCAAGGTCGTCGATGACCGTCGCCGCAAGATGGACAAGGACGACATGCTCACCGCGGCGCGTCGCCAGATGGGCTGGCGTGTTGTCACCGACCACGAGGCGGACGCCGGCGCCGTCGGGCTGGTGGCCTACGACAGGATCTGGCCGAAGGCGAGGGCGGCGTGATCCTCCAGAACCTCGCCCACAAGGAATACACGCACGGCCACCTGTTCTGTGGCATCGGTGCCGGCGCCAAGGGCTTCAACAAGAGCAAGGCACGCCATGGCAAGCTGACCGCCAGCTTCCGCTGCCTGGGGGGTATCGACGTAGATCCCGGTGCCATTGCCAGCTTCGAGCGGCTGACCGGCGTCAAGGGCACCGTGCTCGATCTCTTTTCGCTCGAACAGTACCGAGCGTTCTGGGGCAAGGAGCCGCCGCCCGGGTGGCGCCCGGCGCAGCCCGCCGATGTGCATCGGGCCTTCAACTACGAGCGGCCGAACACGCTGTTCCTGTCGGCGCCGTGCAAGGGCTTCAGCGGCCTTCTCGCCGAGACGATGAGCAAGACCGCGAAGTACCAGGCGCTCAATGGCCTCACCCTGCGCGGCATGTGGCTCGTTCTCGAAGCCTACAAGGACGATCCGATCGAGATCATCCTGTTCGAGAATGTGCCGCGCATCGCCAAGCGCGGTCGTCACCTGCTCGACCAGATCGTGGCGCTGCTGAAGGCTTACGGCTACGCGGTCGCCGAGACCACGCACGACTGCGGCGAGCTCGGAGGCCTCGGCCAGAGCCGCAAGCGGTTCCTCCTGGTCGCACGCCACATCGAGAAGGTGCCCCCCTTCCTTTACGAGCCGCCGAAGCGTCCGCTGCGCGGCGTCGGCGAGATCATCGGCCGGTTTCCGGTGCCGGGTCCCGACATGGTGCTGCCGATGCACCGCATGCCGTCACTTCAGTGGAAGACGTGGGTGCGCCTCGCGCTAGTGGAGGCGGGGTCAGATTGGCGGTCGCTGAACAAGCTCAACGTGAAGGACGGCATGCTCGCCGACTTCGCGATCGAGCCCGGGACGGACTGGCGCGGCGGCGTGCTCGGCGTGAACCGATGGGAGCAGGAGACGGGTGTGGTCGCCGGCAGGAGCAGCCCGACCAACGGCGCATTCTCGGTTGCCGACCCACGCGCGCCCGTCGGCAGCGATCGCGGTGCCTACGGTGTCGGCGGGTGGGAGAAGCCTGCCGCCACGCTGACGTCGCAGCGGTCGCCGGGGCAGGGGCGGTTCAGCGTCGCCGACCCTCGCATCGATGGCCACGCCAAGTCGGTGCAGATGGGCGTTGGCTCCTGGGAGAAGACAGCCGCCGTCATCAAGGGCGACGTCTCGGTCGGCACCGGCCGCTATGCCGTGGCCGATCCTCGGGTGCACGGCCGGCCCCTGTTCAACAACGTCTTCCGCATCGTGCCTTGGGCGAAGAACGCACCGGCAGTGGCCGGGCCCGGTGGCGCCGGCGGGATGGCCGTCGCGGATCCTCGGCAGGCCGATCGCGCCGATTACAAGCAGACGAAGTATCGCGTCACCGCGATGAACGAGGCCTCGGGCGCCGTCATCGCTGCCAGCACGACGGGCAACGGCGCCTTCGCTGTGGCCGATCCGCGGCCGGATTGCCTGAAGAAGGAAGGTGACGCCTATCAGAGCGGCGGCCACTACGGCGTCGTGCCGTGGGAGCGCCATTCGAATGCCGTTTCCGGGTCGGCGCTGCATGACAACGGCTTCAATTCGGTTGCCGATCCTAGGGCAGGGGAAGGTGAAGCCCGCGAGACGCTCCCCACCGCGGCCGACCGACTGATCTGCTGCATCCGGTCGCTCGATGGCACCTGGCATCGGCCGTTCACGACGCTTGAGCTGGCCGCGCTGCAAAGCCTGGTCGACCCGGAGACCCTGGTGCTCGAACTGGAGGGCAAATCCGACAGCGTGCATCGCGAGTGGATCGGCAATGCCGTGCCTTCCGATGCCGCCGAGGCCGTCGGCTCGACGATCCTGCGCACGCTGCTGGCTGCCAACGCCGGCGTGACGTTCATGCTCTCGGCCGAGCCGATCTGGGTCCGGCAGATCGCGATAGCGCTGTCGGTGAAGACGGAGGGGCAGGCATGATCGCCCTCCAGGAGAACCTCTGCGACTGCGGCAAGCCTCGGCATCGCGGCCTGTGCGCGGCACGGCGTGCGCTGCGCCGATCCGGTGAGGCCGCGCCGCCACGCCCGAAGCGCCGCTTCACCGAGCACACCCCGGCTGGCAATCCCTACGAGCTGGCTGCCGATCACCCGGCAGTCGTCGAGGGCCGCACCCTGTTCCGCGCGCGCGCCGCCGAGCCGGCTCTCATGGACCGCCTGCTGAAGGGCGGCGAGAACAACCGCAAGATCGGCGGCAGCGTCATGAAGGGCAGCCTGCGCGGCGCCAAGGTGTTCACGCTGACGCTGGAGGAGCGGGCGACGTGTCCGCGCAGCTGCGCCCACTGGCAGGACTGCTACGGCAACGTCATGAACTGGCCCCAGCGGATCCAGGCCGACGACGACCTGCCGCCGCTGCTCGAGGCCGAACTCCGGAAGCTCTGCGCCAGGCACGGCCGCATCCTGGTCCGCCTGCATGTGCTGGGCGACTTCTTCAGCACCGAATACGTCGCCTTCTGGCGCGGCATGCTCGACCTGCTGCCCGGCCTGCATGTCTACGGCTACACCGCGCGCCACGGCTGCGACATCGCCTGGGCGATCGACGCCATGAACGCACACCCGCGCTGCGCGATCCGCTTCAGCGATGGCGACGACGGGCAGTTTCGGGCGGTCACGGTCGAGACGGTGGAGCAGGCGCGGGAGGCGGGGGCGATCGTTTGTCCGGCGCAGAGCCACCCGAAGGCGAACTCGATTTCCTGCGGGGCCTGCGCGCTGTGCTGGTCGACGCCACGAACCATTGCGTTTTTGCGGCACTGAGCGATGACCGAGTATCGCCAGTTCCTGGAAGCGAAGATCAAGTTCGACGAAGGCTGCGGATTCGACGTGGCCCCGGCCGAGATCAACCCGCGCCTGAAGGACTTCAACAAGGCGATCGTGCAATGGGCGGCCCATGGCGGCCGGCGCGCGATCTTCGCCAGCTTCGGCCTGCACAAGACGGCCATGCAGCTCGAGTTGCTGCGCCTGATCGGCAGGCAGGACACCGGCCGGCCGCGACTGATCGTGGCACCGCTCGGCGTCCGGCAGGAATTCAAGCGCGATGCCGAGAACCTGTTCCAGGGCGAGCACGCGATCGACCTGCGCTTCGTGCGAACCACGGCCGAGATCGACGACACGGCGCCGCTCTGGATCACGAACTACGAGAGCGTGCGCGAGGGCAAGCTCGACCCGACGGGCTTCGACGTCAGCCTGGACGAGGCCTCGATCCTGCGCGGCTTCGGCGGCACCAAGACCTTCCGCGAGTTCATGCGGTTGTTCGAGAATGCCGGCGGCTATCGCTTCGTGGCCACGGCGACACCCAGCCCGAACGAATACATCGAGCTGCTGGCCTATGCCGCCTTCCTCGACATCATGGACGTCGGTCAGGCCAAGACGCGGTTCTTCAAGCGTAACAGCGAGGCCGCCGACCAGCTCACCATCCATCCGCACAAGGTCCGGGAGTTCTGGCTGTGGGTGGCGTCATGGGCGCTGTTCGTCCAGCGGCCGAGCGATCTCGGGTTCGACGATACGGGCTACGACCTGCCGCCGATGCAGGTCAAATGGCACGAGCTGCAGACGGATCACCGCGCGGCCGGGTCAGAGCGCGACGGGCAGGGGCGTATGTTCAAGAACGCCGCCCTGGGCGTGGTCGACGCCTCGCGCGAGAAGCGATCGAGCCTGACCACCCGCGTCTCCAAGGTCGCCAGCATCATGACCCAGCGCATCGTCGACGAGAGCGACGCGCAGTCGGTCATCTGGTGCGACCTGAACGACGAACAGGTCGCCCTCGAGCGGGCCCTGGTCGCCGGCGCCGTGACGGTGTCATCGCTGACCGGCAGCCAGGACATCGAGATCCGCGAGACCCTGCTCGAGGACTGGCGGGCCAAGCGGACCGAGGTCTTCCTGAGCAAGCCGATGATGTACGGCGCGGGCATCAACCTGCAGCAGGCGCATCACGCGATCTTCGCCGGGATCGGCTTCAAGTTCGCCGACTTCATCCAGGCGATCCACCGCATCCACCGATTCGGCCAGACCAACCCATGCCAGATCGACATCATCTACACCGATGCCGAACGGGAGGTGAAGCGAGAGCTGGAGCGCAAGTGGCGCCAGCACGAGGAGCAGGCCGCGGTGATGGCGGGCATCATCCGCGAGTTCGGCCTGGCGCACGCCGGCATGGCGCTCGAACTCACCCGCTCGATCGGCACCGACCGCGAAGAGGCCTCGGGGCAGGGCTGGGTGCTGGTGAAGAACGATTGTGTGGTCGAGTGCGCGTCGATGGCATCCGACAGCGTCGACCTGATCGTGACCTCGATCCCGTTCTCGACACAGTACGAGTATTCGCCCAGCTACAACGACTTCGGCCACACCGACGACGATGGCCACTTCTTCCGGCAGATGGACTTCCTCACGAAGGAGTTGCTGAGGGTGCTGAAGCCCGGCCGGGTGGCGGCCATTCATGTGAAGGACCGCATCACGCCGTCGGGCCTGACCGGCATGGGGTTCCAGACCGTCTCGCCCTTCAGCGACGACACGGTCGCGCACTTCCGCCGGCACGGCTTCGGCTACCTCGCGCGCAAGACCGTGGTGACCGACGTCGTGCGCGAGAACAACCAGACCTATCGCCTCGGCTGGACCGAGCAGTGCAAGGACGGCAGCCGCATGGGCGCGGGCATGCCGGAATACGTCCTGCTGTTCCGCAAGCCGCCGACGGACCGCTCGAACGGCTATGCCGACCTGCCGGTGGTGAAGGCCAAGAAGGAATGGAAGCGCGACAAGTGGCTGAACCCGGGCGGCTACAGCCGCGGCCGCTGGCAGCTCGATGCGCACGGCTACATGCGCTCAAGCGGCAACCGGCTGCTCGGGCCCGAGGACCTGGTCGGGCTCGACGCCGACATGATCTACAAGATCTGGCGCGAGTACTCGGCCGCCAGCACTTACGATTTCGAGCAGCACGTCGCGATCGCTGAAGGCCTGGAGGAGAAGGGCCAGCTGCCGCCGACGTTCATGCTCCTGCCGCCGCAGTCCGGCCATCCTGACGTCTGGACCGACATCACGCGCATGCGGACGCTCAATGGCGCCCAGCACGCCAAGGGCCGCGAGATGCACCTCTGCCCGCTGCAGTTCGACATCGTCGACCGGCTGGTGGCGCAGTTCTCCATGCCGGGCGAGGTCGTGTTCGATCCCTTCGCCGGGCTGGGCACCGTGCCCATGCGGGCCGTCATGCAGGGCCGCCAAGGCCTCGGCTGCGAGCTGAGCGCCGCCTACTGGGCCGACAGCCTCTGGTACCTGCGCCAGGCCGAGCGTGAGGCGGCGACGCCGACGCTGTTCGACCTGCTTGGGACTGATGAAAAGGAGGCCGCGTAGATGGCCGAACTGCCCCCGCCGCTGTTGCCGGCCGACGTCGACCTGCGCGGCAACGACTGGATGCCTCTGTATGGCGATCGCCTGTTCAATTCCGAGACCTGGATCGAGGCCGGGCACGAGGGCCGCTGCGCCGCTCTCAAGCTCTGGTGGCAGGCCTTCGCGAAGGAGAAACCGGCCGCCAGCTTGCCTGACAACGACAAGCTTTTGTCGGTTTATGCCGGCTACGGCGAGGCGGTGAAGGTCTGGCGCAAAGTGAAACCCGAGGCGATGCGCGGTTGGATTTCGTGCAGTGACGGACGCCTCTGGCACCCCGTCGTGGCGGAGATCGCGGCCGAGGCCTGGGAGCGACGTCAGGATAGCCGCGAGACGCAGGAAGCAAAGAACGAAAGGCAAAAGCGGTGGCGCGAGCGTGTCCGCAAGGTGTCCGCCGCGCTCCGGGAGAGGGGTGTGAAGCCGCCTCGCGGGGCTTCGTTGGAGACGCTTGAGAAGATGGCGAGAGACGCGGGTGTAGACGTTTCTACGCTCTACGTAGACGTCGCTACACCGTCTGCTGAGATTGCCAAGAAAGGACAGGAAAGGACAGGACAAGAAAGGAAAGAAGATACTCCCCCTGCTGCAGCATCCCCTGTGATCCCCCCGAAGGCGGAGGCGGCGGCAGCGGACGAGGACGATCTCGCGTTCCCGCAGCACCTCCGCCGAGCGCCCGATGGACCGCAGGCCGCGATGGCCAGTCGCGACGTCGAAAACGAGGCGCATGCACTCTGGCTGGCATTTGCCGAGGAGCACGGCGTGGAGCCTGGCGCTCAGTTTCTGAACTCTGCAATCCGCCCAATGCTCGCCGCTCGTCTCGCCGAATGCGACGGCATCGATGGCTGGAAGCTGGCGCTCGAGAAAGCCCAGTTCGCCGAATTCCTTCGCAAGGACGGCGGCTGGCAGTGGTGGTTCGATCTCGACTGGATGCTGAAGCCCAACAATTTCTCACGGCTCATTGGAGGCCGCTATGCCAAACGTCACGAAGCACACCGGGAGCCTAACGGCGGCGCCCCCACCGTCGCTGACGGAATCGCAGCGGCGTTTTCTCGCCGATACCCTGCGACTGGGTGACGACACGCCGCGCTGGGAATGCCCGGCGGTGCTGCCCGACAGCGCCAAGCTGCGCACCGTGAAGGCCGAGCTCGAACGCGGGCTGCAGCCGACCAGGCCGGCGTTCCTGAAGTGGTGCTGCGACAAGCTTTCCGCGCTGCCGACGCAGTCCGCCACCGGGATGAACGCAGCGCTGTGGAGCGACAACGTGATCGACGTCTGCGGCGAATTCCCGGAGGACGTGCTGCAGTCGGTGACGCTCGACCTGCTGCGGTCCTGCACGTTTCGGCCATCCCCCGCAGATATCTTCAAGGCCGCCGACGTCAAGCGTGGCCTGCGCCAGCGCATGCTCGAACGGGTGAACCTGATGCTCCGCGGCGGCCGGCCGGATCCTGACGCGCCGACTGAAAAACCGATCGAGACCCGCCTCGGCCGCCTGGAGCACACGCGGGCGATCTACCAGCGGATGGGGCGCAGGTTCGACGTCGACCGCATGGACCGCGAGATCGCGAAGGAGCGCGGCGAACCCGTCGGCGTCATGGCGCCCATCGTCGATGCCGAGACCTACGCGCGGGATCGGGCGGAGTTCAAGCCGGTCACGACACCGTCGGCCGTGCGCTGCGCCGAGCTCGCGGCCGCGCACCGGACCGGGAAGCCGGCGCCGGCGCGGGATTGGGAATCGGTGCCCGAGGCGGCCCATGGCGCTTGAGCCGATCAAGCTCGTGCTGGTCACGCTGCTGCCGGGGCAGGTGATCATGGGCGCGTGCGCGTTCTGCCAGGCGCCGCTGCCGTTCGAGATAGGCGACAGCGTGGTCCGCGTCGAGCGGTGCAGGGCGGTGAAGTGCGCGAAGGCTCGCGAGGTTGTTTCACGCGAAACACAACCCTCATGGGGAATGACGATTGTTGACGAAGGGAGGCAGGGATGAGCGGGCCTTCGGATTCTCTCGACCTGCGATCGATGTTGTCGGGGCTGCTCGAACTTGAAGAGGCCGGCGCCTTCAAACCCGACATCGGATACGTTCGATCGGTGGAGTTGTCGCCAGCGCTGGTAGACCGCATCAAAGCAGCATGCGCGGCGCCCAAGCCGGGTGATCGCGTGCCGGTCTTCGGGAGCATCAACTTCTCGACGAACGCGCTCTTGCCGGATGGCACTGGGCATATTCGGTTCGCTGACGGCAAGTGGGGCATCTGGGATCTCGCCACGGGCAAAGTCGCCGTGTTTCAGCCACTCGGTGGCGTGGATTCGTGGATTTACCACGCGCCCACATGACCGAAGCCCTCGACCGCGCGATCATCACCATGATCAAGGCCCACGTCGGCAAGCCGTGCCCGACACGCCGCGAGGTGATGGGCTGGACCGGCATCCCGCGCCGGTTCGTGTGGGAGGCGTTGGCCGAGATGCAGGCGCGCGGGCTGATCGAGGTCGAGGTCCAGGAGACGCACGAATGCGGCAAGGACCCGAAGCGCCGGCGGATGCGCGTGGCCGGCGGAAAATGGACGCTGTGGACGGCGCGCCGGCCGCTCCCCGCGCCACCAACGCTGCGCATGGAAGCGGCCCAGTAGAGACCGCATCGCAGGTTTTCGTGCGACCGGGCTTATCTTCGCCCGCAAATGCTTACCGACCAGAAGAAGCTATTCGTCGCGTCGTACCTGCAGAAGCCCGTGGGCTCCGAGGCGGCGATCGCGGCTGGCTACAGCGAGCGGACGGCGAGGTCGATCGCCCATCGGCTGCTGAAGGAGCCCGAGGTGGCGGCCGCGATCGAGGCCGGCCAGGGCAAGCTCGCCAGGAAGTTCGAGATCACGACCGAGGCCGTGCTGCAGGAGTTGGCGGCGATCGGCTTCGCCAACATCGCCGACTTCCTCGACGGCACCGGGCGGATCAACATCAAGGCGCTCGATCGCGCCAAGCTGGCCGCCGTCTCCGAGCTCATCGTCGACATCCTGCCGGGCGACGTCGTGCGAACGCGGATCAAGCTGCACGACAAGCGCGCCGCCCTGGTCGACCTCGGCAAGCACCTCGGGCTGTTCAAGCCGCAGGCGCCCGATCTCGACCCGCCCGACGCCGATGACGAATTCACGAACCTGCCGGCCCGCGTATTGGCCCGGCGCATCCTGTTCCTGCTCCAGTCGCAGATGCGATCGGGCGGGGGCAAGGCGGCACCCGCCGCCGCTCCGACACAGCACTGAAGCAACAGCAACTGGAGTAGCGTAAAATGCGTATATCCGCGTCCCTTCACGGCAAGCAGGCTGGCATCGGCCAGCGGTATTCTAACGGCCTGCGGCCCTTCATGGCCCCGGGCGGTTTCATCAGCGGCGAGCACGGCAACCAGTTCGAGCAGCCCAGCCCGCGCCGCGTCGTGCTGTTCGACGACTTCCTGGGCGACGTGCTCGCCGACCAGTGGAACGCCGTGGAGACCGACACCGACGGCGCCCAGGCGGTTCTCGCCGGCGGCATCGGCGGCCTGCTGCGGATCACCACCGGCAACGACGACGGCAACGTGGTGGTGCTGCCTGACCTGTCCGGCGTGACCAGCTACCTGAACTGGCAGGCCTCGAACGGCGATCTGGTGTTCCAGGCGCGCGTGAAGGTGAGCCGCATCACGCTGGCGTATTTCTTCTTCGGCTTCACCGACCTGATCACCATCGAGGCGCCGATCTACTCGGCGGGATCGGCCGATACGATCACGACCGACGCCACCGACGCCGTTGGCTTCATGTTCGACACCGGCATGGCGACCGACGTCTGGCACCTGGTCGGCGTGGCGAACGATGTCAACGCGACCATCCAGACCCTGTCGGCGGCCGTTGTCGGTGCCGCGCAGGCCGCCCCGGTGGCCGACGACTTCGCGACCTTCCGCATCGAGGTCACGGCGGCGGGCGTGGCGACGTTCTTCATCAACGGCCGGCAGGTTGGGACTGCGATGACCGGTGCCGTGACGCCGGGCGTCGATTTGACGCCAGTCATCTACGCCTCGAACACCGACGGCACCTCGGCGCTGACCGCGGACGTCGATTACATCCATGTCGCCATGAACCGTGCAGCGGACGGCGACGCCACCTGATGACCGCTGCGACCACCCAGCCGGCCGGGACCCCTCTCACGCTCGAGGCGGTGATGGCTGCGCTGGGTGGCGCGGACGAAAAGACCCTGGCGAACCTCGACCGGCAGACCCGGGCGGGGATCGCCAAGGCCGGGGCATCGGCGCTGTTCGTGCCCAATCCCGGGCCCCAGACCGAGGCGTGGTTCTGCGAGGCCGACGAGCTGTTCTATGGCGGGGAGGCCGGCGGCGGGAAATCCGCGCTGCTGGCAGGCCTCGCCACCACACAGCACACGCAGTCGCTGATCCTTCGCCGCACCAATCCCGAGGTCGAGGGCCTGGTTGAGGAGGTCGAGCGCATCGTCGGCAGCCGGCAGGGCTACAACAGCCAGCGCGGCATCTGGCGGCTGGCAGGCCGGTCGATTGCCCTGGGCGGCTGCCAGCTCGAGCGCGACAAGCAGAAGCACAAGGGCAAGCCGCGTGACCTGATGGGCTTCGACGAGATCGGCGATTTCCTCGAAAGCCAGTACACGTTCATCATTGGCTGGAACCGCAGCGCCAAGCCGGGCCAACGTTCGCGCATCGTCGCCACCGGCAATCCGCCAACAACCGCGGAAGGCCTGTGGGTCATCAAACGCTGGGCAGCCTGGCTCGACCCCAAGCACCCCAACCCCGCCAAGCCGGGCGAGCTGCGCTGGTACACCAACATCGACGGCCGCGACACCGAGGTCGACGGACCCGGCCCGCACGACGTCGGCGGCCAGCAGGTGATGGCCCGCAGCCGCACGTTCATCCGCGCCCGCCTCAGCGACAATCCCGACCTGGCCGAAACCGACTACGACGCCACGCTAGCGGCGCTGCCCGAGGAATACCGGCAGGCCTACCGCGACGGCCGCTTCGATCTCGCCCTTCAGGACAGCGCCTTCCAGACCATCCCGACCGAATGGATCCGCGCCGCGCAGCGCCGCTGGACGCCCCAGCCTCCTGCCGGCGTGCCGATGTGCGCGATCGGCGTCGACTGTTCGGGCGGCGGCCGCGATCCCATGATCCTCGCGCCGCGCCATGACGGCTGGTACGCAGCCCTGGTCGTCGTGCCCGGCAAGGAACTGCCGATCGAACACATGGGCAGCTACGGCGCCGGCATCGTGGTCGCCAACCGTCGCGACGGCGCCAAGGTCATCGTTGACATGGGGGGCGGCTACGGCGGGCCCATCTATGGGCACCTCAGCGAGAACGGCGTCGAGGTTGGAGCCTACAAGGGCGGCACCGGCGCAAACGGCCGCACCCGCGACGGCAAGGTCGGCTTCGTGAACATGCGCAGCCAGACTATCTGGCGGTTCCGCGAGGCCCTGGACCCCGACCAGCCCGGCGGCTCGCCCATCATGCTGCCCGACGATCCCGAGCTCGTGGCCGATCTCACCGCGCCCAAGTTCAGGCTGACGCCCCGCGGCTACGAGGTCGAGGCCAAGGAGAAGGTCTGCGCGCGCCTCGGCCGTTCCACCGACAAGGGCGACGCCGTCGTGATGGCGTGGTCGGACGGGCTGAAGCAGGCGCAGGTGCGCGGCGGGTTTTCGAGTGGCGGCGGTCGTCGCGGTCAGAAGTTCGACGTCGTGCTGGGGCACCAGGCGGCGCGGCGCAGTCGTCGCTAAGCGTAGGAGTAGCACCATGGCAGGTCTCTTTGGCGGCTCACCCTCACCCCCGCCGCGCATGGAAGTGATAGCGCCGCCGGCCCTGCCGGAGCCGAAGCCGCCCGTCGTGATGCCGGTCGCCGATCCGATGGCGCAGCAGAACGCGGAGGCGAAGAAGCGCGCGGCGGCCCGGGCTCGCACCACGACGAGGGCTTCAACCGTCCTTGGCGATGACGAAGGGCTGGGCGGGTAAGCCATGCCGCTCGACGCCAGCACCGATTCCACCTCGCGCATGGGCCTCATCGAAGAGGTCCGCAAGCAGGGCGACAAGCTGTTCGACCGGCCGGGCCTGCTCGCGCTGTGGCAGGAGCTGGCGGAGAACTTCCATCCCACCCGCGCGGATTTCACCGCCACCCGGAACATGGGCGAGGAGTTCGCGTCCAACCTGATGACCAGCTACCCGGTCGTGGCGAGGCGCGATCTCGGCAACACGTTCTCGTCCATGCTGCGCCGCGACAACTGGTTCAAGGTTCGGACCAACCGCCCCGACAAGGAGGACACCAGCGCGCGGCAGTATCTCGACTGGGCGACCGGCCTGCAGCGCAACGCCATGTACGATCGCGATGCCGGCTTCACCCGCGCCGCCGGCGAGGCCGACCACGATTACGTCACCTTCGGCCAGGCGGTGATCAAGCACGAGCTGCACCGGCCACGAAGCGGCGCCGTCCCGCACCTGCTCTACCGCAACCGCCACCTGCGCGACTATGCGTGGAAGGAGGGCGTCACCGGCCAGATCGACACGATCTACGGCAAGGACAATCGCACGCCGCTCGACCTCACCCGGCTGTTCCGGAAGGTTCATCCGAAGGTGAAGGAGAAGCTGGAGAAGGATCCGTTCGGCGAGGTCAACATCTGGCACGTCGTGCTGCCGTCCGATCTCTACGCCAACATGCCCGGCGGCCGCGAAATCCGCCAGCCATGGGTCTCGCTCTACATCGACGTCGACAACGAGAACTTCGAGATGGAGTGCGTCGGCCAGTGGACGCGGGGCTACACGATCCCGCGCTGGCAGACCGTCTCCGGCAGCCAGTACGCGCACTCCGCGGCCATGGTGGCGGCGCTGCCCGATGCGCGGCTGCTGCAGGCCGTGACGCTGGTGCTGCTCGAGGCCGGCGAGAAAGCCGTGAACCCGCCGGTGATCGCCACCGAGGATGCCATCCGCTCCGACATCGCGCTCTATGCCGGCGGGCGGACCTGGGTGAGCAACGACTATGACGAACGGCTGGGCGAGGCGCTGCGGCCCATCACCCAGGACAAGACCGGCCTCGCGTTCGGCCTCGAGCTGGCCCGCGACATCCGCCAGTCGCTGAAGGACGCCACGTTCCTCAGCAAGCTCGACCTGCCGCCCGTCGGCGCGCCCGGCATGACGGCCTACGAGGTCCAGCAGCGGGTGGCCGAGTATATCCGCAACGCGCTGCCGCTCTTCGACCCGGTCGAGACCGACTACAACGGCTGGATCTGCGACGACAGCTTCGAGCTGCTGTTCCGGAATTCGCCGGAGATGCAGCGCGAGCTACCGAAGAGCCTGCAGGGCGTGGAGCGGCAGTTCGAGTTCGAGAGCCCGCTGCGCGCCGCGTCGGAGAAGGCGAAGGCGGGCCAGTTTCTTGAAAGCCTGCAGATCATCACGGCGGCACAGGCCCTCGATCCGACGACGGCGCTGATCATGGACGGCCAGAAGGCGACCCGCGACGTGCTATCGGTGGCGCCGGCGAAGTGGCTGCGCACCGAGGCCACCGTCGAGCAGATGATCTCCAACCAGCAGGCCCAGCAGCAGCAGGAGAAGCTGCTCGCGCTGATGGACGCCGGCACCAAGATCGCCAAGACGGGCGCCGAGGCTGCCGCCACCGCCAGCGGGGCCATGCCGAGCTTCGGGATCGCGTGATGGCCGTCTGTGCCTGCACCGTGCCCGAGGTGGCGTTCGGTCTTCGCGAGGTGCCCGCGCCCGAAGTCGGCGACCAGCCTTCGGCGGGGTTCGTCCTGGCCTATGCCCTCGCCTGCGTGAAGTGCAGAACCGCAGCGCAATCGCTTCACGGCTACGAGCACGCTCTGATGCTGCTGCGGAACGGGGCCTGCGAGCCGCCTGAGGTGGTGAGAATCTGATGGCCGGGCGGACGCGTTTTCACCAGGTCTTCGAGGACGGCGAATGGATCACGCCAACGCGTCGCCACAAGATAGCCTGCTGCGACTGCGGGCTCGTCCACAACATGGAATTCCGCATCGTCAAGATCGAGGTCCTGAACGGGCGGAAGTACGGCAAGCTCCGGGTCCAGTTCCGTGCCACCCGCAATGAACGATCGACAGCAGGCCGGCGACGTAACCGCAAGGTGAAGGACAAGCTCCGCGCCATGTCGAACCGGACGCGGGCACGCTGATGGCCAAGCCCGTACCGCCGTTCTTCCGCGTCGACTACGAGATCCCCGACATCTCCGCCCTGCAGGGCCTGGCCCGCGGCGAGGCGACGCCCGACCAACAGAAGCGCGCCCTCGATTGGATCATCAACGAGGGCTCCCGCTACTACGACATGAGCTTTCAGCCCGGGATGCCGGACGGGACCGCCTTCATGGACGGCCGCCGGTTCGTGGGCGCGAAAATCGTGGAGCTGCTGAAAGTCAGCGTCCGCGACCTGCTGCTGAAAGAGCAGCGCAAGAAGCAACAAGGAGACTGAACGCTATGACTGAGAACGCTAACGGAAACGGGGACGGCAACAACGGTGGTGCAGGCGGCGACCAGGGCAATGCTGGCGGCCAGCACGACGGCAGTGGTGACCAGTCCGGCAAAGACGGTCAGGGCCAAGGCTCCGGCGACGGCAAAGGCAAGGCCGGCGCAGGTGCCGGTGATGGCAAAGGTGCCGCTGGCCAGCAGGGCAAGGGCAAGGAAGGCGCCGGCGACGGAAAGGGCGGAGATGGCGGCGAAGGCGAGGCCGACAAAGGCACCTGGCCCGAGGACTGGCAGACCCGCCTCGCCAAGGGCGACGAGAAGCGCCTGAAGAAGCTCGGCCGCTACGCCTCGCCCGAGGCCGTGTTCGACGCCCTGGAGAGCATGCAGACCAAGCTCAGCAAGGGCGAGATCAAGGTCGTCACGCCGCTGAAGGCCGACGCGTCCCCCGAGGAGCTGAAGGCCTGGCGGGCCGACAACGGCATCCCGGAGACGCCCGAGGGCTACGACACCACGATCAAGGAAGGCCATGTCTGGGGCGAGGCCGACAAGCCGCTGGTCGACAGCTTCGCCAAGGCGGCACACGAGGCCAACCTGCCGCCGGCCGCCGTGAAGACGGCGCTCGGCTGGTACGAGAAGCTGCAGCAGCAGCAGGCCGAGCAGCGGGCAGGCCTCGATGCCCAGTTCAAGAAGGACAACATCGACGAGCTGCGCGAGGAGTACGGACCGGAGTACCGCAAGGAGGTCCGGATCATCGACGAGTTCTTCGAGGGCCTGCCCGATGGCCTGGGCGAGGTCCTGCTGAACGCGCGCGACGGCAACGGCCGGCCGCTCGGCGCCAACGCCAAGCTGCTGCGCTGGGCGAACCAGATGCAGCGCGAGGCCAACCCGGCGGGTGTCGTGATGCCGGGCGCCGGCGTCAATTCCATCCAGGCGCTGCAGGGCGAGCTCGACAAGATCGAGGCGGCGATGAAGGACAAGACCTCCGAGTACTGGAGAGGTCCCAAGACCACGAACAAGGCCGGCGAGACGGACACCAAGATGGCGCTTCGCTACCGCGAACTGCTCGAGGCCAAGGAGCGGATGGACAAGCGAGCGGCGTGATCCAGTAGAGACCAAGTTTCCGGCAAACCGGGGTGTGGGCGTATCGTGCGCCCACATCGACGCTATGGCGCTAAGCGACCATAGCCGGCGCGTCCCTCCGGACGCCAACCCGGCGACTGAGAGCAAGGCTACCCCGACGCGGAGAGGTTCACACCTTTTCACCTTCGTGGAGCCATCCCATGGCCGACACTGCCTTTCAGACCCAGTACATGAAGGAGTTCATCGCCTCCTTCGAGCAGCACGAATCGCTGCTGCGCAAGACGGTGACCACCAAGGCCGACATCAAGGGCCGCATCGCCACCTTCCTGGTGGCCGGTTCCGGCGGCGCCACCGCCACGACCCGCGGCGTCAACGGCCTGATCCCGGCCCGCGCCGACGACAACACCCAGCTCGAGTGCACGCTGCAGGAATGGCACGACCTGGTGCGCAAGAACTCGTTCAACATCTTCGCGTCCCAGGGCGACCAGCGCGCGCTGATGCACGAGACCACGATGGCGGTGATCAACCGCAAGATCGACCAGGACATCATCGACCAGCTTCAGACCGCAACGCTGACCTGCGGCACGGCCACGACGATGAACCTCGATCTCGCCATGTATGCCAAGGGCATCCTGGGCAACAACAAGGTGCCGACCGGCAGCAACCTCTTCTGGCTGATCACGCCGGCCGCCGAGGCCGAGCTGATGAAGACCCGGGAGTTCGCCTCGGTCGAGTACACCTCGCGCAAGCCGTTCGACCAGGAAGAGACCGGCGTGTTCACGTCGTTCCGCTGGAACTCGGCGACCTGGATCGTGCATCCCGAGCTGCCCGGCGCCGGCACCTCCGCCGAGGAGATGTTCTGCTACCACAAGAGCGCGATCGGCCACGCCTGCGACAAGGAAGGCATCCAGTCCCCGGTCGGCTACGACCTGGAGCAGGACTACTCGTTCGCCCGCGCCTCGGCGTTCATGGGCTCCAAGAAGCTGCAGAACACCGGCATCGTCCTGGTCCGCCATGACGGCTCCGGCTACGCGGCCCAGGCGTAAGGAGAACTGACCATGGCCTACAGCACCTCCGCTCCTCCGATCCTGATGTTCCAGCCGATGGCCGGCATCCGGTTCTGGTACCACACCTCGGCCGACGCGACGGCTGCCGCCGATCTCTCCGGCTTCATCTCCAACGGCTACTTCCTTGGGATGCGGGTCGGCGACGTCGTTTTCCACAAGGACAGCACGAGCGACGCCACCGCGATGACCACGCACAAGGTGATCGGCGCCAATTCGTCCACGGGCGCGATTGACCTCAGCGATGGCGTCGTCGTCGGCTCGGCGACGAACACCGACTAGGCCCGCTTCATCGCGGGCCTCGAAAGCCCTGCCGGCATCCGCTGGCAGGGGACTGGGATGCCGCCGTCACTGCGTAGCGTTCGTGGTGGCGGCATTTCCGCATCCAGAGGAGACCGTCTTGAAGCAGCCTACTGCCCTTCGTGAAGCCGACCACTACCGCGTTGTCTGGCACATCGACGCCGATCCCGGCGTGACGTTGAACGACACGCTCGATCCGACCTTCTGGGCCCACGTCGCCCGCCGCCTGCGCCCCCGTGCCCGCATCGAAGTCCACGCCGCCGACAATTCGTGGTTCGCCGAGCTGATCGTCCGCTCGGCCTCCAACCTCGAGGCCCACGTCGCGGTCATGCGCTACGTCGATCTCGACGCCGCCGACAGGGAGGCGCGCAAGACCGCCGCGAAGATCTCGCTCACGGTCGTGCGCAAGGGCCCGACGCTGAAGTGGTGCGTCGTGCAGAACCCAGGCAACATCGTCCTGGTCGATCGTCTCGAGACCAGGGCAGACGCCGAGGCCTGGCTGGAGAACCCGCCACAGCAGGCTCAGGCGGCCTAGCAGGCCGCGATGACCACCACGCGCCTGACGCTTTACAACGGGGCGTTGAGGGAGTGCCAGGAGCGCGAGCTCGCCTCCCTCAGCGAGAACCGCGAGCCTCGCCGGCTGCTCGACGGCGTGTGGACCGGCGGCAGGGGGCTGGTGAGCTTCGTGCTGCAGCAGAAGCAGTGGCGGTTCGGCCGGCGATCGGTCGAGCTGTCGCCGGAGCCGGCGATCGAGCCCAGCTTCGGTCGCGCCAATGCCTTTGCCCAGCCCACGGACTTCGTGCGCACCTGCAAATTCTGCAGCGACGAACGGATGGACGTGCCGCTGCTCGATTACGACGTCGAGGCCGGCTACTGGTACAGCGACGTCGACGCGATCTACCTCAGCTACATCAGCAACGATGCCGACTACGGCGGCGACCTCACGCTGTGGCCGCCCAACTTCGTGCTCTACGTCGAAACCCACATGGCGAGCCTGATCGCGGGCCGCCTGACCGGCAACAAGACCGATCGCAACGACCTCCTGAAGCTGGCCGCCATCCGGCTGAAGGAAGCCGCGTCGACCGACGCCATGGAAACCCCGACGGAATTCCCGCCGATGGGCACCTTCGCGCGGGCCCGGCTGGGCGGCGGCTCGTCCCGTCTCGACCGCGGCAGCCGCAGCCGCTTCACCGGTTGAGCCCATGGGCGCGCTCCTCGCCTTCAACCGCGGCATCGTCTCCACCGAGGCCCTTGCCCGCATCGATCTGAAGCGGCTGCAGCTCTCGGCCGAGATCCAGCGCAACTGGATGCCGCGCGCGCTCGGGCCGATGATGCTGCGCCCCGGCATGGGCTATCTCTGCAGCACCCGGGCCGATGCCGCGTCCAAGACCATCGAGTTCGTCTATTCCAGCAGCGACACCGCGCTGGTCGAGTTGACCGACCTCACCATGCGCGTGCTGATCGACGACGTGGTGGTGCGCCGGCCCGCCGTCACCTCGAAGCTCAACCGCTGGAACGGCGCCGCGTTCGTCTCCAGCAGCGACACGACCAGCACCTTCGTCGATGCCACCGACGTCGGCTACTGGAAGGACAACGACCAGTCGGGCGGGACCTCGGCCTTCCTGGCGGGCGGCTATCTCTCGCTGCTCGGCAACGGCAACGCCTCGGCCATTCGCGACCGCTCGATCGCGGTCGTCGAGACCAACGTCGAACACAGCCTGCAGATCGTGGTGGCGCGCGGGTCGGTCGTGCTGCGTGTGGGCTCGACCGAGGGCGGCGAGGAGTTCCTCACCGACCGCACGTTGCGTACCGGCTATCACAGCATCAGCGTCACCCCGACCGGCGCGTCGATATTCGTGCGGCTGTCCAACAGCCGCGACGTCGCCACCCTGGTCGACAGCGTGACGCTGGGCCAGGCCGCGGCCGACATGACGCTCACCACGCCGTGGGCCGCGGCAAACCTCTCGCTGGTGCGCTGGAAGCAGATCAACGACGTGATCTTCACGGCCTGCAAGGGCATCCAGCAGAAGCGCATCGAGCGCCAGGGCGCCGACAGCCCGCGCAGCTGGTCGGTGGTCGAGTACGCGCCCGAGGATGGCCCCTTCCGGGACCTCAACACCGGGCCGGTGCGGCTCCAGACATCGGCGCTGAGCGGCGACGTGACGCTGACCGCCGAGCGGGATTATTTCAAGACGACCAATGTCGGCTCGCTGTTCAGCCTGGCCTCGGCCGGCCAGGAAGTGAGCGGGACCTTCACCTCGGACAACGTCTTCACCGACCCGATCCGCGTCACCGGCGTGGGCACGAGCCGGGTCTACAATATCCTCGTTACCGGCGCGCCGTTCACGGGCACGACCACGGTGACGCTGCAAAGGTCGGTGGCCGAGCCCGGGGACTGGACGGATGTCATCGGCTACACATCTGCCGTCAATGGGCCCAGCAACGACGGCCTCGACAACCAGATCATCTACTATCGGATCGGCATCAAGACGGGCAACTACACCGCCCTCGACAGCATCACGGCGACGCTGACCTACTCCGCCGGCTCGATCACCGGCATTGCGCAGGTCACCGCCTTCGCCAGCGGCACGTCGGTCTCCGCCCGGGTCCTGCGGGCCTTCGGCAAGGCCAGCCAGTACACGCAGGACTGGCGCGAGGGCGACTGGTCGCCGCGCCGCGGCTATCCCTCGGCGGTGAGCGACAACGGCGGCCGCCTGCACTGGCAGGGCAAGGGCCTGGAGTGGGGGTCCGTCCCCGACCAGCTCGACAGCTTCGACGACACGGTCGAGGGCGACAGCGCCCCGATCCGGCGCACGCTGGGCGAGGGCGCCGTCGACAACGTGAACTGGTCGATCAGCGCCGCCAACCTGCTGTTCGGCCTGGAAGGCACCATCTCGGTCGCCCGCTCGTCCTCGCTCGACGAGCCGCTGACGCAGGCCAGGTTCGACCTGAAGCCGATCGGCGACATGGGCTCGGCGGCGATCCCCGCCATCCGCATCGACACGTCGGTGGTGTTCGTCGGCAGCAACGAGAGCCGCGTCTACGAGGTCGCGCCGCCGGAATCCTACAACTATGCCACGCCGGGCGATCTCACCGCGCTGGTGCCCGAAGTCGGCAACGCCGGCTTCGTCCGCCGCGCCTTCCAGCGCTTCCCGGATCGCCGCCTGCACCTGGTGCGCGGCGATGGCACCGTGGCCGTGCTGGTGTTCGACAAGCTGGAGAACGTCACCTGCTGGATCGAGGTCGTGACCGACGGCCTGGTCGAGGATGTCGTGGTGCTGCCCGGTGCGCCCGGGGCCAAGCGCGAGGACCGCGTCTACTACACGGTGGCGCGCACCATCGGCGGCGTCACCAAGCGCTTCCATGAGAAATGGGCGACCGAGGCGCAGGCGCAGGGGGCTGCAGACAACCGCATCGCCGACAGTTTCGTCACCGGCACGCTGGCCGGCACGACCACGATCCCGGTGGCGCACCTCGAGGGCGAGACGGTGTGCCTGTGGGGCAACGGAAAGGACCTCGGCACCTACACCGTCGCGTCGGGCGCCATCACCGCCAGCGAGGCGATCACCGGGCCCTACTGCGCCGGGCTGGTCTACACCGCCCGCTACAAGAGCGCGAAGCGGGCGCTCAGCGACACCGGGCAGATGCTGTTGACCGAACGCAAGAAGATCGACCGCCTGGCGCTGGTGCTGGCCAACACGCACGCCCAGGGCATCCGCTACGGCCAGGATTTCGACACGCTCGACGACCTGCCGTGGATCGAGGCGGGGACCACCGTCGATCTCGACAGCATCTGGACGTCCTACGATTACGACGCCTTCAGCTTCAACGGCACCTGGGACACCGACCCGCGCCTCTGCCTGGAGGCCGCCTCGCCCCGCCCCTGCACGGTGCTGGCCGCCGTCATGAAGGAGAGCGGCTGATGACGGCCCGCTTCGTGCCCGCCACGCCCGAACTGACGACGGCCTATTACGGCCGGCCCTCGGTGCGGACCTTCCGCGGCTGGGTGTGCCTGATCGACGACCGGCCGGCCGGGGTCGTGGGCATCTACAACGATGGCCCCGAGCGCGTCGTTTTCTCCGACATCAAGCCGGAGCATGCCGGGGCGCGCCGCGCGATCGTCCAGGGCATCCGCCTCGTGCGCGAGATCTACGAACAGAGCCCGATGCCGGTCTACGCGGTCGAGAACCCGGAGATCCCGACGGCGGGGCCGCTGCTGGCCAGGCTCGGCTTCGTGCCCACGGGCCGCAGCACCCCGAACGGCAATATCCTGATGAGGGCGCCTGTCCTGAATGGAGATGCGGGATGATCCATTCCGACAAGATCGCCGACGTCCTGCAGCGGCCCGACCTGCGCGGGCGGTGCTTCACCGGCCTCGAGATCATCGGCGCCATCGGCGCCGCCACGAGCCTGGCCGGGATCGGCATGTCGATCGCCGGCGCCTCGCAGCAGTCCGACGCCCAGCGCCAGGCCGGCGAGATCGCTTACCAGAACGCGCTGATCCGCAACCAGCAGATGCAGGCCGAGGCCAAGCGACTGGAGAACGAGGCGAAGCAGCGCGACGACAACGCCAATGCCCAGCAGGCGGCCTCGCAGCGGCAGGCCATCGAGGAGAAGCGCAAGGCGACGCTGGTCGCCAGCCGGGCGCGTGCAGTGATGGCGGCGTCGGGCGCCGGCGTCGACAACAATCTGATCGACGGCATCATGGGCGAGGGCGACTTCGCGTTCGACACCGCCTTGTATGAAGGCGACAGCAAGGCACAGGACATCCGCTACCAGGCCGACCTGAACAGGCACGAGGCCGCCACGCGCCGCTGGCAGGGCGAAACCGAGGTCGCCGCCGGGGGCCGCACCCGGAGCGCCATGAACACCCGGGCCGACAACACGATGACCATGGGCATCACCAAGGGCGTGATCGGCGGCCTCTCGATCGCCAGCAAGTACGGCGGCGACCTGCTGAAGAGCGGCGTCGACGCGCCGGGCCGCACCGACTTCGGCTCGGAGTTCGATCTCTGATGGCCGTCTTCCCAACCCGCGCCGACTTCCGCCGCCCGACCCCTCGCGTCGACGTCAGCGTCGCGACCTATCGCACCGGCCGGGCCGCCGAGATCGGCACCGAGGACGTGCAGACCCAGTTCGAGCAGGGCAAGCAGACACAGACCACCGGCGAGATGCTGCTGTCGCTGAGCGCGCAGCTCGACGAGACCGCGGCCCTCGAGGCGGTGACGCAGTTCCGCGCCAAGCGGCAGGAGATGACGTTCGATCCGCAGAAGGGCTTCAAGCGGCTGAAGGGCGGCGAGGTGATGCAGCCCGGACCGGGCGGCAAGCCGCTGCTCGACGAGCTGCCGATGGGCCTGCAGCAGGAGGCCGACGCGATCTCGGCGAAGCTGATCACGCCGGGCGCCAAGGCGATGTTCGCCAAGGCGACCGCGAGCGAGGTCGGCCAGTTCAAGCGCGAATTCATCGCCCACATGGACGGGCAGACCGACGTGTATCAGGCCGCGACCTTCAAGGACGCGCAGACCATGGCGCTCGGCCTGGCCGCGGCGTCGTTCGAGGATCCCGCCAAGATCGAGGGCATCGCCACGCGCGCCGAAAGGGCGGCGATGAAATATGCCGGCTACAAGGGCCTCGATGGCACCGCGGCGGGCATGGCCGCGCGCAGCAATGTCTACCGGGTGGCGGTCGAAAGCCTGCTGGCGAGCGGCAACAACCGACAGGCGCTCACCTACTACGACAACGTGGCGCCGAAGCTGGACGGGCCGGATCGCGTCGCGCTGCAAGCCAGGCTGAAGAGCACGGCGACCGAGGTCGAGGCCGAGAACGTGGTGACCGGCTATGGCGGCCTGGCGGTCCCGCAGGCCGTGCAGCAGTACGCGCCGCTGATCCAGAAGGCCGCCGCGGACCATGGCGTGCGGCCGGCGTTGCTGACCGGCCTCGTCGCCCAGGAGAGCGGCGGCAATCCGGGGGCCGTCTCGTCGGCCGGCGCGCGCGGCCTCACGCAGCTCATGCCGGGCACGGCGGGAGACCTCGGCGTCACCAATCCGCACGACGAGACCCAGGCCGTTCCCGCCGGCGCGCGCTACCTGAAGCAGCAGCTCGTGAAATACGACGGCAACGAGCGTCTCGCGCTGATGGCCTACAACTGGGGACCCGGCAGCGTCGACAAGTGGCTGAAGGCCGGCGCCGACCCGGAGAAGATCCCGGCCGAGACACGAAACTACGTCCAGAGGGTGCAGGGCTACGCGGCCAGCGTCGGCGGCGGCAAGGGCGACATCGCCAGCGCCAAGCTCGACATCTTCTCGCGCACCGACCTGCCCACGGCCGTGAAGGCCTCGGCCGTCACCATGATGGAGAAGAAGAGCGCGGCGTTCGAGGCCTGGAAGGCGGCCGAGAGCAAGAACCTCGAGGACAATGCCCGCGTCGTGCTTTCGACCGCCATGCTCGACCCGGCCAACTACCAGGACGGCACGCTGCTGGCCTATGCCGATCGCTTCGAGGCCGTCGGAAAGGGTGAGGAGGCGACCCGCTTCCGGGTGCTGGCCGCGATGGAAGGCACGCTGAAGAATTTCATGGGCTCGGCTACCGATGCGCAGCGCGCCACGGTGAGTGAATTCCTGAAGGGCCTGCCCAAGGAGATCGCCGACAGCGTGACCAAGGGCGACACCAAGGGCCGCGGCGAGGCCAAGGCGCGCGCCGCCGAGGCCTTCGCCGTGCTGCAGACGGCGGCGAAGGACAACATCGACCAGCCCGGCCTCGAGAAGCAGGCCCGCGAGGCGATCACCCACTACAACACGGCCGGCGACCACGAGGGTGCGCGCAAGGTGGCGCAGTTCTACGAGAACGCCATCGCCACCCGGGCCGTGGTTTCGCAGAGCCCGGCGGCCGCCGCGCAATCGATTGCCGAGCTCAAGACGCTGGCCGATAGCGGCAAGGCCACGGCACAGCAGCTCGAACTGCACCACGCCATGCTGGAAGGCATGCAGCGCCAGGCCACGGCCTTCGCCAAGGACGCCTTCGCCGCCGGCACCAGGCTCTATCCCGACCTCGGCGCGCCGGCGCCGCTCGACTGGGGCCAGCCGGCCAACCTGCCGGCGGCGCTCGCGGCGCGTGCCCAGCAGGCCCGCCAGATCAGTGCCCGGCGCGACAACATGGAGGTGCTGCCGTTCAGCGAGCCAGAGATCGCGATGCTGCGTCAGCAGATCGATGCGGCGCCACCCGACCAGCAGGGCCGCATCATGCAGACGCTGGCCGCGCTGCCCGCCGACATGATGCCGAGGGTGGCGATCGCGCTGGCCGGAAAATCGGGAGAGAAGGTCTCGCGCGGATACACGGCTGCCATGGGCCTGATCGGCGAGGCCGACCCGGGTTCGCGGGAGGTGGCGACAGAAATCCTGAAGGGCACGCAGATCATGCGTGCGGACGGGGGCGGCGGCCGCAAGCCCGCCCAGACGTCCAATGCCTGGCTGACGGAATTGCAGACGCTGACCGGCGACAGCCTGCGGGCCGTTCACGCGGAGACGCGGGAAGACCTGAACGCCGCCATCGCGGCGGTTTATGTCAGCCGCATGCACAATGCCGGCAAGCAGGGTGACAGCACGGACATCGACGTTCTGCGCAGTTCCGCGCGCGCCGTGCTCGGCGAAGCCATCTCCTACAAGGGCAATATGCTCTTTCCGCCGACCAAGGGCATGACCACGTACCAGTTCAACGCGGCGGTCAATCGTCTGCGGGACAGCGACCTGCCCGGCGGCCTCAAGACGCTCGAAGGCGATCCGGTGACCGCCGATGCGATCAAGCAGCATGGACGGCTGCGCACCGTCGGCACCGGCCGCTACCTGGTCGAAATGCCTGATGCCCGCGCGGGAGGCGTGCTTCGGCCGATCCTCGATCCCAGGAAACCGAACGATGGCTTCATCCTGGATGTGGCCCCCCTGCTGGGCCGCGAGGGCCCGCCGCTCATGTCGCCTGACGTGCGCCCGGTGCCGATAACGCCACTGATGGCGCCCTCCGATTACGGCCGGCGACGCTGATGGGCCTGGTCGATCTCAGGGCGGAAGCCGCCAACACGGCGGCGCCGAACCCGCTGCAGGCGCTGCCCCGCACCGCCGGCGAGCGTTTCGAGGCGGAGTGGGCGACGACCTTCGCGCCGGACCGGTATTTCACCCAGGCCGGCGCGCTGCGCGAGCGTGCCGAGACGGTGATCGGCCAGCTGCGCGACATGACCGGCGAGACGCTGGCCAACCCCTACGGCCCAGTCACGTCCGAGGAGATGCTGCGCCTCGGCAACCAGCCGGCCGTGACGGCCGAGCGCCTGGCCAGGCTGCGCGAGAAGGCCGCGGCCGCGCGCGCGATGGTGCCGGAAGAGGGCGCGCTGCCTGCCGGCTTCCTCGACACCGACTTCGAGGGCCAGATCGCGGCCGAGGCGACGAAGCTGCGGCAACGCTCCGGCCGCTACGAGGGCACCGGCGGCGGCCTTGCCGCTTTTGCCGCCGGCGCGATCGGCGAGACGCTGACGCCGGCCGGGCTCATCGGCCTCGCCATCCCCGTCACGCGGCTGCCCATGGCGGCCTCCTCGGCGATCGGCCGCAGCTTCGTGGGCAACGTCGCGCGCGAGGCCGGCTTCCAGGCTGGCGCGAACGCGGGCTTGCAGGGCGTCACCGAGGCGCTGGACTTCGCCAGCCGTCGCCAGTTCGGCACCGAGCAGACGCCGGGCGAGGTCCTGACCAACCTGGCCGGTGCCGCCACCATCGGCGCCGCGATCGGCGGTGGCGTGCGAGCGCTTCACCTGAAACTGCTGGGCCTGCCCCTGCGCGACGCCCCGCTCGAGGTGCGCGACGCCGCCCGCGTGATCGAGGCCGATGCGCTCTACTCCGGACAGAACCGGCTCGGCGTCGAACCCGGCCTGCATGAGCGGGCATTCGACGGCGCCGTCCGCGACATCCTGCTGGGCCGGCCGGTGCGCCTCGCCGAGACGATGACCGACACGCCGATGACGGCGCTGGGCACGATCCTCCGCAGCGGCCCCGATAATATTCGCGCCCAGATCGGAGGGCTCGGCGACGCGCTCGACCGCATCAGGGCGCTGCCCGACACCGAGATCGAGGCCGTTGCGCGCCAGGCCCGCCCGCAGGCGTTTGCGCAGCTCGATCGCGTGCGCGGCGAGCTGGCCGAAGTCGAGAGCAAGCTGGCCGATCTCGACCACGGTCTGCAGTCGATCACGACAGCCGACCTGGTCGATCCGCTGAGCGGCGCGCGCCTGGCCGACATCGAGGATCGCCTCGGCGCCAGGGGCCTGAAGGCGAAGGAGCGCCGCCAGCTCGAACGGGAACGCGACCAGATCACGGAGAGCCTCGACCCCGAAGGCAGGCTGCCGGCCGAACTCGAGCGCACCCGGCGCGAGTTGGAGACGCCGGAGGAGGCCGCGGCGCGTGCCGATCTCACGACCCGGCGCGCAGGGCTGCAGCGCGAACTCGACGTCGCGGGCGGCGAGGCCTCGCGCGAGGTGGCGGCCTTCCGATCGAAGCTCGACCAGCAGGGCGTCGGTGCGTTGCGGGCCTTCGCCGACGAGGTCGATCCCGTGGCGCTGCAGGCCGAGGGAATGGGCATCACACCCGATCTTGCCGGCCGCCTCGAAAGGATGCTTCGCGACGCCGAGCTCGACCGCCTGCGGCAGGTGACCGCGCCGCTGTTCCGCACCGAACGGCTGCCGACCGGCGGCCAGGCGGCAGCCAGGATCGATCCGCTGGAGACGAAGGCGCTCGACCTCGAAGCCGAGCGGGTCGTGCTGGAAGGACCGATGGCCAAAATGGAATTCAAGATCGGCGACCGCACCATGACCGCAGCAGACGCCATCGCCGCCGCCGACCGGCAGATCAGTGAAGCCGAGATCGCCATGAACTGCGCCGCGGGTGCGCTGTGAGCGCCCGCGATTGCCTCCGCAAGGCCGTGGCCGACGGCAAGCTGTCAGCCGAGGGATTCGAGACCTACGAGCGCTATCTGACCGACGCCGAACGGCGGGCCGAGCAGTCCGGCCTGTCGGGTCCGTCCGCCTACACCTTTGCCGCCACCGAAGCGGCCAAGGAGATGGCCGATCGGGCGCGGTCGGTGAAGAGCCAGGTCGCGACCGGCATCGTGGCCATCGATCGCGCCTGGGAACAGGCGGGTGGCCACAGCGTCAATCGCTTCTGGGGGATGCTGGCGGTGCTGGGCGAGAACGTGCGCGGCGGCGGCGTATCCTCGTCCATCGTGGCCCGCCATCGCGCCGTCTATGCCACCTTGCAGAGCTTCACGGCGGAATTCCTCGACGGTCTGCAATCGAAGGCGGCCGGGCTGGTGCGCGACCGCGCGCTGCCGGTCCAGACCGTGCGCGCGCTCTACGGCGTCGACACCGGCGACCAGGCATCCATGAACGCGGCCAAGACCTGGGCGGCCGCGACCGACCATGCGCTCGGCATGCTGCGCCGCGCCGGCGTGCCGATCGGCCAGCTCGAGGACTGGCGGCTGCCGCAACGCTTCGATCCACTGGCCGTGCGCGCGCTCAACCCCGACGGCTTCCGCGACCTCATGGCCGACTGGTGGCAACGGGGCCGGCTGCGGCTGCGCGACTGGGAGGGCGAGGGCAAGGCCTACCTGATGCCCGGCCGCGACGACGACCGCGTGCGCGAGATCCTCGACCGGGCCTACACGAACATCACCACCGACGGCACCGGTGCACTGGAGCCCGGCGCGCTGCGCACCGCGACGCTGGCCGACAAATATGGCCGCCGTCGCGCCTTCGAATGGGCCGACGCCGAGGCCTGGCACGACTTCAACCGCACGATGGGCGTGACCGACGACGGCATCGGCGAGCTGATGATCGGCCACATGAACCAGATGTCGCGCGACATCGCGGTCGCCCAGGTGCTGGGGCCCGATCCGGACCGGGCGGCGAAGATCCTGCTCGAGATGTACGCCAAGGAGGGCGGTTCGAAGTTCACGACGCGGATGCTGGCCAACGTGTTCGAGCAGGCGGCGGGTCACGCCTCGACGCCGGTGTCGGAACGCATGGCGCTGGCGGGGCAGGGCATCCGGTCGGGCCTGGCCTCGGCGCAGCTCGGCGGCGCCGTGCTCTCGGCCACCACCGACTTCCAGTTCACCCGCGCCACGGCGTCATGGAACGGCCTCGAGATGACGCAGATCGGCGCCGAGTACGTGAAGGGCCTCAACCCGGCGAACAAGGCGCACCGCATCGAGGCCATGCGCTCCGGCCTGATCCTCGACGTCGGTCTTTCCCGTCTCGGCGATGCGATGCGGGACAACATGACCGATGTCTGGACGCGCCGCGGCTCCGGCACCTCGGTGGACACCGCCATCTCGGGGTTCGCATCGATCACCGGGCGGGCGGCCGAATTTATCATGCGGGCGCAGGGCCTCTCGATCCACACCCAGGCGATGCGCGACGGATTCGGCATGATCATGCAGGGCCACTTCGCCGACGTCGCCGGGAACGCGTTCGACAAACTCTCGGCGATCGACCGGCGCACGCTCGGCCGCTACGGCATCACGGCCGACGACTGGGAGCTGCTGCGCACAAAGACGCTGGACCGCCGCAGCAACGGCGTCGCCTTCATGGATCCGGCCCGCCTGGCGCGCGAGGGCACTCCGCAGGAGCAGGAGGCGGCGCTCAAGATGATCGGCGCGATCGCGGCCGAGCAGCGCTTCGCCGTGCCGGAGGGCAACGCCGTCACCCGCGCGCTGGTGCTGGGCGCCACGCGACCGGGCACGGTTGAGGGCGAATTCCTGCGCGCGGCCTGGCAGTACAAGGGCTTTCCGCTGGCCGTCACGATCATGCACGGCTTCCGCATGATGGACACGCTGGCCGACGCGAACGGGCAGTGGTTCCGCGGCTCCTACGCCGCCGGCATGATGGTGATGCTGACGTCGCTGGGCGCGCTCACGCTGCAGCTGAAGAACATCGCCGGCGGCAAGGACCCGGAGCCGATGGACACGGCGAAGTTCTGGGCCCGGGCCGCGGCGCAGGGCGGTGTCGGCGGCATCGTCACCGACATGGCCAAGCAGGGTTTCGCGGCACAGAGCGCGACCGATGTCGCCCGGCTGCTGTCGCCCACGGCCGGCTTCGCCTGGGACCTCCAGCAGCTCACGCTCGGCCAGCTCGGGCAGCGGTTCGACGGCAAGGAGCCGAAGTTCAGCCGCGATGCCGTGAACTTCGCCGGCAAGTACACGCCCGACGTATGGTACACGCGTCTGGCGATGGACCGCCTCGTCTGGGACACGCTGCAGAAGGCGGCCGATCCCGATGCCGCCGGCACGTTTGCCCGCATCGAGGAGCGGGCGCGCAAGGATCAGAACACCCGCTTCTGGTGGCGGCCGGGCAGCACGAGCCCGCGCGCGCCCGACCTGTCGCGCGCCGTGCAGTAGAGACCAGAGCGAAGGGTTTCCGCCCGGCGGACTTATAGTCGCGCCAATCCCGTGTAGCGTCTTGGGAGAGGATGACATGACCGCCACCTCGACACTCAACGGCCGGCAGTTCCGGCGCGTTTCCTCGAACTTCACCCGGCCCAACGACACCTCGGCCTATACCGCCGGCGATCTCGTCGCCAACAGCACCACTGCCGCGAGCGTCGTTCCGCTGAGCTGGGCCACCACCGGCTCCCGCCCGTTCTACATCTCGCGGATCCGGTTGCAGAAGACCGGACCCATCGTCACCAACGCGCAGTTCCGCATCCATCTCTACGATGCCGCGCCCGTGGTCTCGACCACCGGCGACAATGCGGCCTTTGCGAGCGTCGTCGCCGGCGTCGCGAAGTGGCTGGGCAGCTTCGACGGCACCATGGTTGCCAGCCAGAGCGATGGCGCGGCGGTCAACTGCCTGCCCACCGGGAATTTTCTCCGCCGCGACTACATCGGCGATCCCGGCACGCTCTACGGCTTGATCGAGGCGCTGGCGGCCTACACCCCGATCGCCGAGGAGGTCTTCACCGCCACGCCGGTCACGGAATTCGACCAGTGACCGCAGTCGACCGTCGCATGGGTGTCTACGGCGATGTCGCGATCAAGGCGCCGTGCCGTGTCGCCACCACCGCCAACATCACGCTCAACGGCCTGCAGACGGTCGATGGCGTCGTGCTGGCGCAGGACGACCGTGTGCTGGTGAAGAACCAGACGAGCGCGATCGACAACGGCATCTACACGGCGGATACCGGCGACTGGTCGCGGGCGCTCGACTTCAACGGGCCGCGCGATTGCGTGCAAGGCACGCTGGTGCTGGTGCTGGCCTCCGGATCGAACCCCATCGGCTGGAGCCTGTACGAACTCACGACCACGGCTCCCGTCATCGGGACGTCGAGCCTCGCCTTCACGGCCACCGGCGTCGCGCCCCTGGAGGCGTCCACTCTCGTTGTCGAGACGAAGGAAGACCTGCTCGACCTGGTCTCCCGGCCCGAGCTGGTCTGGCTGGAGGGCCTGACGACCGTCGGCGATGGCAAGGGCGGCCCGGTGTACTGGGACGCGGGCTCGACCACGACGGCCGACGATATCCTGGTGTTCAACCCGCCGGCGGGTCAGGCGGGCCGCTACAAGCGCGCCTATTCCAACTACCTGAACGTCCAGACCGACGATCCGCGGGCGCTCTTCTGGGTGCGCTATCTCAGCGTCAACAACGTCGTGGCCGTCGAGGGCAACCGCAACGGCTTTGCTTCGGTGGTCGTCAACAACAATCCCGAGGACACGCTGTCGTTCCCGACGGCGATGACGATGGTTGGGTATGGCGACTCGATCGGCGGCATCACGTTTTCCCTGTACGCCGAGTCGCACCAATCCACGACGGGCATCTCCACGGGGGAGATTGCGGCGTTCCAGGAAGGATCTCCGGCGCCGTCGGATTATCCGTTCGAAAGCAGTTTCGGCACGACCCAGACCCTCGCCAAGGGCGTCCAGTTCACCGCCGGGGGGCGCGGCAACATTTTCCAGGCGACGACCGTGAGCGGGTCGCCCATCCTGGTCGTTACCCAAAGCGACGACCTGGTTGCGCCCGACGGTGCGCGCATTGTCGGCACGGGCATCCCGGCCACGGCGCATGTCCTGTCGAGCGACATCGACCTGGAGACTGGCCAGGGCACGATCACGATGACCCAGAACGCCACGGCTTCCGGCAGCGTTCAGTTGAAGGTTCGTTTTACCGGCACGCTGACTTCCGGCAGCAATGTCCTGACGTCGGTGGCGGGGGCTGTAGACGCCGAAGTCGGCAGCTTCATCGAGGGGCATCGGCCCAACGACAACGACCTGCCGAGCACGACGGGCATCCCGTGGGGCGCGAGGGTGCGGTCCGTCGGCTCCGGCACGCTGACGCTCGAGTTGCAGGACGGCACCGACGCGAACGTCTCGCTCAGCGCTTCCGGAGCGGCCATTCGCGACATCTCGCCGGCGGCTGTCGCCATGGAGATCATGCGCGAGGGATCGACCTTCGGTATCTGGCAGTACGGCCTGGCGATCGCCAAGGACGCGGTGCTCGGCACGGCCATCATCCTGGACGCGGATGCCGAGCGCGGCGCGTTCAACGGCGCCGATCTCGCCATTCCCGGGCTTGGCACGAACCTGATCCTTCGCACCACCGGCACGGCGGCCCCGACGCGCAGCGTGTATGAGCATCGGAACGCCAGCGGCATCGTGAAGTCGAAGATCACGCAGGGCGGGGTGCTGACCCTCAATGCCAATGCGGTGGCGCCGCCGGCGGCCCCTACGGGAACGATGTTCCACGCGGCGCAGGCCGATGGCGTCGGCACCAATTTGCTGGTGGACGTTTTCGCCGAGACAGCGAATCTCAGCTATCGGCGCGCGAATGGTACGGCGGCCTCGCCCTCAGCGGTTCTGCTGAACAACGCCCTGGCCCGCATTCAGGTTCTTGGCTACGGCGCGACTGGCTACAGCACCTCTCGCGCTGGCGTTGTCTTCCAAGCCACGGAGAACTGGACCGACAGCGCGCAGGGCGCTCGCGGCCTCCTGTCTGCCACGCCGGCCGGCAGCACGACGATTGCCACCACTGCTATTTGGGATGGTGACAATTTCAAGGTCAACACCGGCAAATCGCTCTGGCTCGGCAACGCCTATCAGGCGGGCGATCCCACCACGACCGGCTATCTGCTGGTCACGGATGTGAATGGCACCGTCTACCGCATCCCGGCGATGGCGAACTAACGATCATGTCGATCGCGACGCCCCGTTACAGTGAAGAACGACAGGGGATTGCCCTGATACAGATGTTCGTGGGTGCTCTGCCGCACATCGCCGAAGCCCATGACGCCCAGATATTGGGTGAACAATTCGGGGCTGAATTTCCACCACGTCCCCCAGCAATTGTTGTCGGCAGTGGCCATCAGCTCGCAGACCGGCCCTTGAACGTCGGGGAACAGGTTATCGACGATCACGAGCGCATCGGCCCGCTGGGCGCACTGGTGGACGATCTGCAAGGGGCTGTGGGCGTGCAGCAGGACGCTGGCCATGATGGCGATATCGAAATGCCCCAGCGCATCCGGCAACTGGTGGGCGTCGCCGTAATGGAGGAGTGCCTTGGACTGGTAAGCGCGGTGCGCAAGCCACCACGAGTTCTGCAACCTGCGCATGGTCTCGGGGCGCGCGGCTCGAATGGGTGCCAGCACTTGCTCCGGGTAAGGCACGAAGTTCCAGCCGACGTTATCCGGAAGCTCGACCGAAACGACACTGGCGCCGCGCCGCTCCATTTCAAAGGTGAAGTATCCGCTGGCGGGGCCGATCTCCAACACGCGCTTGCCGGCGAAGTCCATGCCGCCCAGGTATCGATCGATCGTGCCGCGCAGGTCCCAATCGCCTTCCACCGTCCCCCAGCCCGGAAGGTCCATGCTGTGATACCAGCGGCAATCTTCGAGCGACGACACGATGCGGGGAGACGCGAACATCCCGTCGACCCCTCCGGACGCGGATTGATCGGCACATGATGACCCGCTCAAACCCACGTCGTGACGAGCCCCTGCACCGTCGCCAGATGGGTCCGGTCGCACGTCGCGCACTTGACCACGATTTCCGTCGCCTCGGTAGACGGGCGGCCTTCCGGCTGCTTGACCTCATAGTCCCTCATCGAATGGACGATGGGGCGGCAGTCCCGGCGACTGCACGGCATGTCCCGATAGTTGACCTCCCGCATGTGCTTCGGGGTTTTCGGCTGGTCCAACATGTCTTCCTCCACCCCTCAATGCTGCCCCGCGCGGCCTCCCCCTGTCCAGAAAGGAACGCAGCTTGACCCAGCCCCCAGGACTCGATGCCGACTACATCGTCCAGCAGATCGGCGGCCCGCACATGCAGATCGCCGCCCTGATCGCGAGCCTGCGGCAGGCCGAGAAACTGTCCCAGCAGCGGGCCGCCACGCTCGGCGAGCAGGAGGCTCGCATTGCCGAGCAGGCCGCCGAAATCGAGGCCCTGAAGGCCGAGGTGGCGCGGCTCACACCGGCCGTTGCCGAACCCGTCCCGGAAGGCCCCGCGCCAACGAGCACCGACGCGAACGATACGGCAGGGCGCGACCCGTGAGCGACCGCATAACGGCATTTCTCGATACCCTTTGGTTCCTGGTGCCGTTTTCCTTTGTGGGGGCGTTCTTCGGGGATTCGTTCCGCCGCGATGCGCTCACGCCCGTACAGCGTGTCTCCGCCGGGCTGTTCGCCCTGCTCATCGGCCCGGTGGCCGGCCTGATGGTGACGCGGGAATTCGGCTGGCACGAGGTGACGGGCTACGCCATCGCCGCCGTGGTTCCCACCCTCTCCTACGACGCCATCGTGCTCGTGGCGGCCCTGCTGAGCCAGATCCGGCAGGACCCGCTGGGCGGCCTCCGCAAGCTGTGGGACGCGCTCATGGCGGCGTTCCCGGGGCGGAAGCCGTGACCGAGGTCGTGATCTGGATCGCGGTCATCGCCTTCTTTGCGTGGCGTGTCCGCCGGCATTTGAGGAGTGCGTCGCGATGATCACCGAGACACAGTTCCGGCAGATGATGCCTGCTGCGGGCAAGCGCCTCGACGCGCACTGGCCGTTCATCGACGAGGCGCTGCGGTGGGGCGCCATCGTCGAACCGCTCGATATCGCCGCCTTCATCGCCCAGCTCTCGCACGAAAGCGGCGAGTATCGGCACATGCGCGAGATCCATGACGGCAGCAACTACGAGGGCCGTCTCGACCTCGGCAACACGGAGCCGGGCGACGGCGTCCGCTATCCCGGCCGCGGCGGCATCCAGGTCACGGGCCGCGGTGCCGCACGCGCGGCGGGCCGGGCGCTGGGCGTCGATTTCGAGGCGCACCCGGAGAAGATGGAATTGCCGGAGTGGGCAACGAAGGTCTCGGCCTGGTTCTGGACGGCCTACAAGCCGTTCCTGCAGCCCGCGTCGCAGATGGGATGGTTCCGCGTGACCACGAGGATCACGAACGGCGGCTACAACGGCTGGGCCGATCGGCTCAACTACTACATCCGCAACCGTCAGATCCTGAAGCTGCCGCCCTACACGCCGATTGGCGAGGACGCGGCGATCCGGAAGTTCCAGCGCGACCACGGGCTCGAGGCCGATGGCGTCGCCGGCACAAGGACGCTGACGGCGCTCAGGGCGATGAAGGTGGCGGCATGAGCGCCGGGCTGCTCTGGCGCATCGCGCCCTACGCCGGCCTCGCCGTGGCAGCCCTCGTCATCTGGGGGCTGTGGGGCCAACTCGACACGGCGAAGCTGAAGCTCGCCAACGCCGAGGCCGTCATCGCCGTGCGGGAGGACGACGCGCGCCGCAGCGCCGAAGCCGTCGCCAAGCTCGCCGACACCCTCAGCAAGACCGAGGCGAAGGTCATAACCGTGACGGAGAGAATCTATGCCGCGCCGATCACTCGCGAGTGTGCTGCTAGTCCTGCCATGCGTGCTGCTGACGACGGGATGCGGCAGCTTTTCGGCGGTGGCGGTCAAGCGGACCCCGGACGCCAGCCTGCTCCTGCCGTGCGTTGATCCGCACCTGGCCCCGGCCGGCGGCAGCGACAACGAGATCGCGGCCGAGCGGCTGCGGGTCGCCCGCGCCTATCTCGACTGCAAGGCCCGGCATGGCGCGCTCGCAGGGTGGGTGAGCGGGCAGTGACCGTCCTCACCCTCCTGCGCATCCTCGTGCCCTTGGGGGTGTTCGCCACCGTGGCGATGGTGTTCTGGCCGGCCCGGGCGCACGACATCTACATGGACTGGAAAACCAAGAGCGGTGTTTCTTGCTGCCACGACAGGGACTGCGCGCCGGCCACCATGTCGGCCGATGACGAGGGCCGGCTGTTCGCCCGACAGAACGGGCAGACCTACTTCGTGCCGAAGGACGCCATCCTGCCGATCCCCTCGCCGGACGGGCGGTCGCATCTCTGCGTGATCTCGGGCACGCCGATCTGCGCGGTGGTTGGGGAGCCTCGGAGCTAGCCCTACTGCGTTCCATAATTCGACGCGGGGCTGCGATTTGCACAAAGCGGGATTTTTATGCGAGTTCTATGCGCGTCATGCCCAAGCCCGACCCTCTCGCCCTCCGCTTCTGCCGTGCGCTATCGCTCGACACCGACGGCCGCGCCATGCAGTGGCGATCGATCATGGTCGTCGGCGCCAAGGCCAGCCTGCGGGACGACCAGGTCGAACATGCCGTCACGCACGCGGTGGCGTACGGGCTGGTGCTGGTAGAAGGTGGGCACAGCGTCTGCCTCACGGATCATGGGCGGGATCTGGCGAAGGGCTAGGCGCCCGCGCCCAGCCAAGCGCATCCTCGTCCCGATGAAAAATGTAGCCGGTCCACTCCCGAGAGCCGCATTCCCGGCAGACGAAGCGGAGGGACCTGATGGCCTTCATGTTCCCGCTGTGCGCGCCGAGCGCTTCACCCGAAATGAGCCCGCGCCGGCCGCACCGGCACTCGATGCCGAGCGGGCCGCCATAGGCGACCAACGTGTGGAGGTTGTCGGTGGGGGTCGCCTTGCGCATCGTCATTGCTACGACATCGATGATCGAACATCGCGTGAACAATTCCCCAGGCTTCCCCAGCGGTTGCTGTCGCGTTCTGTCGTTCTGTGTCGTGTTGTGACACGTTCGACGATATTGTCCACATCGCGCCGATCCGAAAAACCAGTGATTTCAAAGGATCGAATGGTGCTGCCGCACAGGATTGAACTGTGGACCTCCCCCTTACCAAGGCCGAACACAAGGGAGCGTTCCTGCGCGTCCTAGCGTTTGCCGACCCGGCTACCCCCAGCTCGGGTCTGTGGACTGGTTGTGTCGGGCATGCTGTAGCGCAGCGTCGTCTTGATGTTGGCGTGGCCGACATAGTCGCGGGCGGCGACCGGATCGCCGGTGTTGCGGATCACGGCGGTCACCACGGCGCGCCGACTTTCGTGGGGGCGCCAGCTGACACGCCCCCCATTTTCCGAGGGTGGCGCCACGGTGTCGACGGCGTTGTAGACCGCCGATCGGCCGTGCCAGGGGAACACCCTGCCGGCCGGGCGGGCATCGAGCGCTGACAGCGCCGCCACGGCCTCGGGCGACAGGTCGAATTCCTGCCAGCGGTCGGGCTTGCTCAGCAGGATGGACGCCGTGCCCTTTCCGAGATCGATCGTCTCCCAGTCCCAGCGCAGCCATTCCGAGATCCTGTAGCCACGCTCGTGCGTGACCAGGATCAGGGCATAGAGCGCACGCAGGCTGGCGGCCTTGCGGACCGCTGCCTTGTCGCGCCCGCTGGCGGTGGGGCGGCATTGCTCGATCGCAGCGTCGATCGCCTGCAGCAGGCGGTCGACCGTCTCGTCCCGGGCGATCTGTCGAGGCGGCCGCGGCGTCTCGCCGGCCAGCGGCTTGACTGCCTTCAGCTCGATCAGCGACCGCCACTCCTGGGCGGCTGCGAACCGCACGATGGCGCGCATCGGCGTCGTGATTTCGCGATTGACGGTCGCGGCCGAGGGGGGCGGATAGGTCTGCGGGCCCGTCGCTCCGGCACGCTCGGCCCGGAACTTCGCGGCGGCGATGGTGACATGGCTCTGATTGATGGCCGCCACGGCCGTGCGTTTGCCCAGATAGCCGACGACGCGATCGACCCGGGCCTTCTCCTCGTCGGATCGCAGCGTCGCCTTGTAGTGATGGGCCGCAGTATCGAGGTCTACCGCGGCGCCCGCTGCGGGAGGGCGATCACGGTGCCAGCGCGCGGCCGCGTTCTTGAGGAAAGCTTCAGCTCCCGACTGATGCGCCGCATCGGTGACGAGCTCGGTCCACCGCCCGTCGGGAAGCTGGCCTCGCCACACGATGGTGACGTTGCCCTTTCGGGTGCCTGGTTCGTACCAGGTGCCGGGCTGGCCGGCGATCTTGTAGGGCATCTGCGCAGGGCCTCCCGGACCTTCAGGACGTCGTCGGACGTTAGACGGGCTTCGCCACCCCTGCCAATGGGCTGGACGCCGGCTTCCACAACGGCCCGCTGCAGGGTGCGCAGGCTCTTGCCGTAGTGGTCGGCCAGGGCCTGGACGGTGGTTTCGTCGGCGGGGAGGGTCACGGCTTCACGCCCAGCTTCTTCAACTCGTCAAGCGCCCGCTTCTCCAGCCACCCCATCATTTCCATGGCGAGGGATCGAGGCAGCATCAGCGTGCCGTCCCAGCCTTTGCCCGAATGCTCGTCGACAAAAGCATCCCAGCCCGAGATCTCGCCGAAGCCGATGAACGGATAGTCGGCAGCGTGCTTCTTGTCGGCGAAGCTGGCGCGCCATTCGCGGGCCTGGTCGAGGACCCTGAGCCAGTCGGCGGCGCTGCGGAGTTCGGCCATGGTCACGTACGCACCAGCTCGTCAGGATAGAGCTTGGCGTCGCGCAGCCCGCGCGCATAGCCCTTCTCTTCTTCCTCTCGAAGGGCCATTGCGTGGGCTGCCATCATGGCATGCATCTCCCGATCCTTGTCGCTGTCCTCGACGCGATACCGGGCAAGCTCCAGTTCGAGCGACCGAACGCGCCGCAGGAGGCCGCGTTCACCATCCTGCAGGCGCATCACACAGCCGGGCTCGGCACCGGGATGCGGGCCGAAATGGTCGCGCGCGGTGTTGGCGTGCATGAAGGTCTCGCCGCAGTGGAAGCACGTCCAGCCATGGGGTGGGGGCATGTAGGTGTCTGCGCCATCGCTCATCCCGGCACCATGTCCTTCCAGTAGACGATCACGCCCTGGAACGTGCCGACCGGCCCATGCTGCTGCTGCCAGAACGTGCGCAGGTCGATCCAGTTGGGAAAGCCGTCGGAGTAGGCGAAGGCGTCCAGGTCCTCGACACGCTTGCCATCGATCGTCACGTAGTCGTCGAGGGCGTGCGGCCGGAAGTGCAAATCTATCGGCTTCACGTCGGCGCAGGTGGCGCGCGCGATCAGGCGGCAAGAGACGGTGCGCATGCCGGTGTAGAGCTGCAGGGCCTCGCCGGGGCGGGCATGGCGCTTGCGGTTGCCGCGCACGGTGTGGACCTTGCGGCCGATCAGGATCGGGTCGGCGAACTGGCGCTGGAAGGAATAGGCGACCATCAGCCCACCTGCTCAAAGATGTCCGTCAACAGCGTATCGGTGAACGGCGGACCCAGCGCCACGATGGCCTGCTGGTCGGTGTGCTCGCCGGCGCAGATCGTGTTCAGGTCCTCCTCGTTCAGCTTGCCCAGGAAGCGATCGATATCGGGCAGCAGATCGGCGTAGGGCACGCCCTCCAAGAAGCGATCCAGTTCGCGCAGCATCTTGCCCTCGGTCCGGTCCCGGTTGATGCCGCCGTTGTCGTAGCTGATCTCCAATGCGGCTTTCGCGATGCCGGGGTATCGCTTGCTGGCGCTCACGTCGGGAACTCCCGGTGCTCGCGGCCGTCGAGCAGGGCGCCGGCTTCCTTCTTGTTGACGCCGCCCCACTGCTTGAAGAAATACGGCACCTCGGCTGCAGCGCACTGGTCGCGCAGCGAGCGTATCCAGTCGGGATGAACCGGCCTCGAGCCGCGCCCGCTCTCGCCGCCGGCGACGACCCAGTCGATCCGCTCCATCATCGGTCCATCGACAGAATCAACGATCTTGCGGCCCGTCAGTACGTCAGGCTCGCCATCGTAATGGTGGATGTCTCCGCGTTCGAGTGCCGAATGGTAGTACCCCTCATCTTCGGGCGTGACGACGGGGGACGGGATGCGGGTGAGATCGACCGGACCCAGCAGCGGCTCGGCCGAGATCCAGCGCACGGCGGCCGGCGTGTCGAGCAGATGCGGGATGCGCTCGTCGGCGCGCGCCTGGTCCTCGACCGAGACGCCCAGCCAGACGTTAGGCAACGGCAGCGTGACCGGCACTCTGGGGGCCATGCTGCCGAGTTGCTTGGTGATCTCCACCTCGAGCGCGCCGCGGCCTTCGTCGGTCTGCAGCCATCGGCAGAAATCGGCCATGCGTTCGGCGCGCTTGGTGAGGACCTGGTATCGGTGCTGGCTGGCGATCGCCATGACGGACCAGACCTTGACGTGCATCCAGCGCTGCACGACGTCGTGGAAGAGATCGCCATGCGCTGCGACGAAGATGTCGCGCGGCTTGCGCCATTGGATCGGCTGTTTCAGCCAGCCGACATTGAACCGCACCTTGCCATTCCAGACCGGGCCGGCCTTGGTCTTGACGGTCAGGCCCTTGCGGCTGGGGTGGTTGCGCAGCCGCGTGCCCGCGAGCTTCATCGCATAGCAATTGGTGCAGCCGGGCGAGACGACCGAGCAGCCGGTGACGATCTGCCAGGTCGCGTCGGTCCATTCGATCTTGGTGGTGTCAGCCATTGATGTTGACCTTCATCCCCTCGACGGCGCGGTAGTCGTTGCCCTCGCTGGTCACGAAGCCGTCGCGCCGCAGCTCGTCCAGGATGCGGCCGATGTTGGCGTTGTTCACGTCGGAGCCGGTGCGCTTCAGCTCCGTGCGGGTGGCGCTGTTGGTTGCGCCGCTGTCGTAAAAGCCCTTGGCGAGAAGCTGGACGATCCGGCCCTTGATCGTGGTGCCGTCGACCTCGACCGTGCGGCGCTCGACCCTGACCTGCAGCTCCGGCTTGATCGTCAGCACCTTGAGGATCCCGGGCGCGTCGGCCATCAGCCGCTTCTTGAACTCCTGGTACAGCGCCTCGGTGTCGCCGAGCGGCGCGCTGGTGGCGGGAGCGGGTGTGGGCGCGAAGCCAGCCTTCAGGCGGTTGATCTCCATGCGCAGTTCGTCGTTCTCGCGCTGCAGGCGGGCGGCTTCTTCCTTGGTCACTTCGGGCTCCTTGGTCCTGGATGGATTGGCTGGCGCGGCTGGCACGACCGGCGCCGACGGCGGGGTGCGGGCCTGCATGCGGGCGATGAACTCGGCCACGTCGACCGGTGCCGCGCGGGTGACGAGATCGCCCCGCAATGCCCGCGCGTCGGGGTGCAGGCTGTTCTTCTCCGGCACCTTGACCAGCGTCGGCGGCAGCGGCTCGTCGCCTCCCAGCCAGGCCCAGCACTGGCCACGGGGCAGGTCCGGCAGGCTCTTGACGATCTTCTTGCGCTCGGTCGCGTCGGCAACCTGCAGCCACTTGTCGAGCGCCTGGATGGCGTGGCTGCCGCGCTGGCGATGCAGGAACACGTTCTCGCACAGCTCGAGGATCGCCTTGGCGACCTCCTGGCTGCGCTGGTTGATCAGCGTGTACCCCAGCCGCGAATTGCGCCCCATGCGGGCCAGCTTCTCCAACTCGGCATAGACGATGAAGTCGTGCGGCTTCTGCGGGATGAACTCGGCCGCCTCCTCGATGAAGATGTGCCGGAGGTCGTGGTTCTCGTGCAGCATGACGCGCACGGCCGCGGTGACGATCTTCCGCCAGTCGCCCTTGCTCATGTGCAGGTCGAACAGGTCGAACACGACCGAGACGCCGGACGCCATGGCGGCGCGCACCAGGTCGGGCGTCGTCTCGACGGTGAGTGGCAGGTCGGGCGCCTTGCCGCCGGCCACCACCACCGGATAGCCGCGGCCGGCGCCGGGCACCCTGAGATAGCGCCAGACGCCGATCGGGTCGAAGGCGAAGAACGGGATGCCGGCGTCGAACAGGCGCTCGGCCAGCAGCGTGGCGGTGTAGGTCTTGCCGCTGTCACGGATGCCCAGGATGGCGTTGCCCTGGCTGGCGAACTCGACGGCGTCGATCGTCAGGGGGCCGAGGGGGAACTTCATGTCTTCTTCTTTCTCATCCTGTCGCGCAGCTTGATCTTCTCGACGAGCGGCAGATCGGCGGCCTTTACGTTGCAGCCGTGGTGCGCCAGCGCCTGGTTCTCGATCCGGTCGGGGCCGCCGTGGCTGACCGACAGCAGATGCTCGCGGCTCTGGTCATCGCCCAGCTTCCTGCCGCAGTAGAAGCAGCGGTCGCCATCGCCCGCGAGCAGCGCCTTGTGCACGGACGATCCGCGCAGCTTGGCCCGCTTCAGCTCGCGGCGTGCTGGTTGCCCGGCCCTGGCGATCGGCTTCGTCACGACTGCTCGCCGGCTCTTCTGGCGCTGCAGCACCTGGGCGTAGGCCTTCACGCCCAACGTCACGTCGTTGCCGACGATCGTCAGCTTGCCGCTGCGCTTCCGGTAGACGACGTTGGTGCGGCCCTGCCGTTTGAACCGCAGGATCTCGAACGGGTTCGTGGGGACCATGACCTCGCAGCCGCGCGCCGAGAGGAAGGCCGTGAAGCCCTCCGCCCGACGCGCGTCCTGCAGCAGGTAAGCGAGGTCGATCACCAGGTCAGTCCGCCTGCTGGCGGGCGAGCTGCGCGTAGGGATCGTACTCGCGGCCGATGCGGATCTCGTAGTTGCCCGGCGGGAGGCCGATGCCCTCGTGCGTGTCGGTGCCACGCTCGTGCACGAGCTCCTTGCCGGGATCGGCCACGATCATGCGCAGCAGGCGGATGCCGGCCGTCGGCGCCGGCATTTCCATGACGTCGACGCCACCGGCGCGGATGACGTGATGGTGACCCGTCTCCGAATGGCCGATGATCAGGCGGCCCTTCTCGGCCTTGAGGGCGGTGCCGCCCTTGAGGAACGAGCGCCGATCGGCGTCGTCCTTCCGGTAGATCGTGATCTCGCCCTGGGCGGCCACCTTGTCGATCAACTTCATGTCACGTCCTCACTTGTGGAATGCGGAAGTCCTCCGCGTTGAGCCCCTGAAGCCATGCCTGCGCATCGAGGGCGGTTCTCGCGCCGGAAGCCGGGTCGATTCCCAGCGCGAATTGACGGCCCGTCCCACACTGCACGCGCAGGAACTGAGCCTTGATGGTGGAGCCGCGGCGATCGTCGGCGCCGGGCAGATCGACCTCGAGGAGCGTGCCCACACGCGGGTCAGGATCCTGGTCGAGCACGCGCGCGTTGAGTTGCGAAAGAATGCGGTCCCAGCCCAGCATCTCGATGCCGGCGCGACGCTGCTCGAGGTTCGTCGCTTTCAGCACCGTCTCGGGTCGCAGTTCGTTGGGCTTTTCTATCCATTCCATCGGCACGCGCACGCCGTGCCAGGCGTAGATCGACCAGCCGTCGGGGAAAGCGCAGGCCGGTCCGCCGGCGTTGTGCAGGCGGCCGTTCTCGTCGCGCAGCAGGATGTTGTGGCGCTCGCTTACCCAGCAGATGTTCGAGTGCGGCACCGCCCAACCGGCGCTCTTCGCGAGATTGGTGAGGCCCTGAAACTTGTCGGTTTCCACAACCAGGCCATTGACGGTGCGGAAGAAATCGTAGAAGGCGCACGCGCCGGCCTCGTGCTGACCCCACACAGCAGTACCGTACGAGACGCTGTCCCTGACGCTGGCCCCGACGCTGTCCCAGACGCTGTCCCTGACGCTGGCCCAGACGCTGTCCCTGACGCTGGCCCTGACGCTGGCCCCGACGCTGGCCCAGACGCTGTCCCTGACGCTGGCCCAGACGCTGGCCCCGACGCTGGCCCCGACGCTGTCCCCGACGCTGGCCCTGACGCTGTCCCCGACGCTGGCCCCGACGCTGTCCCAGACGCTGTCCCTGACGCTGGCCCCGACGCTGGCCCCGACGCTGGCCCCGACGAGACTACCGGGATCGATGTCGGCCTTCGTGCCTGCCTTACGCGCGGCGGCAGCGATGCCTTCTACAAATTTCTTGTCAAGAATGATAGCGCGCGTCACGCCCATCGAGAGCGGTGAGCCACACCACACGATCTTGGCCGGCGGCTTCTTCCCGCCGAGCCGGTACATCTCGCGGATCGCGGCTTCGGCTGCGGGCCGATCGGCGGGATCGGTGCAGAGGCCGATCCGCTTCCACTTCTCGACGAACTCGGGGAAGCGCGCGGTCTGTTCGGGCGTGAGAGAGTTGATCTTCGGCATGCTTAAGCGGCCTTCTGCTGTGACGGTTCATCCATGTCCGGCATGTCGCCCTCGACCTTGGTGCGGTGCGCGTTGACTACGTGGCGTGCGAATTTCCACGGCTCCCAAGGCAGCTTCATACCCGGGATGCCGAGACCGTGTTCCTGCATGTGCTTGCCTTGCGTGGTGACGACCAGGTTGGCTGGATCATTGTTGCGCTTGTTGCCGTCGCAGTGGTGGACGACCTCACCCGGCAGGAGAGGCCGGCCCAGCTTCTGCTCGGCTACGACGCGGTGCTCGTGTCGGCCGTTGCGCTTGCGATAGGACTTGCCCTCGCCGCGGTCCCGCTGGGCATCACCCTTTGCCGCAGCGCTCTCGCGAGCGATGCGGGCGTTGTATTCTGGGCCCTTCGTGACCTGCCAGATGCACGACTTGCTGCAGTATCGAGACTGATGGCTTGGCCGGTGCACCTGGTAGACCTTGCCGCAGTGCTGGCAGGTTCTGTCTTTGCCCATCACGCAGCAGCCTTGGCGAGCGCAGCCTTCCGGTCGTCGGCAGCGCGGTTGATCTCGTCCCGCTTCATCGCGCTGAACTTCGCGATGCGGTCGCCGTTCTGGTCGAGCACGGCGTCGACGTCGACCGCGCGCGGCGCCATGCTGAGCAGGTCGTGAAGGCCCTTGATGATCGCGGCCTCTCCGACGGCATTGACGCGCCAGTTGATCAGGTTCTCGGGCGGGATGATCTCGCCGTCGGCTGCCGGCTCTTCGGCCTGCGGCTCGGCTGCCGGCGCGGCGTCACTCGCGACGGGGGCGCCGAGAATGGTCCCGACCTGGTCTGCCGTGGTCGCGTGGCCCTCGCCGGTCACGTCGCGGAAGTTGCTGGCATAGCGCTGATCGGTCAGCTCGTCGTCTGTCGGCATGCCCATCATGACCTCAGGGCAATAGAGCCGGATCAGCATGGTGGCCGAACGCCAGCGCAGCATGTGCTCGGCCATCGTGTTGTACTTCGGGTTCTTCACCCAGCCCTCGGCCTTGGCCATCGCCATCGAGACGGTGACCTCGACGTCCTCGCCCTCGATCTCGGCCAGCCGGCCGCGCGCCGTGACCGAGAGGGTTTCGCCCTGGCCTTCGGACTTCCAGCGGATCGGCCCCTTGAACACGCCGCTGCGGTTGGCGCGCGCGATCATGTAGGAGGCGGACCAGCCGGCCTTGCCCGACACGAAATAGATGTTCTGCATCACGCTGACGGGGTCCTCGTTCATCCGCTTGGCGATCTGCAGGGCGAGCAGGGCGTCGGCGCCGTTGTTCTTCTTCAGGTGCGCCGGGATCAGGTCGGACGTGCAGAACACCTTGGCGACGCGCTGCATGTGCTCGAAGCTGTCGCGCGAGGCGAGAATGTCGACGCTGCCGCCAACGCTGGGCAGGCCGGGCGAGGAGCGCAGCGGGGTGACGGTGGCGGCCTTGGTGGCTTCGGCTGTGTCGGTCATGTGGTTCTCCTTCAGGTGGGGCTTTCGATGTTGGCGAGGATCCGTTCCGCCCACGGTGGATAGGGCAGCGTGCCGACCTCGTCGCCGTAGCCGTCCCATTTCCCGGCGGCGAGACAGTCGGCGAACTTGCGCAAGCTCCGGCGGTAGATCATCCGGCCGCCGACCAGGTAGTCGTCGGTCAGCACGTAGGCCTTGCTGAGATACGGAACGGTCTTCTCCTGGACGACGAAGGCGTAGGGCGCCGGCTCGCCCAGACCCTTCATCACGTCGACGCAGACTGCCGCTGAGACGCAGTACCCGAGGTCCCAGGCCTGGCGCATGAACGGCTCGAACGCGGCGGCCTTGGTCGTTTTGTAGTTGATGGCGAGCCCCTTGCGCAGGTAGTCGGGCCGCGCCTTCAGGAAGATGCCGGTTTCCGGGTCTTTCCAGATCGCGGTCATTTCCGGGCGCCCGTCAGTGAAGGCGTGGGCCGTGCCGGCGTTCATCGCGAGGCCGATGGCCATGCCCGCGATCTTCTCGAACTCCTTGAACGTCACGATCTCGCGGTCGGCATGCTCGGCCTTCCACGCCTTGCCCTCCTTGGTCGAGAACGACATGTCCTCGGGCTTGACGGCGAAGCGTTCCTCGAAGGCCTCCTTGCCCTCGATCAGGTAGGTGTGCGCCGCGATGCCGAAGGCCTTGGCCTCGGTTTCGTCGTCCTCGCGCGGCCACGGGCTGAGGTAGTGCCGCGACAGGGCCTTCGCCGGGCAGGACTGGTGCAGGTCGAACAGCACCGAGCCGCTGACCGAAGGGCCGGGGCAGCAGTTGCCGTGGTAGCTCTCCATCGCGACGTTCGCGTGGATGCCCTCGCCGAGCGTGATCATCGCACCCTCTCCACCTGAACCGGCGTGCACACCAACCGCGCGCCCTTGATCTCGACCCGCACCCGCGTGATGGCGATCCTGCAGGTCTCGCGGCTCTCGTATTCGAACGGCTCGCCATCCTTGCCGAGGACCAGGTGCGTGCGGCCGACCTGGTCGTAGGCGTTGCCGGGGAAAAAGAGCGTGATCTCGTAGCGGACGCCCTCGCGCTCAGCCGCCCGCGCGATGCCGATCGCCAGGAGGCAGAGGCCCGTGACGAGCATCAGCCACAGCCACCAGAAGCGGCGGGCGGTCATGGGCGACCTGCCAGGCCGCAGAAGCCGAATTTGGATGATGGATTGTCGTTGTTGTCGCGCTTCCAACGCCACGCCATGCAGGCAGAGCCGACGCAGGCCTGCGGTGAAAACCACGGCGCGCTGCCGTCGGCGGAGGCCACGGGGATCAGGGTCTTGTGGCAAGTAGTTGCCTTGGCTTCGTCCTCGGTCATGCCCCAACTCCCAGCGCCCCGTTGTTGCGCCGCTCCTCGGCGACGTCCTCTTCGATGCCCGGCAGCCAATCCTCGATGGTCTGCTGGATCGCGCCCGCAAGTTCCATTGCCTGCGCTTCGGTGTGGCCGGGCACGTCCGCGAGGAAATGCTGCGCCAGATCAAAACACTTCGTGTCGACGCTAGGCTGGCGCGTTCCCATCACGCAGCCTCCCGCACCGGCACCCGGTCGATCTCCCGCCGCGCCGCCTTGTAGCGCTCGAGCGCCGCGAGGAACTGCCGCCAGATCGTGCGCCGGCGGTGCAGCTCGGCCCGCAGGTCGCCCGTCGTCGACGCAGCGTGCCGGTGCCAGTTGGCTTCCCGCTGCTTGCGCAGCGTGCGGATCAGCGTCGCGATGTAGCCGTCGGCCGTGATGAGGTGGTTCTGGATGCTCAGCACCTCGCCGGCGCGGGCCTCGTGGTCGAACTGGCCCTGGTGCTCGGCATCGGGGTTGTCGAAACGGTCGAAGCCGATGCCCAACTCGCGTTCGACGCGGCGGAAGTCGGCGGCGCGGTGCTTCACCTCCGCACCGCAGACTGCCAAACTCCAAGCCCTGGCGTTGCAGCCGTGCAAATCATGCGGGGGCAAGGGCCTCCGCTCCCGGCGGATCAGCTCCCAGATCGGCGCGACCTCAAGGTCGCTGCGGATGGGGACGTCGCCGCGGGTGGCGGTGGCGCTCGGCCAGCTGGCGGGGGTGGGGAGGGTGTCGGGCATTGGGGCTCTCCGGGTTCGGTGAGCCGATGATACGAAGATCGTATTAGACCGTCAACAACTTAATACGAAATTCGTTCGAGGCCTGTGGTTTTTTTATTCGGTAGTGTTTTCAAGGGGGTAGACGATGACCAAGACCATAAAGGTGCTGGGGCAGGGCTGGGTCTTGCTGGCAACACTCGTGATCGTCGCCAGCTACGGCATGATTTGGTGGAAGGACGGGTTCTGGGCGCTGGCCGACATCCTGTCGCCCTGGAATGTGATCAACTTCGTTGCCGTCCTGGTGACGCTGGCGCCTGGGTTGCTGCTGATCTACTGGGCCGATCGGCGACGGGCGTCGGGGAAGTGACGCCTCAGTCGAGGTTCGAGCTGGCCGTCGCCAGGCGCACCCGCTTCATGTGGATAGCGGGGACAATCGTCATCGGCGGGTTCTTGGTGCTCGCCTTCATTGCCGAACGGGTGAGCGGTGCGTGGGGTGCGGCGGCGGGGATGGCATACATGGGCGCGATGCTGTGGGCGTTCAGGTATGAGCGCGAACTACAGCAGGACGTCGAGGCCGCCCGGGACGAACTTTACGCCAGCAAGGACTAGACCCCCATCAGCTCGGTCCAGTCGATCACCCGGTAGAGCTGGTGCCGCTTCTTCCGGTCGATCTCGAGGACCTTGGGCGGGTTGTACTGCTGCAGCTTGATCTTTGTCGGGGTGAGCGCGATCAGCTTCTTGATCAGCGCCGGCCGGACGTTGTGGGCGTCGGCCTGGAACTCGACCACGATGTAGTCGCCTGAGCGGGGAGGGCGGTTGCGCTCGATGTAGGCCAGCTCGCCCGGCTCCCGCCAAGGCGACATCGACGAGCCTTGCACGTAGATGGCGAACACGTCGGCGCGGCCGATCAAGCGGGGCGGCCGGCGCACAAAGTCCACAATCTGGCCGTTCAGCTCGAAGTCGCCGGTTCCGTCGCCGCCCATGCTGGTGCCGAACACCGGAACGTCCTTGGCCATGGCGGTGCGTATCGGCGGTTCTGGCGCCTCGGGCGCGTGGCGGACGTTGTAAGGTGGATAAGGGGGCTCGATGGTCGCCTCGGCAAGACCCGGCCCGGGATCCTTCTTGCCCTCGATCATGGCCAGGACGCGGCTCTCCGCGATGCCCAGCAGCTGCGCCGTCCGGCCGATCTCGTCCTGCTGCAGGCGGCGCTTGCCTTTGAGCATTTCGTACACGCGGGGCGGGGGAATATCGAGCCAGCGCGCGAGGTCGGCCGGCGTCTTGCCGACCCTCTCAAGGTGTTCCTTCAGCCAGTCCATGGCCCACGTTAAGACGGCCGCTTGGCGCGGGATCGAACGATGTTCGTATCTTTGCCTTGACTGTTGATACGACAATCGTATGATGCCTTCCCATGCAGATCGAAGGCGCAACGAAACTCATCGACGACCGAGGCGGCTACGTGGCCGTCGCGGCCGCTCTCAAGTGGCCGAAGACCACGGTTCATACGTTCTACCGGAACGACAAGGCGCCGGACTATCGATGGAACGCCATCGAGGCCCTGCCGGTGCAGGAGAAGCCGGCCGCGGCCGGTGAGCCCCAGCAGCAGGGAGAGGCCGCCTGATGCCGACCAAGAAGATCTACTTCCTGCGTCCGGTCGGTCAGCGCGGACCCATCAAGATCGGCTGCTCGATGGAGCCAACGGCTCGGCTGAAGCACTTGGCGCACTGGTCGCCCATTCCGCTGGAACTGGCTGGCGAGGTGGCGGGCGATCATGACGTCGAGAGGCGCTTGCACAAGATGTTCGCCGCCGACCGCTCCCACCACGAATGGTTCCACCCATCGGCCGCGCTGGAGGAAATCATTGCCCGCGCCGCCGAGGGCAAGTCGTTCGCGGACTTGCTCGACATGAACATCGTGCTGCGCCCGCGGCGCTGGGTGCCACGATTCCGGACCGCCCCACCCCCCGCCCCCCAGCAAGGGGAGGCCGCGTGATGCCCGCCGGCAGCAACCCCGCCCGCGGCGAGAAGCACGGCCGCGCCAAGCTGTCCGCCGCCCAGGTGCAGGCCATCCGGACCGACGGCGGCACGATCTACGGCATCGCCAAGCGCTTCGGCATCAGCCGCCGGCAGGTGCGGCGGATCCTCGACCGCGATCACTGGGGGCATGTCTGATGAACTACCCGTACTTCACCCCGACACGCGTCAAGCTGCAGAGCATCACGAAGAAGAATCCGGACGGCGACCGCTCGCCGGTTCGCAAGTCCGCGCTCGGCCTCACGCCGGACCGGAAGCCTCCTGAAGATCGCGCACGCCGTCGCCGCCTCAACCCCGGCCGGCGCACGGTCGAAGAGAACAGGGCGGCCCGGTAGATGGACGCCATCGTTCCCGACCTCACGCCCATGCCCGGCTCCCCGGCGGTGCTGGCCCCGCTCGACGGCCGCTCCCGCCGCGTTGACCGCAGCCGTGCCGCCATCCTTCAGGCCTGCCGCGCCCTCATGGCGAGCGGTGAGCTTCGGCCGACGATGATCGGGGTCGCCAAGCAGGCAGGCGTCTCCGTGCGCACGGTCTTCGCGATATTCCCCACGCACGACCGGCTGCTCACCGCGGCGCTCGACGAGCCGACCAGGCGGGCGGTGCTGGCGCTGATCCTGCGGGAATCGTTGTTCCCGGGATCGGCGGCGGACTGTGACCGGGTTATTCGCGCGGCCTGCTTCGGGCGGGTCTAGATGCGCACCGTCGACGAGATCGCCCGCGAGATCGCCTCGACCGAGGCCACGCTGCGCCGCCTGCACAAGGAGAAGCGCGCCGCCATCAAGAACCGCGCCGTGCCGATCGTGGCCGCCTTCGATGCCGGCGCCAACACGGCCGACATATCCGAGGAATACGGGCTCTCGTACTCGACGGTGCAGGGCATTTTGTACCGCGCCGGCCGAACACATACCGGCCGGATGCTCATGCGCGCGCGGCTGGGCCTCGAGGGGCCGGCGCAGGTGCGGACGTGATCGCACGGTCACACACTTTGGAGACCGGCGGCTGCGCGGGCGTGGGGCCTCAGGGGCGCAGCCGCCGCACGTCCGCCGCCGAGGGTGGAGACAGACGTGAACTGAATTCCATCGCGCACCTGGGCGTACCGTTCGGCATGCGCGCCTTCGAATTTCCTGCGGCGATTTCCTCCCCCCAAACGAGCCTCGCCAGCAGGAACGGGGCGACGGTCCGCCACTCCCGCCGTCGCCCCACCCCCATCGCGAACAAGGGGGGCAGTCTGCAAGGACTGCCTACGTTGGGCGGTCGCCGGCGCGTTCGAGTTGCCGGCGGCCGCTCCTTTTTCAGTCGCAGC
>Ga0181352_1000032_pt1 | contig 53566 bp, 70 predicted proteins | sample Fa13VDMLBSN_FD_130103 | JGI IMG/M metagenome (GOLD analysis project Ga0181352, IMG submission 130103) | Freshwater viral communities from Lake Michigan, USA - Fa13.VD.MLB.S.N | ecosystem: Environmental > Aquatic > Freshwater > Lake | place: USA: Michigan | collected 2013-09-23 | reverse complement strand
TGTCGAGGGCGCGGCGCGCTCGGCCGTGCGATCAGGGGTAAATCACGGCGAGGTTTCGCTGCTTCAACTTGCCAAAGGCGTGGGCGGGAGCTTTGAGGTGCGCGGTGCCATGCTGCGTTTCGACCAGACGATGGGGCCTGATGGTGTGAGTTACGTGCGCTGCCGCCTGCCGAGCGGGCGCTTTTTGTGTTACCGCCAGATGCACATCGACGAGGAAGGCAAGCTCCGGTACGAGGGCATCAACCAGTACACGCGCAAGTGGGAGTGGCTCGAAACCTACTATGGAAAACTTGTGGAAAACATCGTGCAGGCCGTGGCGCGGGACGTTTTCCTGCTGGGGATGAAGCGCGCCGAGCGCAACGGCTACCCGGTCGTGCTGCGCGTCCACGACGAGCTGGTCTGCGAGGTGCCCGACGACCCGGCCTACACCGCAGAGGCGCTGGCGGGGTTTATGGCCACCAACCCCGGCTGGTCGACGGGGCTGCCGCTGGCGGCCGAGGGCTTCGAAAGCTACAGGTACAGGAAGTGAGGAGCAAAAAGTGAAACCACAAGACAGAATTGATAACTACGTCAAAGAAACAGGGTTTCCACGTTCGCTATTTATTGCTGAAGATGGGCGTATTGTCGGGACGTGGATTATGGGGAACGCCTATGGGGTAAAAAGCGGATATTACGGAGGCTATCCTCACGGCTATTTAAAAAGAATAAAGGCTTTATTTCCTGACAAAGAAAAGGCACTTCACGTATTCTCCGGGCGTGTAGATCAATCGGCTTGGCCGGGCGATACGGTAGACCTGAACCCTGACATGGAGCCAACTTATTGGGATGACGCACAGTCGCTTGAAAAGGTTCCACTCGGTAATTACGACATTGTGCTTGCTGATCCGCCTTACAGCGTCGAGGACAGCGAACATTACGCGCCAAGTATGGTCAAACGGAACAAGGTCATGCGGGCGCTGGCCCGCGTCCGCTCTGGAACTCCGATAGTCTGGCTCGACCAAGTGCTTCCGATGTATCGTAAAGATGATTGGCGGATCGTGGGCGTTATTGGGATGGTCAAATCGACGAACCATCGCTTTCGGGTCGTTACCATATTCGAAAAATTGTAAAGCAGTGCTCACCCAGCTCAACCCGCCGCTGCCGCTCGAGACGCCCAAGGGGCGCGGCTACGCCGTGGCGGTGATCGACTACGGCATCGAGCACAGCCTGTTGTGGGTCGTTGCGCTGGACACCACTGGCGAGGTATGGTGCGTGCCGAACAGCGAGGTGCGGATGCAGCCCAACTGGTCCGCAGGACGGAGGCCACATGACACCGGCTGGCAAGCTACAGGATCGCCTCAAGAAGCTGGTTCAGGGCAGCGGGGGTCAGTATCGGAAGGTGCGCTGGGAAGGCCGCCGCGGGTGCCCTGACTGCTTCATCTGGTGGGAGTGGCCCAATGCCGCCTTCGTCGAGATCAAGGCCGAGGGCGACCGCTACAGCAAGCTGCAGGAGCGCGAGGTTAACCGCATGCAGCACGACGGCATCCCGGTCTTCACCGCGCGCGGCCTGACGGACATCGAGGCGATTGTCGAGATCGTCCGCCACGGCAAAAGATAGGGGTTGCAACGCCTGCTTACCGGGTATAGGAAAGGCTTCTCAGCAACACAGGAGTAACCGGCATGACCCCCGGACAGCTTGCCTACGAAGAGGATGTTCGCAGGAAGCCTTACTACCATCCGCGCGTGGATGGCACAGTTATACCGCGCCTGCCGTGGAACGAGCTTGGCGCTATGGAGCGTTGGTCGTGGGAGCGAGACCCCACACCTAGGAAGTGGTGAGCGTGCCTTTAGACTTCACACCGCACGACTACCAGCGGGAGGTGATCGACTGGATCACCTCCCAACGGCGCTGCGCAGTGTGGGCGCCAATGGGAGGTGGTAAATCGGTCTCGACGCTGGCGGCGCTTGAGGCGCTGTCGGTGGTTGAGGACATCTACCCCGTGCTGGTCCTCGCGCCGCTGCGCGTGGCCAAGACGACGTGGCCTGACGAGGTGAGGAAGTGGTCCTTCAGCCAGCACCTGAAGGTCAGCGTCGTCGCCGGCAGCGCCAAGCAGCGCGAGGCGGCGCTGCGCGCCAAGGCGGACATCTACGCCATGAACTACGACAACCTCGTCTGGCTGCGCGAGACGCTGGGCGACGACTGGCCGTTCAGGACCGTGGTGGCCGACGAGTTCACCCGCCTCAAGTCCTTCCGCCTGCGGCAGGGCGGCGCGCGGGCGGCGGCGCTGGCCAAGGTGGCGCACAGCCACGTCGAGCGCTTCATCGGCCTGACCGGCACGCCCGCGCCCAATGGCGTCAAAGACCTGTGGGGCCAGACATATTTCCTCGACAAGGGCGAGCGCCTCGGGCGCACCTTCAGCGCCTTCGAGCAGCGCTGGTTCTACAAGGGCTACGACGGCTACAGCCTCCAGCCTTACGAGCACACCCAGCGCGAGATCGAAGACAAGCTGCGCGACATCTGCCTGACCGTCAACGGCCTGCCCGTCGACGAGCCGATCGTCGCCCACCAGTGGGTAGACCTGCCGCCCAAGGCGCGGGCCGTGTACGATGACATGGAGACGGAAATGTACGCCGAGTTGGAGGCGGAGGGCGTCGAGGCGGCGAACGCCGCCGTGCGCACCCAGAAATGCCTGCAACTAGCCAACGGGGCGATCTACCTGCAGGACAGCCGCGAGTGGGAGGAGGTCCACAAGGCCAAGCTGGAGGCGCTCGAGAGCGTCATCGAGGAGGCCAACGGCGCGCCCGTGCTGGTTGCCTACAATTTCAAGCACGACCTCGAGCGGCTGCTGCGTCACTTCAAGCAGGCGCGGCACCTAGACGCCGACCCGCAGACGATCCGCGAGTGGAACGCGGGCAAGATACCGATCCTGCTGGCGCACCCGGCGTCGGCTGGGCATGGCCTGAACCTCGCCGACGGCGGGAACATCCTCGCCTTCTTCGGGGTCAACTGGAACCTCGAGGAGCACATGCAGATCATCGAGCGGATCGGGCCGATGCGCCAGAAGCAGGCGGGCTATGATCGGCCCGTCATGATATACCCGATCTTGGCGCGCGACACCGTCGACGAGATGGTGATGGAGCGCCTGTCATCGAAGCGCAGCGTGCAGGAAATCCTACTCGAGGCGCTCAAGAGGAGGAAGCAATGAACGACGCACCGCAGGACACCGAGGCGGCCTATCTGCCGCCTGACGACGTGGCGCTGGAACTCAACCCGGCGGGCGATGTTGTACCCGATGAGGTGAAGCCGGATGTCGTAGAGTTGCCCAAGCCCAAGGCGGCGGAGCTACTTGGCCGCGCGGCGATGCACATGCACGACCGCGCCTCGACCTACGACGCGTTGGGCGGCGAGCGCTCAATGGGCAAGACCGTGGCGGCCTTCAACGCCATCACGGGCCGCGACTTGGCCGAGAGCGAAGGATGGCTGATGATGTCGCTGCTCAAGGCCGTTCGGGCGCAGACGCGCTCGGAGCCGCACCAGGACAGCCTTGAGGATATGATCGCCTACGCGGCGCTGTACGCCGAGAGCCGGGGAGACGGACGCTAGGCGGCTTTCTTCTTGCGACGTTTTACCGCGAGGCCGCCAGTGACGCGCCGAGTTATCTCGCTATCTTCCGTCAAATCCGGCTTGGTGCGCGCACGGCGGCCCGTAGGGTCTACGCTGAAGGTGCTGACCAGCGCGGATAGGTCGTTACGTGCCATGTTGTTTACGGTGCCGTAGCTAGATCGTTAAGAGATAGTCTGCGGCCGTCCGGCATAACGATTTCGTTAGTGCTAGGGTCGAAGACGGCCCCTTCAGGAAGAAGAGATGTTAGGGTGTCTGCGGATGGCATGGCGGTAAGACCCGACATATCTTCCGGCAGCGCCTCTTCGGCGGCCATCGGTGGGAGTGGTACGAAGTCGGCCTCCAGCGTTGATCCGCCGCCGACATCTGGCGTTCCACGAGAAGGCGCTCCTCCGAGATAGGCCGCGCCAACACCGGCACCCGCACCGGGTCCGTATTTGGTTAGCAAGTCGCCTATTTTCTGCATGTTGGCACCTCTTTCGCCCATTAGTACAGAAGTTAGCGCCCTCTGTCCTAAGCGCGAATATGGAGCCGCAACGAGGCTGCCCAGCCCCAAACCAAGGGCGGCCGAAGCGGCAAGATCGCGCTCTTCTCCTGTAACCGCCCCGGTAACAGGGTTGGTGGTCTGGCCGGGTTGCGTAAGATACGAGGTGCCGCCAACCAAGCCAGCGGTAGTCAAAGGGAGTGTGAACGGAAAGCCACTCCGACCTCTAGGCGTTAGCACATCCTGCCCAGCTTCGGCCAATTCAGCGAAGGGGTAGCCGCGTGTCACAGAAGAACCTTTTCCGGTGAACTTCTCTGCGTTTGATATACCGGCAGATTGAAGCTGGATAGGAGAGAACAAACCTCTGTCCGCCCCCTCGTTTTTCAGCGCAGATTTAACCGCGTCATTTAGCACGCTAACTTTACGCCAAGCTCCGTTTGCAGCATCGTACGCCGGAAGTATATCCGGCGCTTGCCGTTCTACCAAGCCTCGGATTTCGTCTTCAACGCCGCGAAGCCGTGGTGCGATGCTGCTTGCGTACAACTCATTGTTCTTAAAACTGCGCTCAACGCTGCCTAGCTTTCGGAGGGCCGCCTGCACCTCAGTTCCCGTTAGCGGACGACCCGGTTTTAGTATCTCGCCGAGTTGGTCATTAACAGCGCGCAAAACTTTCGGCCCTACATCTGGTATCTGACCCAGCTCGGTCCACGTGTTCGATACGTTCCTTTGAAACACATCGTCTTGCGTAAGTTGCACGCCCGAAAGCGCATCTTCAAACGCCTGCGACACATTTTTGCGTGCCTTACGAACCGCAGTCTGTCCCGTGGTGTTACCAAAATTCCGGTATTTATCGCCGAGGTTAGCTAGCGCCTCATCAAAGGCCGCGCGGTTGAACCCGGCGGTTCCTTCCTCAAGACGCGCGCTTATGGTCGGCCCTATGATGGGGAGATTAGCAAGGCGCTCTTCTACTCCGCGCAGACGCGGTCCGACAATTTCGCCTAGTGTCAACGGCACACCGCGCTCTCGCAGCATTCGGGCGGCGGCGTTTTTAGAGCCGCTGGCCACGTACCCGACACCACGCCCCAGCAACTCGCCGCCTTTGCCACCGGCGTAACCTAGCGCAGCGCTAGACAGGGCATCCGGTACCGCAGCTAGACCCTGTTCTTCTGAGGTTCCGTAACCATATCCACCGCTTTGAATAGCCGACAGCGCCGCCGGACTAAGCTTTAGCCCATACCGAGCAGCAAGACTTTCGAGGCCCAGCCCGCCGGTTACACCGCCAACGACTTGTCCAGTCAAGAAAGCGCCGGGCCGTTCTAGTTCCGCGCCCTTTATGGCGGCGCGGGTAGCTTCAGGATCGGAAGTAAGCTGCGGTATCAGGCCCATGGTGGCGAAATCAGTAGCCCCGAGAAGCGCCGTTCCAAGCGGAGACGTGGCGAAATCGCCAATGGCCTTTTCAGGCGCGGAGGCTTGTGTCCTGACCTCTTCTATGTTGACATAATCTTCAGGATCGTACTTGCGATCTTCCTCCGGCTTTTTCATCTCGGTTGCCCACCAATCAATATTGGTGGTCCGGTCTCCAAGCCCTTCTTCCACGCTGTTCAGGTATTGTTTGATTTCAGATGCGCTGCGCCCCTCGCGCAGCATTGCAGCTACGGTGGTGTTGAGGCCACGCAACTGCGCCGGGCGTTCCACATTCTCCGCGCTCGTTACCCCACCAACTGGCGGGGGTTTCCCCTCAGATGTAGCCTTATCTTCGGGAGGAATTAAGCCAAACTTGATAGCAGCGTCGCGCTGATCGGGATCGTAGCCTTGAGTGACGGCCGCATAGCGACGGAAATACCGTTCAAGATCGTTGATGGATGCCAAGACCTCCTGTGGGCTTCTACCTAGGTCTAGGCTTGTAATGCTATTCTTTAAAGTAGCATTTTCAGAGCGATCCATGGCCCCGAGGCCCGTGGCTCCGGAGGCAGAATTTGCTCTCATTTTCTCCATAGTCTGAAGCAAAATACGTGAGCTTACGGTTCCTTCAGGCCCGAGGATGCCGTACAGGGTCCGCGCCTGCGTCTCTGGCAAAGCGCGCAGGTACGACCCCCAGCCAGTAGACCAGCCGCTGACTTTCTTGCGAGCTTCAGACAGTTTCCTAAGAACAAGATTTACGTCTTCCTGTGTCGTTGCGGCTTTTTTTCGGGCCGCTTCAACAGCGGCGCGCTGTCTGGCAGTCGCCTCTTCAACCTCAATCTCGGCCTGTGTAGCTTCGGCCTCGCCCTTTCGCACCTTGGCCGGGCGCGTCTGTTCCTCGGTGACCGTCTCAGCACCGCTTTTTGCAGCGGACGCGCCTTTTTGCTCAAGCTCTGCGGCGCTCTCACGTTCCCGAATGCTGGGGCGCGGCTCGCGGATCACCGGCTCGGCGTAAGCGGCGTAGGGGTCGTTCTCTGTCGCCATTTACTTGATCCTCATAACACGACCGTCCGTCGTCTTGAACTCTCGGCCTCTGTTGGCTGGGTCACGCGAGGCGGCCGCTACTTGCTCGGGTGTCAGCACAGGTATGTCCGCCGTAGCTAAGTGCGGCGTGCCTCCCGTGCCGGGCTGTATAACCCAGCGGCCTTCTGTCGCGTCGTACTGATACTTCGGCAGCGCGGCTTTGCGCGCAGCTTCCTCCGCCTCCGCCTGCTCTTTAGCCACCTGAACCCGGAGCTTGAGCGCCTCAGCTTGGTCTTCAAACTTGCCGGCGGCGGTTTGCTGCTGGAGATTGAACAGCGCATCTTCACGAGCCTGCCGTGCCTTCTCCTCACGATCATTAAGACCGCCCAGCGCCTGAGACACATTGTACATCGTGCCGCCAAAGCCACGATAGCGGCGCGGCGAGAGGAGCGCCTGCGACAGGGCGAACAACATGTCCGAGGTAGATGGTGCAGCGTAGCGCTGGTTGATGCGTGCCTCTGCCGCCTTAAACTGTTCCCCGCGCATAGTTTCGAGCTTTTTGGGAAGCGCTATGAGTTCGGCCTGCAAGGCTCCCAGATCATCTTCAAGCGGCTTTGCGGATGTCCCTCCGAGGCCGCCGGTCATCTGTTCGGTGTCTTCGTCCATGGTACCCTGCTGTGCTAGAGGCGCGGTTTGCGGCGGAACTGCCGGTGCGGCCTGCGCCGGTTTGACGCGGCCGATCTGACGTAGGAACTTGGCGACGTAGTCCTGCGTCTCGCCAATACGAGGTACGCGGTTACCCGCCTGCTGCACGCGGCCCGGCCCGGCGTTGTAGGCCGCAGCGGCGAGGGCCGGATCGCCGAAGCGCTTGCGCTGCTGGGCGTAGTACGTGAGGCCGCCCCGGATATTCTCGTAGGGGTCGTGGATGTTCTTTACACCCATCTCGCGGGCAGTTCCGGGCATGAGCTGCATATGCCCTTGCGCGCCCGCAGAAGATGCGCGTACGTTGCGCCCACTGCTGCTCTCGTTCTGGTAGATGGCGCGCGCCTCGGCGACCGGGATGCCGAGTTCCCGAGCCACTTTGTCTAGGAAGTCTAGGTACTGAGACACGCGCCGCTCTCTCCTAGATCACGTCAGCTTTGTCGAGGATGCCAGCAAGACCTGCGAGGGCGCCGCCGATCGACGCCGCCGTGCTCGGCTTGTAGCCGTCCGTGCCAACGGGCACGATGCCGTACTCCTGCGAGGCAGTGGGCACGCCGGGTGCAACGCCCTTGAACGTCGCCAGCGCGTTGTTGATCTGCTCTTGGTTGTAGCCCTGCTGGCGAAGGAAATCGCCGTAGGCCACATCGAGGTTCTTCTGCGCCTGCTCTTGCTGCTGCTGGCCGACTGCGCCGACCGCACCTGCGCCGCGCAGGCCGAGGGTCTGCGCCGTCTCTCCCATGCCCGCAAGCTGTTGCGCCGCGCCGAGCTGGCGGCTGATGTCCGCGCCGCCGATCTGGCCGATCTGGCTGCCGATTTCGGTAAGAGCGCGCTGCTGGCCTGCTGTAAGGCCACCGAGTTGCGTGCCAATGGTGGCGAGCAACTCCTGCTGCGCGCCAGTCAGGCCGCCGTAGGTCTTGCCGATGTCGGCCATCATCTGGCCCGCCTGCGCCAACGCACCCTGCTGCTGCGTGCCGAGCGCGCCCGCCGTCTGGGCGAGTTGCGCCTGCCGCGCAAGATCGGCACCGGCCAGCGCGCCCGCTTCTCCGTAACCGGCCTGAAGTGCCTTGCTTTGTTCGGCGAGAGCCGCCTCCTGCGTGTCGCGGATGGCGCGTGCGGTATCGGTAAGCATGCCCGAGGGCGTGCCGAAGCCTTCGCGCGGCCCGTAGCCTAGCTGGCCTGCGGCGACGTAGCGGCCCTCAACGCCGGGCATGATGTTCTCGCGCAGGTTGCGGCCAGCCATCTCGCTGATGCGGTTGACGACCTGCTGCGTGTAGGGGTTCATGTATGCGCCGATATTGGCGACGGATGTCTGCCCCGCCGCGCCCAGATAGGGCTGCGCGGCTTGCTGGCCGAGGGCCTGCGAGCTTTGCGCGGCGAGTTGGGCAGCCTGCTGCAAGCCGGGCGTGGCTGCAGCGACGCCGCTCATGCCCGTGGCCTGCCCGTAGAAGGGCTGCGCGGCGGCGGCACCACTCATGCCGGCGGCTTGAGTAAAATAGGGCTGCGCGCCGCCTAGCGCCGTCTGGCCCATGAGGTTCTGCGTTGCGGAAGTCGCCTGACTGAGGGCTGGCTTGTATGCGCCGGCGGCCTCGCCGGTCATGCCGAACGCCTGCTGCTGGGCCGGTGAGAACTCGGCGGCGCGCGGGCCTTGATACGTAGGATACGGCGTCGCCATCTGCGCCTGCTGGTTGGACAGCAGTTGCATGGCGTAGTTGCTGTACCACTCGGGCAGAATGGTCTGGCTCTGCGCCGCCTTCAGCGCCGAGCCTTCGGGTATCTTCGCCCCCTCGGTCAGGAAGGTACTAATATCAACCATGCTTGCGTCCCTTCGCTAGATACTGTTCCGGCTTCTTGGCGTTGTCGCTGAACTTGCCCGAGGCGAGCTTGCGGCCTTTGTGCTTGCGGATGTTTACGCGGAGATCATCAAGGCGTTTCGCCCCAGCCTTGTTTGAGCCGTTGCCGAGCATGGCGACGGTCTCGGCGTCGATGACGTACTCGCCGTCCGACAGCAGCGCGGGTATCTTGTCGTCCCGCCCGTCGCCCTCGCCGCCCACGGCGTAGCCGCCCTCGGCGTAACCGGTGAAGGCCGTGCTCGTGTTCGGCGCGCCCTGCGGGACGTTCTTGAAGAAGGACTGCTCGGGGCCGTAGCCGTAGCGGTAGTAGTCCTGCGGCGAGCGCAGGCCGCCTGCGGCAAGATCGGTCGGGGCGCGCGGCCCACCTGTTCCTGCTGTCAGGCCGGGCATGTTCGGTGCCGGCAGCGGCTTGTTGAAGACAGAGCCGAGGTTGCCCCCGCCGCCGAGGCCGCCGGGGACTTTCGCGCCTCCGCCACCACCTCCGAAGAGGTCTCCGCCGAGGCCAAGAGCGAGCGACGCGAGCCGGATGTAGTCGGCGGTCGTCAGGCCCTTCTTCTGCTCTTCGGTCAGGTTCTTCTTTGCGTAATCCTCAACGGTCTTCTGCGTGGCGGGGTCAAAGCCAAGGTTGCTGAGATCAAGCGAAAAGGTTGGTGTCGTCGTGGGAGCAACGGCGACGATCTCCCCGGTTGTCTGGTCAACACCATTGACGACATTATCTTCTTGCCGCGCGGGTTCCTGCTGAGCGCTGTAGTCACGAACGCCGCCGAGGTTATTGATGTTTATCGGAACTGTTCCGAAATTAGGTGAAAACCGAGGTGCTGTAACCACGATCTCCCCGCCGCTACCTACCGTAGGAGCGATACTGGCGGTTCCAGCATTCGGCGCGACGGCGAATGCCTTATCAAATGAGGCTGCTAGATCGCCCGGCGTTTCGGGCGTAGCGCCCGGACTTCCCGGCTTGAATATCTCGCCGCCAAGGTACGACAGGCCGCCCGCCGCGAGGCCGCCGAGAGCGGCGTTCTGCAAGTTCTGGCCAGTAGCAAGGCCGCCGGCAAACGAGCCGACGCCAGTGCCTACGGCGCGGGCTGCGTTTGCCGCGAGATTGGTGCCCAAAGCCCCGCCTGACTGTAGCGCTCCGCCGATTACCTGACCGCCCGCCGCTGACAGGCCGCCCATGACCGCGCCCTTTAGCGGATCGCGACCCGCGAGAGCCGCTCCGGCTCCCCCGGCCAGAGCCGAGGAGAGCACCGGACCTGCGAATTGAAGGCCGGGGATCAGACTGACGGCGATCGGCAGCGCCGTGCCGATGACCTTCCCTGCAACCTTGATGGGGTTGGTCTTCGGATCGTCGTCGGCGACCTTGGCCCACTGGCCGCTCGCCGGGTCTTTCATCTCGACGACCCAGTCGGCCTTCTTGCCCTGTGTCGCGGAAAGATTGCGCGCGGTGTTATAGACGCTCTGGAGGCCCTCCTCACCGACACCGCTCGCGGCAATGCCGTACTGCTTCTTGCGCTCGTTGGTCAGGCGGTACTCTGCGCCCTCGACGTATGGCACGAAGCCGCTGCGGTTGGCCTTGACGCTCGCCGCCTTGCCCTTGTTGGTGATGAACTGCAGGCCCGGCAGGCCGTCCATCGTGGTGAGCCCGCTGGCCGTCTCACCTGCGATCGGCTTGGCGTACCGGCCCCGCTCAAGCTGATCGAGTTGCGAAAGCATACCCGACAGGGTCTGGGGCGCAGGAGCGCCTGCCGAAAGAGCCGTTGGCGAGACACTGCTGGACAAGTAGTCAGTGAAGCCGGGGATATAGTACTCGTCCATCAATCCGCACCCTCGAGCATCGGAAACACGCGCATGGCCCACTCGCGCCAATCCGAAAACTGATAAGGATCAGGAAGGGTGCGCTGCGCAAATCCCGGCGCGCGTACTAGCCCCGTAGCCCAATCTTGCCACATATCCTCGCCTCCGGCTCTGCCGAGGGCGTAACTGTCATTGAGGTTCAGTATAGCAGCATCGGCCCACTGCTGCCAAGTCATGCTGAACGGGTTTACTGCACCGCGCGCCATCAGCCGAGGACCGTGCCATCACCGGGCTGCACGTGGGCCAATACCAAGCCCATCTGGTAGTCGCCGCCTATGCAGTTACTCTCAAAACGGAAGCGCAACTCACGCCGCTGCGTCTTGAAGAATACGACTTGCTCTTGCGGCGTCGAGGCCGTCTCGGGTATCGTCATGATATCGCCGTTGACTTCCTGCGCGCGGGCGTTGGCGCGGCCCCGCACCTGCACTGTAAGCGGCCCTGACTGCACGAAATCCGGCTCCATGAGCAGCACTTGCAGGGCGTTGTTCTGCTGCGAAGTCACCGGAAGCGACAAGTCCGCCGTCTCAAAATAGCTCTGGACCGGATTTTCGATAATACCATCGATCTCGTCCGTGCCGACTTCGTGGACCCAGAACTTGTAGCGCGGCTCGCCGCTGTCCTCAGTGACGCGATAATCCTGCCCGTCTTCTGTGACGCGGATGTAATCTCCGTCCTCAGTGATGCGAGTAGTATCCGGCGTGAGGTAGGGGTCGCTGCCTGCCATGAGCGGCTTACGGAACACCGCTGGAAACACACCGGCACTGCGTCCGTTATTGGGAAGCGCAGTGTCATACCACGTATTCTCGCGGACATTGTAAATGACGGCGTGGTTCGGCTCGGTGCTGTCGTCTTTGGGAAAGCACCACCAAATCTCGCCGTACCGGGGAACCTTTATCGCGAAGACCTTCTGCCGGTAGGCCATATTGATGTTGTCAAAAAAGAAGTTGATGTTGAAGTTGTTCTCAATCTCACGGACGACGCCGTTGAACATCAGGAAGCGGTCTGTGCCGACCCAGTAGAAAATGCCATCATACTCAATCACGCACGCCGCAGACATGATGGAACTCTGGCTGCTGATCGTGTCGAACTGGAACACCGGACCAGTGCCGCCGATGTATGACCCACGGATGAGCGCATTGGCCGACCAAAACAAGCCGGAGGGACTGTTACCCGGACCGCCGCGCAGCGGCATTCCTCGGATGATCTTCTGCCCAGTGACGTTAGCAAAACCGGCCCCTGAGCCTGTAAAATCATCCGGCGTGTTCGGCACCGACCACGCGACGTAGCCGTCGCTGCCAAAGGCAAAAGTGTATGGAGGCAAAACCACGACGCCTCCGGTGCAATTGAAACCTGCGGGGACGTTAGTGACTTCCGTCAGCGCGCCGGTACCCAGCAAGTCGCCGATAAACAGCTCGCCGCCTTCGCTGTTGCAGATGCACTCAAGGTTGGGCGCGACTTGCGCGACGATCTGGTTGCCATTGCCCGTATCGTAAGCCACGTCAAACTGCCACAGGTTGCGGTCGTCGGTCGTGAAGCCAGAAGTCGGTGTGCGGTTTGATATGATGCTGGTGTTGTAGTTGCCGTCTATGTAGAAACGCTCAACTCGATTGGCCGACCCGGCGTGTATGTAGGTCAGATTGTCTTGCGTGTACTCCAGCAGCGTGCGTGCGACGCCGATCAGGTACTTGTTTATCGAACGGTAGCCGCCGATCTTGCGCGGCAATCCGCGCTGAAAACGCACCCACTGGCCGTCAACGTACTGGTCACCCTCGAACTTGGTGCCGTCCCGTTTGATGCCGGGCTGCGATCTGATCTGGACTACACTCTCAGCCATTAGAAAGTGCCGCCATCAACACCATACGCAGTTCCTGTGCCGCCATTTGCAATCGGCAAGATACCACTTACGTGCGTAGTCAAGGCGATTTTACCCCACGCAGGGGCGACGCCCACGCCGCCAGAGATCAAGGCGTTTCCAACTGCGACATCAGACAGCTTTGACAAAGTTGTCGCGCCCGAGGCGTAGAGCAGGTCGCCGATGCTATAAGATGTAATGCCGGTGCCGCCGTTAGCGGCGCTAATGGGGAGCGAAACGGTTGCCGTATCGGCATCCACTACGTTTGCGCCGTTGCAGTAGTAGATGCCACGAGCGCCTTGCGTAACCGCCACGGGCGTTCCGCTCGCGGTCTGGAGATAGAAGGCGTAAGCGCCGGTCGTGGCGTTATCAACCCAGTATTGCTGCACGGTCGAGGGTACAACGATGTATTGGTCCGCAGTGAGAACACCCACAAACTGGTAGGCGATGCGGTTAAGCTCGCTGCCCGCCAGCGTGTACGTGCCGCCCGTGACGGTGATCGAGGTGTAGTCGAAGGCAAATACGGCCTCTTGGCCCAAGCCCACGGTGTACCACTCAAGTCCGTCAGTAATGAGGGTGGCGCTTTCTCCGGGGCGCATAACCAGCGTGGACGTATCGTCGATCGTCTCGCTGCCCGCCGCGTCTACGGTCAAGTCGCCGCCGCCGCTGTTGCGGACAGCGAAGAAGAAGTTGTTTCCGGCGTTGACCGCAGTCGGCAGGTTAAGCGTTCCTGCTCCCGTGCCGGTCCAGACCATGGCGCTCGCGCGATCAGTGACAAGCAGCGTGCGCGGGCTACTGTTGAACGTGGTCACTGGCGTTGCTTGCGACAGCGTATTGGACGTGACGGTCAGGCCGTATCCGGCGAGGGCAGACGGCTGCACAGTTGCCGTTGAGGCGCCATAGCGAAACACCCGCCACGTTCCGGCGGCGGTCGTTGTGGCGGCGAGGTATACCTGCCACTGTTCACCCACAGCGACGGTGGCAAGAGTGTTGCCCGCATAGTCCTTGACGTAGAAGGAGTGCGTGCTTGCGCCGAGATTGTTGAACAGGATCGTCTGCCCCGCGCCGGTCTGCGTCGCGTCGGGCAGGCTTACGCTGTAGGTGCCGGTGGCCGTGACATCGATGATCCGCGCCGCAGGATTGGTGGGGTCGTTGCTTTCCAGCGGCCACTCAAGCGTCGCGTTCGCACTCAACGCGATGGGAAGGTAGGACACATCCGACGGGTATATAGTCGTGCCGCCAAAGACTTGTGTGTAGCTCATGCTTCTTTCCTTACGGCGGAGCGGTCAAGTATCTTGGCGAGGTCTTCGCCGTTGAGCATGGCCGCCGCGCGGTCATAGTATTGCTGCCACGTAGCGATGCGCTCATCGTTCTTCAGGAACGGCGTCGCCTCAACCAGCGTACCATAGAGCAGAAGCTGCGGGGCGTATTCGGTCAGCCAGTTGGTCTGGTTCACATCGTCCAGCAGCGGCGGCAATTCGTAATACAGAATTTCGACAGGGTAGTTGGCATCCGGCGTCGGCGTTATGAGCCAGTGCGAGTAGTCGTAGTCTGAGTAGAAAATAGGCTCGTCGGTCTGGCTCTCGTCGGGCCAGTAAGACCGCGAGTACTCGTAGTCACGGGTGAACAGGGTCTTGCGCTGGGCGTTGTTAGCTCCAACGCCGATGTTGATCGACACCGTGTCGCGCCACCTGTCGGGCTTGTCGTAGACCGACTGGTTAGTAGTCAGAGTAGAGGTTACGACGTTGATGAAGCCCTGAACCTTGAGTTCACGAGCAATCCGCCGCTCTGCGATGTTAATCAGGCGCGGTATCTGCTCGTAGACAATAGGGTCCGATGCCAAGGTCGCACCGCGCTCAAGATAGCGCTGCACGTCTTGCTTTAGCGTCGCGAAGGTCATTGTGGTAGCCATCAGGGCCTCATATCATTTCTTAGGGTACGCTTCCACCGCCACCCGATGTTTGGTAAAACACTCTTCGCAGTTAGCGGTGTCGCGGTCTGGCTCGTTGCTCTTGCCTTCCCGCTGCGCAACAACAATAATCAACCCAGCGATAACAAGCGCGCCAACAACGGCTGCGAGGCGCTTTCGTCGCGGGGGAGAAAACTTCTCCATAGGGAGAACGTGCGGCGGCTCAACCGGTCGCGCATAACCCGCCGTTTCATCTCTGACAAAATACTGGGAGAGCTTGCCGAGAATATCCATGTCACAACTCCCGGTGTAGCTTGGGTTGCGCAGCCAGCCTCGCAGGCACAAACAGCATTCCGATGGCGTTAAGCCACATCGACCACCGACGCCACCATTCGCGCATCCAAGCATCGATGGGCTGGAACTTCACCGAGACTTGTCCTCTTTGTAATCCAGCTTCTTGAAGATCGTCTTGAGTGTGTCGTCGATCTTGTCGAAGCCCCGGCTCATCTCGTCCTTCATCTCTTTCATGGCCTCGCGCCAGTCGTCTTTGGAGACATAGGTGTGCGGCATGGCGCGCACATCAACATCAAGGCGCTCAATGGCTTTGGAAAGATTGTTCAAGACCCACCCTCCGAGAAAGCCCGCCACGCCGAAGACAATGTTGAACAGAAACTGGTAGTCCAAGACACTCACCTCAAGTTCCGCAGTTTGTAGATGGCGGAGAGGTAAGTGCCAGTGACAGTGTCAAGCAGGTTGGCCAGCGCACGGTTTCCTTGGCACACGCTTTCGTGGTTTTCTTCAATCCACTCAGCATCTGCTTCAAGTAGTTTGAGGATGTTGCTCTGGCTCGTGTCGGGCGCGGGTATGTTTCCGATAATCTCAAACGCACCCTGATACGCCTCAACAAGCGGGTCGAGGGCGTCAATGATGTCGTCATAAAAGCTGCCTAGCGCAGAGTGCTTGGCAAAGCTGCCGTCACCCTTGGCGCGCCAATGCTCAAAGTGAGCAAAGTTGCGGGCGTAGAAGACCCGCGCGATCAGTTGTTCAATCACAGGTCAATCCTTTCGGTGACGACGATGGCCGACGGGGTGCTGGGCGCGATCGCACCCGCCGCCGTGTAATCCAGAGTGACTAATACGCTTTCAGGCAGCCACATAATTTCAATATACTGCCCCGCCGTGACCGTAATGTAGAAAACAGAGCCGAAGAATGCGTTGCCGCCATCTGCGGCCTTGGGAACGGTAATAACTGTAGAACTAGCCGCTATGTTAGTGCCGTTCTTCCTGAGCCAGAACGTAACGTTGTGGTCGTTGGCGTCGGAATTCGCGATCTGGATGCTGGGTGCCAGTATGTAGGTGCCCGCTACGGCGTAGGTGATGCGGGTGGCGTTGCCCCCCGAAGAGACGACAGTGACGCCCTTGGTGTTGATGTCGTTCGTACCGAACTTCACAGCGGTCGCGGCACTGACGCTGCCCGTCTGGTCGGTCACGTCATGAAACGCGCCGTATTTAGCACCCGCGAACGCAACGTCCGCAGCCTCGGCCTGCACGCTTCCGTAAATCCCACCAGAGAGTTGTGACAACTCAAGCAGCTCATCCCCGGTGAGTGGGGTAGTGGCTGCGGAGAGTTCACTTATTTTTATCGTAGCCATATTCTAAGTCCCTATTGTGTAACGGCGCCGGCGCTCGGGGAGGGAGGAGGTCACGCCGACGCCGCCACACGGCAAGGTGGAGCGACCCTGCTGCCGTAGTGGTCTAAAGCTGCTCCCTTGCATCGTTACGGCCCCAGCGGTGTGTCTGGGCGCGGAAAGCGGAGAGCGATATTCTCCGTCTGCCGAGCCGGGAGCCTGTAGGGGTCGTATTCGTCGAGGTCGTCCTTGCAGACGCGCAAGCCGGGGTAGTTGGGGTCCGGCATCAGCTCATCATACGGAAACTTGCGGCTGCACCGGCCGCAGATCGCGATGGCGATGGTGGAATTGCCGCGCGTGTCGAGGAAGACTGGCATGGCGTTACCTCGTGTACGGGCCGATATTCGGCGCGATGTTGAGCGGCGAGTTGTCGCTCTCCTCCTGCTGGGTCTGGTAGAGCGTCGCCTGCGCCTTGGCGTCGAGCATGGGAATGACAGCGGCATCGACTTCAATATATTCCATGGCCATCTTCGCCGCGAGCATGGCGACGATCGTCTCGTACCAGCGCTGCGGTACCTCGATCTCCTGCGTCATGGTGCCGACATCCATGATGTGCCGATGCGCCCAGACGACCACCTGCATAACTGTTGCGGCAGCATTTGGCACCGGCCACAGGTTCATGACCGGCGACAGGCTCTGACGGTCAAGCCAGTATTGCAGGGGGCGGTCGCTGGTGAACTGCTTGTTTGGCAGGTTCGTGTAGTCGTCCCGGTTCAGCCTCGCGAGCGGTATCTCCGTCGGCGTGTTGCCGAGGTATATCTGGCTGAAACCGAGGCTGCCGCTGGTGGCCCGCACGCGGAAGTACGTGGCCGAGACGACGCTGTTTAGATCGTACCAAGTCCACTCCCCAGCCGATGCGCTGGGCACTTCAGACTGAATAATCTCCCACGTCAAGCCATCGTCCGAGCGAGAGAACTCAACCGGTACGGCAGTCGCCGACCATAGGATACCGACCGTACCGACAGCCGTCGCGCTGGTGAACTCGGTGATACGCGTGGTCGCCGTGTCGGTGTCCGTGCCGCTAACCTCCTGCAGCCAACGCAGGTTGGAGTTGAGGATGTCTACGGTGCCTTCGTAGGTCGTGATGTAGTTGACGCCCTCGTAGAGCGGATAGATGCTTTTCTGAATGCACCACAGCGGCGCGCCCTGATTGGCCAGATCAGACAGCAGCAGATACAGGAGGTCATCGGCTATGTCGATGTGTTCGGCGCTCAACACCTGCGCTGGCATCTTGCACCGACGCGCGGCGTGCTCAATCACGCGCCGCGTGTTGAATGTCGTCTGCGATACCGTGCCGGAGTAGGCCATAAGATGTTGCTCGCGTGGTGAAGGCAGCAGCTCGCTATCGTGAGCGAGCATCTCTGGCCGCTGTTATGTATCAAAAGGCGGCGCTTGTGTAAACTAACAGCCGGGGTTGGGCATAGGCCCTCGCGGCTGTTGCGTTATGACCATATTTTGCCGCGCCAACTGCGGTATCGATATGTTCTGCCGGGCGAGTTCTTCAATCACCATGGCATCGCGAGCGCACCACGGGTGGTACGGGATCGGCACTGGGCTGCCACCAGAGACCGTGGCGGCATAGAATATGCTGGCGTTATCAAACCGGGCCGTCTGAACTAGATTTATGCTGGCATTGATCTGCGCCGCATAGAAGGTATTGGTGTTGTTGAAGAGGCTCGGGAGCAGAGTTACAACGCCGGGGACTACCGTAGCGGCGTAGAAGGTGTTCGTATTATCAAAACGATCTGGCAGGAGCGTGTTAGTCGCTTGCAGAGATGCCGCATAGAAAGTGTTCGTGTTGTCAAGGCGGTCAGGTTGCAAAACGACGACGTTGGCAATTCGCGCCGTGTAGAACGTGTTTGTGTTGGTAAATAGGTCAGGCAGCAGCGTGTTAGTTGCCTGCACCGCTGGGGCGTAGAAGACGTTCGTGTTAGTGTAGAGTGACGGCAGCAGCGTTACCGTGCCGGGGGCTACCGCAGCCGCGTAGAACGTGTTCGTGTTAGTGTAGAGTGACGGCAACAGCGTTGCCGTACCGACCGTCAGCGTGGCTGCGTAAAACGTGTTTGTGTTAGTATAGAGGCCCGGCTGCAGCGTTACGGTGCCGATCGTCAGCGTGGCGGCATAGAACGTGTTCGTGTTGGCGTATAGCGCCGGAGCAATCTCATAGGTGGCGTTGAGCGTGGCTGCGTAAAACGTGTTCGTGTTGTCGAACCGTACCGTCTGGACGAGCGTCTGTATGCCGACCTGAAAGGCGTCGGCCTGAAAGGCATTTATTTGAAACGCTTGATTGGCCACGCTTACGACATCCTTGCGAGATTAGGCAGCAATAACAGCAAACGCGCCCGTGGTATCCTTGAGCCTCACAGTGCTCTCCTCATTTCGCGTTAATCTCTAAGGCTTCCTGCCACGCTTCAACAAGCGACCTGTGCTTCATCTTACAATCGCCAAACGCTTCAATGATGCCTTTCTCCCACAAAGCCCGCTCTGGGTCTATAAGGGGTATAGGCGGCTCATTCAGGCTCTTGCACGGGTGCGCCAGATTGGCGGGGGGCCTCGGGAGCGTCTGTATCACGGATGCTTTCGATGAGCACCCCGATAACATCGTCAGGAGGAGTAGGACAGTCAGCAGGAGGGGCAGGGATAGTCTTGTAAATTTCGCGAATGGTGTCAGTTCGCTCAATAGATCGTTGCGCAGCCACATCGCGGATTTCCTCATATTCTCGCGCCTTAGCGTCAATCACATCCTGCATCTGTTCTTTCTGCTTTGCGGCCTTTTCCAGAACCTTGGAATATGCCGCATCGCATTGCCAATCCTTCACCTTGTAGCCTCCGATGAAGCCAATGAGCAGCAAGCCGCCCAGCACATAAGGGGAAGGTATACCGAACATCAGAGCCAGCTTGCGTATTTCTTGGTTTTAGCAACACGGTCAGCAAGGCCGTGGGTTCCACCATTAATCCGCTTGGTCAGTCGCAAGATGGCATTATCATTGATGCCGAGGTCGCAAATACCCCACAGCTTGTTGCGGTCAAAAAACCACAGCGCGCTTTCGATAGCAAGCTCGCCCGCAACCAAGTCTGGGTTATCCATGATATCGGGGCGATTGATGTACTGCGAAAACGCCTTGAAATTGTCATGCCCAGTGAGTTGGAGGAAGCCGCGGCCGCGAAATTTCCAGCCATCGCCGCTGCTTTCGGGGCCATTACCCATGCGGTTCCCGTAGACCCGATTGGCGATCTTGGCGGGCTGGCGGGCGTAGGCATTTGCCATCGCATCAGTCGGAAAGTATTTTCTGAAGACGCCTCTGAGGCCCTTCGCGCCATAGTTCAGGTTTTCGCTGGTTGCCCTCCAATTTCCGCTTTCGTGAGCGCACTGTGCGAAAAAGTGCGCCGCCCGATTGCGGTTCAGCTTGTAATAAGCAGCAGCGGCCTTGAGCGTTCCCGGCCCAAAAGCACCATCAGCCGTTACGCCAATCTTTTTTTGCAATTCAACCAAGCTCATTGTCCCGCACTCCGCCAATCAGGAAAGTCGTTTTCATCAATAACGCCATCGCCATTGATGTCGTAGCGCAAATCATGACGATAACGCTCCCACGGGGCCACATCATCGTCGTCGTCATCATCGTCTAAGGTTTCAGCTTCGACAGCAGCTTCAGCAGTCGCGGCGGCAGCGGGAGCCTCAACAGTAAGTTCAAGAGGTTCCGAAGGTTCTGGACTGTAAGGTGCGGGCGCAACAGGCTCATCAGGCGGCGAAGTCGGTTCATCAGGTGTCCCCTTATCGCGGGCGTTGGCATTGAGGCTCAGACCACCAAGTAGACCGACAAACGCGCCCACAATGGTCTGAAAGGCTGGGTTAATCATCTCCAACACGGTAGTGCTATCTACTAGCTCATTCGGCACAAAAAGAGCCACAGCAAGCGCCAGAACGACGACCACAATGACCAGCGACAGCGTGGTGATCGCCATGCGGATCGTGAACTCAATGGTGTCGTTTATGCCTTCTTCTCTGCTTTCAAATTTATCAAAGAAGCTCATCAATCGTTCCTTTCAGCCAAAGGATTTTCTAAAGTCTTGGTAATCCGCTCATCAACTTGTTTCTCAAACTCCTTGATGCGGCGCTGCTGCTCAAGGTCTTGGGATCGTAGCTCTTGTATAATGGCACGTTGGGATTGCAACGCCTCCCTCTCAGATACTTGCGTGCGGTTAGTTACCGCGTCGACGCTCTGCCGGGCGCTCATTACGCTACTGCCAATGCTGGAAGAGAGCGAAGCAAGGTTGTCTGAGAGGTACTTTGTCGTCTCCAAGTTCATGCGGATCATGCGCTCATTGCTGGCCTGCTGTTCCTTCATCTGGGTAAATTCGTCACCCATAGACGCAAAGGTTCCAGTAACCTCTTTCATGGTTAGGAACTGCTGGTAAACCTCGAAGCCACCCCAAAGGGCACCGCCAGCACTAGAAAGAGCAGCGACAACAGCAAATAGCTTGCCGCCAGCAAACTTAATGCCGCCAATTTCAATAGCGGTTCCTTCGGATTTTTCCTCATCGCTCATACTGCTCATCCGTCATCTGCTGCCAGCGAGCGTCTTGTCCACTCATTAGCCGGTACAATGCCATATTTTGATCTGGAATGCGACGACCTTTGTAGATGTCGCGCGGCTTGTAGAACGGCATGTCTGGGATGCGCGCCTGCGTGTAGGCTCCATACCCTTCGGGGATCGCGGCAAGTTGAGCCATCACGTCTTTATCGCTATCGTTTACGTCGCCAATATCTTTGGGTTCTCCAGCCGCCATATCAGCCTGCATCCCGAGCAGTTCCATCTGCTGCGCCTGCCCGACAGGAGTTGTCATGTCTCCCATGCCTGTCGCGGGAGCGGCGGCAAACGTCGGGCCTTCAGTCGGCTGTAAACTGTAGGTTGCACCACTAGTTTCTGTCGTGGTCTGTTCGCCATATTGCTGAACGTATTGGGCGTCAGCTTGGGCTACAAAAGCTACGTCCTGCGCCGCCGCTTGCAATACGGTTTCACGCAGAAATGTATCAGCGTCCTCGACGGCCTCGCCCTGAAAAAACTCTGTGTTTTTGTCCTTGCGTGCCACAAACACCACTATGGTGTTTTCTGAAGGAGGACCGCCAGACAGCAATCCGGGCGGAGGCGGTGGGGCAGTGGCGTCTTCGGCCTTACTATCATCTTCCTCCTGTCCCACTGCGGTTTCTGCCGTTGGCTCTGCACTAGCCTGCGCTTCTATGGCACTTTGTGCCTCAACAGCGACCGCCTCGACCTGCGCGGCTTCCTCCGCTGTCATTACGGCCTGCTCAATCGGCGCGGCCAGCGGGTTAGGCACCGGGGTTGGCGCAGGTGTGGGGGCGACGGAAACCGGAGAGAACGTGGGCTCAGGCGCGATCGGCGAGAGCAGCCCAGACTGGAACGACAGGTTCTGGACGTTTGTGCCGTAGAAGAGCTGCACGTTGTCCGAAGACGTAGGGCCAGTCAGCCCAGCCGAAACCGTATGATAGGTGTTGGCAACAGCGCCGTAGTTGATCTGGATCTTGCCGTCATCAAACAGGCCGATCTCAAACGTGACGCTGTTGTTCGTGCCGTATTCCTTGGTCCCATACCAACCGAAGAGCGCCGACGTATCGGTTATCTTATAGTACGGGTTGCCGCCACTAACGAGGTCTGTCCAGTACGCATAGATCGTATTGCGCTGCGCATATTGCATCTGGAGGCCATCGCAGCACAAGTTGTGAGGGCCATAGAACGACACGAAGCCATTGGACGAAACCCACGCTGACGTGAAAGTCTGGCCGTAATACTCAAACGGAAATGAAAACTGCACCCTGCGCGTGCTATCGTCGCCCCCGTTGAGTGGCGTCATAGCCTGAGGCGAGCCAAGAAGCTGGGGCGGCAGGATCGTCGGATTGTAATCTTGGGCCGCAAGGGGCGTGGAGATTAGCGCCGCGAGGAGGACTTTGATTTTGCTTCCCATGCCGCAGCGGCCTCCTTACCGATCTTTCCCTCATACGGACACGGGGTTCCGGCCATTTTCATGGCGTCGAACACACGCTCATCTTGGCAGAGTAATGATACCGCAGCCACACGCATACCCATGTCGTAGAGTGTCTTGCTTAGTTTAAGCGCCTCGCAGTTCTTGTCCCGCACCGCTTTGCCAGCCGAGATGCCGAGGATTTGCGTCTGCACAGCACCAGATATGCCAGAGGTGCAAAGGTCTTGACTGTAGCTCATCATACTCGGCGCAATGGCCGACGGGGGCGGCGAAGTGATCTTCTGCGTCACGCTCTGGCTTGACTTACTATCGCTGAAGCTGGTCGATGTGCTGTCGCTGGTAGACACGCTCTGGTTGATGTTGAGGTTTTCAGACGTGCTAGTTGAAGCGTTCTGGTTAACATTTGTGCTAACCACGCGGCTGTCGTTGATGTTTGTGTTCACGCTCGTCGAGGTGCTGTCGCTCGTCGATACGTTGGTATTGAGATTCGTGGACGCGCTCGTCGATGTGGACGTGCTGTCGCTATAATTCCGGTTCGTGTTCAGGCTCGTCGATGTGGACGTGCTGTCGTTATAGTTTCGGTTCGTGTTCAGATTGGTGCTGTTAACCGTACTGTTCGTGGTGCTGTTCACCGTCTGGTTAACAGTGCTGGTTGAGGTATCCGTGTTGATGTTTATGTTCGTCGCCGTGCCGGATTGAACATTATTGTTCGTATTCGTGTTCGTCGATGTCGTGGTCGTGTTGTAGTTAGTGGTGGTCTGGGCGACTACCACGCTAGACCAGCCTACAGCTATGAGGATGAGAAAACGCCAGTGCCGTGGCTCAAAGCCTCCGGCTAGACAAAGATTACGCATTCAAAGCATCTAGACGGCCCCACACCCAGTCGGCAGCGGCAGCGGGATCGAACGGGACAGTCTCGCCGGTATTGGGGTCTTCCTGCTCCCAGCCTGCGCTGATCGAGGCGAGGTAGGTTTGCAGGTCTGCCTTGGTGGGAACTTCTTCCGCTCCAGTGAGGTCGTCGTTTTCACTGAGGCCGATGAACACCGTGTCGTTGTGCCGGGTGTCCCCGCCGGGCGTGAAGACGCCATACACACCGCCGACGCCATCTTCGTGAAGGCATAGGACACTAGGCACAGTGCCGTCAGCGTTAAGACGATATTTAATGCAATGATGCGCCATCCACCGTATCCTTGTACGTGCCGCTGAAGCAGTAAGCCCCGAAATGACCTAACTCGCACCACGGCGCTGCCCATACTGTGCCGCCATGTTTACGGTATTCGTGGCAGAAATGATAGTCCTCAGATAGCAGCTTGCCGTCCTCAACCCCGACCTTAAAAAAGTCATAGACCTCTTCGCCCTCTGGGATCGACGCGCCACCGTTGGTGTAGGTCTGGGTGTGTGGGGCGAGCGTTTCAAACACATCGCGCCGGATGAGCATGAAGCCCGTGCCGATGTGCTCGACTTGGAATGGCTGATCGGGGCTGACCATGTCATGCCCGTCGAGCTTGTTTAGGTTGAAGATACCCGAGAGCGCCGCAAGGTTCGGGTGGTTGAGAACCGCGCCCTGCCGGATGCGGTCCCAGTTCATGCCCTTCATCGGCACAGGACCGCCTATGATACCCTTGTCGGCCTTTATCATCAGCGCGATGTCGTTGGCCCGGAACCGCTGGTCAGCGTCGATGAACATCAGGTGGCTGGCGTCGGGCATCTGAAGAAAGTGGTGCGCGATTGTGTTGCGACCACGCTGGATCAGGCTTTCGTTGCCGAGAAAGATGCAGGTCAGTTTGATGCCGTACTGCATACACGCCTCCTTGAGAGCCAAGAGGCTTTGCGTGTACTCTGAGCAGCACTGGCCGCCATACATTGGGGTTCCTATAACGAGGTGCATCACGCCGCCTCCTGTAGGTGTTTCCAGTTTTTACCGATCACAATGAAGCGAATTGCCGCTTTAGTTACGCCAAATCTTTTAGCCAAAGAGCCTAGAGACATGCCTTGTTTGTTGAGGCTTAAAACAGCTCGAGCATCATCCTCGGTGAGTTTTGCCTTGCCGTTTTTAACTCCTCTGGCGCTCCGCATCTTGCGAACCATATCGGCAGAGTTGTCTGCTTTAGTCCCCAAGAACAAGTGATCTGGGTTAACACAAGGAGGATTGTCGCATTTATGGCATACGACCTTGTCATCTGGTATTTTGCCAACATGCAGCAGGTAAGACGCCCGGTGCGCAGCATAATGGACTTTATCGGCTATGATGTGCCCATAACCTGTCCAGTATTTTGCGCCCGTCCACTCCCAGCAGCCGGTTTTTGAAACAGCCACTTTCGCAAGAATGCGCTCTTTTGAGAGGTGCATCACTCACCCCCAGACTGGTCAGTCACCTGCTTTACGTTGGTGAGGCTGGTCGGGTCGAACAGACTAAAGCCGCGATATTGCGCAAACTTTTCAGGATCGCCCTGCCACTTGTCAGCGCACGCCTCGAGCCAGCGCACGGTCATCTCATGCGTGGGAGCGTTGCCCTGCGAGATGAGTTCGTTCTCCATCGAGAGGTAAGCAAAGACCTCTGCCTGCGCCTGAGCGGCGTTGATGCCCAGATCGAACAGGTAGATCATGTTGCCTTCGTCGATCACGCCACTTCGGCTGCGGGCGGCATTGAGCGCCTGCTTCATGCACGTCATGATATGATAGCGGCACTCTTCGCGCTCGTAGTCTTCCTCAGTGATCTCGTCCTTGCCGACCTTCTCAAGCAGTTGCTTGTGCTGGTTGGTTAAGAAGTTCATCTTACGGATCGCGCCGTTGACGTGGTTCTGCGTGCCCTCAAGCTGGCTCTGGATTTCGAGGATTTCGATCTCCAGCAGCTCAATGTCCAGCGGGTCAGTCGCGGCTTCCAGCTCGGCCTGCTTCTTCTTCAGCTCCACCTGCTTCTTGCGCATGCTGATATATGCTTCCTGCAACGCAGCGCGTGTCCTGTCGATCTCAGCCAGCGTGTGCTTGATGCTGCGGATCGGCGTGATGGCTGTCACGTCCAGCGCCACCTGCATGAACTGCGAGTGCGACTTGTGGAAATTGCTGGTGTCCCGCACGATGGCTGGCATCCGCTCTTGGATGTTGGTCAGCATCGACGAGTATTCAGGCTTTGTGGCAGGCAAAGCCGTCGTCATGTTGGAAAGTACGATGTCGTTCATATATTGTGCTCCGGTTATGAACGTATCGGTTATAGACCCCCGTGAGCGTTGGAGCAAGCCGCAAGACTACCGCGAGCCGAAGTCAAATCTCCAAAATCTGTTGCATTGCCCGTGGATGCAATTGTCACGTAATCAATTACGTTGTACTGAGTGCTTGGGCTAAATATAAAACCGCCGCCACAAGTCGCCCTTGTACTGTTTGCGCAAGAAGAAGCATTACGTCTGGCAACCGTTAAATCACCAAAATCTGTTGCATTGCCCGTGGATGCAATTGTTATATAATCAATTACGTTTTGAGGGGCACTGGTAGCAAGGAGATTCCCCCCAAGAAAAAGCCCTCTTGTTGAGTTTGAACAAGACGTTCTTGCGTCAATAGGTTGATTTAAATCACCAAAATCTGTCGCATCGCCCGTGGATGCAATTGTTATGTAGTCCATAATGTTGTACGAAGAAAGACTGTCGTTGCCAAGCCCAGTTACACCTCTTGTGGCTGAGGCACAAGATGCTGAACTATAAGATGCAGCCGTGCTGTCTCCAAAATCTGTCGCATTGCCCGTGGATGCAATTGTTATATAATCAATTACATTGGTTCTTGTGGTGCCGCCTCTTGAACCGTTTGTAAAAATTCCTCTTGTGCTAGAAGCGCATCCACCAAAATTCGCGGTAGTAGTTGTCAAATCTCCAAAACTTGCGGCATTGCCAAGCGAGGAAATCGTCACATAAGAAATTGAATTTATGGCGACTGACGAGACATTGAAGCCTCCCGCAAAAACACCCCTTGTGCTAGATGAGCAAGCCGCCAAAAGACGCGATGCCTGCGTCAAGTCGCCAAAATCCGTGGCGTTACCCGTAGATGTTATGATGATGTAGTCGATAACATTTGTGGGAGTGGTGTTCGGTCCGCCGCCAAACAAACCGCGCGCAACATTTCCCGCAGTCGGCCACAGCCCCTGCTTGGTCCAGTATGCCGCTTCAGCCAGCGTCCACACGCCGGGAGCGGCCCCGTTTTCAAAAGGACCAGCGGGGGTTACGGGGGTTTTGCGGATGAGGCCACCGGGCCAGTTCAAGCTCATCACAGACCTCCGTGTGCGTTGGAGCAAGCCGCTAGGCCGTATCGCGCAACGGTCAGGTCACCGAAGTCAGTAGCGTTGCCCGTACTTGCAATAGTGACGTAATCGATGACGTTGACAGCGGGAGTCCCCCCGCCCGCAAAAACGCCACGAACGGAAGACGAGCATGAACTTAACAGCGTTCTGGAAGTAGTTAAGTCGCCAAAATCCGTCGCAGCGGCGGCGGTTGCGATAGTTATGTAATCAATAACATTACTGTTTGATCCAGCGACGCCGCCCCCAAACAAACCTCGGGTGCTGGAAGAGCACGCTGCAAGCTCATAGCGGGCCACCGTTAGGTTGCCAAAGTTGGTGGCGTTTCCAGTGGTCGCCAACGTCACATAATCTGAGGTGGCGACACCTGCGCCAGCGCCGTTAAGGCCGCCGCCAAAAACACCGCGTGTACTAGATGAACAACCCGCAAGCGACATCCGGCTAACCGTAAGATCGCCAAAATCAACGGCATTTCCAGTCGTCGCAATTGTGACATATTCAATAGTATTGACAACTGAGCCAAAACCGCCGCCGGTATTGCCTCCCGCAAACAAACCTCGGGTGCTGGAAGAGCACGCTGCAAGATCAGAATAATTCCCGAGAAGCGTACCAAAGGACGTGGCATTGCCCGCCGTAGCAATCGTTACGTATCCGATATTGGAGATATTTGTTCCGCCGCTGTTGCGGCCACCCCCAAACAATCCACGGGTGCTGGAAGAGCATCCTGCAAGATACATAAAAGCAGCGGTCAAATCACCGAAGTCAGTGGCATTAGCAGCCGTAGAAATGTTAATTTGGTCGATTACATTGCTGGTAGCAGCCGCATACCCACCCCCAAACAGCCCAATCGACAGGGACGGCCACGAACCTGCGGCGTTTGCCTGAAGCTGCTGCACGAGTGTCCATACGCCTGAAGCTGCCGTACTCGTAGGAGCCGGAGGGTTAGCGGTAATGAAGCCGCCCTTGTACCGCTGGGACATTAGCTAGTCCTTATCAGGCGTTGATTTCTTCCCAACTCGCAGTCACCACGAGGTCGCTGGCCGTGCCCGCCGTTGCGCCGATGCTCTCGTTCTCCAACAGATAGATGGGGGTGGTTTTATCTACGACGATGAGAGTGGCATCAGCCGGGACAGAGATGGTGGAGGCAATCGGGTAAGCTGTGCCACCAAGAGCCGCCGCGCTGTACTTGTTGATAGTGATGTCCGCAGCATTCGCGCCGTCCACGTTCGCCACCATGATGGTGTTGATCTTATAGACCTTACCGCTGGATGCGGCGTTACTGACAACGCTGGTTGCGCTGGTCGTGGTCAGCGAAACGCTGGCATTATTGCCGTAGATCGCGGCGACGTTGACGATGTTTGGATTTGCCATGTCTTGTCCTTACAATCCGAAGATCATCGCAAAGGCGATGCTCTGGCCCTTACTTACGCCAGTTGCGGGTGTTGAAAAGGTCAAAACGCCAGAGCCATTGGTGCTGATAACCTGCCCCGACGTGCCATCAGCGGTCGGATACTTGAGGCCAGCCGGGTTGTTCATCAGCCGCTTGACCGTACCTGACGCATTCTCGGCATACAGAGCCATGTCGGTGTCAGCGATGTTGATCGCCAACTCACCGGGGGCGAGGTTACCAGCAACCGGAACAGCCGCACCCGTAGTGCTTCTGTAAAGCTGGATCGGCGTGTAATTAGTTGCCGCCATTAGAACGTACCTCCGTCAACACCGCCAAAAGAAGGAGCAGATGACCCATTAGATAGCAGAACTTGGCCTGCAGTGCCAGCCGATGTGAAGGCATACGCCGTGCCGGTGCCGTAGGCAACTGCGCCTGCAGTCGGCGTAGCTGTGGCATTCGTGCCGCCGCGCGCCACAGAGAGTGTCCCAGACCAACCCAAAGTCAACGATGTAGCTGCAAGCAACGCGGTCGAAGGTGCGCCACCAAGCGTCAACGTGACATTGGTGTCGTCTGCTTTAGTCAGCGCAGCGCCGCTGCTGATGTCGCTGGCGGGGACAGTAGCAGAAGCCGTAAAAGCCGAGGTGCCGTTGCCTTTGACGTAACCTGTGAGCGTAACGGCGCCCGTCCCGCCGTTGGCAACGGCCAACGTACCCGCAAGCGTAATATCCCCAGTCGTTCCCGTGGATGGTGTGAAGCCGGTAGTCCCGGCGCTGAACGAAGTGACGCCCGCGTTGGTCAGGCTGCCTGCCGATAGCGAGAGGCCAGTTCCTGCGCTGATCTCCTCCGCCGCGCCCGTGCCCGCTGTGGTGCGTCCCAGCAGCTTGCCGGTCGCCATCGTTAGGTCGTGCTCGGCGTTCCAGTTTGACGGCCGGACAAGCGACGTGTCGCCGCCGTCGGCTACGGCAGACACGAAATTATGCTTGAGGCTGACGGTCATGTCGGAGCCTTACAAAGCGAAGATGCCAGAGGCATTCCACGTAATTGCGATGTCGCCGCCGTTCGGCGTCACTGGCAGGTTGGTCACACCCGTGTCGATGTAAGCAACCAGCGGCGAAGTAGCCGCACTGCCCGTGTCGATATAAATGACGATAGACACGACCTGCGAGCCAGTGACGGCGGTGTAAGACACATCCGCGCCATCAAACACGCCATTGGTGAAGGTCTTGGAGCCAATGGTTTGCGGCGTGCCGACCACCGACGCGCTGACGCTGCTGTAATACTGGTCGCTCGACGAGTAGGTGTAGCCTGCCGTCACCAGCGCCGCCTTGACGGTCTGGCCGTCGAGGTCGTTGTTTGTTGTGAACTCAAGCAGGGCTTGCTTCCACTTAGGCCATAGAGCGTTTGCCATAGTTTAACTCCTGTCAGCACTTGCCCTTGGGCATAGACGAAAGGCCGCCCATTTTGAAGCCCGCCATGTGCCGGGCGCGCTGGATGAGCGGCGTGACACTGAAGCCCGCGCCAGCGGGGCCGCGCGCTGGCTCGGCGCGGCTGTAGCTGCGGGCGTTCTCGACCATGACTTCCCGGCTCTTGGGGGTCGCCTTGCGCCCCACCAGTCGGCGCTCGTTGCCCTCCTCGACGGCGATGCGGTTGCCACGATCGATGGCCCTTCCGGCGGCGCGAACAGCGCGCTCGCTCATGCCGCCCACGTCGCGGTTTGACTGCTCCAGCTCGGCCATGGTGATGCGGCGCCCGCGCTTGTCAACTGGACGGGTAGAGATCGGCTCGTCCATGATGCCGCCGCGGGCCTTCTTGGGGATTTTCGCCCCGGCCTTGCGCGCCTCGCTCAGGGCGATCGCTACCGCCTGCTTGGGGTTGGTTACTTCAGGGCCTTTCTTCGAGCCGCTGTGAAGCGTGCCCGCCTTGAACTCGCCCATGACCTTGCTGATCTTGGCCGCACCCTTGACTTTTCCACCCTTGGCGTAGCCGTCACACGAGCCGCCCTTCATGTAATGGGTCTTGGTGCTGTTCTTAAAGCCGTCCATTGTCATGTCCCTTTCTTGACGCGGAACCGAGCGGTCTTCTCGGCGATCTTTTTGGGTTGTTTTGCGAACTGCTTACCCTCGGCTCGCGCCTGCCGCTTAGCACGGGTAGTTGCGGCGTACTCAGCTACTGATAGCGATTTAATAGCCTTGGCAGGTAAATACCGCTCTCCCGTGGCTTCGGGGCCTTGTGTAGATGGTTTCCCGCTTTTGGTGCGCCAGTCTTGCTTGGTCCAAGCATTCAAACTCTTCTGAGATTTAGCGAGGGCGCTCATTTGTAGCCTCCGCCGCTTTCTTTATAGCGTTTTGCTAACATCTGAGCCTTACGCGCTGACCACTGACCCGGAGCGCCGCCGCTGCCGCTGGCCTTGATATTTTCAAACAGACGCTTTCGCATGCCCGGCTTGGTGTAATTTCCAGCCTCATTTACACGCGATTGACCTCCTTCAGCGTAGCCTTCAATTAAGCCGCCCTTAGCCTTGCAGTCTCACTTGCGCAGCGACAGCGCCTTGCGCGTCGGGCGCCCCTTCTCGTCCGTCATCGGGCCGGGCATGCCGCTCATCCGAGCACAGAAGGACTTGCGCCGCGCCGCCGCCTTGGGTGACTTCTTGGCCTGCTTGGCGCTGACGGGAGGCTTAATGTCGTGCCCTTGGGCGCGCAGCGACGCGCGCCCCTTGGCGTTCAGGCTGCCTTCCGGGTTCTGCCCTTCCTTGCGCGTCCACGCACCGCCGCCTTTGGCATACGCAGGCCGACCTGCGACCTCGCGCATGTGTTGGTTGCGGGTGTTGATGAACTCTACGTCCTGCGCACGATCGTCTGGGTTGGTACGGATCAGTGACGCAAGGCCGCCCTCGCCAAAAGATTTCCGAAAGGAGACTTCGCCGCGCGCGCCAGCGGGCATCTGGTAGGGCATAGGGGCGACTTGCGCCCGCATGTTCGGCTGTTGCTGGTTGGGAGGTGGGCCGAGAGGCTTGATCCGCTGCGGCAGCAGGACCGCATCGCTGAGCTGTCTCTTGTCCTTCAGGAAGCGGAGATCAAAATCCGGGCCCATTTCGCTTCCCTTTATTCGGCGTAGGATTTCACCATCTCAAGGATGATGGTGTACGTGTCCCCTGCCGAAGCGCCGATCGTGCTGAACAAAACGTCGCCGGTTTTACCGGTGCCCGAGTTGTTCGGCATCTGGATCTTCGTAAAATCAAAAGTCTCCTGGCCGGATGCGAGTACAAGAGCCGGAACGTCCGTTGTCGCGTCCCACAGGACGCTAACGGCCATGCCGCCAATCGTGTAATGCACCTTCTCAAAAGTCACACCGTCGCAGGCTTTGCCTGCCGCGCTGGACGTGAGAGCGGAAACGTCGACCTTCAGCACGGCGGTTTCGCCGGTGCCATCGGAAATGTTAGTGAACTTCATGACGGCTACGCGTTCACCGTCGAATACCGTCTGGGAGGTTACTGCGTCTGCCATCGTATTGTCCTCGTAAACTAGGGGCTGCCTTTTGACTGAAGACTTCCAATCCAGCCAGCAGCCCCTAGCCTATATCACCGCTCTTTGGCGACGTAAACGTAGTCTACAGTCATGGTCTTAGCGACTGCCTCACCGTTCTGGAGAGCAAAGCTCACCGTGCAAGTGGTGTCGGGCAGGTACGCAGACGTGGCGTCCAGCGAACCCTTGACGCTGCCGTTGACTTCGTACACCACCTTGCTTTCGCCGTCGTAGTAGAAGCCGAGTTCGATGAAGGTGTCATCCGCCAGCGTGGCGATTGACGAGGCCGAAGTCGAGCCGGTAGAGGCGTTCTTCCGGCAGATTACGCTGAACGCTGTCGAGCCATCCGCCTTGAGGAAGTACACACCGTCCGTCACATCCAACGGCGTGGTGTCAACGACCTGAAGGCCGATGACCACATCCGACTGGGTGGCATCCGAGACTTTGAAGCGGCACCGGAAGAACGTCTTTTTGCCCGCCGTAAAGGTGAAGGCAGCCGGCGTCTTCTGAAGCGCGACAAGGTCATCATCAGCGGCGCTGTTGGTCAGCAGAAGCAAACCTCCATCACCCGCAGTCAGGGCCTGCGTAGCCCCCGCCTGCGTCTCTGTGACGACCCAGTCACCCGCCGTGTAGGTGTCAAAGTCGTTGAAGTACTCGTGGAACAACGTCGCATCAGGCTGAACCATGTCCGCAAACAGGTCCGTCTCACCGACGTTGGTCAGGCCATACGGAAAGCGTGTGTTCGAAATGTTACCCATGGTATCCTCCTATGGACAGAGGCGGGAGGCCGAAGCCTCCCGCGCTCGGTTAGATACCCGGCGTACCGTACACGCCGCGCGGGTCGGTCCAGCCGAACGCATAGCGTTCAGTGGCCTTGTAGCGCATGCTGTCGGTTTCGAAATCGCCTTCCATGGACTTCTCAAGGCCGCGACGCATCGCCAGCTTGAGACCTTCCGGCGCGTCGGTCTCTACCCACCATGCGGTGGTCGAGGTGATACGCGACAGGTTGGCCTGACCATCGTCCAGCAATCCCATGCTCTTGACAGGGTTGATGTCGTTGTTGGCCGTGCCTGCGCGCAGCGCCGACTTGAGGAGAACCTCGGCCTGAAACACGTTCGAAGGACCGGTGACGATCTTCTTGGGCGTCAGGCGGATGCGCTTGCCGTTGTTGTCCACGGCGTTCCTGATCTGGATCAGGAGCTGCTCGAGCGAGGTCTGCGACAGGTTGGCTGCCGTGGTCAGTTCGTTCGAGAAGGTGCCGGTGGCGATCGGGTGATCGGTCGCGACCAGTTCCTTGCCGTCGCCGCCAGTGTAGGTGGCGTTGAAGGCACGGTTGAGGATGTTCGCGCCAAGGGTTTCCTTGGTTTCGATCAGCGACTGGGCGAGGTGACGCGCATAGGTCTGGCCGATGCGGATGTGGTCACCGTCTTCGACGAGCACCTTCGTCAGCGCGAATGCAAGGCCGTAGACCTTGTAGACGTAGCGCTGGATGAAGAGCACGCCACCCGACTGGTAGGTGACCGGCATGCCGTCCGGCAGTTCTGGCGCGGCACCGAAGCCGTAGAGGACAGGCTCTTCGTGGTAGTTCCGGGGGATGCCCTTGAACTCCTTGAAGACCTGCGACCACTCGTCGGCGCGCTGGTCGTAAATGCCGTTGAACTCTTCGTTCAGGATCGGCTCGACGATGGAGCGAAAGTCTGTGCTCCGCATTGGGGTAGCCATTGGTCAAGCCCTCCTTAGTAGTCGGCGATATCAGCGACGTTCTGATGTTCGCTGATCTGCACTTGGACGATGACGTAGGTGTCACCCCACGCATTGTTCGGACCCGGCGTGATGCCAATGACGCGGAAGGCGGCATTGTTGGCGAGCGAGGACACGTCGAGCATCTGCGAAGAGAGGCCGGTGGTCGCGTTGCCGGAGGCGGAGGTGAAATCGTACTGGCCGCCGATGGTGGTGACATCCATGGTGGCGTTCGACTGGATTTCGTACACGATGCTCGGGTCGAGCGTCGCATAGGCAACAATCTGGGTGGCACCCGACTGGGCGCTCCACTTGTTGCTCACGCGGCGACGGCCATCGGTATCCGTCCACTCGACACCCTGAAAGGTGCCGATGAAACGGTCGTTTACCGCGGCTGCCTCAAGGTAGCCGTTGTTCAGCTTGACCGGCTGATACTGGTAGATCGTAGTCGCATACGTCGCATCGATCTCGTAAGCGGTGGGGCGAACCACACCGCTCGGAGAGTACGCGGGCCGAAGCCCGAAAGGCGAAGAAGTAGAGGCCATTTGCGCTCACTCCTAAACTGGGTTGCGTTATCCCCGCCTAGGTAAAGATACCGCGTCGGGGGGCGTATTCACGCATCTCCGACATGCCATCGCCTTCAAATATCGTCGTACCGGCTCTCTCGGCCTGATCGCGCATCATCTCCGCGACTTCGGCGAGTTTGTCCTCTTCCCGCAACGGAGCGTCGTGGTGAGCTTCCTGCATGAACTTCTCGTAGAGGCTCAAGGGCAGCTTAAACGCGAGCATCTCGTTGACCCCGAGCATCCCGGCGTATTCGCCGGTCTTGATCGAGGCGTGGGCCATTCCGGGCACCTCCTCCACCTTCACAGGCTCGTAGCCGAGCTGCATGCGACGGTAGATCGGGTCGCGCGGGTTGGTCGTGGTGAGCCAGCACATATGATAGCCCGGAAGGTCCGGCAAATCAGGAAGTGCGTCGTTGAACAACTGATTTCGGAACATCTCGAGCCGGTCGTCTTCGCTCATCTCACGATCCTCGGTGACCTGTCGGTCATCTCCGTGTCTCGTAGCCTCGCGGCGACCTACTACGTCAAAGTCCTTCTTCAGCTTGGCGTCTTCAGTGTCTTTCGTCATGTTGTCTCACTCCTCAATCAGCGAGCCGAACCGTTGTCGTAAGCCTGATACGCCTTCAAATAGCGTTGGCGTTGTACGGGGTCATCCCATACGCCAGCCTCCATCATAGCCTGCTTTCGCTCCGGTGTCACGTATATTTCTTTGCGGGTACTTGCGGGTGCGTGTTGGCGTGTATTGCCCGTCGGCGGGGCGCGCCTGCGGGTAGTCTTCGGCTCACCCTCGTCGCCGATCGCGTCGGCAACGCGGCTGGTCAATTCCTCCCAGTATTCGCGCGTCGTCGGGTTGTAGCCGTCGCGCACCAGCTCGTTGTCGATGGCCTTGGTCACGGCGCTGTCGCGGTCGCGGCCCTGCGGGTCGTACCACGGGTTGGCTTCCATCCACTGCCGGGCGTAGTTGACTACGGCCGGATCGACCTGCGGCATCTGTGCCTGCTGCTGCGAGTGGGCGAGTTGCTCGCGCGCCTGCTGCAACTGCTGCACGTCGACGATGGCCTGATCGCGGATACGCATGGCCGCCACGACATCCTGCCCGTTGCCCGCCTCGGTGGCAGAGGCGATGATGCTCTCGGCCTGCTCGACCTGCCGGACGGCCTGCTGCAGCCGCGCCTCGCGCGTCTGGACGTTGGTCGAGACGGCGTGGTTCTCAACGCCGCCGACACGCTGCTGCAGGTCAGCCACGGTGCGGCGCAGCATCTCAATCTCGGCGCGGGCGGCGTCGCGGGCGCGCTTCTGGATTTCACGGCGCTTTCGGCGCTTGGCGTGCGTGGTTGAGGTGGCGATGTCCTCCTCACTGTCGTCCTCGCTCTGCGCTAGGCGCTCGTCCTCATCTTCACCCTCATCGGCGTCGTCCTCGGCCTCGGCGTCTTCGGGCGGCGTCTCTACGGGCACCAGCTCTTCGGTGTCTTCGTCTTTCTCAGTCAAAGTATTGTCAGCCATGTGACCGGCTCCTTTTCAGCCTTATCGTCCTCACAGGAAGGCCTTCATCTCGAGCGGACTGCCCGTGATTTGGCCCAAGAGGTCGAGGTCGTTGAACAAGACGAAGATGATTTCCTCGCCGTCTGCGATACGGACTGACCAGCGGTCGCCCCCGTATTTCGGTGCCCGCACATAGGAGCCGACGTCGGCCCAAGTCCCCTCGGGCCAAGGCTCCATCGTGTTGCGGTTGTGGTAGGCAAGCGGGCCGATGGCTCGGACCTTGGCGACCTGCGTGTTCCACATCTCGGTGTCGCGGGTCTCGCCGGACAGGATGATCCCGCCCTTGGTCTTGTTCTTGGCCCGCCTGATCTGCAGCAGCACCCGGCTGCCGAAGGGCTTCACGCCCGGATCAATCTCGGGAAATGCGTCATCCTCGTCATCAAACGAGAACTCGACCTTGTTCATTTCGTAAGCCTGCATGTTCGCTCCTCTGCTGGCTATAGGTTAAAGTCTCTCTTGTCCTTCTCGGCTACCAAGTCGATCAGGACGCGCTTGGCCAATTCAAGGCCGGCGTACATTCCCACGGCTTTTCCGTAGTTAAAATCGCCCGGAATGGGCTGCTCCAGCGACTGGCGCGCAAGAATGGCCTGCTCGGCCTCCAGCCGCTGAAGCAACGTCTCAAGCCTCATGCGGGTGTCTGCTTGCCGCCTGAGACTTCGAACTTCGGATGCTGGCCCATCTTGAGCAGCTTGTGCATGTTCGTGTTCTCGGCCGTCATCGGGCCGGTGCTCTTGCCCTTGCTCAGGACTGCGTCGTTCTTGTTCGCCATGTCAGTCTTCCTTCTTCTGGCCCATTGCCAGCACGCGCGCACGCCCGCTGGTGTCTGGTTTGGTGTCGCTGGCCGCAGGCTGCGGCGCGGCGGTCTTCTCGGTCGGTGTCTTTTTGGTCGGTGTCTTGGCCATGTCTACCTCACTGGTTCGGGTTTGGGTTTATGCCGGTTCCTGTTGAGACAGCCACCCGTTCGCCGCTCGCAATCTCCGCCGCCGCCAGTTGCATGGCCGTGGCGTTGTCCTCGGCATTCATCGCCAGCCGCGCCTGCAGTTCGGCCTGCTTGCGCGCGTCCTCGGCCTGCTGCTGCTGCGCGGCGATAGCGACGCGGGCCTGAAGCTCGGCGAGGTCCGTCTGGTTGTCCTGCTGCGTGTCGGCCATCTCAAGCTGCAGCTTCTGCGCCTCCATGGCCGCGTCCTGCTGGCTCTCCTGCGCCTCGAGTTGCATCTTCTGCGCGTCAACCTGTAGCTTCTGGCCCTCGAGCTGCGCCTGCTGCTGGAGCTTCTGCTGCTCGAGCGCGACCTTCGGGTCGGGCACGGGCTGCGGCTGGAACTGCGCCATGATCTGCTGCGCCTGCTGGATGATGGGCGGCAGGTTGGCGAACACCTGCTGGCTCTGCGCGGCGGCGACGGCTGCCGCCTCGGCGAGCATGCGGTCGAGCGCCCGCCGGTCCTCGGTGTCCGGGCCAAGCTCCTTCATCACCGCGCCGATGTCCTGACCAAGCGCCTCGGAGCTGATCTCGACCACGGCGGTGGCGTACCAGAGCGCGATGTGTTCCTTGAAGTGGTTGAGGATCGTCGGGATGAAGGCCGGAGCCATGAGCGGGTTCTGCCCAAGTGCGGGCGACATCAGGTAGGAGACGTGCGTCGCGAGGTGCGCGAGGTGGTCCTGCTCGGGGAAGGCCATGATCGGGCGGCCGAGCGTGGCCGCCACGTTTTCGTTGACCGCGTTCTGCTCCTTGGGCTGCATGGGCGGCACGAGCAGGTCGTCCGCGTTGGGCACCTTGAGCGTGGCGAGCAGCCGCTTCTCGACCTTGCGCAGGTCGTAGAGCTGGGGCAGCATCTGCGCCCGCTGGGCGATGGCCTGCACCTGCGCGAAGCGCTGCGTCTCGCTGAAGATGTTCGGGTCGGAGACGGGCACAACGTCGAGCGGCCCCTCGAAGTCGGCGCGGCTGGCCAGCTCCTCGCCCGCCTCGTTCTCCAGCCGCTCGTCGTCGAGGTACATGGCGTTGAGGCGGTGCAGGACGCGCAGCATGCGCGCCATGGCGTCGTGCAGCCGGCTGTGGATCGCCGAGAAGACGACCATGCCCTGCTCGAGCTTAGCCAGTGTCGTGCCAACCGGCGCGTTCGGGTTCTGGTCGGCGATGTCCTCCATCGCCGTGCGCACCACGCCCTTGCCTGCGTCGATCAGGAAGCCCAGCAACTGGAACAACACCGGCGAGGGCGCGTTGTAGGGCATCGGCATGAACAGCTTGCGCACGTCGTCGACGTTCAGGCCGCCCTCGATCTCCTTGATCTCGCCCGGCACCGGGGCCTCGGACTGGCCGCCGATCTTCGCGCCCTTGAGCTTGAGGCCCGCCGGCGTGTTCTGGATGTGAGCCGCGTCGAGCAGCGCACGCAGCGCGCCCGTGGCCGCGCCAGACAGGCCGCCGATCATGTGCGGCAGGCCGATCGGGTACGCGCCGCGCCACGGGATGAAGGGGAACTCGACGAACCACTGCAGTTCCTCGCGGGTCTCGTCCTCCTCGTCCCAGTTGCGGTAGATCGCGAGCACCTTGCCCGTCGATTTGTCCACGCTGACGATGTACGGCGACGGCTCCTCGTCGTCACCGATCTCGGCAATGACGTAGACTTCGTAGACGATCCGCAGGCCGTCCTCGTTGTAGCTCGTCTGCTCGCGGCCCTCGATCTTGTCGTTTGCCTTGCCCGCCTCAGACTGCTCAGGCTCCATGCCCGGCGGCGTCAGGTCCACGTCGCGATACATGCCGCTCTTGACGCGGTCGCGGTAGTCAAGCTGCGTCAGGTACTGGACGTGGGTGCGGCGCTGCGCGGTGTAGAAATTGGTCGCCGCGTAGGGCAGGTGCATGTCGTCGATCGCGACGAACAGGAACGTCGGCCGGTTGCGCTTCTCGTCCCACCCCAGCTTCATGTACTGCGCGCCGCCAAGCGGCACCTGCGTCATGAGTTGCTCAAGCTCGGCACGCGCCTCGGGGCACTGGACCGTCATCTGCCAGTTGAGCAGGTTGGTCTTGCGCTGCGCCTTGGCGAGCTTCTCCTCGGTCTGCTTGCCCGGCACGTAGTCCTTGGTCGGACCCTCGGGCGGGAACAGCTCCTTCATGGCGCGCGCGGCGAAGTCGACGCACGCCTCGGTCATCAACGGGTGGACGACCTTGCTCGCGCCGGCGAACTGCGCCCCGCCCGGCGCGTCGTCGCCAAGGCCAGTGCGACGCAGGCCCTCCTCGTACTGCTCGTCGCGCTTCTTGCGCGCCTCCTTGTCCTTGGAGATCATGTCGAGCAGGCCCGAGGCCAGCGTCTTCATGTCGCCCTCGGACAGGCTCTCGGCGAGGTTGGCGTAGAACTCGCCCTCGCCCTTGGCGGTCTCCTCCTCGTCCAGCCGGACTATCGCGCCGCCGTCGGGAGTATCCTCGACGAGTTCGTCTTCGTCGGGCAGCGACATGTACTCGCCCTCGAGCACGTCTTCCATGTCGTCATCGTTCATACCGGCAGGCCCCTGTTGCGCTCGCCTTGGCGTTTACCACGGAGATTGTGTTTTTGTCCACTGCACCTCACTGCGCGTACGGGTTGATGCGCGGCGCGTGGCTGCGCCGGGCCTCGTGCTCGGCGCGCTCGCGGTCCTGCTTCACCTCGTTGACGAGGCTCATCAGGCCCTTGTCGAGGCACAGCCGCATGGCCTGCGTGCAGGCGTCGACGTGGTCGTCGTGCTTGATCGACCCCCCGCCGGTGAACGAGCAGAGCTGGCCCACGAGCGGCTCGGCCCACGTGCGCGGCTGGCCCTCGCGCTTGTCGCTCTCGGGCAGCCAGACGCGGCGCTGGGCGAAGAGCGGGCTGACGATGTGCAGGCGCGACAGCTTGTCGGCGCGGCCGGGGTTGTAGGCGTATGCCTCGATGCCCGCCTCGGCCAGCATCTGGCGCAGGCTGATGCCGCTGCCCTTGTCCTCGATCAGCAGGATGTCCGGCTTGCGCCCCGAGGTGATCGGCTTGCCCGAACCGAACATCGGCTTGATGAGCGCCTGATCCTCGTCGTCGCCGTATGCGGTGTTCAGCTCGCGCTTCACCCGGCGGATCAGGTCGGGCATGCCGAGGTGGTCCTCCCAGCAGTCGAGCAGCATGATGTTCGTGCGCTTCTCGAAGGTGAACACGCCCCACACGCTGCACGCCGTCGGGTCGGGGTCGCCCTTCTTGTCGAGCGTGCGCTCGGTGAAGGCGGTGTCGAGCGACATGATGATCCAGTCGAAGCGCGGCAGCGGGTTCTTGGCCGGCCACAGGCGCAGCCACGAGCGCTTGATGATGCCGCTCTCCTCGGGGTCGATCAGTTCGCCGTAGAGTTCCTGCCGCCCCAGCTTGGTGCCCTCGTAAGCCTCCAATTGCTTGAAGAACGACTGCGGCAAGTTGGCCCGGTTGTCGAAGGTCGAGCCGCGCACGATCACGCGCCCCGGCTGGGGCGTGGTCAGGCGGCGCACGAGCGCCTTGGGCTTGGGCGTCGTGGTCCACAGCACCTGCGGCCGGTCGCCCAGCCGCAGGCCCATGAGCATCATGTCCCACGTCTCCTCGTCGTAGACCCACGCCGCCAGCTCGTCGCACCACACGCGCGCCGCCTGCGGGCCGCGCAGGCGTTCGGGGTTCTCGGCGCTGAAGCCTTGGATCAAGGTCGAGCCGCCCGAGCAGTTGCGCATGGTGATGGTCAGGTCGCTGCGGTTCTCGCCGAGCACCAGATCGGGCGGGACGATCGAGCGCAGGCCGCTCTCGCCGTAGAAGGCGACGCGCTTGACGTCACCCAGCGTCGGGCAGATGACGCTCACCGGGTTGCCCGTCGGGTCTTCATACGTCGCCCGCGCCAGCCACTCGGCGCCGACGCGCGTCTTGCCGTAGCCGCGCCCGGCGAGGTAGCCCATCTCGGACCAGCCGCTGTCCTGCGGTATCTGCTCCGGGCGCGCGGTCTGGCACCAGCGCGCCTGCCAGTCGAGGTACAGGCGATCGTGTACAGGCAGCGCCGCCAGCGTCTCGACGAGGGTGTCAGTCAAGGACGCGCCCCAGCGTCATCAGGGCGTACGCGCACAGAAGGAGCAGGCCGAGGGTCACAGCACGTCCGCCGCATCATCGTCCTGCACGGTGATCTGCGGTGCAGGCGGTGCGATGGCGTCGATCTTGCCAGCCGAGGCGGAGCGCAGTTGCGCGGCCAGTTCGGAGACGTTGGCGTAGGCGACTTGCACCGGCTGGCCGTCAGGCCCCGAGAGCGTGTGGTCAACCTTCTCGCCGTAGCGCTGCGACCACTTGCCGATCAGCTTGAGGCGCGTCTCGATGCGCACGCGGCGATCGGCCGGATCGAGCTCTTTCGTGTCGCTGATTTCGATGCACTCATCGGCCAGTGCGTCGCAGCCCAAATCTCGCGCGCGGGCGACTTGCGTGAACGCCTCTGCGTCCTTTTTCAACGCGCTCCGCACCGTCGCCTCGTGGACACCAATTTCCCGGCAAATAGACCGCAGCGAATTACCGCCCGCAAGCCCCGTACAAATCGTCTCAACAATCTCAGGCGTCAGTGCCATTGTTCGCTCCGCAATCAGCCGTGCAGGCATCACATGCCATCCGAAATAGCACCTGCGTGAAGCCTGCGCAAGCCCACCACTTTCCGAGGTTCATCAACACCCGACGCGCCCACCGCACACACCGCGCAGAACACACCGCACCACACCATTTCGCACCGTGCACCATGCACCACGAACGGGCTATAACGGAGTTATAGACCCTGGTCTCGTGGTGCAGGTTGCATTGCACCACGCACCGTGGTGCACCGTGGTGCACTAAAGGTGCATGGTGCAATAGCCAAAAACCCTAGGATTTCTGCGGGTTTCAACTAAAACTGCAATCTAAACCTACTCGCCTCGCGCACCACGAATAAATGATGCACCTCGGTATCAAATGCACCACGAAGCTAAATGGTGCACGTGGTGCAGCCCTCGCCGAAATGCACCACGTGCACTTTTTTTCACTCCCTGCATTTTTATGCTTGCAACGCCTGATTACCCCTTGTAAGAGGGGTTCAACAGCAACGGAGACAAGACAATGACCGACGACCAGATCATCGAGGCGTGGCAGACCCTGCACGACACCGGCCTCGCCTACGAGCTTCAGGGCTTCTTCGGCCGCACGGCGCAGAACCTGATCGCGCAGGGCATCATCTCGGAGTGACTGGCATGGGCGACCATGACGACCTGAAGGACACCGTGCGCTGGTTCGTCCAGCGCGAGGAGAAACTGCACTGCGGCAACGTATGGGTGTCCATACCGAAGCTCGGCGCTGACACCTACCAGCAGGCGCTGGACAACATCGAAGAACGTCCGGGGCTGCGCTACCCCGACCCGTCGCGTCGGCGCACCGGGCGGCTGCGCATCATCAAGCGCACGGTGCGCGAGCATCTGGTCGAGGCGCTGGACGCCGTCGAGGCGCCGCCCGTCGTGACCACGGCCGATGTGGAGGACGCCATGCGCCGCCGCAACTTTACCATCTGGCGCGAGCGCATACTGGGCCGCAAGCTCAAGGACATCGCGGCCGAGTTCGGCCTCAGCTCCAGCTACATCGGCACGCTGGTCTGGCGGACCGACTGGCGGCTGCGGTTTCTGCTCACGCGCAACATGCTCGATCCCGACAACATCAAGCGCTTCAGAAGGGAGCACGACATAGCCTCAGACGTAATGCGCGGATACACCCTGACCTTCACGCCCGAAGAGTGGCCGCCGATCGTCAGCAGGGACAACCCCTAGACCTACCAGCCTACCAGCAACTACACCTACGACAGGAGGGATAACCATGGACAAACACGCGATGAGCAAGGAGCTGGCGCGCGTCGAGGCGCGCATCAACCGGGCCATCAAGGACGAGGAGCCGCAAGTGGTGGCCCTCGCCCTGACCAGCCTGCTCGGCTGCTACTTCGAGGCGACGCAGGATTTTCCCGTCGCCATCGCAGTCCTCTCGTCTGTTGTCGCCGCGTTCAGCGACGACCTCGACCTACAGGACATCGCCGACATGATACGCGACGACCTCGATGACGCGGAGGACAACGATCTCTTCGGCGGCATGCCGACTGGCCACTAAAGCGTTGTAAAGCGGAGAGATCATTTTTGATCAAAAAGGTATTGCAACGCTGGATTACATGATTTAGAGTGGCTTTCTCAGCAACGGAGACACGACATGTTCACAGCACGTTTCACCACCCCGTATTCCTTCGCCGCCCCCTTCACCAAGGGCAAGGTCTACGAAGTAATCGACTTCAACGACTGGCTCGGCACCTACACCATCATCGACGACAACGGCAATCGCAAGAACGTCGACTGGCTTCGCTTCGAAGATCAGGGCCGCAAGTCCACCGTCTACGAACGTGGGGAGCTGGAGGCATGAGCGCGTTGCGTTTCATCGCCAGTGTATTTTTGTTGGCTGCGCTCGGTATTGTTGTCACAATAGGCGCAGCCGCACTGCCGTAAAACCAACAGGGGATTTTATGCAGACGACTTACATTCTCAAATCAAAGCGCGGGTCTCCGCTGCTCTCGTTTGATAACATCAACCGCGCCAAAGATGTCCAGCGGGACCGCCGGCGCAAGGGCATCAACCTACGCCTGTTTCGCGTGACGCAGATCGAAGAGGAGCTACAATGACTGACACAATCACCATCAATGACGTTGAATATGTTCCCGCCTAGGCTGACCATGCGCAGCCTGATCGAGGCTGCTGCCATAGTGACTGGCGTGCCTGCCGAGGAGATCACTAGCAGGATCAAGACCGACAGACTGGTGCGGGTGCGCGCGATCATCGCGCAAGTGGCCAATCAGGAGAGGCTGAAGGCAGGGACGCGCACCGTGGGCCGCTGGACCATGCCGCGCATAGCCAAGGCTCTGGGCTATACGGATCACACAACTGTCCTGAACCTGCTCGAGAAGTGGGAACGCTACTGCCGGATCGACCCGGCGCTACCCGAGAAAGCCGAGCGCACCAAGGCAATGGCGATGGACATAGTCCGGGGTATCAAGCCGGGAGAGCCGCAGGCCGAACCTGAGCCAGAGGAGGAGCAGGAGTCTGTCGTGGTGAGCATCTATACCAAGGGGCGCAACGACTTCCGGCCTGAAGAAGAAGAGGAGGAAGATGGGAGCCACCGCTTCCACCAGCGCACCGCTAGGGCATCCATGAGGTTTGCACAGGCGCTGCTCGCAGCAAAGAAAGAGGCGATGCGATGACTGAAGAACACCCTACTGCCGATGATTACCGCAATCGAGCCGAGCGCGCGGAGCAATTTGCAGGAGAACTGCAAGCCAAGATCGACGCGCTGCAACAGCACGCGGAGCAGATGGCGGAGGCTTTGGGGACGGTGCGGCAATATGCACTTGCATACGCTGACGGGACGGGTTCGCTGTTTGATGAGGCGATGAAGCGTGGCGAACAAGCCCTCGCCAACTGGACGCCATGGCTGATCGACGGGGGCAAGGCATGAACCCCGCCCTGCGCCACTGGCTCTGGCAGAACTTCGGCTGGGACATCTACGATTGGGATGACGGAGACCTGCGTTTCTAGCGCTTGCAACGGCACATTACACATGCTAGGGCAGCATTCTCAGCAATAGGAGCAAGACATGAACGACCCCGAGAGCACCGAACGCCGCGTCAACGCCTACCTTGCCGAGGCGGGCAGCCGCCTGTCGATCGACTGGGATGGCGAGATCATTGGGCGCGGCGACCCTGCGTGGTTCCACGTCTACCACGACGGCGACGACACACCCTTCGTGGTGGCCGACACCGGCCCGTCGTTCTTGCTGCACGAGATCGCGGAGCACCGCGAGCATTGTGAGCGCGCCGAGACGGTGTCCTACCGGGGCTTGGTCGAGGCGCTGCGGGCGCTGGATAGTGAGGGTCATTTTCAACAGGGGAGCGAAGCATGAGCATTTATGGGCGCAGAAGCATTTGGGCTTGGATCAACCCGTGGGGCGCGTGGCGCCGCGAGCGGGCAACGGTGCAGCACTACTATCACCTGTGGGCCAACGCAGAGACGGCCAACAACCGGCTGCGGCTGCAGAACGACGAGCTGGATAAGAGCAACGCGCGCCTAACGCGCAAGTCAATGCAGCGCATGCTAGACTTGCGCAAGGCCCAGCAGATCATAGCCTCTGGCCATTTCAGAAACCCCAAGACAGGCCGCCTCGGCAAACGTGGAGAAACATTTAGTGACTGACAAGACCAGCCGCATCGCCGCCCTAGACACCGCCGTCGAGCGTGGCGGCGGCATCGTCCGCTTCGCGCGTGCGCTCAAGATCACCCATCAGGCAGTATACCATTGGAAGCGGCGCGGCTGGGTTCCAGCCGACAAGGCGCTGGTGATCGAGAGCATCTTCGGCATTCCGCGTGAGGAACTTATGGAGCCGGGCCTCGTGGCGGTGATGAACGCGCCGCCGAGCGCCGCGACCGACGTACTTTAGGAGATTACATGCGCTACGGTTCCGTCTGTAGCGGCATTGAGGCCGCTACAATGGCATGGCATTCCCTTGGGTGGGAGTCCGCTTTCTTCAGCGAAATTGAGGCATTCCCGCGCGCAGTGCTGGAACATCGTTACCCGAACGTGCCGCTGCACGGCGACTTCACCACCATTGAGGAAAACCAGTATGGCAAGATCGACCTCCTCGTCGGCGGGACACCTTGCCAATCCTTCAGCGTCGCAGGTCTCAGAGGAGGTCTGGACGACGAGCGTGGTAACCTCGCGCTTGAGTTTTGCCGACTTGCTTACCGCGAGCGGCCTCGCTGGATCGTCTGGGAAAACGTCCCCGGTGTTCTGTCAAGCAACGGAGGACGGGACTTTGGTTCCATCCTCGGGGCGCTGGCGGACCTCGGGTACGGTCTCGCCTACAGGGTCTTGGACGCTCAGTACTTCGGAGTGGCCCAGCGACGCCGCCGTGTGTTCGTTGTCGGATACCTTGGAGACTGGCGCCGTGCCGCAGCGGTTCTTTTTGAGCGCCACAGCATGTCAGGGCATCCTGCGCCGAGCAGAGAGGCGCGGAAAGACCTTGCCCCCACAATTAGCGCGCGCACTAAGGGCGGTGGCGGACTTGGCACCGACTTTGACTGCGACGGCGGACTTGTTGCCGGAGGACGGGAGCGATTTGGTGTAGACGTACCCGCCGTAAGTTCTTGCTTGACAGCGGGTGCTGGGCAGCGGTTCGATACCGATACCGATACCGATACCTTTGTCAGCTACGCCATACAGGCCGGGGCGCTGCGCACGAACCCCAACAGCGGCCCCGACGGCGTCGGCGTTCAGGCGGACCACGCCTACACGCTGGAGGCCCGATCAGAGGTGCAGGCAGTGGCATTCGCTCAGAACACCCGCGATGAGGTGCGCCTCGTCAACGGCGACGGCGCAGCCGCGACCGAGGATTGTAGCCCAACGCTGCGTGCAGGCGCCTTCACTGGCAGCCACCAGAACGGCGGCGTGATGACAGCAGTTGTCTACCCGATAATATCGGACGCAGATCGGGCGGATAGCGCGGCGAAGACACCGTCGCCCGATGCAGAGGGCCGTGTTCGGCTGCGCGATCCGGGCCTTGGCGTCGGAGGCGAAGCAGACCCCATGTACACGCTTCAAGCCACGAAGCCCCACGCCGTGGCCTTCTCCATTATGCCGATGAATAGCGGCAAGGATTACAAGGCACGCGAGACAGAGGTGGCGCAGCCGATCATGGCGGGCGGCCCGGTGGGTGGCAATCAGGGCGGGGATTTTGTCATCGCGTCCGCCGTCCGCCGCCTGACCCCGGTGGAGTGTGAGCGGCTGCAAGGCTTCCCCGATGGCTTCACGGCGATCCCGTGGCGCAAGAAAGATGCCGACCAATGCCCTGATGGGCCGCGATATAAGGCGCTCGGCAACAGCATGGCGGTGCCGGTCATGCGCTGGATAGGCCAACGCATCCAGATGATAGAAAACCTCACAGACCTGCTGTGAGACAGAGGGGAGCCACATGATCGTGCAACGCATCGCGCCACATCTGCGCGACATCCACGTCCCTGCGCCGCTGCGGGATAGGCCGCTCTGGTGCACTTGGAGATACGAGACCTACAGCGGCGAGCCGAAGCCGAGGAAGGTGCCCTTCTACGCCGACGGCATGCGCCGCCACGGCCAGCAGGGCACGCCCTACGACCGCGCGCGCCTCGTGCCCTTCGCCCTCGCGCTCGACGCGGCGGTCAAGCGCGGCATGGACGGGGTGGGCTTCGCGCCCATGGACGACGCGGGCATCGTCGCGCTCGACTTCGACTACTGCGTCAAGGAGGGCGAGGTCGACCCTGTCGTGCTCGACCTGATCTCCGGCACCTACGCCGAGTACTCGCCGAGCGGCAAGGGCATCCGGGCCTTCTTCACCGCCGCGCCGGATGTGCTCGCCAACCGGAAGAGCCGCGCCAAGGATGGCCTGTTCGGCGTCGAGGCGTTCTCCTCTGTCGGCTTCGTCACCGTCACCGGCTGGATGCTCGACCACGTCGACCTGCTGGGCTACGAGGACCGCGTCGCGCCCATGCCGCAGAAAGTCACAGACTTCTGCCACAGTCGGTTCGGTGCAGGGCGCGCAGCCATCGACGCGGACGACTTCATGCTCGGCCGTGAGCCGACCCTCAACCTGTCCGTTGGCGAGATGGAGGACTTGCTGGCGCGCATCGACCCCGACTGCGGGCGGGATGAATGGATACGCGTCGGGCACGCGCTGCATCACGAGTGCGAAGGCGACGACACCGGACTGGCACTGTGGGACGAGTGGTCGTCGAACGGCGCCAAATACCCCGGCTACGAGGCCGTCGAGTACCAGTGGCGCAGCTTCCGCGGCCCGGTGCCGGGCAGACCCTCTGTCACGATGGCGAGCGTCATCAAGATGGCCAAGGACGCCGACGGCCGCCCTTCCATCGCCACCGCTGAACAACTGGCCGAAGCGGTGGCCGACGTGCAGGCCAGCATGGACGGCGCTACGCCGCCTGACTTTGACGGCAAGTTTCACATCATCCGGGGAGCGGCCGCGATCGACAGGCCGCCCCTTGAGTGGTGGATCAAGGGCGTCATGCCCAAGGGCGACCTCGGCATCCTCTTCGGCGCGTCAGGCAGCGGCAAGACCTTCGTCGCTCTGGACTTGGCTCTGGCGCTCTCGCAGGGCACCGTATGGCGCGGGCACCGCGTGCAGAAGGCGCGTGTGCTATACATCGCCGCAGAAGGCGGGGGCGGCCTCGGCAAACGCCTCAAGGCGCGCTGCCGCAAGTACGACATCGATCCGGCCGATGTGGAATTGTCCGTCATGTACGCCGCGCCGAACATCATGGACAAGGAGGACATCACCGAGTTGCTGCGCGCCATCCGGGCAGCCGGCGACTTTGACTTCATTGTCGTCGACACTTTCGCGCAGGTCACACCGGGCGCTAACGAGAACGCCGCGGAGGACATGGGCCATGCTCTCGCGAACGTGCGGGCACTACGCGAGGCGAGCGGTGCCATGCCGCTTCTCGTCCACCACGCAGGCAAGGACGCGAGCAAAGGCTCACGCGGCTGGTCCGGCCTCAAGGCCGCCGCCGACGTGCAGCTAGAGGTGATCCGCCATGACAACGGCGCACGCGAGATACACCTCGAAAAGATCAAGGACGGCGAGGACGGCCTGCGCTGGGGCTTCTCCCTCGAGATCGTCGAGCTGGGCTTTGACGAGGACGGCGACCCGATCACGTCGTGCGTCATCGCCGAGGCGGAGCTGCCTAGGCCAGCCGATCCGGGCGACCGCAAGGGCCTGAAGCGCCGCGGCCGCATCGAGAACCACATCCTCGAGCTCATGGCGGACTTCGGCACGGCCGATGTCGTCAAGGTCGAAGAGCTTGTGCAGCGCGCCATCGCGACGCTGCCGGAACCTGAGACCGGCAAGCGCGACACGCGCCGCCAGCATGTCATCCGGGCGCTTGGAAATCTCAGCAAGGAAAAAGACGGCTTGCTGCAGGTTCGCGACAACATCGTTGTTTTCTTTGAATAATTAATTTGCAAAAAATTGCAGATAGGGGGTTGCAATCCGTGCTTACGGTGGTATCTAGGGGTTCTCAGCAAGGAGAAAGCAAATGGCTACCACCGCACCCGTTACCGACATCACCGCCGCCATCGTCGACCGTCTGGGCGACATCAAGGCGCAGATTGCCCAGCTCAAGGAGGTCGAGGCCGACCTCATCAAGCGCCTGATCGACAACGCCGAGGCGTCTGTTGACGGCATCGCCTACCGCGCCACGGTCAGCACCGTCGCCGAGCGCCAGTCGCTCGACGCCAAGGCCGCCGAGGCCAAGCTGCGCGATCTGGGCGTAGACGGCCGCTGGTTCAGCAAGAACCAGAAGACCACCAAGGGCTACACGACCGTCAAGGTCGTGGCCCGCAAGGCTTGAGGGAGGCGTCGATGATCTGCAACATTCTCGCCGCCGAGTTCACCAAGGGGAGCGCCACGCGCTCCCCGATACTCGACATCAACCGCATTGTTGACGGCCGCCGCACGAACGTCACCACGTTCAGGGTCGCGAGCAAGAAAGAGGCCCGCGCCATCGCCAAGAGCTACAACGCCCAGCCGTGGAACTTCTGAGGGGGACAGGACATGCAAGACCGGACATATTGGCGCGGCCAGTCGGACAGGCGGCTCATTGAGGAGGGTTATGAGAGCAATCACGAACTGTGCATAGCTCTCGCGGAACGCCTTGCCGAAGCAGAGGAAGTCACGGACTACCGCGTAGGCGAGGCCATGGACCGCGCCCACGGCTTCGAAATCGACATCAACCGCCTCGAAGACAAGCTCTACGTAGCAGAGCGCGAACGCGAGCGGCTGGAAAGTATCATCGACGGCATGGCCGATGAGATAGCGCAACTAAGGAGCGACAGATGAGTTACAGGATTGAGATCACGGCCAACACGCTGGCTGAACTGGCCGGGAAGGCCATGGCTTTTGCCGTGGGCGTGAGCAATACCGCCGCGTACGATGCGGAGCACGCGCAGCAGGAACAGGCACCCGACCCCAAGCCTGCGCGCAAGGCGAAGAAGGTTGAGGAGGTCGCCAAGGAGCCTGCGGGGGAGCCGGAGAGCGCGCCGCTGCCAGAGTCATCGAGCGAGCCAGAAGCCGCCGAGCCAGAGCCGCCCGCGCCCGCTGACGAGCCTGTCGTGCTCGACTTCGACAAGGATGTCACGCCCGTCGTGCTCGATGCGGTCAAGACCAAGGGCAAGCCGTGGGTGCAGGACATCCTCGCGCAGTTTGGCGTCGAGCGCGCCTCGCAGGTGCCCGACGAGCGCTTCGGCGAGCTGGTTGGCTTGCTCAAGGATGGTCTTGAATGAGCGCCCACGCCCGTCTCAGCCCATCCGGCGCGCACCGCTGGATGGCGTGCCCCGGCAGCGTCGTGCTCGAGGCCGACTACCCCGACGAGGGCAGTGTCTACGCTGATGAGGGCACGGCGGCGCACACGCTCGCCTCGTGGTGCCTGATCGACGGCCTCGACGCCGACCAGTACCTCGGCACCGTGATTGAGGTCGGCGAGCGCAAGTTCACCGTCACCGACGACATGGCGGCCCACGTGCAGGACTACGCCAAGCTCGTGCGTGAATACGCCGAGGGCGGCGAGCTGATGGTCGAGCAGCGCGTGCCGATCGGCCACCTTACCGGCGAGGAGGGTGCTGGCGGCACGGCGGACGCAATCATCATCAAGCCGGGCGAACTGGTCGTGGTCGATCTCAAGTACGGCATGGGCGTCAAGGTCATGTCCGAGGACAACCCGCAGCTCTTGCTCTACGCGCTCGGCGCGCACGAGAACTTCGGCCTGCTGGGTGACTTCCACGCGGTGACCATGGTCATCCACCAGCCTCGCCTCAATCACGTCGCCGAGTGGACGATCCCGTTGCCGACGTTGCTGGAGTTTGCGGAGAACGTCCGTTTTTCTGCGGGGCAGGTTAGGCTGGTGAGCAGTCTGGAAGACGCCCTTGATGCTTTCCTTATCCCCGGCGAGAAGCAGTGCCGCTTCTGCAAGGCCAAACCAACATGCCCGGCGCTGCGCGCCGAGGTGGCCGATCTGGTCCACGACGCGGCGACGCTCGACGACTTCGCCGACCTGCTGCCGACGGCCATCGACAGCCAGACGGGCGACAACTACCTGTCCGTCGCCATGTCCAAGGTCGGCCTTGTCGAGCAGTGGTGCAAGGCCGTGCGCGCTGAGGTCGAGCGCAGGCTGCTCGCAGGCCAGAGCGTCGACGGCTTCAAGCTGGTCGAGAGCAAGCGCGGCAACCGCCAGTGGACCGACCCAGCGGCGGCTGAGAAGTTGCTCAAGTCCTTCCGGCTGCGCAACGACGAAATGTACGACTTCAAGCTGATCAGCCCGACTGCGGCGGAGAAGCTGTTCAAGAGCAACCCCAAGCGCTGGGAGAAGGTGCGCGAGCACATCACACAGAGCGAGGGCAAGCCGTCCGTGGCCTTTGCCACTGACAGGCGGCAAGAGATTGCCGTCCCATCGGTCGCCGACGATTTTGGCGGCCTCTTTCAAACTGAGAACTGAGAAGTGGATAACTGACTAATGGCTACCAAGATCATGCTCAAGGGCATCACGATGGCGTTCCCGGCGATAGCCGAGCCGCAGGCATTTGGTGAGGGCGAGCCTGCCTATGGGGCGAAGTTCCCGATCAAGATCGACGGCGAGCACCAGAAGCAGCTCGAAGATGCGATCAAGGCGGAGGCCACGGAGGCTTGGAAGGACAAGGCTGACGGCATCCTCAAGATGCTCGAAGAGGACGGAAAGGTGGCCTTCGTGAAGAAGGTCTACCGCTCCAAGAAAACTGGCGAGGCTTACGCCGGCTTCGACGGCGCGCACTACCTCTCCACCCGCAACGCCAAGACCCAGCCGACCGTCTACAACCAATACGGCGAGGAACTGACTGGCAAGGGCGACATCGAGCGGCAGGCCTTCTCCGGGGCAAAGGTCAACGCATCTGTGGAAATCTGGGCGCAGGACAACAAGTGGGGGCGCCGCATCAACTGCTCGCTTCGGGGCATCATGCTTACCGGCGAGGGCGAGAACTTCGGGGGCGGCTCGTCACCAGCCAGCGCCGACGAGTTCGCCGGTCTGGCCAAGCCCAAGGCCGAGGCGGAGGACGTGCTGTGAGCGACGACGGCGTCAACGACCGCCTCAGGCTGCTTGTAGAGCGCGTCGAGCGTCTTGAGGGCGAGAAGGCAGACATCGCCGACGACATCAAGGCGGTCTACGGCGAGGCGAAGGCCGTGGGCTTTGATGTCAAGATCATGCGGGAGATCGTCCGCTTGCGGAAGATGCGACCCGACGACCTGCGCGAACGCAACGCGCTGTTGAATACCTACGCCGCGGAGCTTGGCTTAGACCTGCTCTGAGGCTATACGGGGCGCAGCAGCTACGTCTCTCGACGTTGGCCCGTAAAGCTGCTGCGCCCTCCCTTTCGATGTGGCGCGTGTGGAATGGTGGTTTGCTCCTCCGTTGCTGAGACCATGCGCGCCACTTCAAAACGGAGGGCATTCTCTTGTCTACCCTGCATCTGGACTTGGAGACGTACTGCACGACGCCGATCAAGTACGGCGCGCACCGCTATGCCGAGGACGCCGAAATCATGCTCGTCGCATACGCCTTTGACGACGAGGACGTGATCGTGCTGGACACCAGTGACGAGTGGCTGGCTAGTCACCGGGGGCAGATACAAATGCTGATCGACACCGCCGATCACATAGTAATCCACAACAGCGCCTTCGACCGCACGGTGTTGCGCCACAGGGGAGTGCATATTCCTGTGGAAAAGATTGTGGACACGATGGTAATAGCGCTCCAGCATTCGCTGCCAGCCAGCCTCGGACAGCTCTGCGATGTTCTGGGGGTGCCGCAGGATAAAGCTAAAGACAAGGACGGCAAGAAGCTGATACAACTATTCAGCAAGCCGTGCCCAAAGAATTGGAAATTGAGGCGGGCGACGCGGGAGACGCATCCTGATGAGTGGCAACGCTTCAGCGAATACGCCCGGCTCGACGTGGACGCGATGCGCGACATACTTGGACGCCTGCCGAATTGGAACGATACTGACGGTGAGCGCGACCTGTGGCAACTCGACCAGAGAGTTAATGACCGTGGCGTCGCAGTCGATGTTGACCTCGCGCGATCCGCTGTCCGAGCTTTTGACCGAACTACGCGAACTTTGGCCGCTCGTGCGCGAGTTCTGACTGGTGGCGCGGTCAACAGCACGACCCAGCGCGACGCCTTCCTGCGCCACCTGCGCGACGCACACGGCGTGCAGACGGACGACCTGACCGGCGCGAGCGTCGAGCGGCTGCTGCGCGAGGAGCTGACGCCCGTGGCGCGAGAGTTGCTTGAGATACGCCAGCAGGCCGCCGCCACGTCGCCCGCCAAGTACACGTCCCTGATCGGCGCGGTGTCGGGCGACGGACGCCTGCGCGGCACCGTCCAGTTCTGCGGCGCGGCGCGCACCGGGCGCGACGCGGGGCGCATCTTCCAGCCGCAGAACCTGCCGCGCACGCCCGACTGGTTCGACGGCGAGGTGCAGGCGCTGACCGTCGAGGCGATCAAGGCCGACGTGGACGACCTGCTGTGGGACAACGTCTCCGACCGCTGCGCCATGGCGGTGCGCGGCTGCCTCGTCGCCGCGCCGGGCAACAAGCTGGTCATCGCCGACCTGTCGAACATCGAGGGGCGCGTGCTGGCGTGGCTGGCGGGCGAGGATTGGAAGATCGAGGCATTCAAGGCCTACGACCGGGGCGACGGGCCGGACCTGTACAAGGTGACCGCCGGGCGCATCCTCGGCAAAGACCCGAAGGACGTGACCAAGCCCGAGCGCCAGACGCAGGGCAAGGTGCCCGAACTCGCGGGCGGCTACGGGGGCGGCCTCGGGGCCTACCGCAAGATGGGCGGCGAGGTGTTCAACGCGATGAGCGACGAGGCGATCGGCGAGATCGTCACCGCGTGGCGGCAGGCGCACCCGGCGACCAAGCGCTTCTGGTACGATGTCGAGGGCGCGGCGCGCTCGGCCGTGCGATCAGGGGTAAATCACGGCGAGGTTTCGCTGCTTCAACTTGCCAAAGGCGTGGGCGGGAGCTTTGAGGTGCGCGGTGCCATGCTGCGTTTCGA
>Ga0181352_1000031_pt1 | contig 54283 bp, 69 predicted proteins | sample Fa13VDMLBSN_FD_130103 | JGI IMG/M metagenome (GOLD analysis project Ga0181352, IMG submission 130103) | Freshwater viral communities from Lake Michigan, USA - Fa13.VD.MLB.S.N | ecosystem: Environmental > Aquatic > Freshwater > Lake | place: USA: Michigan | collected 2013-09-23 | reverse complement strand
GCCTTCCATGATACCAAGAGGTAAGTTGCGGCCATCGTAACTACCCTGCACTTGGTCTACAAATGACTTCGTTATCTTCATCACATCTTCTTGTGACAGACTTCTGAAATCCTTCGCAGACTTCATCTCATTCCCGTCTACAATCTTACCGAACTTTTTCACCCACTCTTGAGAAGACTTATCTCCAGCAGCAGCTCGGAGGATGTTAGCTTTAGTTAGTTCCTCTCCGATAGCATAAGAATAGGTCCGTGCTCCCTGTTCCAGAAACTCTCTGCCCTGCACTACACGCAAGCCTTGAGCTAGTTGATTCATCTTGTCAACTACGTAGTTGCCAGAATTCCCAGAGTCACCATACAACAGAGAATCCAAGTTCTCTCTACGCGCACCAGCTTGCAAAGACTTCTTCCAAGCTTGTCCCAATTTAGGAATAGCTTTTACGAATGCGCCGAAGTCTTCGAGTTTGTTAATGTAAGGTATAACGTTAACCGGAATAGTTGCAATGTCACGTGCGCCCGACAGCGGACCCAACAGTGAGTTAGTCACTAGTCTGTTGAACGCGTTTGTGACTGGGTGGTAGTAGTCGTAGTCGTCATCCACCATCTTGATAGCTTTGATTACTTCTTCGTTAGAGGACTTCGCACTCTCTACTCCTTCTTTCGTAATCAGCTTACCCTTCTGGTCATGTAGACCAAGTTTTGCAGCTACGTTCTCTTTACTCTGCAACTCTTGGAAGTAAGCGAAGTCCTTAGCTACTCTCTTGCCATACCTTGTTAGACGTGCTAGCAAGTCTTTCTCTTGCATCTCAGGAGGCAGACCATAACCTTCTGCTTTCCGAACTGCACCAAACTCCATCTGGCCAGATAGTTTCTTACTACCAATCGCCCGAATGTAATTATTGATAATCTCGTTCGCTTCCTTACTAGTAACCTTACCTTGCGACGCTGTAGTAATGTGTTCGCGCCATGCTTTACGATAAGTGGCGGCCTCTTGCGAATCACCTTTATTCACTAGTGTATTAACTACATCGCGGCCCATCATGTTAGGGAAGTAGTTCTCATTGAACTTACCTTCACGAACTCCAGAAACTAGGATACCAAGTTCGTTCTGGTCTGCGCGAACATTCTTCAAGTAGTTCTGAATTTCTTTATGCAGAGTTACTTCATCTCCTTTCAGCGTATACGGAGCAGGCTTATCTGCATCAAGTGCCATCATATACTTGCTAACTCTGTCACGAACTTCTGGCTTATACTTTACTGCTACGTCTTGGATAGTGTTAGCATACTTGCCTTCTAGATAGCTACGACGTAGGAAGAACTTCTCGAACGCATCACCAAGTTCGGCATCAACCTTCTTAACTTTATCACTCTGCCCAAGCATAAAGTCAAGGAACGCTAATTTCAGAGGTTGCTTCTCAGCTATGTCTACCTTAATGCGGCCGGCAGGAGTTTCTCTTTCATAAGACTGTTGCGTGTCAGCTTGCTGGCGAGGGAGCGCGTCAGACTCTGACTGATACCTCTTACCAAACATACTGAAAGGTTCACCACTAGCACGACGCATAGAGGTCATACCAATGTCATACATACGAGCAGTGATAGAAGTCTTAGGAGTGCCATCAGGATTCTTGAAGATTAGGTTGTCGCGATTCTTCTTAACCAAATCTCCACCTGTAGCAGTTCCCATCGAACGACCTGTAGTAGGGCTTACATATTCAACAGCATTCTTATGCTCCCCAAACTCCACACTCTCTCCCTTACTTCCAGTTAGTTCTTCTGCAATGCGAGGAAGGGCTTCGTCATAGTTGAAGCGCATACCGCCTTCTTGCACAGGGCGAGCTTCTACTTCACGAATAACCCATTCAGAACTCATGTCAGACTTCTCTAGCGTATAGCGTTTATCTGGATTACGCTCTTGATAACGCTTGAGTGCTGCTTCACCAGCTTTACGATTAGGTAAATGGTCAATGATGTCGATAGTTTCAGGGTGCATATCATGCCCCTCCGTAATCATCGCCGTCTCTGCATCGCTAATCGCAATCTTCGTAGCTCCACGCTTACGAGCTTCGTCTATAGCGGCCTTAAGGATTAGGCGGTTGTAGTCTTTGAGGAGGGGGTGGTCAATACTATCAGGTAGGTTCTTATAGAACTCTGGATTGTCTTTATATGTTGCTTTTTCTTCTCTTACTTTCTGCCCCCACCTACTCTGCAACTCAAATATGTGAGCTACTTTCTCGCCACTAGGAAGCGTCTCATACTGTATCGCTGCCCAACCTAGAGTGTTAGGCACGTTTTCGTGGAGGTTGTCGGGTTGCCATAGAACACCTTTAAGCTTATCGTAATATTTAGAATCTTCGTAACGAGGAACACCTTCTTCATCAATAATTCTATTATTGAGTTTATCTTCTGTGGCACCCTTACGTAATTTCGTAGGCAACACCACATCAACTCTCTGCACAGGAAACTTCTTGGGGTCTTTAGGAGATACGTAGTTGTAAGTCGAGGTTGCGCGAGGGCCGCCATCCTTTGGTTCTTTAGCGACTATTTCAGACAGTTCTTTATAGCGTTTACCTTCTGGTGTAGCGAGCAACTTGGCAACAATAGTTTTAGCTTCATCCATTTGAGCTTGGCCAATCCATGCTAAATGATGCTTACCTAACTCATCTCCAACATAGCTTCTTTCTTTAGCTGGAAGGTTATCATACCAAGTGTGAGTCATCTTATCATACTCTTCCTTTGCCTTACTAACCTTCCCACTCTGTCCATACTCTAACACTTCAACCTTCGGACCATTCTCCTTAATCCACTTCGTAAGTTCCTCTGCGCTAACTTTGGGATTAGCTTTCAGATAACCTTCAATCCCCGCATCCTTAAGTAATTGAGCTTCTCCGGGATTGATTTTACTCAGTGACTGCACCACTTCGCTAGAAGTAAATTTACCTTCTTTGTTAGAACGTAAATTATATGGAGTGCTGACTGACTTGAATTGCTTCTCGAAATCAGTTGCGAACGTCCTATCATCTTTCAGTGTTGCATCGCCTTCCTGCTGTCTACCTGCAAACTTAGCTGCTTTCAAGTCCTTCTGGTCCACCTTATTCTTCCCTTCTTCCATCCCCAGAGTCTTCTTCATCTCCGACAGTTTGCCCTTCGCTACCTCTGAAGTAACATTCTCCTTAGGCAACTGTTGGCCTTCACGCTGTGCTAGTGCTGGCTCGCCAGTTGACTCCTCTTGCGTCAGCTCTACTCCTACTTTCCCTGCCACGGCAGAAGGATTAAGTTCGCTGTAGGAGACCTCGTTAAGTAGTCTATTTGCCATCAGCCTCTTAACATCTCCCGTTGTAGGATTACCATACTTAGTCTTAACAAACGACCAGAAATCCTTAAAGAACTTCTTAGTCTTGCCTTCCTTATCTAGATTTAGTAAACGAGTAATTACTTCTTTCCCAGTTACGTCAGTAAGCACTTCTTCACTTCCTCCAAACACTTCCTTCGCCTTCTTAGCTAAGTCTCTCCCAATTTGACTCTTACCTATTTCCATGTCAGTAAAGAAAACATGGAACATCTCATGCGGCCAAGTATCCATGCCTGCAATCTGTGGGTTAATCTTGGCAGTAACATCTTCCAATGCACCACGAAGTTTCTTCTGTTCTGCTACAGAAACAGTTTCACCTGCTCCTTCTACAGCTGGGTCCAGCTCTAACTTAACTTTACGCTTAGCAGCTAGCAATTGCATAGCGTCTCTAAAACCAACTGTTGGTTCAGTAGAGATACCTGCATCCTTCATCTTCTTAGTTACTTCAGCCTTAGCGTCTTGGATTACACGACGTTGTTCGTCAGAGAGGACAGTAGAGTCTTGATACCTAATATCTGAATTGGTAGAATCGAAAGTTCCTTTATTACCTGTTGCAGACTTAATTTGCGTGGGTTCGAATACAACATAGTGATCACCTATGATTCTTCCATCATAACCCATTAAGCGCAATCTCTGATTTATAGCTTTACGCGGATTACCGCCTTTACCATAAATTCTAGCTACTTCATTATATACATCTTGTGGAACAGGATTCTTAATATTTAAGAACACAGGTTTTACATTAGAACCTTCTCCATTAAACCTGCTATACTCAGAGGCTTCTCCTGTATTTTTAGTAAAATAAAAACCTACATCACCTGCAACATCTTTGTCAAAAGAATTAAAGTCAGCAGAGTTACCATGATAAGCTACTAGCGGCTCACCTTTTTCATCTACAACTTTACTTCCAGTAAACCACTTCTTAAACTCAGGAGTAGTAGTCTGCTTTCTTATAGCTTGTTCACCTTCTTGCTTCCTCTTACCTAAGTCAAAGTCTTCCTGAATCCTCTCTGCTTCCGTCTGGGGAGCAAGCAAATCTGCATCTTCACTCATCGCCGCCCTACTCGGCAACAAATCGCTCTCACTTACCGTAGGACGAACTTCTTCTCCAGCCAACCTACGATTCACTATTCCGCTCTCTAGGTATTTAAGAGCGTTCTCAGACGCAGGTTTCGGCGCGCTTGCAACTCTCTGCATCTCTTCCAAATCCTGTGCTTCCTTCTCTAGTCTAGCTTTCTCAAAGTCTAGCTTCTTACTTTCAGTTACGAACTTCTGGAGTTCTACTTCATTCGCCTTTTCCGCTAACTGATTCTCAACTACACGCTGTGTCTCAGCCAACTTCAGCTTAGGAGTAGGCTCTTGAGACAATACGTCGCGGCCATATTGCGAATACATCTCTTCGTATCCACGCTCTTGTGCACCGAATCCTTTAATGTCCTCCAGAGTAGAAGGAGTCTGTAGTTTGCCAGCAGCAGCCTGTGCTTTACGTTGTGCAATTCCTTCCTCTTCACGCGCAACTATGATTGCATCTTGCAGAGACATAGACTTAGAAGAGACTTTCTTCTTAAGACTAGCAGGCAACTCATCAAATATCTCTTTGTCTCTTGCTTCAGCTGCCGCCGCACGTTCTCTGTCAGCCTTATTACGAAGTTGAAGTGACTCTTCGCCAAGCGTAGTTTGGTCTGCCTGCATCATCTGCCTAGCTTGTGTCTCGCCAATATCATCGTATACGTTAGGCGTAGCTCCAAGCTTTTGACCAAGCTTATTTGGATTATTAATTAGTGCATTACCAATTGCACTAATTGCAAGCTTACCAAAATCTATTTCTTTGTCACGCGAAACGTCTTCGTAGATAGAACTAGCAGCACCCAGTCCGCCACCAAGTCCGATGTTTAGCAGATTACCCGCTTGTGGACCAGAGAGTTTACTTGCTCCGCCAGTAACTAGATTCCTAATTCCTTGTCCAGCATTCGCAACAGACTTCAAGTCTGGCTTCATGAACACTAACGATGAAGCTACATTACCCAGCATCGACGCCTTGGGATTAACCTCAGCGTCAAGAGCTAGTTGCTGATTCCATTCTTCAGGCATTACTTTCTCTTGCAACTTAGCTGCCCCATAACCACCCGCAAGAGCACCCGCTATACCAGCGCCAATAGGTAGAAGTAGAGATGTTCCTCCTGTGAATGGAGCAGCCGCCAGACTACCTGCAAGTAGGCCGCCAGCAGCAGGAAGCACACCTGCACCGAACTGCCTAACTGCACTTCCAAGTGGCTTAGGAGTTAGCGGCTGTAGTGAAGTTGCCTGATTAACTACAGGGGATTGAGGCGGCTCTGGAGCAGCAATCACGAAACCTTGGTCATCAAGTGCGACTTGAGATGGGTCAAGGCCAGCTTCTAACAGAAGTTGACGGCGATAATTAGCGTCTGCCATATAATCAATAGTAGGTTAGCGAGGCGGCCATTGTCCAGATTGGGGAGTCATTAAGAGGTCTTGTATCTCAATCATAGAACGACGTTTCCGTAGTTTCTCAGCGAGAAGCTGTTCTTCGGTAGCAGGTAGACCAATGAGGCCACCTTGTTTCGTAACCATCTTCTTACCATTCTCATTTACCATCTCTCCATTATCACGTGTTCCAACATCACGCATGATAAGATTAGAAGTAGCTGGCATAGTGCGTGGAGTGGCTTGTCCTTGCTGAACTCCAACTCCTGCAACTCCATCAGTCTTAGGCTCCTTGTCAAGGTTAAGCTTAGTAGGTTGAGTAAATACAGAAGGTTTACGACCGGGAGTTCCAAGACCAGCTTCTGCTCCCTTATCAAACAGTGTAACTCGCTTATCTGGCGACGATATATCCATTGTTCCGCTGCTTCCAATATCCAAATATCCGGCCTTCCTAGCGTTATTTTCGTTAAGTAGTAAGCTAGCGTCTGTGAATTTGCTAGCCTTGTCTGCGTTATACATTGCATTGTTCTGGAGCTTCTCACTAAGAACTGGCATCTCTTTAGTAGATGGATACACACCGAGTTTCTCGGCATTAAATTTACCAAGCAAATCAGCAGCAGTTACTCCCTTTGTTACTTCTCCTTGGTGCGTTACATCACCGCGAGTAAGTTCAGACTTCTTCTCAAGTGTAGTTCTATCTTCCTTCCCACCTAAACCAATCCTCTCAGCAGCAGCTTTGTCAGAAGCTTCTTGCAACTTAGCTCTATTACCAGCAGAAGTGGACTCTAACAACATAGCAGATTCCCTTTGGAATCCAGCAGCAGCCAACTCATTAGCCAACTTGACTTTCTCCATATCCTTCTGGAGTTCAAATTGTTGCTGCATCTGTTGCTTACCTAACTTATACTCAGCGTTCCGTATATCAGAGTCATTCCCCGCATACCGTTGTATCGCATTCGTTTTCTTAAATGGAGATTCTCCATCAAACTTACTCTTATAGTCTCCAGTTTCTGCACGGAAAGATTCTTCATCCATTCCGAACATCGGATTCTCAGTTGGCATTCCCGCTCCCATAAGCAGAAGTGCGCCGAGGTCTAAGCCTCCTCCACCGCCACCACCAAATGAACGAGCACGATTTTTTGGAGCCATAATATTAGTTAATTCTAAAGTCTGTCGCGGCAGAAGTAATCTCTACTCCTTCTAGCCACTGTTCTTTGTTGATAAAAACGAGAGGACATTTACCAGTATTAAATTTGTGGAAATAACCAGCAGGAACAGAATAAACCCTACCACAGTCTGCTGGAAACTGTGCTGGTGCGGATTCAAACGCCCCACTCTTACTGCTACGTCTAAAAAATTCTGTCCTACCGAAAATAAGGCGTAGTTCAATATGCTGATTAGGATGACAATGCTCAGGAATTTCGTAAGCAGCAGGACACCACCAGAGTTCGTAATTAGTTCTACGAAAGCGGAAGAGGCTAATACCAATGCATGGTCCATATCTGTTAATGAGCTTCATCTTTGTGCCTCCTCCACAGAGCATATCTGAATTTAGGAGAAATCTGCCGCATTGCATCGTAACCAAGTTCATTATAGACTACTAGTAAAACTAAATGTATCGCTGCTATACGGAGCGAGTCGGCCAGTTGCTTCTTACCTGCGTCTTCTGTTTTTTCAAACAGAACTGAATCACTATAATCATTGTGGACTATGAGTAGAGCAACTCGTATCCAACCAGCATGTTGTATCCAGTAAGGATGAGCATGAACTGTCTCAGCTAAGTTTGCATGTTTGAGAAACATTTCAGAATTCTGAAAGTCTTTCTCGTCAACTATGTCATCCACTAAGTTTGCATAAGTTACATATAACTTAACAAACTCAAGTGCTACTGGATGCTCTTTAAGCATTTCAGCAAGTTCATTCTGACAATCTTGTAGTGATGCTACTTGTTCATTCATATGATGCGTATTAGAGGCTCAACCAACTACCAACTGCTTGTTGTGTTTCATTAACTCTGTCCAAAGTATCACGACGTTGCGATTCAATATCATTGCTCTGTCGAGCATTCTCGCCAGTCTGCGCGAGGAAGTTATTAGCAGTGCCTGAAGTCTCAGCAGACCTAGTTCCAAATGCTTGAACAGGCTGGAATTGATTCTGATTGAAAGCTTGCATGAAAGGCTTACCAGTAGTGAGTGCTCCAGCATCAACTCCAGACCTATTACCTGCTTGCAAACTAGAATACTGCTGCAGAACATTACTAAGATTCTGTTTCTTCTGCTGCAACTTAGCATCAAATGCAAACGCATTAGTTATAGCTGAAGTAGGACTTCCCAAACCTGCCGTCCCGCTTCTTGTATTTGACCTATTAGTAAGTCTCTCTATGTTAGCTGCTTCCGTAGGAGAGAGCCCAGTCGGGTCGTAAGTATCAATAAGGTCAAGATACTTCTTATTAGTTGCTTCACGTGTTGCATAGTATTCTGGGTCTGCTAGACGCTGTGCTTCAGTTGCAGCAGTAACTACATCTCGACCTGTGCCTTGCAGAATAGATAAGTCATTCTCGGACTGCAACTGTTGATTCTCTCTCGCTAAATCTGCGCCAACTTTATTATACTCGGGGCCATACTTCTGGAGTAACTCCAAATTCAAATCAGCCAACTGAGGCTGAACTGCACGCTGCACATCTACATTAGCTTGTTCACTTGCTGCTTGCTCAGGACGCAAAGTTTGCATGAGTCCCGGCAAGAACTCAGTAAACGCCATTAGTTGCTGTGCTGTAGTCTCACTCGCACTTGCAGCAGGAGGGTCACCACCCATTCGTGCGTCGTCTACACAACGCGCAACTGCGAGTTGTTTATGCTCAAACCAAATAGTGTGAGCTAGGACAACAGATAGATTAAACAGAAACTTTTCGGAGCAATCTGTCTGTGTCATATTGTTTGAATTTTCCATGTCGGTCTGCTTCAAGTTTTAGGAAAGGATATTTATCTTTGAATATCTTAAGGAGCAATCTTAGAGATACTCCTTTATCTTTCACTGTTAGGACTGTATTAACTCTGTAAACTTTACGTGGCAAGTCTATGTCACCTGTTGCTATTCCCGTAATTTCTCCAGTTGCTTCATCGAACACAACTGCTAGAGTTTTATTATGGTAACACTGTATGATATACGCTAAAATCTCAGCTTCTGTCCACGGCCTATTCTCTTTGTTAAACCAGAAGGCTTTCGTTCCTTCTCTATGTTTAACACAGAATGCGAGTAAATCTTTAGGTGTTACAGCGAATCGTGATGCCATACATTAACTCAGAATATATTCTTACTGCCATTCGCAACCACTCCCGGCGTAAGAACTTTCTTGCTAATGTTAGCTTGCTGTTCCCAAGAAGTCTGAGAGTTATACGAATTAGCTGCAAGATACACAGAACTCAGTTTAACATCTGAACTCCAAGAAATAAACAATCCAACTTTCCATCCTTGGTTCTCAGTAGAGAAATCGAAAGTAACTTGTTGGACGGAATCGGAAGTTTTATCGCCGAAAGGAAGTGTAACAGGAATAGTTGAAGGACTCTTAACAGCTACTATATCTTGCTGTAAAGTCTTACCAGCTTTTCCGTCCACGTAACATTGAGCAGTTATCGTGCCAGAGCTAGTTGCGTCTTGGAAAACTAGTTTATAGAAGTTAGGCCTTATGGAAACTTTAGGATTAGTGGAGGACCAATCACCAATGTAAATTTGTAGTTGCTCTACTTCCTCTGTATCTGCAAACGCTTCATACACTTTGTTGTCGGAAGTCCTGAATAGCAACTTACGAAGAGAAGGCGTCTTAATTTCAGCGAACTGCACTATACGCTCTACGTCCGCATACATGTCTAGTGCTACTATAACGTTCCTCAATTCGTCATAAACGATAACTGCTGGCCCATAGATAGTCTTAACAGAAAACATTACGTAGTTGTCAAACTTCCCCGCACAAACTAAATTATCCTGCTGCACATCTTCCAATATCGCAGCTATCTTCTGAGAGAATGGAGAGTTACGCCCTTCGTTACGGTAAAGTTCGACTGCATTGAATGATACTATTCCGTTATAGTCAATGAATACTGTATCGCCAAGTGCCTCAATAGTAGAGAACTGGTTAAGGACTCCAGTAGTGAACATCGGGCGGTTAGTGAATACAGGTTCGCCAAATACAGTGAACGTAAAGTCTGGAACTACACGATAAGATACTTTAGGAGTAGATACGAAGAATCCACCTTCTTGGACGTTAAGTTTCTGTAGGCCAGTTACGCTATCGAACGAAACAGCATGTGCAGTTGTAGCAGCGTCGCCTCCTTTGTTACCTGTAGTATCTATGTTTACTACAAAATCAAGCGGACGGCCACTTACAGACCTATAGAGGAGTTTCTTCAAATTGTCGTATACATACAGGATAGCATCTTCCTCATCATAGACCATGAGTGTCCCAATAGGAACATACTCTCTATCATCTTGCGACCACTCACCAAAGGACTTAGTCTGCCTAGCAGTAGCGTCGGGCAGAATTATCCAAGGTTGGGTAATTCCATCTTGCACAACTACTGCACGAGGAGTAGTAGAAGCAACTCCTGAGATATTAACTACTCCGTTAATCTCATCTGCAACATCAAGTTTACGGACATAATTGATAGTAGATGACTCTACTAGTGCGATGTATATTACATCAACTCCAGCATCCATCTGCAAACCAACAACTTCATTCCAAATACTAGCTGGAACAGAATAATCTTTGTAGTATGCTTTCCCATCTGCAAACACAAGCCCGTAATTGGCCGCCGTGTAAAGTCCTTGAAGCTTAGTGATAACGCTAGGCAGGCCAGTCATATCCTCCAATGGCTTAGCAATAGGCTTGATAGTGCCTAAGCGATTACGTCCATTTATGAGTAGTGGATATTCATTCTCACCAACCTGTGTAGAATCTTCTAGACGATTCATTCCACCTGAGAACTTATTCTGAATGAACTCCAGAACTACAGCTTGCCCATTACCGTCCTTGTCAGATTGAGGAATAATCATATATATGTTAGCAGTAGCGTCTACCATAACCACGACGTGAGTTACGCACTCGCTGGAAGCCTGCTAGACCGCTAGACTGCATCCCTTCTAGCTTCATCTGGCGGCCCTGTTCATCATCGAAGGCTAAGTCAGAAGCTTGTTGTTGCGCTCTGTTAGCAGCGAGGATTGCACGTTGTTCTTGTCCTTCTTGCTGCGCTGCATATTCTGCTAGATACGCAGTTGCAATTATGTTGTCGCAATCAGGACACATAAACTCATCAGTTAGTTTCTGCATCGGACGGAACTTCTTCTTATAAAGGACTTCAAGAGTGCGAGTATATCCCGGTTGCAAATAGACTTCTGTCAGAAGGCGAGTAGAAACTTGCACTAAAACGTAACGAGACTCAGCTGCATAATTCATTATCTCAGCTATCTCGTTATCGTCAATGTCAGTAATTAGAACGTCAGAATCAGTGATTACGTTCTTAGTAAACGATACGATATCTTCGTAATTGTTGACTGTAGTAGCTGACAGAGAGCCAGCTGGAATAGTAACGTCCTCAGAGAAAGACTGGGAGAAATCTGTGCGTCCAGCAACAGTGATAATTACATCTTGTGTTTCGACTTTCTTGAGAGTGAATGTAATTCTTGATGCATTCTCAATCTCTCGTTTGATTGGTGCATTATCACTCTGCACTTCAAACTTTAGGAAGTTCCTGTTATCTATCCAGTTGTTACCAGTATAGTAACGTGGCCGCATATCTACAAGAGTTATGTTGCCAGTTACGAGGTCAGAATACCTAACTGCCCGTAACTTACCTACTTCAGCCGGAAGAACTAGACGAACTAGTTCAGTGTCATCCGTCATATAGTAGCGTTGCTCTATTAGTGAATTCGGGAAGTCGTTAGCTACATATACGTCTTTAGCTGTATCATTGACTTCCTGAATCAAGTAGTCCAACTGTTCCTGATTTGTTAAATCAGCCCCAGTCTTAGTAGCTACTTTTTGTAGTATGTTACGAAGTGACATGATTATTAATTAGTTAGGCGTAGGGAAATACGTAGCGTAGTATTTAATGTTCCAGCTAGTCGTAACAATATCATCAGGAACTCCAGTGTCTTTCCTGTTGATGAAGTTGGACGTAGCTGTAGACGTTGACCCACGCGTAAACGTAATTCCAGCAGCAGTAACAGAATACGTAATCATAGGATAATCATCTGCACCGGCATTGTTGATAGCACTAAGAATATGAATCTCATCTCCAACAGAATAACCCAAATCTGCCGAAGTGCAAACCAACACTACGTTAACACTTTGTGGTTGAGCAGGAAATGTGTGAGTCAATGTTGCAGTAGCAGCAGCCGCAGGAATAGCAACTGTTTGGTTAGTAGAAAGCCACATTCCAAACGAAATCTTGTTAGTAGTAACTGCGCTATTTGCAATGTTAGTAGTTCCAATTGCACCCGTTACAATCTTAATACCAGTGATACTATTATCTTCAATAGAAGCAGCACCAATAGCTCCCGGCGCAAACTTGTCAGAAGTGATAGTAGCAGCAGCAATCTTATTAGAAGTAATAGAACCATCTACTACATTAGTAGTGTTTACTGAATTAACTGCCAACTTCTCGGTTGTAACTGCACCATTCGTAATAGACAGTGTAGTAATAGCATTATTAGCCATCTTACTAGCAGAAACTTGCCCAGCCACAATCTTAGCTTCCGTTACAGAATTGTCACCGAGTTTGTCAGTGGTAACTGCACCATTGGCAATCTTGACAGTTGTAACTTGGCCGTCTCCTATCTGTGCAGTAGTGATTGCATTAGTGCCAAAGCTTACTGCAATCCACGCGTTAGAGTTAGCGTTCCAAGCTTTAAGAACGAATGGGATAGAACTCTGATCGAGCCAAATCCAATTCGTGTATCGTGGATTTGCTACAACGTTAGGTGCAGCGTTAGTTAGAAGTAGCGCGGCGCGATTTGTGCGAAGTGTTCCAGCGTCAACTAACTGATTAAGTTGCGACGCAGTTACGGTAGTTCTGCTAGTCAGGTCTAAGCCTTTACTGAGGTCAGGGTCATTCGCAGCATACAGCGAATATGCGGCTAAGAGACAGACAAAAGAGAATACAATATTACGGAGTTTTTTCATGTTAGAGTAGTTTAGTTATCGTTATCGAGCCACGGACCACCTTCGTTAAATGTGAGAGGAAGAGAAATGCCTTCAAAGAACTTCTCAGAGAGATACTGCATGTTAGTTGTTAAGTCTGCCGCAGAGAGAACAGAGTTGAATACAAGTAGTTCAGCTAAGTCGAACTTCCCTGCATTCGCACCAATTGCTGTTGGGTCATTGCCAAGATACATCTCAGTGGAAGATGCAAGCACGTCACCAATGCTACTATCTATCTCAACGTCACCAAGTCCCTCTATGTGCAGGATTACTGTGTTAGTGCTCCTAGAGATAGTCATGTAGAATACAACCCACTCATCATCTGTTAGCGTTAACTTATCTCCTGTAGTTCCATCTTGCTTAATGAGATACACTTCTGTGTCACTGAAATGAGCAAGTTTATCAGCAGTCATCAGTGTGTTATCGTAATCTGCAACTATCCAACCATCTAAATCTATACTCCCTGCATAGATACGCATCACACCAACAAATGTCCTATCTCCAGCTTGAACACCGCCAGCATAAGCAGAATCCATGTAAGCTGTAGAACCGTTAAATCGCAACCAAGCATGTCCATTTAGTGCATTTGCTCCTGCGTAGATACTTACTCCAATACCAGTATCATTCAAGTCTGTCATATTCCCGCTAGCATCTGCATTGGTTAATGCTCCCGGCGTAGCAGTAGGACCATTTACAATGATACCATAATCATCTGGCCTAAACCATCCCATACGACCAGTAGACGTCGGAGAAGTAGGAGTAGTATTAGTATTTGCCAATGCCCTAAACTCCGCCCCAACAGCCAAAGCAGCGTTAACACCTAACTGACTTACATCTGTAGGTAGAACTCTAACAGACGTAATTGTGCGAAGTGCTTCCTCGTTAAGTGCAGTCGTTTCATTCTCGTAAGACCACACTTCAATAACGAAATTAGCACGAATGATTTCGTTTGTATAGACTGGAACGTCACCAGTAAGCTTGAAAGCTTCGTCGTCCCAGAGCTTAAAGCGAAATACTTCATCTCCAATCCTATAACGAATACAAAGGCCAAAATTAGCGTCTGTTGGCTTAGTGGGCAGCGTAATCAGCGTAAACTTATTGCTAGCTGAAAAATTAAACTGAGCTACACATTCACTTGCTCCAATCCATTCAAGGTCAGTGTAGTTAAAAGCAGGAATCTCAATGTATGTGCTCCTGCGACGAACTGGAACAGCAGCAGTTCTACGCAACCAATCTTGAATGTTGTAAGGAGTGAAGCTCATTATTTTGATTTGTTTCTATTCCTAGACTGTTCTGCCAACATTGCTTCGTAAGCGTTCAAAGTATCAAGTATCTCTAGCATCCGCGCTTTCGGAACTAAGTAATCGCCATTCTCTAATTGAGTTACTTTACCAGTATCAGGAATGATTATCAGTTCCCGCCTCGTTGCGCAACCTGTCAATAGACCGCAACTTACTATCAAGCAAAGAATTAAGTTCTTCTTCATTGTGTTCCTTAGCGATTACTTTCCTTATCTCTTGCTGACCTTTAGCTTCTTGGGCGGCCTGAGACTGATTCTTCTCATCAGATGATAACAGCCACCGCTTCACCAACCAAATGGCAAACCCAATGATTGCAGTGAGAGCGGCAGCTGTTAGCATAGATAAGAATCAACCTCCTTTCCTAGTTACTTTGTAATGTTAACTTCGGTCTTCGCTGCTCCAGCTTCTTCACTGGATACGTTGTTGTCACGGGCGAAGATGAGGCCGAAGCCAGTTGTTACCGCTGCGATAACTACAGACCAATCAGGATTAGTCGCAGGGTTATTATCCAGCATCAGATTCGCGGCACCAGCAATAGCTGCCAAGATTGCACTGATACCGCCAGCCGTTGTTTTCCAACTTTTCTTCATACGTGTTCTTTCTTCTTGTTTGTTGTTTACCGAAATCTTAATTAATTACTTCCACTATTCCCGAAGAACTTAGATAGCATCGCTCCAACGCCGCCGCTCCCTAATGAAAGGACAGTTATCAGAGTCTTTCTCTGTGACTTACTTTCAGCTATCTCGTCGTCATGTATCTTAATCTTAGCAGCATGTTCTTCAACTTGCTTCCTGGTAAGCATTTGCGTATTGTTCAAATCATCAACTAAATGAACGAGTCCTTTCTTACCTGCTAGCGCATCTCCTTCCAAGCAAGATAGGATTCGTTCTTGTTGATTAGCCTGACTTTCTACTAACTTACAGATTGACTCGAATCTCTTCTCCCAAATAGACTCTTCTGTAGTATGTTGTTGAGTTTGTTCCTTGGCCATAATAGTTCCTTCCTTTATGTTATGCTGGCCAATTACCATCATTAGCAGTTGCTCCAGCAATTCCTTCTAGGCGGTCAGATTCTACACGAACTAGCTTTACCCAAGTCCAGACTGCACGGCTAGCTTCTTTCTCCAACTGCTCTTCTGGAGTTAGTTCTTGGCCAGATTGTGCTTTATCGACTAACTCAGTAAACCTCATATGGAGATTGTTCTGTTTCCAAATAGGATAGCGAGTCAAAATAAGTGTAGAAGCTTTGTTCTTAATACCTTCTATTCGTGCTTCTTCATCCAACACAGTCGATTCAAATTCTTCCAACTGCGCAATAGTAGGCTTAGGAAGCGGCCCACTCCAATTAAAACTAGATATGTCATCTAGAGGTTGAGCAACGCAACCATTACGTTCTGCATAAACCATTACTGTTCTTAGAAAGTCTTTCATCGAATTTTCTCCCTTAAAGTAATATTAGTTGGCAAGTCAAAGAACGTATCGGAATTACGACGTCCAATGTTGGCTGTGCCTGAGTTCACATTCCATGCGAGCCGATATGTAAGCGGGGTGGTGCTGGTTATGTTGGTATGGACGAAGGTAAAGCTGAATGGTTCCAGTGATGCCGAACTGTTTATCAGAACACCGCCAAGCGCATTAACAGCAGCAGGTTTGATGTCTGTTTCCGTTGCTCCATCCCACGCGAATATGGTGAACAGAACGCCAGAAACCACCGAGCCACCCGCATAGCCTGAAACAGTTATCTCCACCGCGCTGTTCGTGCTGGCCAAGTTGTTTGTGAAAACAGCTTGCACGAAAGTGTTAGTAAATGCAGCAGAAGTTGTAGTTCTGTTAGTAGTATCACTAACAGTTATTGCTTGAGCATAAGCTGTATTACCACTACTACCACTTGTAGCTGCAATAATAATGTTAGTTCCTTGATTAGTAACAGTTACGTTACTGCCTGCTGTGACATTAGCGAAGATGTTAGTAAGAAGTGTCGCTTGCGTAACTTTCTTATTCGCTCCACCTTGCACAAGCGTAAACAGGTCTGCATTACCAACAGTGGTAGCAGAAGTCATGTCACTAATCTTAATTGTTGCCGCCACAGACAGCAACCCCAAGATAGCAACTAACCCATATTTGATAATGTTTTGTTTATTCACCTAATTCAAAAGTTAAAGTGTTGTTGACTACTAAATCTGACGTTCCACTAAGAACTGCATTTCCTGCTGGACCACCCGGATTAGCTACAAAAAATTCTACAAATAAATCTCCAGCTAATATTGTTTGCGGAGTTATAATTTCTGCTGCGGGATTATCAGTAGACAATGCTACAACTGTATCTACTAATCTTACAAAGTCTAGTGTCGCTCTAGCTGGCCGCGCTTCCGTTACAGGTATATAAAGTTCTGCTGCTGATAACGTAATGCTATTTTCTGGAGGAGGACCAGAACTATATACAGAATTATCTGATTTTTGTATTCCTAACCCTAAGTTCAAACACATCATGGCGCATCCTCCCGAATGATTTCATCGCCACTTTCTGTGATTATGTTAATGTCATCTTCTGTAATTATGTTATAGACTTCCCCTCCGCCACCGCCACCTTGGCCTACTGTTGCATCTTGCTTATGTATTCCCAGTCCTATGCCAAGAGTTAACATAATAGTTCATAAACAGACCAACTTCAAATTAAGCTTGCTTCTTGTAAGCACGAATATAACCACTAGTGACAGTTACAGCAGTAAAGTTACCATACACAACCATACCAGACGGTAAAGTAACTCCAGTAAGAACGTCTCCACTATCTCCAACTGCAGTCAATGTTCCAATAACAGTGTCACCAATTGCTTGTAGTGCAAAGAAGTTTCCAGTTACCACATCTGCCGGCCCACAACCTACTGCACCGTTAACACCTAAGTTCATGGCGTTAGCGTTTACTATCCTATCAGAGATAGCAGCTATGATTTCATTCACATCTGCGATACTCCTAGCAGGAGCACTGTAAGGAATACGAGGAATTGGAGGATTACCGGGAGTTGACATAATGTTATGGTAAAGTTTTGTTGACCTAAATAATTAAATGGGAGCTTGTTGTTACTTCTGTTAAATCTCACCTAGCTGAACACGTCACTAAGTGGACTTAATTTGTTGTGTCTTAATCTCCTTGCCGGGTTTAGCTTTGCGAGCACACTAGCAACTGACCGACACAGTGGAGAAGTAAACAACAAGCTCAATATTTAACTACTTACGGAGCACTTGGGCCAGTTTGGTATGTAACATTCACTGTTACGTTAGTGTTAGCCTTAACAAGGACGCCTCGGCTGAACACAAGTTCAACAGGGAACGTAGTTGTAAGCCCAGCTGGAACTGTAAACGTAGCAGCTGCTGGCAGCGGAGTGTTTGCATTAGCAGAGTTAGTCACCAGCGCAGTATACAACACAGTGTTAGTAAGGTAGTTCGTCACGCCAGTCGTGGTAACATACGTGCTAACAGCATTAGTAACGTAGTTACTACGAGTTACATTAGCGGCAACTGCATATACGTTACTACCGTAAGCAGTATCGTAGAAGATTACAGTAGCTGCGTTCGAGGAACTAGCACTAACTTGAATCGTGCTAACCGTTACAGGAACAGTAAGCAGAGAGTTAGTGCTGAGTGAGGTGTAGTTAGCGGAAATGGAAGCTGCCTCAGCCTTATAAGGGGCCAAGGCAGCCATTGCCACTACGCATCCTGCAAGCATCACTTTGCAGAAATTAGAGAAGAAGTTTGTTTTCATTTGTATTCGATTTCTTTCTTTGTTTGATTCTATGTTACTGTTAAACTTAAGCAGGAACCACAGCACCGCGGGTCCGCTTAAAGATGATAGGAACGATATTACGTTTCTGTTGACCAATGATACCAAGCGCCAACTGAGATTGGAACTTGAGGTATTCACCATAAGAGTTCTGCTCGTAGCGAACATTACCGTCATCATCCACGCACTCAATAAGGAAGTCCTTAGTGAGCATGAGTTCACCATTCCAAGTCATCTTACGGAACTTGTCATTGTAACCACCGTTCGTGAATGCCGTAGGAGGCGGCCCAACTTCCAGTGACTTGTAACCTTCCGTGCCAATCAAGAACGCAACTTCATATTGCGCATCTTGATAGTCAGGATTAACAACAGATTCACCTTCGTTGTAAGCATCACCACCACTAACACGAATCTCAGGAGCTGGGAACGTGCCATCCGCAGCAATACGAAGCGGCATATCTTCCAGCTTGCAAGTAACACGACCGAACAGAGAACCACGGAAAGATTGGTTCACAACATCGAAGTCGAGTTTCTTGTTAGCCAATACCCACGGGTCAAACGTGAATTGATTCCACGCTTCCGCAGACAGAACGAGACAATACATATCGTTCAATCCAACATCATCTGTAGGTTGGCCAGAACCCTTGAATGCAGGAACACGAAGGTCAACTTCAAGTGCAGTAACCAACTTGTTAATAGATTGCAGACCCAAGTATCCCGGCTGACCAATCTCAGGCAAGATAGCAGACAACCAAGCAGTAGTCTTACCGCTAGTTCCAGCTTGGTTACCATCACCCATAGGTGCGATTACCATTTCGCCAGCTGCACGATTAGGAATCCACACATTAGGAGAGTTGTGGAAGATGTTACCACGAATGAAAATATCTTCGTAGCGGAGCTTCTTCTCTTCAATGTCTTCACCAAGAGCAGACACATGATTAGTCATGAAGTCTTGGAAGTCAGGCAAGAAGTTAAGAACTGGAGACTCGAAACGATGACGAGAAACTTGAGTAGTAACAGTCATTTCTCGAATGTCAATGATATCTTTCTTAGGGATACCACTCAACACTGTAGGAAATGCGAACTGCCGCAAGTTAGGAGAAGGTTCTTTGCGAACACCCTTCATGGTTGCGCCCATGTTGGCTTGCCACTTAACCTTACCACAGAACTTACTCCACCCCATCCACGTCTTACGCTTCTTAGCTTGAAGAGCGGCGAGATAGAAGTCGAGTTTGTTGAACAAGTTAATATTCTGCTCTGTCCATCCAGAGCAAATATTAGCGTCGATTGCTGGAATTGCTGCCATATGTTTTCTTTAGTTAAACCGTAATTGTTATTGAATTGTTAGGGCACAAGCTGACGAAACAAGAAAACACAGAAGTAACAATGAAGGCTAAGAAGTTGCCCGACTACTAAGCCATAAATTACAACTATGTCTTAGTGTCGCCCAGCACTAAAGAAAACTAACCAAATGTGGCGAAGAAGAACTTACTTGTAGGTAAGTAAGATTAGCTAGGTGCCCAACTAGCAGATTTTGTGTAGCACTGTTACCTACGAATCAGTATAAAGCAGAAAGCGTGCCAAGGTAATTGTGTTACACAAGGCACGCTATTGATAACTAACTTGTTAGTTACAACTTAAATCCCGCAGCTGCAAACTCTTCCAAAACATTCTCTACTGGAACATCTCCCGGCTTAACTGTTGACCTACCTCCACTTGTAGCAGACGCCTTCACAACTCCATTGTTACCCGCCGGACGTTCTACTTTTTCGTATTTCGCAAGCCTACTCTTGAGTTCATCCACTTGCTGCATCAGCATCTTATTGTAGCCAATAGAAGCCCTGTTGACGGCTACTGTCTTGGCAAGAGTGGACGACAGAGGAGAATGCCGCAACTCAGGAGGAAGTTGCTTGTAGACTTCATTTGCATCTGCCCAGAGAGGAGACTTCTCATCTTTAAACATAGGCATGTGAATATCTTCCTGCTCCCTTAACCACTTAGTTGTCTGTTGAGTGCGAGCAACGAATGTCTGCTTGATTTCTCCAGCGAATCTCTGAGCTTCCTGTTTCTTACTAGAAACATGTTGAATGTATTGCCCAATCTTGAACTTAGCTTCTTCGCTAGCTGGATGCACACGACCTAAGACTATCTTCCCATTCTCATCTACGTCCAAGTCTTGCCAATCTTCGCCTTCTGCAATCTTCCTCTTCTGCACTTCCCAGTGAGCTAACACACTGTCTGCTTGCCTAATAACTTGCGTTGCTTGATTGAAGTCAGGAGATAGAATGTAAGAGTCGGGATGTTCTAAGTAAGATACAGGCAAACCGTTCTCAGACTTGATTGTCTTATCGGCTTTAAGAGCCTTATTCTCTTGCACATACTTAACGAACTCAGTATATGCAGGATTAGACATCTCCTTTGCTACAGCATGCAATTCAGTAGGCAAGTCTTTAGCGTAATCTCTATGTGTTGGCTTCCCTCCTTTACTTACGTTGGGCGTTTCCTTGGCTGGAGCAGGCTCTTTCGCAAGCTCTCCCATCTTCTTGAACAACCCTTCTACACCTTCGGGTGCAGCTTCCTTCTTCTCTTCCTCTTTTGGTTCTTCAACCTTAGCAACTGGCTTAGGAGTTGGCTTAGTTCCTGGCGCAGGCACAGTAACTGGCGGCGGAAGTGGCTTCTTGGTTTCGCCAATAGACGGAGCTAAACCAGCAGAAGTAAATTCTGCCATCACATCTTCAACAGATGGATTGTCGTTACTAACTGGTGCAGGAGTGTTATCTGCAACAGGTGCAGAATCTCCGGCAGAGGGAGTTTCAATTACAGGCTCTTTATCAATTTCTTCTGGGTCCATATGTTGTGTTCTTATTCTTGATTGTTGGTAGTGTGTGCATTACCGAAAATGAAATTAGGCGAAGATATCGCGTGTTTGATAACTCTAATCTGCTCCAATGAGACTAATCTGTTAAGCGCATCTTGGTCTCTATTCAGACTCTTGCAAGCAACAGCTGAAGCTATTTCGTTCAGTTCATGCTCAGACAAGTATTTAATCAAGGCTTTAGTTACAGGATGCTCTAACCATTGCAACTTAACTAAACGCAACTCAGCTAATTCAGCTGCACTCTCTGCTTTCTTCTCATCTACAGGTTTGTTCTTACTTAACTCTATTGCTTCTTTAGTTGATAACATATATGTGATGCTTTCTATTTGAGTTTATTGCGTTGGTGTAGTTGACGGCTTATTATCTTCACGAACCGGTCCGCCGCTAGGCTGGTTATCGTTCTTCGGACTTGAAGGCATGGCTAACTGAGTCTTATACTGTTGCGCTTGTGCGATAGCTTGCTGCATGAGTTGTTGCTGTTCTGGAGGCAACCCTGCTACTTCGTCTGGAGTAAGTGTTGCCATAAGGAGGTCAGACAACATAGCAGCAACAAGGCGTGGGTCTTGTCCTTTAAGAGCTTCAACCCACGGAGCACACTCAGAAGGAAACGCAAGTTGCAACATGGAAATAAGGAACGAACTAGCAGCAGGAGTTTGTGCTACTACAGGCCAGAATGCTTGCATCCTATTCAGTTTCTCGGCGCGCTGTATAACGTCAGTATCACCACCTGCACGAAGTTCATACTCGGCTGCTACTTCTTCTTCTGTCAGACCAGTAGCTTGCCACACTTTACCTTGCAGAAAGAGGGATTGAGTAATCCTCCAACCAAACGAATACACATCACGAATGTGCATAGAGAGTAGCAGGAGGTTAATCATGCTGAGTTGAGACTGCTGCTCTTTAGCAGTTTGAATCTCTTCTCCAGTAGTGCGCGCAGATGGACCTTTCGAGAGAGTTGCTTGCAACTGTTGCCCAGCTTGCTCAATGTTCTGCATCTTAAGAGCCTGCACAACTTTCAACATTCCACCTGTAGGTTCGTCTATCTTAAATTGACGCAGTGGCTTGTCTATAACCATACCATTACCGAGCTTCATCTGCGTCTGCTTGATACTCCCACCACTACCGCCATCTTCCCTATCTGCCGCCCACATAACGTAACTAGACCTAACTGCTTGGTTAGTTTGGGCTGTCCACAGCGTTGTAGAAGCTTCTTGGGCGGGAAGGTCTAAGTGTGCACGACCTAAGTGAGCGGTGATTTCTTGCTGCTCATCTTGGTCTCTAACGAGAAGGAAGATAGGAAACACCGATATGTCATCATCTACCCATGTCTCTACTGTTGGGCTAGCAGCTATCATTAAAGCTACTTCCGGCGGCGCATCTGGCGGAACTGGAACTTGAGTTACTTCCTTGTGTTTGATTCCTAGACGAAGTTTCTCAGGAGCTTTAAGCCAATCTTTAGACTTACCATCAAACGAGGCCCAAGCAATGAACACTACTCCGTCTATCTTGAAGTAGACTTTATAGATACGGTTATTTGTGAATCGCTTAGTAGGAGATTGTTTGTCAGATAAGATAGTCTCTACTACTTCTGAGTTAAATCCAATACTCTTAACATATCCACGAAGTTGCGAACACGTTAGGTCGTATTCCCTGAGAACTACCTCTTCAGCATTTAACTCCTTAGAACCGTAAGCGAAGAATAGCTTATCATGTCCGATATGTTCTATTGCAAACCCAAGAGGTTTAGATTCGTCGTAGATAATCTCTACAGAATCCCAACCGTGACAAGATGCACCGTCTGTTTCCTTAATGAAAGGCATCTCCCAACCAACATACTTAGCGCCACGCGTAAAGAGTTCTTCAAGCCTCTCATTAGCCGACATGTTATCCTTACGAGTGAACGTAACTACGTTACGAGACGCCGTAATGAAATTTAGGGAGGCGGGTTGTTCGCGCTTAATGTTGTTATCAATTACCCTGTCTGCAACATAAGTTTCATCTTCACCAATAGCTTTAGACTGACGAAGGGCTTCTGGGTCGCACTCGAACTTCCTAAGTTCCCTGTTCTCTTCCGTCTGTGCAATTTCACTTGCCCAATCAGAGTGAAGTTGTTTACCAATGATTAAGAACTTATTAAAGTCAAATAACTCACTTGCATAGTCTTGCTCACTCCCTGCTTCTGGAGTTCCTTCTGGCGGCAACATGTTAGTAAGGCCGAGGGCAGCAAGTTGCTCATTGCTAGCTGCTAGAGATTGATTTAATGGAGCCATGATATTGTAGTTAATCTAAAGACGTTTTGAAACTGTAAGGTTTAGTTGGACTTGCTGAATCCTTATTACCGATTCTCTTCCTAATGAATCCAACAACAGAAGGAATCCTACCTTGAAACGTAGTAGCTAGTTTCCAACTTGATTCATCAGAAGAAGCAGCTTCTGTGCCGGAGCTATGAAGGCCCTTGTAAGTTACTCTCTCTTCGTAGTCACGTGCAAAGTCAGCTGCTAACTTTCCTTTTGACTTCTGCCGCAGCGTAGTCTCCTCTACGCTCTCTGCTTCTTCTAGGAAATCATTTACGTTGTAGAAAGAGAACGCTAGAACTAAAGCATCTGCACGGTCAGGACTACCATGTCCATTAGCGCGAGCTTCTTTCTTACTCTCTAAGTATATCTTCCCGTTAGATTCAGTCTGCTTGTAATACCTGTTACAGAGTTGCTCGATAAGTATCTTGTGCTTAACTCTATCCAATCCGCAAACAAGTCCTAACTCCAACAGACGCTTAAAATTGAACCACATCTCAGCGCCTCTGTTACCGTAGATTTTGCTAGAGTATGCTCTGCTTTGGTTTGTAACGCGGCGAACTTGATACCCGCGCAGACCTAACATGTCATTTACAGAGTGGCCGAAATTAGAGTCATCTACAGCTATCTCGTCACCCTTAAGATTATGCTTCTCATAGAACATACATAACCGATCTACTTGAACAGTTGTATCGTTCTGCACCATCTCGAAGGAGTCCAGTAGTTTATTACCATCTATTACCCAAGACACTGTTTCATCTTTAGAGAATCCTAAGTCTGTGCCACACTTCTTGTTATTAACTTCTCCTTTTACTCGCATGTGCCTAGTATTCTGTCGTAGAACTTTCTCAATCAGTTCACGACTGATAACTACACTCTCATCTTGCGTAGTAAACTCAGCAAGTTTAGAAGAACGGAACCAAGATGACTCTCTGCCTACTTCTTCTCCTTCACGGTCAATAGATTGCTTAGAGAAGTGGTCACATTCATATGCTGTGACTTTCCTAGTAAGTGACGCGCCTGTGAAAGTTGTAGTGCCGGCTACATAATCTACCGCATTCGTAACTACGTTGTAGAAATGTCCAGATGTTTGTCCAGGTGAGCTAACTTCTAGCCAATAGTTGTATCCTGTGCATCGTTTTAGAGCTTCAAATATACAATCAGGGACAGTCTTAGCTTCGTTTACTACAATTGCCATCTCTGCCCCTGCATAATCTGGAAATGGATGATAACCTTCTGCACGGCCGGGGTCATCTGTAGAGAATAATTTGATTTCACTTCCTGTCCACTTACAAATGATGTGAAGTTTCCTTATGTAGAAGACTTCTTCTTGGAAATACTCGTTTACTTGAGCACAAAGTGTTCTAATGTAGGACTCCGTTTGCGTTTCTAGCTGTTGGTAAGAGGAAGATGTGATGATTACCCGCGACCTAACCTTACACAAGGCGAACCACACAGCAAAAGGAGCGATTACGTAAGCATCTTTACCTGAACCGTTAGCTGCACGAAGGTAGAACTTAAGTGGGTCATGCTCAGTATACTTCCACTTCACGAATAAGTCGTGAGTTTCCATCTGCCAACCATAGAGGTCACGTCTGCCATCTCGAAAGTTAGGGTCTACAATGTAAAGTAGCTCAGCTGGGTCACGGAACTCCACTAGTTTATACTTGTCCGGCTGAGTTTGCGGTGCTAGTAGCTTAGCAAAGTCCTCTTCTGTATACTCTTTCGCGCCCTCCTTTGGCTTAGGTGAGGGCCCTTTGCTATTTGTAGATTGGTCTGCAGTAGAAGTATCCGAATCGCAATCCGCAACCCGCAAATCGCAACCAGCAACAGGGGAGTTAGCCGCCACAGACTCTACTACAGGGTTACGAGGTAGTCTACCAGAAGATTTCTTCTCGGCTAGTTGACGAGCTAAGGCGGCTACTTCTTCAGCTTCTGTCATACATCAACAGTAGTAAGGGCGGACGAGGGGTTTTGGGCTGGCTGCGAAGTTAGTTTACGCTCACGTGCTTGCTGATACCTAGACTGACCCGCTTTCAACTGTTCATTAAGTTGTAAGATGTTTACAGTTAGCGAGCGGCCAATGTTCTTCTGAGGGTTGTTACGTCCTTTCCCTTCGTTAAACATGAATTTAGCAGCTGAGAACTTAACAGCCTCACATTCTCCGTCAAGAGCTAAATTCATTAGCACTGCCTTAAGTGCATCCATCTCACTGTCTGTTAGAACATTCTTCTCTTCACCAGACTTAACTCCATCTTTATATTTGCTAGAGAACTTCTGTAGCGTAACTAGAACTGACTCCCTTTCTAGGCCCTCGAACTCAGCAAGAATTTCTTCTACGGAGAGGTCGCACTCATCGTAGGCAGAGATAACTTGTTGTTCTAGGGAGGTCATAAATGATGCTAGGTAGACTAATGGACGGCAAGGCTCTGGTTACCGGGCGGCATGTTTGCAACTGTTAAGAAGTGAATAATCCACGCAGAGCTGGGCAGTTCATAACAATTACCATACTCTGTAGGGCATAGCCATTTACTTCTCCCACACGCATAAGTTTATACAGTTGATCTTTCATATACTCTCCTACAGAGCAAGAAGTATACCATCGCATTCTTACCTCCTACTTCTACACTTTCACACTTCAAGTTCACTTGAATCTAAAATTGCAATTTTGTGAGAGGTGGCATGTAATGGGGCATTCACCCGTTGGGTCCATCGACTTCTACGTCGTTAGTAGGTAAGCTAATAGTAGCGTATGAAGTAGTTCTACTACGGGCTAAGAATTGTCATAAGGTAGCTAGGTAGCAACTAGGTAGCAGGAGGTAACAAGTAGACGCCACGCCACAAGGCAAAGGAGCATTAGCGCGTAAGGGATTTTTTGTGAAATGGCGTTTTTGAGCAGTTTTTCAGGGCTGGCGGGGTTATAGGTATGTTATATATAACATACAAATAATAAAAAAATATATATAATATAAAGAAGAAAAGGGAATTCAACCCCATTCCGGTAAAGAGATAACAGGAACAGTAATGTTACCTGTTAAGCTCTCCTATTGGCGTATATGGTAGAAGGTAATAGGAGATATGGCATGGAATAAGAAAGGCTAATGAATGCAAATTGCACTGTATCTATTTAGACAATATGCCCAAAGTTAACCATGAAGTTGACTATATTTATACATAGTTGGTTAGTATTAGGCAGACTGTATAATAATAAACAGTAGTGGCTAAAATTGAGCATTATACGCTTACGTATGAATTGTTTGTAAGCAGCTCATTATTAGGTAGTTACAGAGTATAGTCTCGCCTAAGAATGTTTTTCTGGCGTATGGCATAGGGAGTGCTAACAATCTCTTGCTATGATTCTTAAACCGTCTAACGCTAATGAGCTTGCTAACTTGCAAGGTATGCCAGTGGAAGAACCTACTTGCGTTGTGTTTCCTGAAAATTGGCCGCATGAATTCGTTTTTAAATGGATTGCCCACAAGTTTGGCAAGAATCCTGCTGGCGTATATAATTGGGATAAGCGGACATTTTCTTTCAATTAGTCCCTTGACACTTTAGGCACGGTCTAGTATCGTGCCTAACAGTCAATGGATCAATAAAGACTCATTGATACTTGGTAGACTAGTAAGCCGTGAGTGCTAACTAGGTGCCAAGTCAAACCCAAACAAACTACCTAACTAGGTGGTAACGCAGAAAGTGTAACTATATGACTCAAGTAATGGAACCACAAAAGAGCGTCAATACGTTTGAACCATTCCGGGCACGTATTAAGGCCAGCATCGTTGAAACTTGCACGGTGCTGGATAAGGTAACTGGCAAGCTCGCCAGCTACAATTTCACGATGGGAAGGATTTACGATGCTACTGGTAAGGCTTGTGGCATAGAGGGTAAACTCCCAACGGAGTTTAAAACCATTGTTCACTTTGAGTTAGCGAAACTCAAAGAGCAAGTCACTTCCCCTGATGGTTGGGAACATGTTCGTTCTACGCCACGGGGAGGGATGAAAGACGGTAGTTTCATCCAGCGGCGCACGGATAGTTTCCTTAAGACGGCCGTTCCTTTGGAGACACAAGAACGTATCGGAATGGAACTCCTTGAGAAGGAACAAAAGAAGTTGGACAAGGGACCGTCTCAAGAAGCACGCGTGAAGATTGAAAAGGCAATCAAACGCATCACGAAAGAGCTTGACTTCGTGCGAAAGGAAATTACCGCGCAAGCTAACTTGGCAGCGGAAGTGAACGCTAAGAATGAAGCCAGCAAGTAATTGACACACTGGGCAGTAAGTTAAATATCTACTGCCCAGTAGTCAGTAACTAGCTTGTAATAGGCGGAATGCAATAAGCCGCCAGCTAAGTAATAAAGCATCGAATCGGAATAAGTAAACCCTTTGCGCTGTTAACCACAGCTTACTTAGTAGCGTTACCGAAATATAGACGTGGAAGTAACTGAATGCCGTGAGTGCATGTAAGTGAAAACATTGAGACAGCTTTAAGCGCCTAGCTTACTAGCTACAGACTAACATTCCCAAGTTGGAAGACTGTATGCGAAAAGGTTGCGGTAGAGATGCGTATACTCTATTGGACTCTGTATGAAAATTACAACGGCACGCTTCTTGCTAATTGCGTAACCAAGCGCAATAACATCATGCTATGACAACGTAGCATGAGACTCCTTTATTGGACAATGTGAGAGTATAACTAAGTTTCCAACTTATCCTACGCGTTCAAAGATTTAATTAGTTAGTTGCTGGTTGCGGTTTGCTATTTGCGAATTGTTAAATAGCCGCCACTGTAACCTAATAAATCCCAATAGGATAAGACAACCTAGCTAGTGGTGACAACAAAGTAGCGTGCTGAGGTATGCTACCATAAGCACTAACTAGGCTTTACTTTAAGTAAACATTAACAAAGCCAGACAAACAGGGAAAATTACAGTATGAATCTCTGTTGTATGTATCATAAAGTGAGGTATTAAACGCTAATGCTTTATGCAGCAATTTGGCGATTTTGTGCCCCATAACATAACCTAAACACAAATGAAGTTATTGTTTACTTTACTTTTGAAGTGTGAACATGTGGCTGCTTATACACTAAGAGTCCTGTATGGCATGTTCCTTAAGCAGCACTATTATGAGCAAGTTCAAATCTTGCCGTGTTCACACTTCTCTTTCTATTTCGCGTCTTATGAGCAAAACTATTCGCAAAGATGGCTCTAAACGTAGATGGAGTCTTTCTGTTGGTAAAGGAATGGCAAACACTAATGGTTATGTTTGCCCTTGTTGCATTAAGGATTCACTTCACAACATGAAGATTCGTTTCAATCGCGTATTTCGCCGTAAGAATAAAGTAGAAATGCACAACGCAATCTACTCTCCTGTAGAGTAATTAACACCCACACTTCTTCCAATCTAGCCGCCGAGCTACCTTACTTGGCGGCTATTTCCGTTATTTGTTGGTTGCGGTTTGTTGGTTGCAAGTGGTTTATTTAAAGCTTCTACACATTTATGATATACTATCATCCAACGTTACTCTTTAGCTATTGACTCTATGCAATCCATTTACGAACAATTTTGGCATTCGCCGTGGTGGTTTGATAAAGTAATAGCAACTGCCATAGTATTCTTGATTATTGGTCTTATTCTGCAAATAGAGAAAAGATTCGACAAATATTAACACATAGCATGAACAAAGATAACACTCCTCTTCTCATTCGCCTCTGTAACATCATCCGTGACAATGAACAACTCCTTGCAGATGTTGGAGGCTGTGTGCTATTTGCTGTTATGGTTTGGTTGTTGTTAGCTTACTGATATACTTTATGCCTCTTTGCACCAAATGTTACGCTCGTAGCGTAGAACCCGCACGTGTAGAAATTGGCCTCCGCACTTGTTACACTTGTGCGTTGTCTATTCCAAGGAAGAAAGGAATGATGACAAGTGACCACAAGACAGCTCTAGCGATACAAATTATGCATCCTAAGACGTTCAAAGCAGCCAAAAGTGTGTTTGCACGTCGCGCAGGTAAAGCGTGTAACTTAGGTAAGTCTATGCACGGAGCAGGTAATACAGCAATCTATAATGAGCCTATTTAGTTAATAGTCTGGCATGAATCCTGCTCTGTAAGATAAAAAGGATTCATAATGAAAGAAATAAAACTATTAGGCCAAACAAACTGTGTAGCATTAATTGATGATGAAGATTTCGAGCGAGTTTCAGCTTACTCGTGGTATATACATCAGCAAGGTTATGCTCACAGTTTCGATTTATACAAAAAGTTAAATGCAGGAAAGCATAACGGTAGTGTGCTGTTGCATAGATTTATTCTTAATGCTGAATATGGCGCAGTTCATCATATAGATGGAGACAGACTCAATAATTGTAAGTGTAATTTACAAGCCACTTCGCAACAACAAAATGTTGCTTTAGCTGCAAAGCGCAAACATAGAGTAATTGACTGTCCTTATAAAGGTGTTACATGGAATGCAACTAGCCAGAAATGGAAAGCAGATATCTGTGTAAATTATAAGAAGACAGTGTTGCCTGTTTGTTATTCAATTCATCAAGCAGCTTATTCATATAACTATGCCCTTTCAAGAGTTAAGCCTAAAGGCACTTACTTTGAAAATGTTTTGTTAAAACCTTTAACAGACGAAGAAATTAAGATGGTGGAACGTTTAGTTGACGCAACATTAAAACGGAAAGGATGGGTAACTCTATAAATATTTTCTTCTTAGACAATAATCCCCGTCTAGCAGCAACATACCTATGTGACCAACACGTAGTTAAAATGCTACTTGAGAGCGCACAATTGCTTTCTACTCTAGCACGTGATAAGGTTGGAGATGAGAAATGTAACGAGTTAGGTTTATACAAGTCAACGCACAAGAATCATCCTTGCTCTATTTGGTTGCGTGAATCTCCTGCTAACTATTCGTGGTTGTGGATTCATGTTTACGAAATGGGACAACAGTATAAAGCTAGATATGGTAAGATACATAAATCTTTAGATATTGCTTGTCATGCAATAGGACTATTAGAAGATTCTACCTTCTACAATCCTAATGATTCAATAGATATCACAACTCCTCCTCAATGTATGCCATCTCGTTACAAACACTCTGACTACGTAACAGCTTACAGAAGGTATTACATTGGTGAGAAGATACCACGATTTGCAACTTGGCGCAAAAGAACTCCTCAACCAGAATGGACGCAAGATAGCAAATATGTCGTCCCGCAAGTTAAACTAACCTTAACTAAGAATTAAATATGAAAGCTAAAAATAAGAAAACTGCAATCAAGAAAGTAACATGGCGCAAACTTAAACCTAGTGAAATTGTCGCATTAGGCGATAAGTATATTTTTGGAAATACTAGTTCGCTAAAACCAGAGGATTGCTTAGACGTTCCATCTGCACGCGGTGATTATGTTCGAGTAGGTTACAAAGCTGAAATTGGAATTAAAGGCGGATTTACTATTTATAGACGTAAATAGTTATGTCACAAGGCCTCTTAACTCTAGAATCTCTCCAAGAGAACTCTACATGGCAACTTCATGTAGGGTTACGACACTCCGATTGTGGTGTTATCACACTCCCTAGTTATCATTCTACACTTGCTTCCTTAAAATGGAGAAGACAGTTCTGTCCAGAAATTAACAGACACTACATTTACGTTGAATCTATCTGGATAGATATCCAACTACGCCGCCAAGGACTTGCAACTAGGCTACTTCACATTCTATGCACAGCTAATGATAAGTCACCACAGCGTTATGACATAGGCTTAGTAGCATCTCCGTCGGCTGGTTGCGAGTTGGCAGTAGAGGAATTGGAAAAATGGTATGAAAAGCGCGGATTCGTATATGATGAAGTTGCGCAGATGATGTTTAGACGAGTAGGAGATAACAGAATACATAAAGTAAGGAGTAAGTATGACACCTAAAGAAGCACTTAAATGGCTAGAAGATGAGCAGTTACGTTTGTTAAATGTTATTGCGAACTTGAAAGAGACTTCTCCAACTTTTAAGTTAGACTTTATTAACGCACAAAGTAATTTGCGTCATATTAAGGATACGCTTAACAGTTTCGTTTACACTGTTGAGAATCACCACATGACTAAAAATAGAGACTAACGTCTATGCCTCCTCCCTTTAAGACTACTTCCGAGCTTCTAGCTTACGTGCAGGAGAACCCACAAACACTGAGAGATAAGTGGTGGGAATATTATGTAGCAGACAAAGCAGGCTCTGTAGCTAGAGCAGTCATAACACAACATGGAGATAATCCTGTATTCTTACAGACAGAGGATGGTATAAGCGCATGGACATTTGACGAATTACTTTGCTTTACTCCAATCCCCTGTCCTCATTTCATATTCCGTTACACAACTAACTGGCTACCTCTACTAGATGGCCTTAAGTTACTTCCTAAAGAATATCTAGCAGCTTGCAACATAGCCGCCGCACAACCAAAGCACAGCCTAACTCTTTGCATACAGGACGCTTGGAAGGTGGATGATGTAGAATTCTGTAATAAGCTTGGAGATTGGCTGGGAGAAGATGTATATGAATGTATGGTAGCTACAGGTTATCAGTTGTCTATTAGTAAGAACTTGTTGCATAACTACATAGAGATACTAATCAACAACGTATTCACTCCCGCAATAGCACATCAGAAAGAAGTCTTCCTAGCTGGGCATAGAGAACGTGGCCTCTTAAACAAAAAGTTATTTAACACCTAACCTTTCCTCTGGCATACAACTAGCTTATAGTTGTTTGCTCTTAGCGCACAGTAGATAAGATGAACACAGTATGCACTAACGCATTCTAGCATCTAACTTAACAAGAAATAAAGTATCTCGTGCGCTAAGCAAACAAACAACTACACATAACACCTATATGAAAATCGCAAAAGAACTCGCAGACGGACGCAAAGTTGAAATCGACGTTAGCACGCAGGAGATTACGAAGGGCTCCGCTAAGGGCAAGAAGTTCCTTGGCTTGTCTGTTGATGAGAATAACTTCGGACTCATTACTGAATTCTTCGGTAATGATTTCGTTATCAACAAGATTAACGCTGCTCTCCGCCAACTCTTCATCAACGCCTACAATGAATCGTGTGATTCACAAGGCAACCCTGACGTAGATAAGTTCACGAAGTTTGTCCTCAACGCGAAGACTACTTCTGCTTCTCTGTCTGAGTTGAAGGATGAGGAAGATGCTTTGGTGATTGAGTTCACCAAGATTAACTTCTCTGACCCTGCTCAGATGCCGCGTATGGTTGAGATTCAATCTCGCCTTGGTGAGCTGCGTGAACTCATGGAACTGCGTAAGCGTGCGCCTCGCAAGACTGCAGAGGAAGATGAAACTGTTGCGGCGTAACAGTTAACAGTAGAATAACAGATTAACATAATCCCCAGCGAAAGCTACGTTGTGCATTACGTAGTGAGTAACTGGGGATTATTTGTTTACAAGTAGTCCAGTTGTTGAAGTTAGCTTACTAACTTAACACGTAGTAGTCTAACTTCAGCCACTCTTGGCACACTTCTAGCTTCATCCGTTACAATTTAACACGCATTTCATTGCATCACTATGAACTTCCCCAACTTTCCAGTTTTAGAACGTATCCCTCTCGGCACACTAGTAGATAACCTCTGCTCTAACGCTGCGCCGTATGCTACTATTGACTACGAGCTAGCTTCCTTCTGCTTACGTGCTAAGAACATACACCTTGTTGCGCACCTACAGAAAGTAACAGATAAGGAGTGGAGACTGTGGAGGATAGACGATTGGAATGCGATTGAGGAGATAAGGAAAAGCAAGAGGGCCGAGATGGATGCTACTAGAGCGGCTAACATAGCCTTAAGTGATAAGTTTTCAGAAGTTAAGAGTATTCTAAGTAAGAAGCTCGGAGATGACATAGCTCATAAGTTTACTTCACTACTGTTTTCGGCTAAGACTCAAGCTGATAGAGAGTGTCTAGCTAAAGCACTTAACGCTGACATATCTAGCATCAATCACTTGTTCGATACTAAACCAACTACATATGAAGTAGTAGTTACGTATAAGGGCAAGACTATTAAGTTGTGGTAACTACATACAACCTTTTGAAAGGCAAACCGAATGAACATGACTAAACTAATATTGATACAAGGTGAAACCGAATATCTTTTCGAGGGCGGATTTGGTTGCATCTTTTCAAGCCGAGAATCAGGCGTAAAAGCAGGGATGTAAGGGCCATTGGAGATAAATTGTTTATGCGTATATGCTGACAGAGCCAGAGGGCTTCATCAATAGAAGGTATAAGGTATGCTGGACAATTCAAAACGTAACCATTGAGAAAATCCGCGAGATTCGCTCAAAAACATTCAAGGCATAAACGAATGAATAAGAATGAGATACCTACGCCGAGGACGAACGTTGCCATTGTAAAGTATTGCAGGGCCAGAAAGCTATGGCCTGAATTTTCTAATGTAGTTGAAGTGGAGGACATGGAACAACTCGAACGCGAGCTTGCCCAAGCAAAACAGCGGGAGGCGAGGTTGAGGGAGGTAGCCGAAAGCTATGTGATTATTGATGAGGGTGTGCGTGTCTGCGGTTGTTGCGGAGGTGAACATGGAAACCATATAGGGGCCTGCCTTGTTACTCTAATTAAAGCCCTCTCCCAATCGCCGGGAGAGACGATGGTGCCGAAATCCTACCTCGATGCAGCAATGCGCTTATTAGCAAACAGCTATACACCACGGCAATCAGCAGGCGGGGTTAATGATTGCAAGCATGGATATTCTGAGGGGATAGCATGTCCTAAATGTGACGCTGAATTACTCCAATCCTACGCCCCAAAAGAGAAAGGCCAGCCATGAGCGACGAGAAGATTAAACGGTATGAACCCGATGGGACTGATGCCGGGATGATTCCATTCAGTGACGGCGAATACGTCAAATACGACGACATCAAACACCTCCTAGACCGCCCCTCTCCGTGGAGGCCGATTGCGGAGATTGAAGCAGAACTAGAAGAAGGACATGAACTTATGAGACTGTGTAGTGAAGACCTTCAATGTAATTGTGTAGCTGGATACACTTGTATATCTTGCAGGAAAGACGCTTGGCTAGAACGTAACAAACCTAAGTCATGAACCCCTCCATCAAAGAAGCGGATAAGTTCTTTAAGTATGCTATTAACTCTCTAGTTTCGGGAGTGCAGTTTAAGGAGCTAGTTCTTTGGCAAGATGTAGCAGGTAAACTATGTGACTTGTTTGATGCTAAGTTTCCAACAGCTATAGATAAGCCTGAGATTACTCCGCACATACTGATACAAAAAGAGTTTACTCCTTTAACAGTTAAGTCTGCTGTTGAGCTAGTCCGTAACAACTACATCAAGTCTCTATCTGCCGCCTCAGTAGTTAACTCAGCCCTGTCGCAACCTACTACAGCGTTATCTGCTAGCGTGCAGGAGACTGTGAGTCAGCCAGAAGTAGAGAAGGAGGCGGCCCCTTTACCTGTAGTTGCGCCAGTGCAGTCTACAATCATAGACAAGAAAGCTCAGAAGAAAGCGCATAGACGTTACAACAATTGGTATGCTCGTGTCCCAGAGGAAGACTTACTTGAGAATGGAGGAATCATACCTCCACTTGATACCTCCAAGCAAGAAGCAGAACTCCGTTACTTCCAAGTAGATGCAGCAGCACATTACTTTAAAGGTTTTGTAAGGGATAACAAACGAGCCCAGCTTCTTCGCGCAGGAGTGGGAGTGGGGAAGACGTATATCATAGGCCAACTTCTCCGCTGGCTCTGGGATACTAACTTCCACGTCGGACCTGTTCACTCTCTATTCCCTTACATGGTAGTCACGAAAGCTCCTATCGTAACACAGACTGAACGTGTCCTCCGGGATAAGTTCGGCCTACCTGTAGGTAAGTATGTAGGCGGCGTCCTCGTAACTAACTATGACCAACTTCGCGCAAGTCTGGGTGACATAATGATTCAGTGGCACACACAGATAGTTAACGGTGAGGAAGTTCTGTTCCCTGTTTGGAGAGATACTATTCACCCTTGCGTGATAGTGTGGGATGAATGCCAGTCTCTTAAGAACACGGGGTCTACACAGACTGAGATAGCGCGTGCGTATAGTAGGATAGCTGATAAGAAGCTGGAAGATGATTCCCTGCTACACAAGCATCCTTGCTGGACACTAGACCATTGCACGCCACTACCTGAAAGTAAGTGGGCAGCACCCAACACTTGGCAATTATTCTCTTCAGCTACGCCCTTCACTACTGTAGAGGAGGCTAAGACGTTCGCTCTAGCAACACGAGCGGAAGTTGGAAGTGAGGATATGGTGGGGTATAAGGGAGACTAACACTTAGCATTATGAAAAGCAAAACTCGCATCACTCAAGCTACTTGGGGCGACCTTTCTAAAGACTTAGCTAATGGCTTCCGTTCTGGAGGTAACATTGACCCCAAAGAACACTCTCCTGCTGGTATTGAGAGGTTCATGTTCGCAATGAAGGACTACGTATATGACGTGAAGAATGTAAGGTCCGACTTCAAATCTATAAACAACGCAGAACTAATCTCCTTCCAGTCTGACTGGGCACGAGACTACTACGCTAAAGCGTGGGAAAGATTTCAATTAGAGGCTGCGAAGGTAGATAAGACAACACCGGAAGGGAAGTTCAAGATTCTAGTTGAGATGCTACAGTTCTGTAAAGCAGCAGAGTTTTGTAGGTGTGATGTGCTTGCAGAGCGTGCAGCTAATGCTGTGAAGAACGGCCAAGATGCAGTGCTAGCAGTTAAGTTTAAGCAGACTATAGTCGGGACTGTAAGTAGGCTAATTAAGAAGCATGGGTTCAAGAGGTCTGACATTTCCTTAATCTGGGGAGGTAGCACAGAGATGGTAGCGGCTGGGAATAAGAGTAACACTGTCCAGTTCAGTGAGGATGAGATAGCATCAATACTAACTAAGATGATAGCAGCAGGAGCTAACAAAGAACAGCAGGACTTAGTTCTTAAGAAGCTTCGTAACCCAGCAATAGAAACTCCAGAAGAACGTGAAGCAAGAGACTTCGCAATCCTTAACAAGTTCGGTCCACAGAACAGAGTAGCCAGACAGGAGGAGATTGATAGGTTCCAATCTGGCAACTCACGTGTAGCGATGTTCACCTTTAAGTCTGGTGGTGTAGGTCTATCGCTACATCACACTGATGAGTGGGCAAAAGTAGACAAGGAGACGGGCAACAAGATAGTTAAGTCGCGGCAACGTAGGGCATTCTTGGCCCCGACTTACTCTGCTATTGAGATAGTGCAAGGCCTAGGCAGGGCGCACAGGTTAACGTCTCTTACGGATACAGAACAGACTATTCTATTCTACCGTGGGACTATTGAGGAAGCAGTGTATGCTATTGTTAACTTAAAGATGCGCTGTCTTAGGAAGGTAACTCAAGCTAAAGAATCTTGGGACTCGCTAATCACAGAGGCCAAGAAAGAATCTGACTTCATATCAGAAGAAGATAAGAACGCTGTGTCTGTTGGAACAGATAACGTAGCGGACTTGCAGAATGATATGACGGAGGGAGAAGATGAGGAAGAGGAATAAACATTTATGACACCACAACCTGAATACATCAAAGTAGTTCTAACGGTTCCACTTAAAGAGTGGAAACATTTGAGGACTGCACCCGGTCTTAACTTAGACGAAGCTCAGCTTATTGCTAACGGTGTAGTCAAAGAAATCCAGAAACAAGAACCTGAGTTCTATATCTGTCCTTCTTGTAAAGAATACAAACAGCAGCTATCTCCACAAATGCTGATGTTCTATTGCAATTGTTGCTATAAGCAACTCACTTCTACGCACAAAGTAACCAACTTCCACCAACTAATTGCAGGCAACTGTTAATCTCCTATATTATGTCAGCATCACCTAACACTCCATACAAACCACTCCCTGCTCTTACTCCATCTCAGAAACTACGTGCTGAGTTTGAGTCAGGCAAACTTAATACTACTCCGCTATCGCCTGAGATAGAAGCAAAGTTTTCTAAGCTTACTCTCGAGAGACTTACTAAGCTACTTCCTGCCGACCAATCTAAGTTCAATGCACTTGCTAACCTCGGTGTTATTGAAGCAGCCGAGAAGTTTCTAGACCAATGCGAGTTACATTATATTAAGGGTAACAATAACGCAATGATAGGAATGTCAGGCGGCGGAGGTGCATACGTATACAAGATAGACCCTACCTTTAAACCAGCTATCCAATCAGGGACTGATAGTATTCTAGATACTTATATCACTACTGACCCAGATACAATCAAGATGAAGGAACGAGTTCGCCATCTTACTTCTCTTGATGAACCAGTCCTTATCACTGGACCTACTGGAACTGGCAAAGAGATTATTGCCCGAGCACTAGCCTGTAGTAAGATGACTCAGATGGTAAGTATCAATTGTGCTGGCTTACCAGAGTCGTTAGTTGAGAGCGAACTGTTCGGCCATGTGCGTGGTTCATTCACTGGTGCGATACAAGATAAGGTGGGCCTGTTCAAAGCAGCTACGAACGGGACGATATTCCTAGATGAGTTCGGCGAATTGTCTATGTCTATGCAAGCTAAGCTGCTGCGTGTAATCCAAGAGAAGTCTATTCGTAGAGTAGGTAGTAACGATAGTGAACCAATCAACTGTCGTATCATAGTAGCAACCAACAAAGACTTACCTGTTGAATGTGCTAAGGGATTGTTCAGAGAGGACTTGTATTGGCGAGTTGCAGTCTTTACACTTAAGACTAAGCGTTTGTGGGACCGTATAGCTGACGTTCCTCTTATCATAGATAACATTGACACTTCACGTAGCACACGTCCATTTGCAGGGAAGTTTCCAAGGAACCATACGTTTACAGAAGCACAATTGTCAGGTAATGTGAGAGCGTTGCAAGCATACATCAAGAGGTTTGCTATGTTCGGGGAACTAGATTTTAGTTAGTTAACAACAAATAAAGAAAGCATTACTATGAAACTTAAACATCTATTTATAACTCAAATTGGATATGGTCCTGACGAGGGTAAGTATAAAGCTGAAATAGAATTTGAGAACGAACGTGGTTCAACTAAACTGCAACTTACACCAGAACTATCTAATACTCTACTGTTAGCTGTAGGTAAATCTGTTGTGCAGCATTCTGCCTTGGCTGCCAAGCAACTAGAGCAATCTTGTATTGAGTCTGTCACAGCAGCGGAGAATATCAAAGCAATAGAAGGCTAAGTTATTATGTCAACTAACTATATGAATCATAAGATACTCTGTCCCTCTTGTAATGGAGAGGGAGGTGAAGTTAACTTAGCACATGAATTCATTCAGTGTTACAATTGTAATGGAGAAGGTTATGTTGTAGATGAGAATGCTGAACCAATGGTTCATTACAAAGAGACAGATGAGTTCGATGCTAGTAAGGAGCAGGACATACGAGATTCACTAAGAGAGGAAGGACTATAAGATTATGGAACCAAAATATGCTATTGGAACAAGTTACAACTTAGCCTCTATAGGACGAGGTAAGATTGTAGGTATCTACGAAGACATTAGTGCCAAGGGTCATTTCGTATATCAGTTAGAAGATGAATACGATTGTCGTTATCTTTCAACTGAAAGTGACTTGGCTCAAGACATCGAAGATTCATCAAGAATGGATTAACACTGGCACACTTCTAGCTCTAGTCTGTCAAACTCAACCGAGTAACTCCATAATAAACTATGTCCTCTCTATCTCTTAAACCACCTGTAGTTAAACCACTTGTTGCCACTTCACCTCTGTCTGTAGATTCTACAGAAGGCAACAACAAAGTAGTAAATGTAGACGAACAAGCTCGCCAAGAAGAAGCACGGGCAGCAGCTTCACAAACTTCTGCCAATGTAGGAGCTAGTGTTGTGAATGTCCTAACTGGTGAATCACTCACTCCTGTTGAAGATGTGCCGCCACCTATTGTGCAGCAGGCTACTTCACAACCTACTATTGACATTAGCTCACTGTCTCTAGCAGAACTACTGATTAAGGTAGATGAGCATGTTGCTGAGCGTAAGCGTCGCCTTGCTGAATACATTGGGAAGAAAGGTTACAATCCATTCTTCGCAGGTAAGGAACTGGACGACAACTTCAAGAAGTTTAAGAGCATGCTGTCTAGCAGCGGGAAGTATAGCGAGAAGGACATTCGTGCTAAGGCTTCTGCCATCCTTAACACGCCTTGGTCTGAACCTTCTGTTGCACACCAGAAGTTTGAACCTGTTGGTGGGTATTAAACCATTTGCTGCTAGCTTACTGTTGAGTTAGCTGGCGGCAATCTTTAATATCTACACACTATAACATATGCCACGTAAAATCACAACTAATAAAGAACCAAGACGTAGAGGCAAACTATACGATGAAGTTCGCCAAGCAGAACTTAACTTCTGGAATAAGAAGGGACGCAGTAGGAAGGCTGGAGTAGAAGGATTTAGGAATAGTAACAATGGATTGTTTGGACGGAGAGAAGTGGAGATGCAAGATGAAGACTAAATATATAATCGGTGATAGAGTCAAGAAAGTTGGTGGAGACTATACGTTTGTAGGTATTGTAGTTGCCGCTTTCTGTAAACAGTCTGGAGCTATACGTTATGTTGTTGAAGATGATAGAGGCGTTTTACATATATACTCTGACAAGAATTTAGAATATGACATCAAGTAAAACTAACCCCGTCTATAAAGTCCTTCACGAAGCTGGCGTGCCAGTTACACGCGAGCAAGTGGAAGCTTACACACAATATAAGTTTATGAGGGAACAATACTATAGGACGATACAAGTTATTGCTTCACAGATTTACAAGGAGCGCTACTCTAAATAACAAAGTATGAAAGCATCACAAGTTAGACCAGTTGGAAATAGGATTCTAGTGCTAGTAAATGGGCCACACACTAGTGTAAAGGATGCGAGCAAGATAGTCCTCCCTGACTTCATGCAGTATCCTCAGCTAGAAGTTCAGCTTGGGATGCTTTCGGAAAAGCTCCTTCAAACAGAAAAGTCTAGCGCATACCATCGAGAGTTAGTTTTCTCGCATACAGGTTTAATCGGCAACAAAGCAGGAGTGTCACTCGGCATCGATGAATCATCAGGCAAAGAGATGCGCCTTATCACTCCCTCTGACATTCTTTTGATTTTGTAACTAAGCTACTTCTCCTTATCTCTTAAGTCTGTGTCAGACAGTTAGTCGGCAGAAGTTAAGAGATGTGAAGTGCTTAGTTACTAGTAAGAAGGTAGTGTAGCTAGTCGCCCGTATTGACAAACTGTGGCTAGCATATGCTCCAACTCTCACAAACGCAAGAGAGTTCTTAATCCCTAAGCGTTGACTTAACCTCTGTAGTAGATTAGTAACATGAGAGGGATTCTCCCGTGAGTATCTAGTTCGATTTCGTCTAGTGAAAGCGGGAGAGTTAATTACTTTTAGGGCCGCGTATCTAAACGGAAATAGAAGCTCAGTAGCTAAACTCCTAGGCAAGTTAGTGAACATGAGCAGTATAATGCAGGTTCAATTCCTGTCGAGGCCCACCATTTATATGGAATACAAAACTAAAGTTCGCGGAGTCCTTTTGTGTATCTTCTTAGGAACTCCAACTCTCTACTTCCTAACTCGTCCATCTCCACCACACGTTGAGTGGAAAGGTAACTTAACTGTTGCAGTTACTACGTCTAAGACAGCAACTAACCAAACAGTAACTCTTACTACTGACGACACTATAGAGATAGGAGTAAGGGAAGATGGAGTCCTAGTTTGGAGAAGTAATAAACCATGATAAATTTCTTGACACAAGAACGAGAAGCACTAGAGTTTAGTGGAAAGCTCCAAACTCTGTCAAACGAAATTTATAAGCGTGTTGCAGAAATAGAAGAAGACTGTGTTAAAGAGTTCTTAGCTACACAATCTATCCATACAGTAGAAGAGTTGAAAGCAAACGCACACAGGGCTAACTGGATAATTCATCACGACCCTTCTGTAGGTAAAACTCTGCAATGGGATGGTAAGGATAGATTTAATGTTCAAGTAGATGTAATGTGTGGAGTAGTGAAATTTACAAAGTTACCAAATTATTATCATGTCAAACCATAAGCATCACAACTGCCGCCACGAACCTTTAGACAAGCCTAACCACTTGTGTCCTTTTGCTAGTCGAGAGCCAAGACTAGGCCACGGACAAGACCTAGCTTTCATTGAGAAGTGGCGCTGTGACAACTGCGGACACAAGATAGATGTAGTCACACCAGTAGATTCAGATAGACAATATCTAACTGAGGCACAACTTAATGTGCATGGACTTAAGGTAGTCTAAGGTTATGGAACCCTACTACAAACCTGACGCAGCATACCATGTTAAGAAGTTGATTGACTTCTTACATGCTACGCCAGAACGTAAGAAGATGAGACTCGTCTTCAACTACAACATGTTGAAAATGTCATCTAATACAATCTATTCTAAATTGCAACAGGGAGGTAAATACCTGTGGCAGAAGATAGACCCATCATACAAAGAGAAGGTGTATGACCTGTGTCTAGATAGAAAGAGTGTGAATTGCATTAAAGTTTACCTTCGTTCTTCTGCCGCAGTTCACAACGAACTAATTGGTAACGCGATGTTTGAAGAGTTCTTGCAGAAAGGCCTTGTTGCAACCACCGCCGACATAACGAAAGATAACTGCAAGTCAGTCGAACTAGACCCTGAAACTGGAGAGCAAGTAGAGATAGATACAGCGATAGGTGAAGCTGATTGGAAGGATAAGTTGCTTACGTTTTTGGAGGTTGCGGAAGTGGGTCAGACATTGGTGATAGACAACATTAAGTTAACTCCACCCCTCATCAAACTAATCCAGTATTACATAGACCAAGTAGGCGGAGAAGATGAGTTCTCTATACTTACTATGGATAAAGAAACTGTTAAGATAGTTCGTGGTAACCTACAGGAAGCTGGCCTGTTACCTGCTGGACCAGTAATGAAACCAGCGAACTTCACGTTACCAACTGACATAGTTACCTAGTATGCCCTCCCTCGAACAACTCTTAAACTACAAGCCAGAAGAACTAGAGGCTCTATCTGACGCTGACATAGCAGCCTTTGCCGCCCCCTACCAAAAGATGACTATCCCTCACCTTGCTAATCCGCAAGGACTTAAGTTTGGTGGAACGTCTCACATAACGCAAGGGACGAAGGAAGCGAGGAAGAAGAAGATTGAGGGAGTAGCTGAGAAGCAAGCAGTGCTAGATAAGTTAGAGAACTTAGAAGGGTTTGAGTTTATGAAAGACCTGCTTAAGAATAGAGGAAAGTAAATATTATGTTTGATGTAACCGTAATTAAGCCAACTCAGTATGTTCCAACTCATGTTACGCATGAGCATAAACATGCACCCACTGATGAGTCTATTAAGTTAGCACATCAAATGTCGCAGGAAACTAAGGATGCAATTGTAGCACGAATAGAAACAACTAACAATAACTTCCATGCAACTTGGATTCTTATTGAAGAGTTCCAGTTGTTTCAAGTAGTTGCTATCTGCAAGTTTAGATTGAATGGGAAGGACTATAAGTTTGAAACTATTCTTTCAGAAGAATTATTCAGAGACGACAAGCAGCTTATTCGCACATTGCACAAAGCTCTATCAGAATATGTAGCTCAGACTTTAATAGTCAATAGTCTTAAAGACTTACGCACAGCACGCAAAATGCTCACTACTTAATATGACCACCACAGCATCACAACTAAAGAAGCCTACCTTCTACATTAACGCATCCTCCCTTAAGATATCTTCTTGCTTTCGTAGATTCTTCTGGCAAGTAACGCAAGGATACAGTGACCGCACATGTAGCGTAGACATCGTATTCGGTTGGGGCTTCCACAAGTTCGCGCAGATACTAGACGAGGAAGCTGACCCAGACACAGGAGCTTACGAACATCTAATACCTAAAGCTCTGCAAGCAGCTATAGCGTATTATGACAATACGCCCAACATCTTCTATAAAAAACATAAACTCTATCTTACTAAAGACTACCTCATTAAAGTTTGTATGCACTACGCATTAGTGCAGAAGAAGGCTGAGAATAAGCTGTTCACAGTAGCGCGTAAGGATGACGGGACGGCTCTTACTGAACTCAAGTTCGTAGTTCCTTGTTACTCCTGTGAAGATTTCGACGTTATGTTCGCTGGGACTATGGATAGAATAGTGAAGTTTAAGAATGGAGAACATTACGCAATACGTGACTACAAGACTACTGCTGTGTATGATGAGGATGAATATCTTAATAACTACATACTGTCTCCTCAACTCTACTTCTACGTCTACTGCGTTAAGCAACTTGCTGCTCTACTTGAAGCTTGCGGCCAACCTAATAACATATACTCTCACGTAGTCTCTCGTCCACTATCTTGCATCGTGGATGGAATCTTTTTGAAAGGTAAAGATAAGGACGCTATATTCAAATCATCTCGCCCCTTCCTCTTCAAAGAAGACCAGCTTGCTAGGTTTGAAGTTCAGCTAGGTAAGACTGTAGATAGGTTCGTAGATACGCTACAGTCAGTAGCAGCGAGGGCGAAGGGAAGCGAGCAGACATTCGAAGATGGACTAGAGGATGCGTTACTAGACTACGCGCCAGCAGAGGGAGTCCTTAATGGAGCTTGCCAAACAGTATACGGTATGTGCAAGTTTGCTGTTCCTTGTGGTATGCCGGACGATATTGCTACGAGAGGTATGCTAAAGAATAATTTCATCAAGAAACCTTATAACCCTGTGGAAGTTGAGATATGAGCATAATATTTGGATACGAAGTTACAGTCTATCATGACTATCCTGAGTTGGAAGGGACTATGTTCTTTAGCCATGAACCCCAGATAGGCGAGAAACTAACCTTGAGCTTTGGGCATAAAGCAGAAATCTTTAAAGTGAATCACGATCTATTAACAATTGGAGTAAAACTATTATGAATAACAAATCATTAACAATCATCGGCCTAGTTGGTAAGAAACAATCAGGCAAAGATACAACATGCAAACTCCTTAGGGAAATGTGTGTAGATAGGAGGATAGTTAGGCTTTCATACGGAGACTTAATGAAGTTAGAATTGGCCAATTTGTTAATACAACATATGATTTTTGATGGTATGGCTGGGATGGAAACTAATGAAGATAGAATTAAATGGATAGATAACCTTAAAGAAAATGTTTCTGAGTTTCGTTTCTTATTGCAAGAATTCTACCAACGCAGATTACTGGAGTCTGGCCTAGACTATTGGGATAGGCAACTAGCTGAGAAGTTTTTATCTGGTGACTACACACAACCAACTATTGTAGTTGTTACAGACGTTAGGTATCCTAAACAGGCAGCGTGGATAAATTCCCAAGGTGGCGTCCTTTGGCGTATCCGGCGGCCAGATGTAGATAAAGAGAATACTGACACACACAGTAGTGAGACGGAGTTGGAGTCCATATCACCTGATAAAGTATTCTTTAACACAGGCGATGTTAAGCAGCTAGCTGGAACTATCTACTTATCAATCCGTCATTTCAAATTAACTTTCGGACAGAACATTAAACATTATGAGGATATAGACTACACCAAACTTTGATTGGCATAGTTCTAGCTCTTGTCCAATAACCTTTCCTGATACAACAAGCATCATATTCCACTACACTATGTATAAACCACCCTACGCAATCAACTTGCAAACTGCACCTGCTGAGAAACTAATGGTAGGATTGCAAGGCAAGACTAAAACTGGCAAGACTACTTCTGCTCTTACGTTTCCTAATCCTATTGTAGCTGACTTCGATGGCAACTTAACTGGGCACTTAGGTCGTGACATTATAGTCGTTCCCTTCTATAAGAAAGAATGGTGCCTAGCTAACCAAGCTAAGTGGAAAGTAAAAGCTAACACTGGCATCAACGCCAACGTCATAAATCGCCGCGACTTACTCCAAGTTTGGCTTAGCGAGGAAGCATCTAAATTCTCTGCCGAGCAGACTCTTGTGCTTGACAGTTGGACTACTCTTCAAGATTCCTTCGACATTCAAACTGACTTAGAACCGGTCTATACTAAGCAAGGTTCTATTGATGAGTTCGCATTCTGGGCAAGGAAAGTAGATTACGCTCAGAAGATTCTGAATACACTTAAGGAACTTAACTGCCAAGTAGTAGTTACATTCCACGAACAACCTCAGATGGATAAAGAGAAGAACATTACGGGTAAGATAGAGCCGCTGATGCAAGGTAAGTTCGTGAATAAAATAGCACTCTACTTCTCTGACTTCTTCCGTTGTCACGTTATCCAACAGCGTGACGCTGACAAGAAACCACTCTTCGAGAAAGATGGCAAGACTCCTGTAGTAGACTATTTCTGGCAAACTAAACCAGACGGGACGGCAGACTGCGGAAGTAGGTTGCGGGATATCCCTATGTTCGTAGAACAGAACTACAGAATTTTTGAGAAGTATAAGACTCAAAACACTTTGGCTAGCAATAGCTAAACGTCAATGTATATGAGTTCACGGTAGCAGACAGACGTTAAAAACAACAGCGTGACGGAGCCGGGTGTCCCGACATAGTAGCAAACTACTAACACCGGAATTTGCTAGCGACGAGCTAGTGATATACGGTAAACAAAAACAACAACACAAGATAGCTGGTATCTTACTACCAATATAAAACATATGGCAAAACGTGAAGACGCAATCCTGCAAGGTAACAACGTGGCACTCGAACGCGACCGCTACACTCTGCGTGTTAAGGAAGCTAAGTTCGGTGAGAGTAAGTCATCTGGTAAACCTATGGTGACGCTCGTTACTGAAATCGTAGCGCCCCGAATTGTTACGCAAGCATCCGGTATGCAAGCTAAGATTGAGGGGATGGAAGTTATCTACTACGCTCCTTGCACACAACCTAACCTCGCTAACTTGTTCTCTCTGTGGGATAAGCTCGGTAACAATGTAGACGAGATTGACTTGGAGAATCCTGACATTCAGTGGATGAATGGTAAGTTCTTCGATGCAGTCCTGTCTAGTGAAGAGCAATTCCTACAGAAGAAGAATGCAGAAGGGAAGTATGAGAACATCCTTGATGCAAGTGGCCAGCCAGTCAGTCGTGGGTTCAAGCCCAACGCTCAAATCTTCGACATCATCGGGGAAGTTCCACCGCCCACCAACTAAGCTACTAGTGCGTTAAACAATAGCCCTTCTGCAAGGTTGTAGGAGGGCTACCTTTAGCTTACTATAGCATCACAATATGAAAGAACTAAAGAAACCAATTCCGACTGCAACTAAACTTTTGTATGCAGTTCAAGAACTAGTTAATAACTTCTCCAGATTTACGCAGATGGTAGAACAGGCGAAGAAGCAAGCTGGCTTGCGAGTTACGTTCTATCATGATGCAGATTTGAAACTTGTGTATACACAGTGGCACGATAGGCATGGAGTTAACACATTAGATATAACGAAGAACTCTACTCATCAATACAACTACGAAATTACGTCTACTGGTATTAACTTTGTCGGATACTCTGAACGTGACCCAAGTGAAGTATGGTATAAGACTAAACGTAGTTGGAGCATGAGTGGCTATGAGAATGATATGACGTTACTAGCTGTTCCTAACAAAGGACCAACTCCAGACAAGAGCATGTATGTGTTTCATCAAGAGAAGATTCGTGAGACATTTACTATTCTTCCCGCCTGGGCTATAGCTTGTATGCATCCTAACTAATGCTATGTCAGACGACAAACAACTTCCAGTAATCAAGCTCCCTTGTCCAGCAGTTCATTGTCCGCCTAAATTAGGATATAATGGCATAACAATCATTATGTCTAATCCAAGTAGGTTTGACGTCCTGCATAAAGGTAAGTTACTACAAGGCTTAGCTGGCGACTACGTGAATAATGAATGTCTCCGGCCTGAAACTAACGTATTTAAGTGTGACGTTAGGACGAGGACAGTAACCGCTCCACTCCTAGAAGGAACTAAAGTTGTCCTACTCCTAGGACAAGAAGCAATGACACAATATGCACCTACAGAATTTAAGAAGTATACTTTGCAGGAACAAAGAGGTTATGCCCTTCCTGACAGGAATACAGGTATCTACTATATCCCTAGCTATCTTCCACAGGACACCTTTGATTTTATTGATTACGAGTCTCGTCTCAATAACTTTTCTCATTCTACTGTTAAAGAAAACGAAGTAGGAGACATAGATGCTAAGTATGAAGACGACGAGAAGATAGTCCTGTCAGAGAACGAACATTCTAAAGCACGTCATGGCAGGACGCAGCGTGTAAACTGGCGCTTCTGGATGCAACAAGATTTCAAGAAAGCAATCCGTATATCTAAAGGAGAACATGAAACAAATACTAATCGCATCAATCCTGAGTATATCATTAACCCTCCTCTCGTGGATGTTATTACAGCTCTCACTAGCTGTAAAGGAAACGACTTCTACTTTGACATGGAAACAGACGAGGCACTCAATATGCGGTGTTTTGCTTTCAACTTTGGGAATAGTAATAGGGTGTATGTCGTTGGCATCTTGGATTATAACTATAAGTTCATTTATCAAAATGTTGGCAAAATATTGTGGGCTTTAAGAATCGCTATTCGTGACAACATAATAGTATCCCACAACGGCAAGTCTTTCGACTGGTGGGTGCTAGCTTGGAAATACAACATTGCCGTCGGACAGTCTACCTACGATACAATGTTAGCCCAACACAGGATATTCCCTTGGCCTGAGAAATCCCTCTCGCATTGTGTATCTTTGTGGACATACTTAGAATTCCACAAAGATGAGGGTGTGTTCTGCCCCAAGAATCGTTTCCAAGATGAAGCACTCTTACGCTACTGTGGTAAAGATGTATGGTCTATGAGGCTTGTGAAAGAAGCACAAGTAGCTTACGCGGCGGCCAGACGTGGACTTACAGAATCTATAGCGCAAGTCAATGCTTCATCTAAGCCATACTTGAGCATCGAGTTCACAGGAATGAGACTAGATGGCGAAGAGTGGAAAAAGCGGATAGATACGAATGATAGATTGATGATGCAATACAATAGGATACTTCGTGCATTGCTTGGAGAGGGAACAGTTGCTCACCTTGTTAACTTGAACAAGACAGGTAAGAAGATATTCGCTCTTGCTTCAAGTAACAAACAATCTTGTGAGTATTTCCACAACCTCTTAGGGTATAAGGTTATGGCACGGTCGATGAAAACAAGGAAGCCGTCTCTAGCTAAGGAGGCTATGTATAAACTTAAGTTGCAGTATCCTGACAATCCTGTAATTGATTTCGTCTTAGCATTTCGCCGGTTGCAAAAAGAAACTGGTAGCATACAATTTAATCCTATGTTCACAGAGCTTGGTAACTCAAGAGAGCTTATGGAACTAGACAAAGTGGAGGATAAAGGAGATGAGTAACGAGACTGCAAATGAACAAGCCCTGACTGAGGCACACGCTGTAATTCGTCATCTACAAGACGAGCTAACTTCTCACAAGAATGCCGCCGCTAGAGCTAAACTAGCTTACAACTTAGAACTAACTACGTTAACTGAGAGAATAATTTATGAACGTAATTACTCTGCTAAATGTAATGCAGTAATCAAATACATTAAGGAAGAAGTAATCCCTCCTAATTACCCCTACAGGTCGAATTGCTCTTCTCCATTTTGTAAGTTCATTACAGCGTTGAGGATGCACGGACTAGATTAAGATGATAACCTCCTTCTCATCTCTCGCTCACCCTCGCTCTACCACCGATTACAAACTAGGTGGCACTACATTCTTTCGTGCAGCTAGCAAGGAAGTAATGAGCAGGTGGGGCACGAATTTGCAGAATCCTTCTAAGAGTATCTGCAAACTCTATATACCAGATGATGGATATGCGTTTGTGCAACCAGACGAATCAGGAGCAGATGCGTTGTGCGTAGCTTACTTATGCAGAGAAGGCAACTACAGGAAACTGTTTCTTAACGGAATTAAAGTTCACGTGTATGTAGCTCTGCACTTCTTTAAGAGCGAGTGGATTAAGCGTTTACCTCATGTTGATGTTGAGGGTATCTCACTCCTGCCTATTGAACTAATCAAGAAACACCCACAATGGAAAGAACTAGACACACTTATCCGTGACTCTGACAACTGGCCAGCGAAAGAACGCTACTATGCAATCGCAAAGATGGTCTGTCATGCATCGAACTATGACATTAAGGGCGGCGCACTTCAACTGAACGTGTTGATTAAGTCGGAGGGAAGAATTGTCCTAACAAGGAAGCAAGCAGATTATTTCTTGGCAGTATACCATGAACTGTTTCCTGAACTAGCAGAGTGGCAACGTGAAGTAGATAGGATAGCAAGGGAAGAAGGAGTCCTTTATACCCTGCAAGGATTTCCTATTCAGATAACAGTTCCTCTTCGTGAGATGAAAAAAAAGGAATTGTATTCTGCCGTTCCACAAGCTACTGTTGGCATTATAATACACGTTGCTATCACTAAGATATATGCGTATATCGCAGAACATAAGTTAGACTGGCATATACTGAACAACAAACATGACTCTATGTTGATACAGTGTCCAAATAATATGGAGGAAATTAAGGAATGTGCTAAGCAAGCACAGCTAGCTATCTCCTCTCAAGTATTAACTTCTCCACGTGGAGAAATCTTTCACATGAAATCAGAAGCACAATGGGGCATGAACTGGATGCCGCAGCATGAAAAGAAAAATCCAAACGGCTTAAGGGCTATTCCATATGGAGCTTAAATTATCTAACACAAGCTTAGTTGCAATTGTAGACGACGAATTATACGAAACTATTATTTCGCATAATACTAAATGGGCTTATGCGAAGCAAGGACTAAGTGCTAGTAGCAAGATATTTCGTAAAGGCACACACGGAAGAGTTATATGGTTACATAGATTAGTGCTTGGAATTGCAATTACTGATAAGCACCTTTATGTAGATCATATCAATCGAGATGTGTTAGACAATAGAAAATGTAATTTAAGAACTTGTAATGTTTCGCAAAATGCAGCTAATACTGAAAAGTATATAAGACCAAATACGACTTCAAAATTTAAGGGAGTTTCTTGGTCAGCAGCGCGCGGTCTGTGGCAAGTGCATATTACGAAGGACAAGAAAGGCTATTTCGGAGGTAGATTCAAAACTGAAGTTGAAGCTGCAAAGAGCGCAAATGAATTGATGCTGAAATTACACGGCGAATTTGCAGTCTTAAATACTTTCTAACGCATGGAAACCTTATCAGCTAGTCATTACAATACATGGCACCAGCTTGACCTATGGCGCTATTATAATAAAGATGCAATATCACCAGACTCATACATTGATTTGGGATTCATTTATATGATAGCAGCCGCTTTAGAGAGACGTGTCTGGTTAGGTCCCGCAGAGAAGCCTCTATTCCCTAACCTATTCCTCGTTCTAGTCGGCGAACCCGGTATAGGTAAAGGCCAAGTCATTGGTCCAGTAACGGAGTTCTTAACGTTCCACAAAGACTTCAAAGGAGAAAAGAATGACGTTAAGATTCTAACTCCAGACATGGTAGAACATCAGCAGAAAGCACAAGCTCTTAAAGATACAGTTCTATCCGAGGCTATGATGGCAGGAGCGTTAGCAGGGAAAGATAAGAACATCATTCACGAAGAGCGTTCTCTATTTAGACAGATGCCCGACTCTGTAACCTTCGAGAAGTTAGTATCTAACCATGCTAAAGCCCTTAAAGCTCTCAAGTATAAATGCGAACTAGACGGCAAAGAGAAGAAATACTTACATGCTTCTGTATTCTTTTCTCTTGAAGAAATGTCATCTCTCTTTAAGAGAAAGACAGAAGATGTAGCAGACTATCTCCTTACAGCGTTTGACTGCAAGAACTACTCTTACGAAACTATTGGCAGAGGTTCCGACCTCGTAAGGAAGTGTTGCCTTAACTTGCTCGCTGGCACAACGCCGGGATTCTTGCGTAAATCATTCCGTGGTTCTCTTATTGAAGAGGGCTTATCTGCACGTATTACTTTCGTTTACGAATTCGCCAACAGGGTAAATAAGTTCCCAGAATTCAAAGACCTAGACGACACTCAGAAACAATGCCGCGCTGCAATCCTAGACCACCTTAAGAAGCTATCTACTCTTTACGGCCGTGTTACTCTAACTCCAGAAGCGCAAGACTACTTACATAAATATTTCTCGCAAGATATATCTGAGATTCGACTTAACAAAAACATTAAACTAATTCCTTGGTATGCACGTAAGAATATTCATCTGCCTAAGTTTGCTATGGCTATCCACTTCTCTCGTAGCCTTGACTTTGAGCTCACTCTGCAAGACATACTCGACGCTCAGTCTATACTACTCTATCTTGAACGTAATATGCACCACGCTCTTGATTTTGATGGGAATAATCCTCTGTCTGGCCCTATTAAGAATATAGTAAAATTCCTCCGGAATCACAAAATGCGCGCTGCTACACGTAACCAGATATGGGCAGCATTCGTTGGTGACTTACGAACTACAGAATTAGACGAGGCCCTAGACTACCTTAAGGAAACGGGAACTGTGGAGATAGTTTCGTTACCGAACAAAGATGGACAGATGGATGTATTTTATAGAGTGAAGGAATAAGCTATGATTATACTAGAGAATCCAAACAAAAACAAGACGATTACTTATTACTTTGAGGGAGAATGCTATCATTGTAGCTGTAGATTTGAATGTGAGAAGCACGAAACATACTCGTCTATTTTCGAGTTCTGTATGAATGACTACGCACATTGTCCTAATTGTAATACAAAACTTCAGGTATATTCACGTAAAAGAGTTCTATGACAACTCAACTTAAGTTACAACTAACTCCCACTAAACCTCTTACTCCAGCCGAATTCTGGAATAAGAAGTTCAAACCTATGTTAGCGTATAATAAGGAGTTCGACCTACGTGATGTTAGGCTTCCTTGTTACGTCTCTGAGAAGATAGATGGTATACGCTGCATCATACATGAAGGTGGCATACCACGGACGCGTGACAATAAGATGATTCCTAACCATTGGATACGCAATCAGATAATCAAAGCACAGTTGCCTGCGGGCTTTGACGGAGAAATAATTACTCTACGTGTAGATAGAACAAGGAAAACATTCCACGGTATACAGTCAGACGTAATGTCGGAAGATGGAGAACCAGCGTTTGAATACCATGTATTCGATTATGCTCCTGATATGCCGACTTGTAACCTTGCTTTTGAATATAGGTTAGAGAAACTAGAGTTACTAGCTAAGGATATAAAAAGTATTCCACTGTATGTAGTAGAGCAGTTCTTGGCTATTACTGAAGAAGATTTTGAATTCTGTTCTGCACGCTACATAAACAACTACGAAGATAAGTATGAAGGCTACATGATACGGTCTACAACAGGTAAGTATAAATTCGGAAGGTCTACTCTTACTGAACAATACCTGCTTAAAGTAACACCTTGGCGTCGCACTGAAGCAACCATCGTAGGCTTTGAAGAAGAGCTAATTAACGATGACACATCCTGCACCAAAAAAGAAAACCTCCGACCAGCTAACTCACTCGGCGCACTAGTTTGTAAGTGGGAAGGTTGCACCGAGACGTTCAACATTGGAAGCGGATTCACACGTGAAGAACGTGCCGAGATTTGGGACAGAAGAGATTTCTACCTCAAGAAACAAGTAACATTCAAATACAAACCTTATGGAACAAAAGACAAACCAAGAACACCAATATTTGTTGGGGTTAGACTTGAGTCAGGGTCTTAATCCTTGTATTGGTTGTAGCAAGACTGTAGTGCCAACCCTAGTTCTAGGCTTCTACGGAATGAAGTCCTACTGGTATTGCCAATGTTGCAGATACACAAGAGGAGATTCACTTGCAGAACTTAGAGATAAGTGGAACTATCTTTGTCCGAGACTTATCGTGCAGTTGGAATTGCCTTTGACTTCATCTTGTTCAACTGATTCATCGTCAAATACTCCTGCACCCGTGCAGTTGCTACTTCCTCTCCCTGAGTCTCCCTCAGGAACAACACGTAATTAAGAAACTCCTGTGGCATATTTTCAGGAGATGGCATAGTTTGGAAAGAGTTACGCTTTAAACTCTCCAGTTCCCTCTTCAACTTCTGTGGATTACCTTCACTCTTCCTTATCGCCGCGTCAATAGCAGGCTTCAATGCAGCTATTGCTTCTTCTGGCGTTCCCGCTCTCTTGAATTCTTTGTAGTCTGTGTCCATGAATGGATTACTCCGTGCAGCACCAAATGAAGTAGGTTGCTTCTGGCCAGTCATAGTCTCAAATACAGCCTTGTCGCGGAACTTCTCACTTCTCTCTGTATCTTCCTCATTCAAGAAGTTGTTATTAACTAGGCGGTAACCCTGCAAAGAGTTCTTAGCAACTTGTTCTACGAATAGGGACATAACTTTACCAGCATCTTCTCCTTCTTTAATCGCAGCAAGTGCATCACTCAAGTTTTGACCTAACGTATTCGAGATAAAATCTGCCGCCGGGTAAGTAAAACCTTGCGGAATTTTACCCTCCTTTAAGTCCCATCCACCTTTTACTACATCAGACATAATACCCGCAAATGAGCCTAGTTGTAGGGCTTTAATAGCCCAACCTACTTGGTCATCTGTATCAGCTTGCGAGTTCTTAAACGCCTCATTCAGAGTTGGGTCAGCAGCACGTCTATTGTTTACTTCCTCGGCAAGCTTCTCAACTACAGCGCCAGTCAAGATAGAACCAAGCGAATACATTAAGAAGGGTTTCACGTTACCTCTAGCAAGAGGTTCCAGAACATCTTTCCTGATTACATTCGCCTTTTCTACAGACCACCTGCTAAGCGCGAAGAAAGGCGCAGCAGGGCCTTCCATGATACCAAGAGGTAAGTTGCGGCCATCGTAACTACCCTGCACTTGGTCTACAAATGACTTCGTTATCTTCATCACATCTTCTTGTGACAGACTTCTGAAATCCTTCGCAGACTT
>Ga0181352_1000030_pt1 | contig 54309 bp, 69 predicted proteins | sample Fa13VDMLBSN_FD_130103 | JGI IMG/M metagenome (GOLD analysis project Ga0181352, IMG submission 130103) | Freshwater viral communities from Lake Michigan, USA - Fa13.VD.MLB.S.N | ecosystem: Environmental > Aquatic > Freshwater > Lake | place: USA: Michigan | collected 2013-09-23 | reverse complement strand
GTTGTAGCTACACCAATGCTTAGGATTAGTGACCTGGGCCAAGCGGCCACTAGTCTGGTATGGCACCTTTTTCCATACAATTTTCTCGTCTTTTTTGACCCATAGTTCAAGCCTCCAAACGACCCACCTAGGAATGAGTTTGAGTTCTTGAGGAATGAGTTCAGGTTTTACAGGCAACGCCGTTGGTTTAGATGACATTATTCCCCCTACCAGATTCAATTTTTAAAGTAATGGAATCTCGGTAGTCCGATGAAGCAGCTTCCATAAAAGCAACAATAATCGCCGTTCTGTTCATTCCTTTAGGCAAATTGGAAGTGGCGTTTAAGGCTTCCCGCATATAGATTTTTGCTGTTTCACAAGAGTCAAAAACTAATTTTTCCAAAGACGGGGACGCTAACAGGATAGACATGGTTTTCTTTCATTCAACCCATTCACAAAAGTGGTTGGGCGGATGCTGTGAAAGGGGAAAGCATCCTCGTCGGTCGAATAGCTAGTTCGTCCCAAGCCCATTGGCATCATACACCAAAAAACTGATGTACAATACATCATGATTGAAAAAAAACTCAAACCTTTTAAGGCCGATTGTCAAGAAGCCTTAGACCTCCTCCTAGTCCACATGGGTACAAAGGCCGAGATGGCTCGGCAAGCAAAGATGAGCCGGAACACCGTTTCCTACTGGTTCACACGAGGACAAATCGGCCGTGTTGCGGCCAGAAAATTTGGCTCGATGAAGGCCATACCATTCACAAAAGAGCAGCTCAGACCAGACATCAAGGACTGGACCCCTATGTATAAACGCAAATAGTTGCAAAATAGTTGTGCAGCACTCAAAAAGTGTTGTACAATGCACTCACGGCAGTCTCGCCGTCTCAATGTCGAAAGCCTATCATGACCGTCCTCACAGCCAACAACCCACTCATCGTCACCATCAAAAATGTCTATGGAAAAGATATGATTTATCCAGCCAACTCAGTCGCACAGATCTTTGCCGACATTGCACGGCAGACAACTTTGAGCCGCGATACACTCAAGCTTGCACAAGCACTCGGCTACAAGATTGAAGTCAATCAGCCAACATTAGAGCTCGCATGAACGCCCTCACTAGAGACATCATGAAATGGCTGAACATCAGTCTTGAGCTTGCACTTGATGTGCAATACAAGATGATGGAAACAGGCATTTCATTTGGCAGCAGCTCGACTCGTGAGCTCAAGCAGTGTGCAAAAGAATGTCTGGACTTGATCAAATGAAAGTCTTCTTGGCACTCTTTGTTATGGCAATCTTAGTGCCATTCCTTTTATTAGGCATGGCAGCTAGTGTGCTCATCAGTCGCATTTGGTATTGGGCCATTGCCAAATGAACCTGTACCCTCATCAAGTCCAAGCTGTTAAGTGGCTAGGTCAACGACCTAAGGCCATTCTTGCGCTTGACATGGGTCTAGGCAAGACAGGTGTGTCTAGTCTAGACTTGTCTGTGCCTGCATTGGTCGTGTGTCCTGCATCACTCAAACTCAACTGGCAAGCCGAGCTCAAGATGTGGCGGCCTGAACTTAGCGTGCAGGTTGTTCGCAGCCCCAAAGATCCAATCAAAGGCCTTGACGTCACTATTGTCAACTATGACATACTAGGCAAGCTTGACCTACCTAAACCGGTCACTTTGATAGTGGATGAAGCTCACTACATCAAGAACTACAAAGCCAAGCGTACCAAGTTGTTGATGAGTTTGATCAAGACCACAACCAACGTCAGCCTGTTGACAGGCACACCTATAGTCAATCGACCTATCGAGCTGTGGACTTTGCTCTATTCGATTGGAGCCACAAAGCTAGGTTACTTCGAGTTTGGTATGAGGTTCTGTGCAGGATGGAAAACACCCTGGGACACCTACGACTTCAGCGGTTCAAGCCGTAAAAGTGAACTGATCAAAGTGTTAGAACCGTTCATGCTGCGGATGACAAAAGCTGAGTGCATTGACTTGCCATCAAAAACCTATAGGGTCATTGCCCTTGATTTGCCAGTTGACAAGCGTGAAAAGCAATTTACAGCTGACGAGATTGACAAGCCTGATTCGATTCCGTTTGAAGCCATCAGTGACATCAGGCGGCTCAATGCAGAGCGCAAGCTAGACCAATCTATAAGCTACATCAAAGACTGTCTTGAACAGATAGACAAGGTTGTGGTCTTTGCTCATCACACTCACATCATTGACGGGCTGGTGGACGCCCTTAAAGAGTTTGAACCGGTCATAGTCACCGGCGCAGTCAAGAATGAAGACAGACACGCAGCAGTTCAAACATTCCAAAACGATGCCAAGTGCAGAGTCTTTGTAGGCAACATCAAAGCTGCTGGAGTAGGTCTGACCCTAACCGCAGCAAGCCATGTCGTATTTGTTGAAGCACCATGGTCTCCCTCAGACCTTCAACAGGCAGCAGACCGCTGCCACAGAATCGGTCAGCAAGACAATGTCACTATTGATTTGCTGACGATAACCGGGTCCATCGATGAAATTATCTTACACAAGATACTGACCAAGATGGATGTCATTGATAGTGTCATTAAGGAGTCTACGGACATGAATGAAAAATTGATTGCAGCCAAGCTGCGTGAGTTGGCCGAATTGTTTGAAAGTACAGAACCCACGGCTAAGGCTGTTGAGCAGGCAAATGATAAGCAGCTCAAGGCCATTGAGCAAGAGAAACCTAAGGCCGTTGAGCAAGAAGTGCCCACCCCTAAAAAGCCAGCCAAACAAGTGGAGATTGAGCCACTTACGCTAGACCACATTCGCCAAGCAATGGCCAAACTGATTGGGGCGGGCAAGCGTGAACAAGCTCTTGCTATCCTGGCTGAACTTGGAGTCAAAAAGGTCAGCGAAATCGGTGAAGAGCAATTTTCACAAACTATGGAATTGGTCAATGAAGCACGCTAAGCTCTCACCGAGTGCTAGCTCTAGATGGATGACTTGCCCAGGCAGCGTCCATCTGGAACCTGACATCAAAGGTGGCGACTCAAGCATTTACGCAGAGAAGGGCACTGCAATGCACACAGTGTCTGACCTTTGTCTGACTAAAGGCCTTGAACCAACTATGTTCGTTGGCAAGACGGTCAATGGCCACATCATCACGCATGAAATGGCTGAGCTTGTTCAAGTCTATGTCAACTACATCCAAGCCCTCAACGGCCAAAAGTTCTACGAAGAGAAGGTCACACTTGCAGAAGTCATCAATGATTGCTGGGGTACCGCAGACGCCATCGTCATTGATGGTTCATTGATGCGGGTCATTGATCTTAAAACCGGCAGCGGTGTGCGCGTAGAAGCTGAAGGCAACACGCAGTTGCTCTGCTATGCATTGGGTGCTTACCTCAAATATGGCCTTGTGTACGACGTAGACACGATCATGATGACTATTGTCCAACCACCGATGAACAGCATCGATAGCTGGACCATTGAACTAAAGGAACTCTTAGCATTTGCTGAAGAACTAAAGCGTTCTTACGCAGCCATTCAAAACGAACCTAACAAGTTTGTGGCTAGCGAGAAAGCCTGCAAGTGGTGTCGTGCAAAAGCCAAATGCCCAGAGATGAACCGCTTAGCCAATGAGGCTGCAGCCATTGACTTCAAGACTAAGCCAGTTGGAATGGACCTTATAGAGGAATGGTTGCCTAAGTTGTCGGTGCTCAGCGCGTTTGTCGAAGCAGTAGAAGCGAAAGCAAAAGACATCTTACTGACCGGAGGCTTGATCCCTGGCTGGAAAGTTGTTGAAGGCCGTAAAACTAGGTCATGGCAAGACATACCAAAAACCGAGTTGTGGTTGAAAAAACAAGGCTATGACCAGATCTATACAAAGTCAGTCTTGCTTAGCGTGGCTCAAATGGAGATTGCTCTTAAAGCTGAGAGCCTAGACATGACAGCCTTGATCAAAGTAGACGTTGGCCAACCAACCATTGCCCCTGAGAAAGACAAGCGGTCATCCGTGGACAAGACTCAGTCCGCAAAAAAAGATTTTGCAAAAAGCTCAAAATAGTTGTGTACAGGCCTAAAAGTGTTGTACAATGCAATCACGGCAATGTCGCCGTCTCAATGTTAAAAGGTCTAAAATGGCACACGAACTAGATTTCTCAAATGGTCAAGCAAACGTTGCACTTGCTAAAAAAGGTGCATGGCACGGTCTCGGTCAGATCCTTGAAGCCGGTCAGCCTATCAGCGTGTGGGCAAAAGCTGCTGGCTTGACGCACACGGTCAACCGCTCAATGGTTCAATATCAAGACAGCGAGGGTTCGTTTGCCGCGTACCCAAATAAAGATGTCCTTTATCGGTCAGATACTTTTGCCCCGCTCGGTGTTGTCAGCAATGACTACAACATCGTTCAACCAGCAGATGTGTTGGACTTTTTTGCCAAGCTTGCTGAGAACAATCACTTTGAACTGGAATCAGCCGGCGCACTCTCAGGTGGCAAGCGTATCTGGGCAATGGCCAAAGTCAATGATGGAGCTACCATAATTGGCCAGGATGTTGTCAAACCCTATGTCCTGTTGGCAACATCATATGACGGCACTCTTGCAACCACGGCGCGATTTACCTCAGTCCGTGTTGTGTGCAGCAACACTCTCGGTTATGCTTCAGCTGAGTCTGGTGACACGGTCCGTATCAATCATTCAAAAGAGTTCAGCGCAAAAGATACGGCGCTAGATCTTGGCATTGCTTTAAATGGCTTTGAAAAGTTCTTGATCGACTCACGCCGTCTTGCAAAACAGCAAATCAATGCAACCTTTGCAGTCGAGTTTCTTAAAAAGCTGTTGCCTACATCGATGTCAACTAAGTTTGTTGATGGCATCAAAAAGATGGAAGTTGTGCCAGTAGAAAAGACAAAGGCTTTCCAGTCTATCATGGCTTTGTTCAATGGACAAGCCATAGGCAATGAGCTGCCAGAAGCAGAAGGCACAGCTTGGGGATTGCTCAATGCTGTGACTGAACACGTTGATCATGGCCTCAACCAGAATGCAGCATGGTTTGGTTACGGCAACACTCTCAAGAACAAAGCACGTGAGTTGCTAATGGATGTGGTCTAACGACCAAATGACAGGGAGGAAAGACTCCCATTTTCATCAACGTTTTAAGGACTAAAAATGTCAAAGCTTGTTACCCCTGAGTTCCGTGGATCTTTTGTGCACGTACTTGAACCGCATGCCATTAAAGGCGTTGAAGGTGCAAAGCCTCGTTATCAAATCACGATCCCGATGCCTAAAAAGAGTCCGTTCTGGACTGATCTCAACAAAATGGTTGATGAGACAGCCAAAGCAAAATGGGGCAAAATCCCTCCAAAGATGAAGTCGCCTGTCAAAGATGGTGATGAAGAAGAAAGGCCTGAGTTTGCTGGCTGCTACAGCGTGCAAGCCACGTCAAACAACAAGCCAGGCATTGTTGATGCCGCTCTGAAACCCATCATGGATGCCAATGAGATCTACAGCGGTGCTTACTACAGGGCGTCAATCCGAGCTTATGCTTGGGAGCATCCTACTGGTGGCAAAGGCGTGTCGATTGCTTTGTACAACATCATGAAAGTCAAAGACGGTGAGGCCTTTAGTGGTCGCACTGAAGCCTCTGATGACTTTGCCAACTTTGCCAAAGAAGACGCCGACTTGCTCGGCTAAAAACAAACCCTAGCGCAGGTCAATGCGTCGATCGGGTGAAAAGCCCGTTTAATCAATACGAAGGAGTTAGTTATGGAAAGCAGGATTATGGGCCTTGTCAAGGCCATGCACAAAAAATTTGGTTTGACATCAAGCATTGGCGTGCCTTGGCATCTTGATCCTCATGAAAAAGCCTTTCGAGTGAAGGCACTACAAGAGGAACTTGATGAGTACAACGCCGCAACTACATTGGTCGATGAGTACGACGCCCTTCTCGATCTGATCGTGTTTGCTGTTGGCACTCTTGACAGACAAGGGCTGCCTTTGCTTGAAGGCTTTGAGAAGGTCATGAAGGCAAACATGGCCAAAGAAGTTGGCCAAAATGGTGATAAGCGTGGTGGCTTCAAGCGTGACCTAGTCAAACCTAAAGGTTGGATTGGCCCTGAAGCAGAACTTGAACAAATCATTGACCGAGTTCCTGCACTATCCACAATTGCACCTAGCTCAGATGGCACAATCCAACCTGGCTTTGCACCTAAGTTTGACGCAACAAAGGTGCGAGTAGATCTGCTGCCAATAGACCCAATGATGCAAGTTGCCAATGTGTTTGGCTTTGGTGCCAAGAAGTACTTTGCCAACTCGTACCGTCAAGGCGAGACTGTTGCTTGGTCACGTACCTATGGCTCCATCATACGGCATCTTTTTGCTTTCTGGAAAGGTGAAGACACTGATCCAGAATCAGGGCTGCCCCACCTTGCCCATGCTGGAACTCAACTCTTTATCTTGATGGAGCACGCAGCTCACAACAAAGATAAAGATGACCGCTTTGTAGGGAGCAAGTAATGAGTAAGGATAACAGCACAGGAAAAGACAAAGAATTCTACAACCGTGGAAAGAAACTGTTTGATCAGATAACAAGGCTCAAACCAGTTAAACCTTACTTTACAGCAGTCCAAGGCATCCGAGACCAGTTCAAGGCTATGAAGCCAAACGAATCTGGAATGTTGGAGATTGTCAATGCATCATTCATAGCCGATGAGCCCTTCATTTTTGGTGAAGTGAATGCCGAATGGAATGCTCGTGAGCTGCGTTGGTACATGAGCCAGTCGTTGAACACTAATGACATTGCTCCGCCTGTGCCTGCGGTCTGGCAACAAGTTGCAAGCAAGAAGGGTCGGATCAACTCAAACTATGGATGGTGTGTCTTTAGCGCTGAGAACGGCTATCAATTCCATAAGGCAATTGACTCCCTTGTCTTAAACAAAGAGAGCCGGCAAGCCGTGATCATTTACATTCGACCCTCGATGCATGAAGACTCGGTCATCGATGGCATGCGTGACTTCATGTGCACGTACAGCACTCAGCTGCTTATTCGTGACGGCCAGCTGAACCACATCGTCAACATGCGTTCTAATGATGCAGTCTATGGGTTCAAAGGTGACTACTTTTGGCAAAATACAGTCCACGACTTTGCTTTGATCAGGCTGCAACAAACCTACCCTGACTTAGTCAAAGGCAACATGTACTGGAATGCAGGATCTTTGCACATCTATCCACGGCACATCGGGCTTGTAAAATGATTTACAACCCATTTCAAAACATACCTGTCCGTCCAAAAAGCCATGTGCGTGGCTGGGCCACGCATTGGGCAGAATGTCTTGGCGTGCCTGTTGCTGGGCCAACTGACCCGCTTACTTGCCCAATCCTATACGTGGAGCATGGCGTCAATTTTGGCGGAGTGCTCAATCTGTTTGGAGGGGTCAGTGAAAGCTTAGTTGACAAGCTTGAAGAATTGGCAAACTACAAAGGACAACTAGTCAGCTTGGATTGGCCTATGCCAAACTATGCACACCAATTGTCTAAACGCTTAGGTCAAGCCACATGCTCAACTAGACTGACGTCTGCCCTTTTGGCCAATCTAGATGCGCGCCTTCAAGCCTCGACAACACTGACCCAACAAGATCTTAAAAACGACGTAGTCGCAATCGGTGACAGCCACTCAACAGCCTTTGCAGCTAGCGGTTCAGGTGTAATCCGGACAAATGGACTAACTTTGCATGGGGCATTACAAAAAGGCTATTTTGTTGAGCAAATAGGCCGCTTGGTTCACAAACCAAGGCGCGTAACTTTAGTCTGTGGATCAATAGACATCCGACATCATATCGGTCGACAGAGCGCCCCTAAACAAGCCGTCATTGACTTATGCAGCAACTACTCAGATGTGGCCAACTTTTTAAACAGTGAGTATAACGTTCAAGTTGAAATTGCCGCCCCTGTACCGATCGAATGGGAAAAGCGCAAGATCCCTCAAACCGGTTTTTATAAAGGAACCCCATTCACCGGTACTGTAGATCAAAGGAAGTGTTGGACTGAATTGTTTATGGACAAAATGAGCCAACAATGCTTGATCAGTCCGCCAAGCAGCTGGTACTCCGTAGACCCTGAAGAGTATGCAAACATTTTCATGGAGCTCAACTCATCGGTGCACATTGCACCTCCTTTTTACCGTCGTTTTGATTGGGGTCAACTATGAGTATCTTCACGTGCACAACTAGCAAGTCAAACATGGACATCCCGGCAGGCTGGGGCAGACATGATGCAAGGTCCTACTACATTGCAATGCGCAATGGCTTTAAGTCAAAGCTGTCAGCCCCAGTAGTACGACCCCATGGTAAAAAATGGGTGTTCAGAGGCGACGCCAGTGCAAGCAGCTTGAAGGGCTACGGCGCTGAGCAGTTGATAGCGGAGTGCAAAGAAGACGTTTTAGTCTATTGTGCTCCTCGCGTAGGTATGGCTATGGATGCAATCGCAACCCTTGCCAAACTCTATGGCAAACATTGCGTGTTCTTTTGTCCAGCATCAGGCGAACCTTCAATGCATCAAAAAGCACTGTTGTCTTATGGGTCTGACTTGCGTTTTATCAAGATTGCAGCAATGCCAACCTTAAACAGCTACGCTAAGAAGTGGGCTGAAAAGCATGGGGCAAAGTACTTGCCTTTTGGACTTGGCAAAACGCCATTGGTCACAGCCGGCATCATCAATCTTGCAGGACTTGTCACTGAACAACTAGGTAAAGATCCCAGCGAGATTTGGATGTCGGTGTCTACTGGAACAGCCATTCGTGCATTGCAAATAGCTTGGCCTAAAGCAGCTTGCCGTGGCGTGATCGTTGCTCGTAATATGCATGATGGTGAGATTGGCAATGCAATCCTATGGTCATCATCTCAACCGTTTTTGAAAGACGTACCACTAAACAAACGGCCACCTTTTCCGTCAACGGCAAACTATGATGCCAAGTGCTGGGAAGACTTTGAAAATTTTGGCATAAATGACTCAATCTTCATAAACGTTGGCACCGATGACAAAGTAGTGGCTCAGTATAAACAAGTCCAAAATATACCCTTAAAAAGCCAGCGGGAATGGGGCGATATGTCTGACCTGGAGCGTGGGCCATGATGCTAAACCATAGCCCTGAACTACTGCACTCATTGGAGTTGCATGAAATTGATAGGCATCCGTATCGTGATGCACTGAACAAAGAATGGGATCTTTGTTCAGACTACAACCTAGAGCCGTCGATCTACTTTTTAGAAGCGGTTGCGTATCACCATAGAGCTAAGTTGCTGCAAGACCGTAACGTTGGCATGTTGCCTGAGTCTACTAAAAGTGGCTGCCCTTTACAAGACAACATCCATATCTATGACACAGTCAGCCGATGGGCTGCTGGCTTTTCAAACGTGCCACAAGAAATGTTTTTAGGCAAAGACAATCCAAAACACAAATGGAATGTCAAACACGGCTATGCGTGTGAAGGCTACGCTGACAAGTTCAACGATGCAGAATGGTTCTACATTTTTCTTGTGCACAGGATTTGTGGGTCAGGTGCAAGCTTTGCCATGATCGGTGACGCTAAGCTGCCACCGCATGGCTGGTACAACTCGCCAGTCCCTTACCTTTGCAAGAACGCAGACGGTGAGGACTCAATTAGGCGTTTGATCAAAGACTTTGAAGGCCCGATGTTTAGTTCAATGGGCAACCAAATACCTTCGTTCAACAAGCCTTCGGCAGCCTATAGTCAAGGGGGTCGTGAGTACCTAGTTGACATAGCCCCTAAGCTTGCACGAGACTTTTTTAATTGGTTGGTTGACCAATCAGAACCGATAAAAATTCAATCCGCTGTTGACTGGTGCTTAGACTGGCAGACACTGCATGGATGGAGAAGGTTCAAGTTTGTTCTAACCGCTTGGGTCATGGACATTGCTGAGTACTTTCCAGAACTCGTTGATGAGAATTCAAACTGCTATCATGGCGCAAATGCAACAGCAGCCCTTGAGCTAGTCTTTAAGCCTATAGGCAAAATGGGCAAACAAAGCTTTTATGATACCGGCACAAGAATGTTTTGTGACTTGTTCAACTCTAGACCGATGGACGTTGAAGATGCCGCTCCTGGTTGTGACTTGATTCGGTACTGCGAGCAATACATCCAGCCTAGAGGCTATGACAGCGTAGATCGTTCAAAAATATTCAACATAAATCACATCAAGCATAGAGAAGGCCGGCAACCATCATGACAAGACCAACGCTAGATCAGACTTACATGCAAGTTGCTAGGGCATTTGCCAAAAGAGCAACCTGTTCCAGAAGGCAAGTCGGTGCCGTGATAACTGGCAACGGATACATCCTGTCTTCCGGCTACAACGGGTCTTTCCCAGGATCGCAACATTGCATTGATGTGCCTTGTGCAGGAGCCGGACTGCCTAGTGGTTCAGGCTTAGATCTTTGCATGTCAGCCCATGCTGAACAAAACGCAATAGCTAGACTGCGTCAAGTCGATGAAGCCGACACTTTGTACTGCACAACAGCGCCGTGCATAAGCTGCACCAAACTAGCATTGTGCACAAGCATAAAGCGCATCGTTGCCGATAAAGACTACCCGTCCAGTGGCAAAGAATTGTGGGTTTTAGCAGGTCGTGCATGGAGTCAGTATGCGGAATAAAGCTGTACTTGACATTGAATGCTATGTCAACTACTTTTTGATTGCCATCAAGTCCGTTGCTAATGGCAAGATTGCAACCTTTGAACGCTCAGACTGGGAAGACTTTGACATTGAGCAACTTAAAAGCCTTTTGTCCAGGTACACAATCATCACGTTCAACGGCAACCGCTATGACTTGCTTTTGCTTAAAGGATCCATTGCCGGCTTTGATTCACAAAAGCTGAAGGCTCTATCAGATGACATCATTGTCAATGATCTTAGAGCTTGGGATGTAGAATCAAAGTACACATTGCCAAGATGCCAGTACATCGATCACATTGACTTGATCGAGGTGGCTCCAGGCAAAGCAAGTCTAAAGATTTATGGTGGTCGCTTGCACAGTAAACGCATGCAAGACTTGCCAATAGAACCAAACGCAACGATCAAGCGAAACGAAAGAGACTTGCTGAGTAGCTACTGCATCAACGACTTAGACACAACGATTGACCTATACGGCCGGCTCAGTGAACAGATTGAGCTACGTGAACAGATGGGCAAAGAGTATGGCTTGGAGTTACGGTCAAAGTCAGATGCTCAAATAGCTGAGTCGGTCATCAAAAAACAGATCGAGGCAATCAAGGGTGAGAAGGTTTCTCGACCTAGTCTGCCTAAAGACTTTTCATTCAACTATGTTCCTCCGTTGTTTGTTGCGTTTAAGCATCCAGGGCTAGGCAATGCCTTAGACATTTTTAAGACACGGCCATTCACACTCAATGAAAAAGGTGACGTTGCTGAACCATTGGAGGTCGGCAAACTCAAGATCAAGGTCGGGTCTAGCACATACCAACTAGGCATTGGCGGGATTCATTCTTGCGAGAAAAAAGTCCACTACATAGCTGACGCCAACCACATCATTGTTGACCGCGACGTGACTAGCTACTATCCTAGCGTCATCCTGAACCAGAAGCTTTATCCTGACCATATCGGGCCTGACTTCTTGACCGTCTACAGATCCCTTGTGGAGAAAAGAATCAAGGCAAAAAGAGAGGGCAATAAGGTCATCAACGAGGCTTTAAAAGTTACGATCAACGGGAGCTTTGGCAAATTTGGGTCACGGTGGTCAGCCCTCTATGGACCTAACCTACTTATTCAAACAACCGTGACTGGGCAACTCAGCTTGCTAATGCTTATTGAGGCTCTTGAAGAACAAAGCATTAGTGTTGTGAGTGCTAATACTGATGGCATCATCATCTATTGCCAAAAGCGCAACCAAGCGGCCATGGAGACCATTGTTGCCAGGTGGGAAAGAACAACTGGCTTTAGCACTGAAGAGACATCTTATTCTGCGGTCTACTCGCGTGACATCAACAACTACATTGCACTTAAGCGCAATGGCGGGTATAAAGTCAAAGGTGTTTATGCCGATGAAAACCTGTCCAAAACACCGACAACTCAGATCTGTACGCAAGCCGTTGTGGACTACTTACAGCTTGACATTCCGATAGAGACCACAATCCATGAGTGTACAGAGATTCGTAAGTTCATCTCGGTCAGAGCCGTTACCGGAGGGGCTATCAAGAACAATGAATACCTAGGTAAAGCAGTTCGTTGGTACTATGCCAAAGACGAGCAAGGAGCCATACACTATAAGAAAAATGGCAACAAGGTCCCCATAACCGATGGGGCCAAGCCGCTCATGATTCTGCCGGATTCTTTGCCTGATGACATTGACCATGACTGGTACATCAAAAAAGCTCATGCCATGCTTAATGACCTTGGGGTCACAAAATAATTGTACGGCACTCAAAAAAGTGTTGTACAATGCACTCACGGCAGTCTCGCCGTCTCAATGTTATAAGGAAAACCTATGAATCAAATCTCGTCTGCGCTAGCTCAAGCCGGTGTAAAGCTTCCGCCCCTCACGCAGCGTATTTGGCAGCTGCTGCACGACTCTAAGTTACCGCGCTCCGCAGCCTGTCTTGCAAGTATGCTGCATGTGCCGCGTGGCAATGTCAGCTCAGCAATAAACTCAATGTACTCACGCGGCATGGTTGCCCTTGCCCGGCATGAACTGACCCGGATAAAAGGACCGCGCGGCACTAGCATTAAACGCCTCGTTGCGCAATGGGCCGCTGTCGGGCAAGAGTATGAACTATTGCGGGCTTTGCCCACCACAAAGGTTGAGCGTGCCGCCAACCCTTATCTTGTTAATGCTAAGTTGTTGGAGCAGTCAACTCCACAACCAGCCACCATCGACATCGAAAAAATGACCCTTTCCGAAGCGCACACCCTGTACAAGCAGCTACAGAAGTTCTTTGGAGCTAATAATGATTGACTACGAAGAAGATCTAGCAGCCTATATGGCTGACGATGGCCCAGAAGTTTTAGAAGAAGGCATCTGTCTAGCCTGCTCAGGTTCAGGAGAAGGTCAGTTTGATGGCACTATTTGCCATAAGTGTAAAGGAGAAGGAGAATGCTAAACTGGCTAGCAGCAGCCTTGGTGGCCCTAGTCATGTCCGCAGCATACTTGCTAGACGGCCCCAGCGAACACGAGGCACGGGTGGACACTAAAGAGGAACTGATTCAAAAGCTCTGCGGAGAGAACGCTGGCTGGAAGCTGCTGGAGGATGGGACTGTCCAGTGCTACACGCACAGGGGACTCAAAACTCGCAAGGTGACACTATGAACGATGACGATTACACGCTCATTGATGAGGTGGTGCATTACGGCACGATCATCTTCCTAGTGCTGATGACCATCACATTCCTTGGTGTGGTGGCTGGGTTTATGTGGGAGATACTGAAATGGCAATAAACACAGGAGGCCCAGCGTTTCCGTTTTCGCCGTCTGATGACAGCACAATCAAGCCCCAACTTGGCATGACCTTGCGCGATTACTTTGCGGGGAAGGCGATGCAGTCGGAACTAGTTGGAGGCGTACATTCCGACAATTTTGATGTGACGGCTAGACGCGCATACCACATGGCAGACGCCATGCTGAAAGCAAGGGGAACACCATGACTGACGACGACATCATGCTTATGGCGCGGGTTGCAGGAGTCCGCGATGACGGCCATCGGTTTGAGTTCAGTGAGTACAAATATCTTGAACGCTTTGCCCACCTTGTTGCCGCAAATAAAGCAGAGGTTGCACTTGCCGAGGCGTACCGCTGTGGGGTTGAGGCAGGTGCCGCTGCGGAGCGCGAGGGAGTAGCGCAAATGTTTGAAGCATCACCCGAACTGGTTCGGATTGCCCAAAACGATCAGGGCGGTTGCATCATATGTGGATTAAATCCATATACAGAGGCAAAGGCAATCCGAGCAAGGGGAAACACATGAAATTTGACAAATTTATTGAGTGGTGGTTTACAGGGCGTTGTCTTACACACCCCGTGGTCGTGGCAGTAACTTGGTTTATAGCTGGATACACAGTGGGGAAATTATGAGCCGCTTACTACACGCTGCCGCCCGTGGGGCGCGGATACAGTACAGGTCGCCCATAGATCGCAACTGGAAGGAGAGTGCATTTCGCCTATGGCCCAGTCTGCATGATTGCAAAACCGCCGATAGTCTTTACCGCATCCACCCGGATGACGCTCACTTGGCTTATGGCCCGGTCAGCACGGCGCTGCGGGATTGTGATGGCGAATTCCAATTGATGTACATAGACTCAGAGCAAATGCATGATTTTGCCATTCGTTCTGCAATTGTTGCAAATTACGCAAACAACATGATGCATGAATGGCAGCAAAACAAAGACCGACTGACGCGCAGCCTATTTTTATTAATCTTGGCCGAAGCACTGGCCGATGAGGGGATGTGATGACTGACACTGACAAAGAACTACTTGAACTGGCGGCTAAAGCTGCGGGGATACTGTCCGACGACAACGGCCAGTGCGTTGTCGATGAAAAAGGTTTTTTTGTGCGGCTTTGGAATCCCATTGAAGACGATGGCGATGCGCTACGGCTGGCGGTGAAACTGAGTTTGATGCTGGACCATATAACGCAAGGCTATATGGCAGGGCATTGGGTTGCCACACACACCAACATTGAATCGTGCTATGAGCCATCGCTACCTGACCCCCTCGCAGCAACCCGCCGCGCCATTGTCCGAGCAGCAGCAGAAATTGGAAGGAGTATGAAATGACTGATATGCCAGAATTACTTGTTGTTTTGTTTGTTATTGCAATGCTTAACTGGTTTGCGTACACCATCGGCAACTACGTTGGCGCCGAAAAGGCTTGCGAGTCTGTAAAGATGGAGTGGGTCAAAGACAAGTGCATGAAAGTAACAAGGGAGGTAATGCAATGACTAAAGTGCAGCCAGAAGCGAAAGTACAAAACACCGAAGATGCAGCTAACGAGGCAGCAGCGAAAGCGCTTTACGAAACGTGGCACAGCCAGCCGGAATATAAGCCTTGGCAAGACGGCGGAAACTCACAGAAACAAGACGAGGCTAGAGAGCTAGTTCGCCAGTTAAAGCCACCCCTGCCAGTGCAGCCAGCACAGGCAACTAGCGGATGGAGTTTGCGTTATGTGTATTTTGATGAAAACGGAATACCGCTAATGTACAGAGAGCCAGAGGAGCGCAACTTCTGCCAACGATGCGGCAAGCGCACTGCTGACCTGACCACGATTCACACATGCACACCACCACCACAGGAGAACACATGACCAAAGACGAAGCCCTGAAGCTGGCGCTGGAGGCGTTGGAAAACGCTGTTAGATACCACGGCATCATGTTGATGTCCGACCCGCCACAAGCTGCGTGGAAGTATCACAGAGTTGAAGACAATGCAAAACAAGCCATCACCGCCATCAAAGAAGCCTTGGCACAACCAGTGCAGCCAGTGCAGGAGCCGGTGGCCCGGGTTGCCGAAGTTCATATGAGCCGGTACACGCTGGAATGGACGAACGGCCCACTACCCGAGGGTACTGAGCTTTTTTCAGCACTGCCAGTGCAGCCAGAGCAGGAGCCGGTGGCGTGGGCGCATAAAGAAGGTTTGGAGTCCATCAAAGATTTTGATGCCAGCATTTACGCAAACGGTGGATTTGATGACGCCGTTCCGCTCTACACCGCACCACCACAGCGTGAGTGGGTAGGACTGACGGATGATGAGATGCACCAATGCTTTGATGTATCGGGGCATCGAGAGCCTATTTACCGGGCCATCTGCGACAAACTGAAGGAGAAGAACACATGACATGCATAGGAAAAGACCCACGATGTCCCTGCCAAGACGGAGACGCATGTCATTACAAAGACTGCGGGGATACGAAGGCATGGCCTGTGCCGCAAGCCGAGCCAGTGTCGTGTCGATTTTGTCACGATAAAAAAGGTTGTTGGACATGGCAGTGCTACACCTGCGGTGAGATTGACGATGTTCAACAACCCGCAGCACAGCCAGTGCAGCAGCCTGTGGCGTGGGGGTGGCGCTACGACTCTTGCGGACACGCTGTTGTAAACCGCCTTGTCGTCACTGAAACATCAGAGCCGACTTTATTTCTAAAAAACGTGTTTGCCCGTGGCCCATTCCCCCTTTATGCCGCACTCGCAGCACAGCGCAAGCCTCTGACGCATGATGAAATTGAGGTTATTGGCGACAAAGTTGCCAATGAACAATTAGTCGGACCAGTGGCAAATTTTAGAGTGCGTTTTGCCCGAGCCATTGAAGCCGCCCACAACATTAAGGAGAACAAATGAACAAAGAAAAAATTATGAATTTGGCCGATGCTTATGCCACAGAGGTTGCTCACACGCCGCAAATGCCAACGCCGCTGGAGCGAAAACTGGCAATTGTAAGGATTGGGGTAGCAAGGGCTGCGCTTGAGGCCGCGCTGGAGCAGCCAGTGCAGCGCCCGTGGGTAGGGCTGACGGAGGACGAGATTAAAGGTACTTGGGCACAACTTTGGTATGACCTAACTCATGGAAAATTATCAACGCCTGATAACGAAGTACGAAATAACGTAGTAATGTTTGGACAAGCCTTGGAAGCCAAACTCAAGGAGAAAAACAATGGCTGAAAAAAGATGTGAACATAAGTGCGGCGCTTGGAACTGCGGCAGCTATCAATTCAATTTATACAAAGATGATATTGACCAGGGTAACTTGTGTGATGTGCATTACTGGCAAACAAAAGCTCAGCGCCCTTGGGTAGGGCTGACGGATGAGGATAAGCAGACCGCAGTCTGGACAAATGGGACTTTTGGTGGTGGCGCACTGTGGGCCGAAGCCATGCTAAAGGAACTCAATCATGGCTGAACAAGAAGTAAAACCATGCGAGTTTGCAAACGGGGTTTGCATACATTGTGAGGCTACCGAACGGGAAGATTGTGAGGGTTGGATTTGCCCACCACAACGTGAGTGGTTAGGGCTGACGGATAAGGAAATGAGTGACATAGTGGCTGATATGAATGTCGATTTTGGAGATTTGTTGTGGAAAGTGGTTTGCCTGACAAAAATTATTGAAGCCACGCTAAAGGAGCGCAACACATGACTGACCAGCAACAATTTAATGCATTGGTGCAATCTTTTCTTGCACCGCCAAAACAACTATCAACATCTGAGCAAAATGCTTTAGCAGACATTGCCAAATTGATTTGGCCCTTCCCTACCGAACTGCCACCAGCGCAGCCAAGCAAACCCATCCCGTTTAACCCTGAAAACTTTGAGGATGCCCCGTGGTAATTTCAGAAAAAATTAGGGACGCACTGGCGCAAGCGCCTGACGGAATGACTGCCCTGGAACTTGCACTTGCGCTGAAGTTAACGCCGACAGGCGTCAGTCGTTCCTTGGCCTTGATGCCTGACACCTACATTGATAGGTGGGTCAAGACCACAAGCAAGTACACCGCCGTCCACTGCTTGGCGTTTGTGCCTGACGATTGTCCGCATCCATGACGCCTATCTTCAGCACCTGGGACCGGGCGACTCTGGACAAGTTTGCGCTTGATGCCTACCTGCGGCTGCAAGAGCAACAGGACCAGCTTGAGCAAGCACGCTTAGACCTCAAGGATGCTATTGCTGCTTACCGAACGCTCATAAAAGAACCCCGCCGAAGCGGGGTTAAAGATTGACAACTGCGTCAATATTCTACTTTGTTTTGTCGCGGTTTTTCAATGCTTCTTCAATGTCTGGGCCTTGAATTGGACTTTCATCACGATCTTGCAGCGCCCGCTCAATGTCGGTGGTTGGTGACATGATGTCAAATGCTGTAGCGGCAGGTGCTGGATAAATTGCAGTACTTGTACCGGTGACTGCACCTGCCTCCCCTAGCGTGGCTTTGAACTGTTTAGGTGCCTGCTTGGCCGCATAGGCTTCAATCATTTGCACAGCGGCAGCTACTTCATTCGGATCCTTAGCCATCAGCATCTCAGCCATCTTTTCAGCACGTGCTTTGGACATCTGGCCAGACCGGATTGCACCCATGACCAGGCTACTTAACGCCCCGCTAAAGTTGCCGGTGGCGGCTGTCGCTGCACTTTCAATCATCCCGGTGTCTTCGTCTAAAGATTTGCCAAGTTCTTGGCGTTTAGCGGTTTGTGACCCGGCTAAAATTTTGTTTGACTCCTTATATAGTTGGGACTCACGCGTAAGAGCAGCTTTGTATAGGTCAAACTCGGCAGGGTTGTCAAACAACATTGCCAATTTCTCTTGCATGTCTGGAGAGCCAATCACCCGCTGTGCGGTATTTGGGTCATTAGACGGCCTCCCAATGGTGCTATAAATGTCACGAGCAACGCCGGTTCTAAACGCATCTTTTTCGCCGGAACTCATTGCGTCAACCATCTTCTTGACTTGCTCAGCGTCAAGAGTTTTAAACTCTTCTCTGCCCATCCGCAAGGCATCCAAAGTCTCTAAATCGCCAGCATAAGTTTTTCGTGCAAATTTGTAATCAGGCACATTTTCGTCTATGGCATTGACAAACTGCTTGCGCAAATCTCTGAGTGCTGAAGCTTCTGCGGTGCTCATACCTTTACCTCGGAACCCAGAATCAATGGTGGCATCAATCCCACGCTTGATGTAGTCCAGTGTTCTTACATCTGGCAGCTTGACTAGATCTAAAATTTCAGCACCACTAGGATCAAACCGACCCGAGGGTTTGTAAATCTCGGGCAATGCAAACTTGAGAGGATCTTCACCTTTGAGCTTTGCTGTCTGAGCCTCTGTGTCAGCTATGGACCGTGCTTTGTCAAAGAACGCTTTGAATTGTGGGTTTTTAAGTACCTCAACAATCCTAGGGTCATCAACGTCACCGTGCGCATATGCTTTTTCATACAAACTTTTTGCATTATTTCTAAGTTGGGCCGTCAGACTTTCTTCCATGTCGTAATATTCAACCGGCTTTAGCGCTGCTTTTGTTTGGGCCTTAACGCGACCTCGTGCACCAAGTCTTTGGGTTGTCAGCGCATTTTCAATTGCGTTACTACCAGCCCCTGAACGCTGAGCCACTGCTTCAGCCAGATCCCTGAGCGCCGGATTTGCATTGGCCATGACCGACGGAACGCCCATTGCCCTGTCTTGTGCCATCTGTGCCTGAACATCCCGAGGACTAACCTTGGCTTGACTCATAGCCTCATTTATCTTTCCTAGCGCTCGGTCTTGCACAACTTTAGGCGTTGAGAACAAACGCTCTCTGAGCCACTTACCCGCACCTCCAGCGGCTCGTAGGGCTATTGGCAGACCAACACCTAGACTACCGCCAATCAACGCACCACCGCCTGCACCGCTTGCACGGTCACCTTCGGTTGCTGAGCCTGCACCTGATACGGCTCCAGTTGCTGCACCTAGTGCCCCTAGCCGCATTAAACCTGCCGGTTGCATACCTGGCACAAACATCATGCCAATACCTGGGGCAGCGCCCCCGACGAACTCAGACACGCCCTGGGTAATGGGGTACTGCTTAGCATATTGGCCGTACTCGCTGCGTATTTGTGGCAACAAAGTCTCGTAAGACTCACTGCCCAACTTTGACCGCAACCAAGCCTCAGCCTCGTCACCCCAACCCATGCCAACGCCTTGACCTAACACCGCACGAGCGGTGTTGAGGTAGGGGTCAACTGACCTCTTCCCTAACACAAGATCAGACAGAGTTAGATTTGAAACTTTATCGCCCATTATTCAGTCTCCTCTACTGCAATTGCCGGGGTCGTAGTGCGGTAGAGACCCTCATTGATAAGCTTTAGACGTTTCTTGGCTCGTTCAGAAACCGATTTAAGTGCCTCGTAGCCACTCTCCATAATCAGCTTTCTTTCTTCTATGCTCTTTGAACCTAAGCCCACCGTGTTCATTAGGGCCTTGCGTTCACCGTCACTGATTGCACCTGGGAACGTAGCTTTAAGGGCCGAAAGCGCTGCTTTCTCAAGAATGTTTTCTAGCTCTCGCGTAGCTATAACTTTGGGATCTTTACTACCAGCTGCCTCAAGAATTTTACGTTGTGCAAGATCAGGCAGCGAGTTGTCAAAGGTTGTAGGGTTAAGCGCATAAGCACGACGCAAGTTATTCATAGCTTGCTCAGTCGTGCCAATCATATCTTCGGTCTCAATTTTAAGTTTCAACTCAGGCGCTGACAGTTTGGCAGCGTCTGCTTTTTTCTTAGCTTGATCCGCTTCAAACTTTCTCTCTTGCAGTTGTCTAGTTTCTACAGCCCCAGCAGTTGCTGCCCGAGTAGCTTCAGCAGCCGCAACAGCAGCATCAACACCGGCGGTTAGCTTCTTAAACTGCTCCTCAGAAATTGCTGTTACGCGAGCCTGATATTTTGGAGTGCCTGGAATCAAACCTTCGTCTTGGGCTTGATTTCCTGCAGCTGATTGGGCTTCGCCGGATTTGAAATATTCCTTAATCAATTCCCGCTGGGCGGATGCTTTTTCTTTCATCTCTTCGCTGGTCAATGCTCGCAATGCCGTGACATCTTCTCTTGCTGCTGTCATACCAGCCTTGGCACCTTCTAAGCCAAGTTGTAGCCTGAGTGCTTGACCGGCTTTGCCTGCCAACCTAGTCTCTTTAGCTTGTTCAGCCATGCTCTTATTGACCTCGGCCAAACTCTCAAAAAAGTTACCTGTCTTTGTAGGTGCGCCAAATGCTGCAGCAAGCCGGAAGTACATCTCAGCGTTTGACGGTTTGTTGTCGTCTTGGCCCTTGATTGCTTTCTCCAACATGTCGTTGAAGGCTTTTGTTTGTGCTGTGGCCGTAGCCCTAGCAACACGCAACTCATCTGCATAGGGTGACTTTTGGGATTGGTTGTCCAACAGCATCTTCTGCAGCATAGCCATGGTTGGGCTCATCGGGATTGTGGTGTCTTGAGGCTTATCCATAGACAACCGACTTGCCGAGTCGTCAGCATACTCAGGTTGGATGTTGATTACAGGGTCAGCAATCTTGTTTGCAATTGCGTTCTGTGAGATCAAAGCCATCCGATCTGGGCCCGGGTCAATGCTACCTGAAGCAAATGTAGGGGTAAAGCCGGGCTTTGCGTATTTTGCTGCTAAGTCTAATAGTTTTGGTTTTGCCGCAGGCATTGAATAACCTGGGCCTGTTGCAACTTCATCGCTCTCACCATAAAGCCTAGGGTCCATAGGACTGTAACCCCGACCCGTTGCAACCTCGTCAGTCTCACCGTACAGTCTAGGATCCATAGGACTGTAGCCTGGGCCTGTAGCAACCTCATCGCTTTCGCCAAAGAGTCTGGGGTCCATAGGGCTGTAACCTCGACCAGTTGCAACCTCATCACTTTCGCCAAAGAGCCTGGGGTCCATAGGGCTGTAACCCCGACCAGTTGCAACCTCATCACTCTGACCGTACAGCCTGGGATCTACTGGCCTGACCAATGGGGCGGCTTCCGCAACTGGGGGTGGTTTGGCGACTGCTTCTTTCAAAGCTGTCAAAGGAGATGCATTGGCAATAGCTTGCCTGATTTCTACGGGTGTAAGTTTTACCGACTCCGGCATAGGTTCAATTAAGTCCCCGCCAGAGGGCATTGATGCTATTTGTCGAGTTACTGGACTTTCTGGTGCTGCTTGAACAGGCTCCTCATCAAGCCTCCTATAAATTTCCGCAACCCTGCTCATAGCGTCTTCACGCTCATTTTCTGTTAATTTCCCACCTTCCAATGCTTTAATCAATCTTTCCGCTTCAGCCATACTTGACACAACATCCCCGCCAGCTTGATAGTGGCGAACCGCACCACCTTGGGCGTAGCTGTCTATGTAGCCGCCTTTGGCAAAATCATAGCTACCACTGTAACGGCCATCGGGAGCACCGCCATCGGGAACACCCCCGCCGCCGATAACGCCACTGTAGTTCCCGCCATCAGTTCTAGTATTAAAATCAGCAAGAGCTTGCCCGTCAGAAACCACCCCGATAGCGGCTGCTCTATCTGCTGCTGCGGCTCGTGCGTTTGCTATATCTCTTGCTTCTCCGACATCTTTATCAGAATCCCCAGCATATGGATCAAATAAACCAGGACTAATCATACCGCCACTTGGAATGGTGCTTTCTTTGCCAAAATTTCTGAGGCCTGAATAAGCCTCTGTACCTTTTGCAATAGCTTGTTGTTCTCGCACAAAATCGGGCACTAATGAATTTTGCAGAGTTCCAAGACTTGTAATCCCCAATATATTTTGACCAGCTCGTGTAATTGCACCAAACATTGGATTGGCACTATAAAACGCAGCTTTTTCTTCAGATGTCATGGCATCCCAGGCAGGGTTTGAACTACGCTCCCCACCAGCGGGGCTACCATCACTGCCATACAAAACAACCGGAGTAGTTGCCTCAGCCTGAAGAACCGGCGCTGCAGTAGGCGTGCTGTAGATAGGCTGATTCAGGACAGCCCTTTGATTTCTTTGGAACTGCGGCGCACTGTACATAGACATAGTAGCCAGTTGAGAAGGCTCCTGATCAATCTTTCTATAAATTTCTGCAATTTTACTCAAAGCCTCTTCGCGCTCGTACCCTGTTAATTTTCCACTCTCCAAGGCTTTGATCAATTCTTGGGCTTCAGCCATACTTCCAGCAACTGGACCACCAAATTCATAGTGGCGAACTGCGCCGCCATGAGCGTAGTGGTCTATGTAGCCGCCTTTGGCCATACCAACACTTTTCTTATAACTCTGCTGCCACTCAGGAGTTGCGTTAAACCCAGCGGCTGTAGCAGCGGATTTAACTGCGGCATAACCGCCAAGTTTATCAAATTCAGCTGTTGGTGCTCCGCCAGTGCTAGACTTGTACATTAAAGCTAATGCTGCCGCTTGCCCTGGGGTAATTGTCGTACCTGTTGCAGCTGTAGTGCCTGTCGTGCCTGTCGTGCCCGTTACACCTGTTGTACCTGTCGTGCCCGTTACACCTGTCGTACCTGTCGTGCCCGTTACACCTGTCGTACCTGTCGTACCAGTAACCCCAGTTGTACCTGTCGTACCTGTCGTGCCTGTAACTCCAGTCGTACCTGTCGTACCTGTCGTACCTGTCGTACCTGTCGTACCTGTCGTACCTGTCGTACCTGTCGTACCTGTCGTACCTGTCGTACCTGTTGTGCCTGTAACCCCGGTTGTACCTGTCGTACCTGTCGTACCTGTCGTACCTGTTGTTCCTGTTGTGCCTGTAACCCCGGTTGTACCTGTACCTGTTGTGCCCGTTGTGCCGGTTAAACCTGTTAAACCCGTTAGAACTGGTAGAACTGGTAAACCTGTGGTAGACAAATTATTTACGGGTCGGCTACCTATTTCCCCTGCCGCAGACTGCCTAAACTCAGCGTACTCTTCTGGAGAAACCATATCCCCAAATTTACCTTTCCAATACGCAAGGCCAGAGGCGTCAGGCGCTCGCCCCAGCACATCGTAGTACATCTGTGAGTATTGGTCTATTGCGCTACCAGTGCCTGGGCTGCTCACGGCTCCTCTTTGATACTGCGGTGCATCGTACAAAGACGTATTAGCCAAACGATTCTTGTATTCGTCCGAATAAGTCTTGTACAGGGCTTGATTCGAATTGTACAAAGGCATATCCGCGTTGTACTTGGCCAGCAAAGCATCATAGTTTGCTTTATCTGTTGAACTAGCAGCGGCTGGTAAGTCAGCCGGTTTCATCGGCATAGACATGCCGGAATAGGACAAAGTTGGTGTACTAACACCAAACTGCTGCATCAATCGATCAAGTTCATAACCCATAATTTAACCTCAAGGTGTTGGTTGACCCAGCGCGTTCAGACCCTTGTATGCATACAGTCCGGTTGCCAGTTGTGACAATGGTGACGGTGCAAAAGTGGTTGTAGACCCACTTGTGTTTGTCGTTTGTGGCGTGATGGGTGCCATGCCCCGGATTTGCGTGCTGAGAAAATCTGCCTGCTGCTTAGGATACATCTGCTGTTGCTGATACTGCTGATAAGCGGCATTGAGTTGAGCCTGCTGTTGGGCTTGCTGAGATGCCCCTGCGGCTTCTAGACTTGCTGCATCTGCTGTCTGCATACCTTGCCGCTGTTGTGCCATGCTAGCCATTTGATTCAATGCAGACATTTGTCGTGCGGCATCTGTGCTGGCCAGCTGCCCAGCAGTTGCGCCAAGCGTTCCATACTGACCAGCCGCACTAAGTCCCTGCGAGACGGCTTGCTGCTGAGCACCGGACAAAGCCTGGCCACCAGAAAGTAGCATTTGTTGCTGGGCTTGGGTCAAGTTGCCAATGTTCTGGCCAATGCTGCTGATTTGTCCAGCTGCTTGTAACTTCCTTGCTGCATCTTGTGCTTCGGCCCCTTGAATTGATTGAGCAGCATTGAGTCCAAACTGTTGCTGAGCTTGACCGGCAGCGGTTTGTGCTTGGCCTACATTGGTCAGATTTTGCATCTGTCCAGAAGTAATCTGAGCAGCGGTTTGCCCCAAGTTACCGTACTGAGCCCCACCTTGCAACAAGCGAGAAAGGTCTGCACCATAGATGCTACCCACAGTGCCTGCCAATTGCGCTTGCCGTGCGAGGTCTGCTTGAGAAGCACCGAGAGCCTGCCCGTAGCCTTGGTTGGCAAGTTGTGCCTGTTGGTTGAGCACGGACTCTTGCGTGTCGCGCAATGCCCGTGAGCCAAACTCACCCATGCGGTTACCACCAAACTGGCCTGCACGAATAAATTGATCTGACACAGCAGGTAGCAAATTCTCAGACAAGTTTCTTGCACCTTGCTTGGCAATTACATCCATGACCCCTGTTTGATAAGGAGACATGTATTTAGCAATGTCTGTGTATGAGGCTTTTTTTGCTTCTGTTAAGTAAGGCTCAGTTTTGCTATATGCTTTTTCAGCTACCCCGGCTGCGGTTTGGGTATCGGCATTAAGCAGATACGGATTGGCTTTTGCAACCGCATCTAAACCACCTGCTTTGATATAAAGATCTTGGCCATATTTTGACGCATCATCTGCAAGTTTCTCATCTAGATATTTGGTTTGCGCAGTACCTAATCCGGTTGCGGTGTTTATATTCCCAGCCTCGCCCGCCTTCATGTAAGCGTCGGTCATGTAAGGCTGGGCTGCGGTTAAACCACTCATCCCGGTGGCTTTGGTCACAGCCGTATTTAGTGTGTTGTAAGGGTCGTTAAAGTTGCCTTGCAATTTATTCAGTAACGTGGATTGAGCAGCTAGACCCGGTTGCCCTGTTGTGTAGCTAGCATTTGACCCAACCATGTTTTGCATGCCGGTTTGTGCCGCTGCAAGTTGTGGAGACCACGAGCCCTGGTTTGCCTGGATGTTTGTATACGCCTGTTGTTGCAGAGGAGAGAGTCCAGCAACAGAAGGCAAACTGTAGGGTTGGTACGGCGTGTTTGCAAGATTTTGCGCCAGCTGAATCTGGTTGTAGATTGCATCTTGCATCCACTTTGGTGTTTCAGTCGTAGACGTTGCATACGACGGGGCGCTTTGTGGAGACCCGGTAAATAGACTTCCCATATCATGCGCCTCTCAAATAAGACAATGGCGATTTTGCATCTGGCGAGAACTTACCCCTTGCCAATGCTTTGCCCTTCTGTTTTCTAATTTGCTGGCGCATCAAATCTAATCTTTGCGCACCCATTTTACTAGAACCATCGCCAATTAAAGCAACAGTTTCAGCATCAAACACATACTCGCCGTCACTCAGCTTTGCGTCAATCGTGTCGTCACGGCCTGAACCGCTACCCCGTGCCATGTAAGCAATTTGAGATAGCGCACCACCTCTAGCTTTCTTGACGACAGGCATATTGTAAGTACCCGATGTGATTTGTGGCCAACTTTGCGCCATGAATTGGCTCAAACTCATGTTAGACCTGGCAGCATCTTGCTGCATTTTGGGCCAATCCCATTTGATGGATGGGCGGTTAAAATATTCTTGCTGCTCAGGCGACATTGACTTGACAGCTGTCTGGGCTTCACCGGGCGCTGATAGCAATCCAGCAAGTGGTAGTAAGGCACCCATCTTGTCAAAACTAGATCCGGGCTTAGCCGAAACACCCGCTGGTTTGGCGTCTGTGCTTATAGTATCAACTGCCGCCTGTGACGGTTTGCGCATTCCGGCAGCTAAGCCTGACAATGCACCCCCGGCCAAAGCTGTTTGCGGGTCGTAACCGGCAACCATTGCATTCTTAAAAGTCTCACTACCTGCAGCTAAGCCTGTGCCAAGAGCACCTGGACCGCCCATCGTTCCTACAGCATTCCCGATATAGTTGCCAAGTGCTCCTTGGGCAGCACCTTCTAACGGCCCACGACCTGTAGCCATGCCACCTAAAGCGCCGGCAAGACCACTGCCCAGCAAACCTTGTGTGGCCGCGCTTGCCTCTGGTGCAAACATTTGCCCAAGGTTGCCGCCTAAACCGCCGCCCATGCCGCCCATGATTGCGCCTTGCAGCGGGTTGCCGCCGGTTATGGCAGACGTGCCCGCGCCAATCAATGCGCCGCCCAAAGCAGGAGCCCATGCTGCAGAGGCACCCAAAGCAGTGCCTAGCGTAGTTCCGATTCCAGGCGCAATGAAGTCCAAAGCAATTGGTAAAACTAGTTTAAAAATGTCGCCAAAATTGAAATATTCAGGCAATCCCGTGGTTGGGTTGATTGTCCCACTGCCACCGGCTTGACGAAGCATCTGGGCTTCTCGTGGATTGATATGCGCCAGCATCGTGTCGCCATTGCGCCCGGCCATGCGCATCTGTCGCGCAGCGGAGGCTAAGCCGCCCCTAGCCATTTTTGCAGTAGACCGCTCCTGCAAGCCGTACAACAAGACTAAAACTGAAATCAATACGACCGGGTTAAATTGCTCAGGCAAATCTTCTGCTGGGGCTAATCCATCTTTGATGATTGCGTCTCTAATTTGCGGATATTGATTTGGGTTGTTCAAGGCGAACTCAAGCATCTTGACCAGCTCAGCAAGTTGCTCCGGAGCAATGTCCGTGTCGCCCATTTGATTTTCAACAGTCAATATCGCCTGCGCAAATCGCGGGTCTTTTTTGGCTATTTCTAAAATTTCTTGCTTATTCATTTGTGTGTGCCTTATGACAAAGCCTGGCAAAACCGTTCTGCCCACTCACGCCAATCTGTAAAATCGTATGGTTTTGGAAAATTATGGCCTAGTGAGGTATTGTTCAAAAATTGCATGGCCCAGTCTTGCCAGTTGCCATCTTTGTCCAACCTACCAAAGGCACCATAACTATCTAAATCAAGCGCAATCTGGTCGGCCCAATCATTGAGCTGCATGTACGACGGGCGTGTAATTGTTGTCATTCCAACATCGTCCTGTCACCGCTATCAATATGGCCAATAATTTGGCCCATCTGGTAATTACCACCTACGGCGTTTGACTCAAAACGCACACGCAACTCTCGGCGCATTTCCTTCATCATGACGATTTGCTCGTAGGATTGCGTAGCCGTTTCTTCAAAGATCCACTGCTGACTAAGCACCTCCGGAGCACGAGCGTTAGCACGGCCTGTAACCTGCACACTCATTGGTCCAGACTGAATAAAGTCAGGTTCAATGACTGTAATCCGAAGTCGTGAATCGTTGCCCTGTACCAATGACGATAAGTCAGCAGTCTCAAAGTACGATTGAACTGGCGATGAAGTAATGCCGTCAATCTCATCTGTGCCCTGTTCATGAATCCAGACACGATAGCCGCTTGACGCAGAAACAGCGTCTACAAGCAAAGGAGCAGCAAAAGCATTGTTAAAACCCCCAGCACTTCGCCCTGACTCCGGCAATGCCGTGTCATACCAAGTTTGTTCTCGCACGTTGTAGATGACCGCATGGGTACATTCCGTGGCGTCATCCCGTGGGTAGCACCACCAGATCTCGCCAAAGTAGGGCATTTTGAAAGCAAACACTTTGCTGCGCTGGCTCTCGTTCAAGTTGTTGAAAAACCAATTCTGGTTTAGCGTGTTGGGTACATCCCGCACAACGCCGTTGAACATCAAGAATCGGTCAACACCGGCCCAAAAGAACACACCGTCGTAGTCAACTACACAGTCCTCGGACATGATTGATGTGTCGGTAGCTATCACATCAAACTGGAATATGGTGGTCCCGCCGGTAAATGTTGCGCGGATTACAGCATCATAAGCCCAGAACAAACCGGCAGGGGCAGAGCCAGAGCCCGCCCTGAGCGGCATACCCTTGACAATCTTTTGCCCCCACACACGAGCAATACCTGAGCCAGCGCCAGATAAATCAGTGGGGCTTCCTGGCACAGACCAGCCCACAATCCCTGCCGTGCCGTAGTAGAACAAGTAAGGGTGTAGAGATACGATGCCGCCGGTTACATTAGCACCGGAAGGCAACGGAATTTCAGTCAGCGTTGCCGTCGTTAAAACATCGCCGATAAATATCTGGCCGCCTGTGTCATTGCACACACATTGCCCATTGGGTGCTACGTGCGCAATGATTGAGTTATCGGTTGTGGATGAGCTGTACATGTACTGGAACATCCACTTGTTGTACGCCGAACTCACTAACGCCGCGCTGCCCCCAGTCATGTTGGTAGTTGAGGCCGTAAGTGTGGTTAGCGTTACGGCTACCACAAACCCATTAACTGAGGCGCTTGCAGTCGCTGCCGTAATTGTGACCGTGGTGCCAACAGCTACAGCACTATAGTTAGGCGAAGACGTGAAAGCCGTGATGTTTGCAGCAAGAGCCGTAGCTGTAACGGCCAGACTAGTGCTGTAGGCAACAGAACCTGAAGTGACCGTAACCCCGTTGACCGTCACGGTGTCAACGGACCCAGCAGCGCCGGTCAACAACGTAACAGTGCCCGTCGCAAAGACAGCAACAGGGGATCGACTACTGATTATTGAACTATTTCCGCTGCTGTCAATCGTAAAGCGTTCTAGCGTGCTTGTGCCGCCTGAGTGACAGTACTGCAAACTCTGTTGAGTGAACGAGGTAAAGCCCCTGGATATTTGGGTCAAATATTTGTTGATTGACCTATAACCGCCAATCTTGCGGGGCAGTCCGCGTTGAAACCGCACCCACTGGCCGTCGGTGTAGAAATCGCCGTCAAATTTAGTCCCGTCCCGTTTGATTCCGGGAGCAGACTTTAAGACTACGGTAGGTACTGGCATTTAGAATGTCCCGCCAACAACTACACCCGCTGGCGCGATTCCTAGGGCTGTCCAAGCTGCCTGCTGGGTTGCAGCAATGAAGATGGCATCGCCGGTAGAAGAGGCACCTAAGTTAATACGGGCACCAGCGGCGGTTGTAGCCCCTGTGCCGCCATCAGCAATTGAAATCGGAACCGATACTGTGTCGGTGCTTGCATCAACCACATTTGTGCCATCAGAATAAAGTATGGCTCTGGCACCGGCTGTAACTGCCACACCTGTACCTGCCGATGTTTTCACGGTCAGTGTGTACGCACCACTTGTGGCGTTACTCACCCAGTACTGCTGAACCGTTGCAGGAACAATAATGACCCGATTCCCGGTCAATACGCCGGTAAAATTGTACGCAATCCGATTTAATTCCGATCCGGTTAGCGTGTAGTTGCCTGTCCCGGCAACCGCAATTGAGGTGTAGTCGAAGGCAAATGTTGCAGACTGTCCAAATCCAATTGTGAAGTAATCTGTGCCGTCCGTAGCAATAATTGCTGAATCACCTGGACTAAAACTCAAGGTTGCCGCACCATTGATAAGAGGAGTGCCCGATGGGTCAACTACAACCGAGCCGCCACCGCCATTGCGGAAACAGAGGAACCAGTTGTCGCCCATCGTAGGCGCGGAGGGTAGCGTAAGTGTTCCACCCCCAGAACCTGTCCACACAAACATTTTGGCGCGGTCGGTGACGCCCGCCGTATAGTTTGAGTTGAAGTTGGTGATTGGTACCGACTGTGACAACAAAGTCCCAACGGCCACAATACCTGTACCGGCCAATGCCGAGGCATTTGCTGTAGAGGTGGTAGACCCAAATTGCAGAGTTTCCCAAGTGCCTGCTACCGTGCTGTTGTTTGTCAAATAGATTTGCCAGATCGTTCCAGATGCAATTGATACTACTTGTACCCCTGTTGCATCTTTGACAACAAAAGTAAAAGACCCCTGGTTGTTGAACAGGATGGTCTGACCAGTGCCGGTCTTTTTGGCGTCAGGAAGTGTGATGAAATACCCGCCAGCACTGGCGGTAACGTCCATGATACGAGTAGCTAGATTCGTGCTTGTTGACGCCTCAGTTGGCCAGCTGAGTGTGATGTCGGCGGTTAGCGCAACTGAGCTATAGCTGATCTCACTTGGGTAGATGTTTGCGCCACCAAACACATCGTTGTAAATGGGCATTATGCTTCACTCCGGTTGGATGAGCGGTCAAGAATGCGCTTCAAATCTTCGCCGTTGACCGCTTGGGCTGCTCTGTCGTACATGGCTTGCCAAGTCTGGATTCGCTCATCGTTTTTAAGGAAAGGCGTGGCCTCAAGCAAAGCGGCATAGAGCAGCACATCTGGGATGTACTCTGTGACCCAATTGGTCTGGAAATCGTCACCAAGAAACCGAGGTTGCTCGTAGTACAAGATCTCTAGCGTTTTGGCTGCGGCTGGTGTCGGCGTAATTAGCCAGTGCTGATAGTCATAGTCAGCGTAGTACGCTGGGTTGCCGGTTGTTGCTTCAACAGGCCAATAGTTGCGCAGGTATTCGTAGGATCTTGCATAAATGGGGATGCCGTCCACAGTCATTGACACCGTATCACGCCAGCGGTCGGGCTTGAGGTAGACCGCAACGCCTATGGACAACGGGGTAGTGACTGCACGAATAAACCCTTGAATTTTTAGTTCGCGGGAAATCCTACGCTCTCCGAGCGTTACCAGCCTCGGCAGTTGGTCGTAAACAATCTGGTCGCTAGCCTCTGTAAACCCGCGTTCCAAATATCGGCGCAGATCTACCAGTAGGCTATCATAGGTCATCACATATGCCATAAGTGCCTCGTTGATGATAGCAGCTGGTGCAGCATATGCTCAGGTAGGAATTATAAACCCAATTTTGCAAACAGGACTCATTTTTTATTTCTCGCTGAGATGCCTTTGGCTTTAGACCGAGCATCTTCCTTGCTAGAAGCACCCCACGCCTTGAGTGACAGCAGCAGCCTGGTGGGTTCACCATCTTTGCGTTCTGGCCCTGGCATATTGCCCATTCGTGCCAAAAAAGATGCACGACGAGGGTTGTCACCAGACTTGACTGGTGGCCTTAACGTGCCGCCGGTCTCTGCATGGTAAGCAGCTCGACCCGCAGCGTTTAGGCCACCCTTTGGATTTTTGCCAGACTCTTTCATTTCTTCTTTGCTGTTTTTGCCGAGTCTTTAAAGTCCTTGGCAGAAGGCGCGGCCTTGCTGCCGACTTTATTCATCTTTTCCTTGCTTCCGGCTTTAATGCGTTCTTGTTTGGCGTGGATGTTTGCGTAGAGTCCTGGTTTCATTTGTTTCTCCATTAAGATAAAAATAAAGCACGTTCATCGTTTCTACGCTTGACCAAACCCGGAAGAATTTTACCCCCGCCCCGGGTAAACTTCAAGAACTCATCTGCCGCCTCTTCAATCTCACCCCGAAGAACCTTCGAACGAAGAGTGCTTCGCTGTACGCCCCCCAGACCCAAATTAAAGCTAAAGCTGACAAGAGCATCATTTTGACCTTGGGTAAGCACCAGAGGAAAAAGTCGGGCGACCCCAACTTCAAATCGCTGGAGATCAAAACTAAGGGTTCCATCTACTTCGTCTTTCGAAAAAGTACGGTTGTCATGCGGCTCCAACGGGTAAGCGTCTCTCTGATCCAGTGGTAAGCGCCCTTGAGCGGGGTAAAGAACATGACCTACTCCTACAGTCCAAAGTTTTGCTGGGCAACGGTAAGGCTTGTACCGCACGCCCTCATGGTGCTTGAGCATCTCTTTGCACCGGTCGGAGACTTTCAATCCTTGCCACCTTTGAACGCCCGTCCACCAAAGTGAAAGCTGATGATGCTGGCAAAGATGATCTGGGTGTCGGCGTCCCACAGTTTTGCAATCAGCACATCAAATGCGATGTCCCGCTGCCATGCGTAGACAAAGCCGCCAATCTCGACAAATGCAAACAGCCCGAAGAACCCATAGGTCAGTATCGGGCGCACACCGGAGCGCAGGTTGACCATCCACTGTGATGCCCCCTGTCCTATGGCTATGTCGTGCGCGTACAGTGCAGCGCGTTCTGATGCCTCGGCTTCGATGGCTTGGCCCTCTACTTTGATCTCCTCCACCCGCTGCTGGGCCTCAAACCCGGCTTTGCGTAGCTCAAGCTCACGCTCAATCTGCAACTGGGCCATTGCCATCTCATGCTTCTTGTCAGCGCGGTCTTGAAAGAATCCAAGCAGCTTGGGCAGGCCACCAGCGAGGAAGGAGATCAGGGTGGAGAGTAGGGTTAGCATAATTAGCCTTTAAGGTCAAAACTTAAATTTGCATGGCGAGGGTATTGAACGACACGCTCACCCTCGGGGCATTTGTATTTGATCGTTGCCAGCAGCGTAGCTGTGCCGGGTGCAATCTTCTCTTTTCTGACCATCGTCAATTGGTACGTGAATGTGTCAATCTGTGGCCCTGCTGGGCCGCTAAACTTGCTTGCCGTTGTCGTTGCTTCATGCACCATGCCTGATGCGTCACGGATGCTGGGGGTAAAACTTTCCACTGAGCAGTCATCACGCTTTTTGATACGGGCCACTGTGACGTTGATGGGCTGTCCAGCCGTTGCTGTGATCTTGAAATGCTCTGGTGACCACTCAAGAATAGCCCGGTCAAACCAACCGAATTTATCGGCAAGCGTGTAACCGCCGCCAATGGCTGCAATGCTTGCGGCAACGGCTCCTATGGCCTTGGTGAGGTCAATCATTTTTACCGATGCAGCGTCAAGCTGGCATAAACGATAGCCGACATGGAAAAGATAAGCACCCCGGCGGTCTTCATGATGATTCCCTCAAGCCGCTTTAGCCGTGCATTGATTTGCGCGTACCGTTCGGCGCAGACCGCCTCGTGGGCCGAGAATTGTGCTTCAAGGCTCATCTTTGGCTTTCTGAACTTGCGCCTCGGCCTGCTCTTTGACCTTGACAATCAGAGGCCACACGCCGCTGGAGGAGGGCAACTGCCCAAGCGTCTGGAGGATGAAGTTGATTTCGTTTACGTCGAGTTCTAAGTTCATAATAGTTTTTTGCAAGTGTGGTTAAATTTTAAAAGTCGTCCAAGCCAGCCAATGTGTTCCCCACACTTTTGGCAACAGTAGCTGGGGTATTTCAAGCTTGGCTCCAAGGTAGTGCGGTGTTGGCGGGGCTGACAGGAGGGTTGGCAAGTGAATCTAGCTGGCCCTGCACACAGGCTTGTGCGCTGGTGATAGCCGACTCAGGAATCCAACCAATGACCTGTGCCTCTGTCAGGCTGGCGTAGGGGGTCACTGGGCCTTCTTGGTCGGCAGAGTTGAAGGTGGTGTTGCCACCGATGGATGCAGTGTTAGTGCCGTCTACGCCTGTGACTTCATACAGTACGTTAACAACGTAATCTTGGTCAGGCTGCTGGAGGGTGTACATCGACTGGATGGTTGTGGTGAAGGTTGTCATAGTTTGCTTTCAAGTTGAGCGACACGGGCTGTTAATTCTTTGATTGCGTTGACCAAGTACCAAGTCAGATTGTCGGCATTCACTGACATAACACCTGTGGATTCGGTCTTGATGCACTCAGGCAACACTTGTTGTAGTTCTTGGGCAATAACGCCAAGTTGGACACCTGTTTTTGCAACAGCTTGGCCTTGTGGCAGTTCAGTGATTTCCGCTGGCAACCGATACTCAAAGTTACGCACTTGGATTTGGTTGATAACGCTTAGTCCAATGTTGTTGTCAACAATGTTTTTCTTAATGCGCTGGTCAGAAGTGATTGACCATGACAAAGAGTTATTGCCTTGATAGACACCGCCACCGTTAGGATTGATAAATCCAGTAGAAGAACCTTTACCATTTCCACCAGAGTCAGCAGCTAAAATAGTAATTGATTGGGTGTCTCCAACTGCACTTGCAGAAGCAGAAGAGCCAATAATAATGTTGCTTGTCCCGGTGGTCATCCCAACACCAGAGGCATAACCCGCATTGCTTCCAATTATTACATTACCACCACCTGTAATTGCATAGCCTGCTTGATAACCAAAAAATACGCTAGACCCGCCCGTTGTAGTGCTATACCCCGCCTGATAACCTACAGCAGTGTTGTTTGAGGCTGTGGTGTTGGAGAAAAGTGCTTGAGAACCAAATGCAGAATTATTTCCACCAGTAGTTGTGGAATATAAAGTGTTTTGACCAAAGGCACTGTTAAAACTAGCGGTTGCATTATAAAGTGCCAAATCACCCATTCCGGTGTTTGCTAATCCAGTTGTATTGGAATAAAGAGTTTGACGACCAACAGCAATATTTGCGTAACCAGTTGTGGTGCTATAAAGAACTTGATAACCTACAGCCGTGTTGTTGGAGGCTGTGGCGACCAATAGAGCATTACTACCTATCGCTGTATTGTTTGAGCCAGATACATTGCTGTATAAAGCCGCAGTACCAAAACCTGAATTGCCCACTCCACTGGTATTAAGAACCATAGCATTTCCACCAACAGCAGTATTTGCATTTCCTGTTGTTAATGCATTTAGTGCTTGATATCCAATGCCAGTCGAGTATGTGCCAGATGCTGACGCCGCCAAAGCACTCACACCCACCGCAGTGTTGGTAGCCACAGCACCAGCACCAAGGCCCACGGTTAAGCCTTGGATGGTTGCGCCAAGGGTGCTACTCAGCGCCCCGGTGACTGCTAGGCCATTTCCCAATGCTGCTGCACCATTGCCTAAAATACTAAAGTATTCAGTAGCATTAGTTGCATTTTTTACAAGAAAAGAATAATCACCCGCTGTAGTTCCAGCTTGTATCCTAGTTCCGTAAGATTGACTACTTGTTGTATTTCCAATGACTATATTAGTCCAGTCATTTGAGGTGCTTGTTGTGGTGATTTTTTGAGCAACTGTAAGATCAGACGTAGCACTCAGCGTAGTAAACGCACCAGCCAGCGGAGTCGTTGTGCCAATCACTACGTTGTTGATTTGATTACCGCCGCCTGAGACTGTGCCACCAAGGGTAAAGGCTGGCATAGTTCCTACGCTGGAGGGGCTTCCCAAATTGGGAGCAACAAGAGTCAGTGCTGTGCCGTTGGTTGTAGCGCCCGTAATCCCGGCCAGTACACCAGCATTGTTGTACTGCACCTGAGTGGTTGAGCCACCAGCAGGGCCAGAAGTTGAGCCTGCCAGCAGGGTGACTACGCCTGCACTGTTCTTGAAGTACAGCTTGCCGTCGTTGGTATTGAGTGCCAATTCACCAGCAACTAGGTTTCCAGCCGACGGGACAGCAGCGCCTGTTGCCGAGTAGTAAAGGGAGATTGGGGTGTAGCCGCTTTGTGCCATGAGAGTTCCTTAAAATGTTCCGCCCGAGATGCCTGCCCACACTGGTGGGCCGACTCCTGCCGATGTTAATACCTGCCCAGCAGTGCCTGCCGCAGTGAACGCAAATGCAGTTCCAGTGCCGTATGCAGAGCCACCAGCAGTTGCCGTAGCCGTTGAGTTGGTTCCGCCGTTGGCGATGGCTAGGGTTCCACCAACCGTCACCGCCCCGGTCGTCGTGGTTGCTGGTGTCAGCCCTGTTGTGCCAAAGGTGATTGAACTCACCCCAGAGCCAGCGCCTGAGAACTGCGACCAAGTCATGGCGGTGACATTGATTGTGCCGCCAGCATTGCTTGTGCAGACCCAACCTGTGTCGGCAAGAGTAGTTCCTGTTTCAATAAAGACGTAAGCGCCGGGGACTTGTGCCCATGTACTCATGTCAGCCGCTCTTGCCCATGCTGTGGCCGACGCAACATAAATCCCGTTTTCTGCTGGCGCTGTTTGGTTCTTTACCAACACCCGGTCAGTTGCGACGATTGAGATGCCATCAATGGTCTGCGCTCCAGACAATGTGATGTTTGCCGTTGTTCCCGCTACCACGGAGGCTTTGGTATCCAAGCCCTGTGCGATGGTATCGACATACGACTTGTTGGCAATGTCTGTGGCCGCTGACGGGGTTGTGGCAATAGTTCCTGCCGTCACCACAAGGCTTGTAATCGTTCCCAAACTCGTCAGCGAGGAGGCCGTAACCCCAGATGCCAGTGTTGCACCAGACAGGGTTCCTGCGGGCGCAATGACTGCTGCCGTAGTGATGCTTGTCGTCAAGCCCTTGGCGTTGATGGTGATGACAGGGATTGCTGTGCTAGACCCTGTAGAGCCTGCCGAGGCGACTGTGGCAAGCGTGGTTGCGTTTCCTACCGATGTCACATCACCTGTCAGATTGGCATTGGTTGTGACGTTGCTTGCGGTGAAAGCGGTGGCAGTTCCCGTGATGTTTGTGCCAACCAAAACAGTTGGCGTGCCGAGATTTGGCGTTACCAGCGTTGGGCTGTTGGACAGCACCAGATTTGTTGAACCAGTGGATGTGGTAACGCCAGTGCCTCCGCTGAGTACCGCTAATGTTCCTGCAACGGTGACAACGCCGGTAGTCGTTGTAGATGGAGTCAAGCCGGTTGAACCAAAAGAAATTGAACTGACGCCGGAGCCGCTGACGATGGAACCCCATGCGCCGTTGGCGTAGCCCTCAAAACTGGCCGTTGTGCTGTTGTACCGCAGGTTGCCGTCGCTTGATGTTCCGCGCTGACCTGTCGTGCCGACGGGCAGAATCATGCCGCCCGTGCCGGGAACTACGGGGTTGTTGGCTATGGCTATCGTTGGCCCTGCTGATATGGTAATTTGATTCGCCGTACCGGTGACCGATGGAACGGCAGCCGGGGTAGTGGTTGCGGTGGCCAAACGACCGTTTGAGTCAACCGTGAAAACCGGAATGTTTGTGGCGTCACCATAAACACCAGGAGTTACACCTGTAGTATTAAGCTGGGTGGCCCCTATTCCAGCAACTGCAACGCTGAGAGTCACATTGCTAGAAAGCGCACCGCCGCCTGTCAGACCTGTACCGGCAATCACTTGCCGGGTTATAGGAACTCCTGCCACAGTTAGCAAGTCACCGACACGAATCTTGTAGTTATTGCCCTGGTAGACAATCATCATCAGGCTGTTATCGTCAGCCACAGGGGCTGTTGGAAGCTGCGTGATTCGCGTTGGGATTAAGTTGCTAGGTACTGACATTCAAATCTCCAAGTACTCATCGCCGTCTTCGGTAGTGATGAACAAGTCACCTGCTTCCTGTATCAACCCTGCAGGATGCGTATTGATAGGGGTGTCAGGGCGGGTGAAAGGCAGCACAATCTGGTCAGGCGCTCGGGGTGCGAGTCGGTACGGGTCATAGTCATCTAGGTCTTCTTTGCAAACCATAAGGCCCGGCGAATTTGGGTCCGGTGACAGTTCAGCAAGCAAGAACTTGCGTGAACATCGTCCGCATATGGCAATCCCGTAGGTAGCCTGACCAGAAACGTCAAGGTATATCATCGCGTGTACGCACCGATGGCAGGCTGGATGAAGATTGGCGAACCATCATTGTCGCCATCCCAGGCTGTTTGACGAGACGCCAAATATTTTTGCTCAAGAATCGGAATCAAATTAATGTCTACTTGAGCTGTTTCTGAGGCCACCTTAGCGGCTAGCCCGTTCACAATGGCTTCCAACCAACGCTGCGGCACCTCAACGTCTTGCTGCAAGTTTTCGGTATCCATGATGTGCCGATGACGCCAAACGATAAGTTGTGCTTGCTCTGCGCCTGCAAAAGGCGCTGGCCATACGTGCATCACAGGCTCAGGAATGTCTCGCTGAAACCAGTAGCTATTAGGCCTGCCGGGGAAAACCTTGTTTGACTGAGCAACATAGGTGTCCCGATTCAGCACACCAAAAGGTATTTCCTGAGGCATGTTGCCCAGCGTAATGGTCGTATAAAGGATTGTGCTAGCAGAGGTGATCCTGAAGTACTGGTACGCAAGAGCCCCTGAGATATCTGTCCAAACAATCTCACCTGCAACTGCGGCCACAGATGAGGTACCGACTGTAACCCATGTTGTGCCGTTTGTTGAGACCTGAAACGTGACAGTGACTGAGGTACCTGACCATTCAATACCAATCGTGTCTACTACCGTGGCTGAGCCAAAGTTGACCGTATACGACGTGCTGGTTGTTGTTTCTGTGCCGGTCACCGGCTGAATGGCTCGGTAGTTGGCGTTGAGCACTTCTACCGTGCCGATAGGGAGAGGGATAATCTCCTGATTTTCGTAGAAGGGTAAGATGAGTTTTTCAATACACCAGCTCGGAGCCTTGATGTTTGCCATGTCTGACAACTGCAAGTAGAGCGACTCCAGTGCATAAGTCTGCATCTCAGCAGTAATGGCTTGCGCAGGCAAACGGCAACGCCTAAAGGCATGGTCGACTACCTTTAGTGCATTGAATGTTGTGCCGCTTACATTGCCAGAAAACGCCATACCAGCTCCGGGTTGGGGTCAAGTGGCCGCTGTTTCAGCACGCCCGGAAGACTAAATTATAAGCTCAAATTAGCAATTTGGATTTGCCATGCCGCCTTTTTTCATGGCAATCATCGGAGCCATCGGAGCTACGGGTACTGAGCGGCGAGGAGCACGCATACTAGACTTTTGCATGATCTCTTCACGTTGCATCCTAGGAGTCTCCTCCTTCTCATGCTTCATCATGGCCTTGCGGCTTGGGTAGGTTTCCCCGGTAGCCTTCTCCATCACCTTGCCGCCTTTGGCCATCTTGGTCATTGGCTTGTCAGGGTGCAAGGCTTTCTCATGCTTATGTACGGCTGCGGCAGGTGTAACCTTGCCGCCGAAACTAAACTCTTTAACGTAAGTGCAGCCCATGGTGTGTCCTTTTACGCGCTTGCGTAGGTTTTGATACATTCAATCACGATGGTGTACATGTCACCAGACGAGGCATCTGAGGTGGTAAACAACACATCGCCGGTGACACCTGCACCGCCATTGTTTTGCAAGCCGCCAAAAGACGAGAAGTCCATCAGGTAGTTTGCATTTTGCTGGATCATCCACGCAAGCACATCGGTAGATGCATCCCAAAGGATTTTTACTTCCATGCCGTGGGTAGTAGACCAGATCTTATTGATTTTCACGCCATTGCAAGCCAAATTAAATGCATTTGGATTTAGCGTAGAAACATCAATTTTCACAACGCCGGTCTCACCCGTGCCATCAGAAATGTTTGTAAATTTGGCGATGAACAGCCGTTCCCCGTCAAGTAGAGTTTGTGAAGCTACTGCGTCAGCCATGTTGATCTCCCGATCAAACAGCAGCGCTGAATGGTGTAGCTTCTGTGCCGGTGCCGGTCAAATTGCAATGTACCAAAAACAATCCACTGGCAATATCTGTGATGTAGATCGTATCGCCTTTGGTACCACCTGTGGTTGTGCCGTTTAGGGTAATGGTGTCAGATGCAGCAACAGTTTCAAAGCCGACTAGAGTATCAGCAGCATCTTGCAACATGACGGCGCGACCCGCCATTACATCGGTTGCATTTGCTACTCGCACAACATAGTTGTTGCTAGTGACCGTGGTTTGCACGGCAAAGTTGTATTGGTTGCCGCTACCAGTAGCCGCAGGCAGTGTAACGATTGCCCCGGCAGCTACGTTAAACAGATTCAAGCGCCCAGCATTTGCTGCGCTAGTGGCTGTAGCTGCAGCCGTGATTTGAACGAGTGAGCCTGAACCAGTAATGAATCCGTTGGTGGACGTTACTGGGCCTGAAAAGGTCGTGGATGCCATGATGTTTCCTTACATGCAAGTGTAATGCGTCTGTCTGCATGTCGTCAGCTTGAGGTTTAAGCTGTCAGACGCATTAAAACTACCTCCATAACCCCCAACCTTGTGAGTTGAGGGTTAAAGCCCGTAGTCTTAGATCCCGGGGGTGCCGAAAACGCCGCGTGGATCAGTCCAACCCAGCACGTAACGCTCTGTCGCTTTGTAGCGCATGGAGTCAGTCTCAAAGTCGCCTTCCATAGACTTTTCCAAGCCACGACGCATCAACAGCTTCAAACCGTCTGGCGCATCGGTCTGGACCCACCAAGCGGTGGTAGACGTAATACGCGACAGATTGCCTTGCCCTTGAGCCAACAGGCCCATGGACTTGACCGGGTTGATGTCATTGTCAGCGGTGCCGGTGCGCAGGACAGACTTGAGCAACACTTCGGCCTGGAACACATTGCTGGGTCCAGACACGATTTTGTTGGGCGTTAGCCGGATACGCTTGCCGTTGTTGTCAACAGCGTTGCGGATCTGAACTAATATCTGCTCAAGTGATGTTTGCGACAGAGCGGCAGCGGTAGTTAGCTGGTTGCTAAACGTACCACTGACAATCGGGTGGGCTGTAGACACCAAAGAAACGCCGTCACCACCCAGATACGCGCTGTTGAAGGCACGGTTCAAGATGTTGGCAGCCAAGGTTTCCTTAGTCTCAATCAGCGACTGAGCCAAGTGCTTGGCGTAAGTCTGACCGATGCGGATGTGATCACCGTCTTCAACGAGCACCTTGGTCAAGGCAAAAGCCAAACCATAGACCTTGTAAAGGTAACGCTGAATGAAGAGCACACCACCGCTTTGGTAGGTCACAGCCATGCCGTCAGGCAACTCAGGAGCCGCGCCGAAACCGTACAAGACGGGTTCTTCGTGGTAATTCCGAGGAATGCCTTTTTGCTCACGGAAGACCATCTTCCATTCGTCAGCACGTTGCTCATAAACGCCGTCGAACACCTCGTTCATAATCGGCTCAACAACCGACCTAAAGTCGGTACTGCGCATTGGGGTAGCCATTTGTCAGCCCTCCTTAGATTGAGTTAACAGCAGCTTTGTAGATATGCTCGTTGATACGAACAATGGCTACAATGTATGCGTCTGTTATGGAGTCGTTGATTTCACCACCAAAGCCGGTCAACTGGAATTGACCAGAAGTAGCCTCAATGACGCCGATTTGGGTGTTTGACAACCCGGTTGAGGTAGACCCGCCAGGCGAGGCCACAACCCAATCCATCTGTTCACCAACGGCAGTTTGCATGGTCGTGGTGCCAGGTGTACCCGGATTGCTGTACTGCACGTTGAACAGAGTTTCCGGATCGTCATAGACCCAAGCCGTAATGTCTGTTGCGGTTACTCCAGAAGGCCAATACGATGATACGGTTGGCTTGCCCAATGCATCGGTATATTGACAGCCGGCAAAGATGCCGAGTAGCAAAATACCAGCAACAGTTCCTGAGCGAGTGCCGTCAGATGTGCCGAGTTGAACAGTACCTGCATCCACCAACTTTACAGGGTCTCCCTCGAAAATGTTGGCAGCGTAAGTGCTGGCGATTGTGTAGGCTTTAGGGCGCATCTGTCCACTGTTGTGGAAACTTGCCCTAAAACCAAAGGGTGCGCTAGTCGAGGACATTAGCTTTCTCCTAAGGGGTTAAAAAGTCTGTCAAGCAAGATCAAACTGAGCTTGCCGCTTTTGTCCCAATTCTGTATTACCGTCGCCCAGTGTCAACTTCGATTTAGATGATCGTGCTTGTTGCTCAAGGAAGTCAGCCGTATCGGTGAGCTTTTCCTCTTCGCGCAGAGGGGCATCGTGATGGGCTTCGCGCATGTACTTTTCGTACAAACTCATGGGCAACTTAAACGCAAGCATCTCATTGACCCCGATGAATCCGGACCAGTCACCTGTTTTAAGGGTGGCGTATTCCCAGCCAGGAACATCTTCTGGCTTGATGGGCTGGTAGCCCAAGCGGATACGAGTTTGGATAGAGTCACGTGGGTTCATCGTTGTTAGCCAGCAAGGATGCCAGCCGGGCAGCTTTGGTAAGTCAGGTAACGAGGACTGGAAAAACTGTTGACGGAACATTTCAACTCGCTCATCATCGGACAACTCACGATTCTCAGTCGCCGTGCGGTCTTGCACAGCGCGTTGCTCGCGATTGTCACCAGCGGATTTCTTTAAGCGTTCGTCGGACATATTCTCGCTCCTTTCAGCGATTGGTGAGGATTATACCTCAATTTTTGAAAAATAAAGTTTTTTATGCTTGATTGCGTTGATTGCGGTCATATTCTGCGTATCGAGCAGCGTATTTCTTGCGCAAAATGGGGTCATCCCACACTCCGGCCTCAATCAGAGCTTGCTTTCGTTCTGGATTGATGTAGACCTCATTGCGAGTTGAGGTTGGTGCGTGTTCTCGGCCAGAACCGACGGCAGGACCGCCTCGCGCAACCCGTGTTTCGGTCTTAAATCGCTCCGGCAGGCGGCGAGCGGCACGACGTTTAAGTTCTGCCCAATATTCGTCAGACTTAGAGTCGTAGCCGTCCCTATTTAGCGATTGGTCAATTGCTAGAACAATTGCGCTATCCTCGTCACGCCCATTGACGTCATACCAAGGGTGGTCAGCCATGAAGTCCCTGGCGTGGTTCAGGGTAGCTTCATCAACTTGCTGTTGCGGCTTTACCGGCGCTTGTGAAGCCTGCGCTTTAATAGCATGAAGTTGATTGATTTTGGCCAGTGCCTGGTCTCGGTACTTCAACGCCTGCGCCACGTCAGCACCATTGCTTGACTCAATGGCTTTAGCGATGACCCGGTCTGACATTTCAGCCTCTTCTTGCGCACGACGGATGTGCGCGTCGATATTTTGCAAGTCAGTCTGGTGGGCACGTTGCTCCTGCGCCCCCATGCGACGTTCTAGCTCATCATTGCGCTTGCGCAGGAAGTCTAGTTCTGTTTTGTCGCGGGTGATTGCTTTGTCTTTGCGCTCACGGCGCTCAACTTTCTCTAGTCGGCGTCGTTCACGGATTGCTTCTCGCTCAGAGTCAGTGCCGCTGTCTTCGTCGGCCTTAATTCGATCATCATCCTCATCGTCTTGAGGCGGTTTGTCTTCCACAATGACAAGGTCTTCTAGAGGCTTTTTGTCCTCGTCGTTCTCGTTCAGGGTTTCAGCCATTTCTCATCTCCTTTCAGATGAATGCACGAATGGACAGCGGATCGACGTTAACTCGCCCGATGATGTCCAAGTCGTTAAAGATTACAAACAGCGCAGATTCGCCGTTTGACATGGGAACCTCCCACCTATCGCCACCATACTTGGCAACTCGCACATACTCACCTTCTACGCACCAAGAACCCTCGGGCCAACTGGCCATTGTGTTGCGATTCTTAAACGCCAGGGGGCCAATTGAGATGACTTTGGCTACCTGAGTGTTCCACTTTTCAGTGTCTCGAGAGCCTATGTCCAAAATTATGCCCGAAGCGGTGCGTTGTTTGGGGCTGCGAATTTGTACCAGAACACGGCTCCCAAAAGGCTGAATGCCGGCTTCTGCAGCCGGAAAAGCCTCTGCCATTGCGTCCTCATAAGTCATTGCCACTGTTTTTCTCCTCTTCCAAAATGGTAAAAAGTACATCTAACGCTGCGTCGTAACCTGATACAACGCCCACGCGATAGCCGTACTCAAAGGTATCGCGGTTTTGGGGGCGCTTGAGTGATTCAAGCGCAAAACTTGCTTGCGCGGCTTTTAGCCGATGCAACAAAACGTCTTCTATTCTCACGCAGGCGTCTTTGGCATTGCGGGCGCTGCTGGCAGGGTCTGGCCAGTTACGGGCTCTCCTGCCGCCATGCGGTGGTGTTGCTTGACTGCGCCGTTATTCATTGGGACTGCGGGGGTATTGTTCATCGTGGTTTCTCCTGTGTGGTTAGTGGTTGGGGATTTTTAGTACGATACTTGCCGCGTAAAACTGCATATTACGATCCCGGGTTAACTCCGGTTCCGGTGCTTACGGCAAACTTCTCGCCGGTGGCTAGCTCGGTTGCGGCTAAGCGTAGGGCTGTGTTGTTGTCGTCGGTGTTCATTTGATAGCGGGTTTGCAGTTCGATCTTTGTGCGCTCGTTCTCTGACTGCTCTTTGAGCATTGTTTGCTGAGCATCTTCGGCCATCTTTTGTGCATTTTGCTGTGCATCTTGCTGCACTTTGGCTTGCTCAAGTTGTAGCTTGGCTTGCTCAAGCTGCATATTAACTTGTTCAGCCTGTATAGCTTGCTGCATTTTTGCCTGCTCAAGTTGAGCGGTTTGCTGCATTTTTGCTTGGTCAAGTTGAGCGGTTTGCTGCATTTTTGCCTGCTCAGATTGTGTGCGTTGCTGCAGCGCTTGGCCTTGCAACTGCGCATTGAGTTGTGCTACTTGCATGCTGCTGTCTGGCGGCATAGGCGGCTGAGGTTTGAACTGCTGAGCAGCTTGGTCAATCTGTGCCAACTCTTGAGCAAAGCCACTAAGCTGTTGCTCAATGATTTCTTGCACCTTGAGAATCACCTTGACCTGTTGCTCTGCTTCTTTCTCAATCAAGTCCTTCTTCTGTGCAACGTCCACCGCCTCGTGAGCCTCGGTCAGATAGTAGTTCAGCAAGTGGTCGCGCAGGTGAGTGGCCATCGGGAACATGTAGGTTTTAACGATGGCCGGGTTCTGGCCAAACAGCGGCGACTTCAGAAACGCCAAGTGTGTTTTGAGGTGAGCAATGTGGTCTTGCTGTGGTAAGACGTAGACAGGGGTTCCCATAACTGCAGCCACGTTCTCGCTTACCGGGTCAATGTCCTCGGTGCCTGGCGCGGGTTGTAGTACATCGTCAGCGCTGATCTTCAGCGTGCGCAAAAACAATTGCTCAATTTTGCGCTGGTCGTACATCTGCGGCATGGTGGCCGAGCGTTGCATGAGCGCTTGCGTCTGAGCAAAGCGTTGCGTCTCGGAGAAGATTGCCGGGTCACTTACCGGCACAACGTCCATTGGACCGTCAAAGTCTTCTGGCTTGACATCCAAACCAGATGCCTGGGCTTCAATGTCTTCAATGGTCAAATAGGCGCTGTTGATCCGGTGCAGAATCTTAAACACACGGCTCATTGAGCTATGGATGCGCGAGTGAATGCTAGAGAAGACCACCATACCCTGCTCAATCAGGGCCATCGTGGTACCAACCGGCTGTGCTTGATTGGCATCGCTCAGCTTCTCAAAGCTGGTTTGCACAACGCCTTTGCCTGCGTCAACCACAAAGCCTAGCAGCTGGAACAGTACAGGGCTAGGGCCATTGAACGGTAGCGGCATGGCTAACTTGCGTACGTCATCAATGAGCGCACCACCCTCAAGTTCCACAACCTCGGTTGGTTGGACGTTGAGCGTCTGGCCACCAGGTCCGCCTTTTAGTTTGAGCAAGGTCGGGATGTTCTGTATGTGAGCCGAGTCCAGCAGAGCGCGTAGTGCACCTGTGGCCGCACCTGACAAGCCGCCAATCATGTGAGTCAGGCCGATGGGGTAAGCACCTCGCCAAGGCACAAATGGGAACTCCACAATCCAGTCAAGTTCTACACGGCGAGGATCTTCAGGCTCCCAGTTGCGGTACAGCGCCACAGCCTTGCTGCTGGTCTTGTCAATGCTGATGATGTACGGCTCGACCCCATCACCAAAGTCTAGGTGGGTGTAGATCTCGAAAATTGTACGCAGACCGTCTTCATTGTAGGAGGTGTCCTTGCGCCCTTCAATTTTGTCGTTGGCAATCGATGCCTTGCTGAAGTCAGGCACTTCTGGCGAACCAAGGTCAACGTCAATGTACATCTCACATTTGACCCGACGCTGGTACTCCATCTTAGTCACATACTGGACGTGGGTCTTGCGTTCGGCGCTGTAGAAGTTGGTGGCCGCAAAGGGCAAATACACGTCATCGATGGGGATGAACTCAGCGCATGGGCGCAGGTATTGGGCGCTCCACATCATTTTGAGGTACTGAGCACCGCCCAATGGTAGTTGGGTACTGAGCTGCTCTAGCTCACCCCGGAACTCAACCATCTGCTCAGTAGCCTGCCAGTTCATGTAGTCGGTCTTGCGCTCGGCCTTGGCGACCTTGTCTTTCTCCTTCTCACCTAGGATCTTGCTCTTGACTGGGCCGCCAGGAGGGAAGATCTCCTTCATCACTCGGCTAGAGAAGTCTACACAGGCTTCCACCAACATGGGGTGGACAACCTTTGTTGAGCCGGTGAACTGCGCACCGCCTGGCGCATCGTCACCTAAGCCAGTACGGCGCAAGCCTTCCTCGTATAGCTTATCCCGCTTCTGCCGTGCGTCCTTGTCCTTAGCAACCTTGTCTAGCAAGTCCGTGACGGCATCTTCCAAGTCACCTTGGTCAACCTCGTCAACAATATTGGCAAAGTGCGCTTGCTTTTGGCGTTGGTCGTCCTCGTTCTTGAGTTTGACCATTGCGCCGCCGTCATCAGTATCCTCGGTGTCTGACTCGTCATCATCTACCTCAACGATTTCGTCTTCTTCAATGGTCAAGTCTGTATTTTTAGGCATATGCACTTTCACGTTGCGCAACTATTTGCTGGATGCGTTCAGGATCAAAGTCATCATCTAAGCCAGCAATGATTTGTTGAATTTTAATTGGGTCAAAATGGGTTGAGACTAAGCCGCCGTGGGCCATGCCTTCGGGTGGTTGGAACCGTTCTCCTGGCATTGATTCCAGATAATCGTTTAAGTCAGATTCCGGCACATAACGCCCACCGAGCGCTTCCATGCGCTTGGGAAACTGCTGCAAATCCACCAACCCGGTATTCCCCAAGTCATCAACTTCAGACCAGTTGCCACTCTTGACAAAGTCCTGCACGAATGGCAGGTACTCATCGGCAGGTTTTTTGTTTTTGAAACCTTTGATTTGGCTTATTTTAGGAGACAAATCGGCCATATCTGCAAGATATTCGGGCGATTCAATCCGAGCTTTTAGTTTAGCTTGCAATCCGCCCTGACCTGCTCGTTGGTCAATTTCCAATTTCTTTTGAGGGGTTTGTTGGTCCCACCATTTATTGAAGTCTAAATGATCAGCAATCTCCACCTCAATTGTCACACGCGGTTGGCCTTTGTCATCACGCAAGGAATAGATGCGGCTGCGTCCCTCTGCTACGTCAGGGCAGTAACCCCCGACACAATGCTGCATGGTGTCGCCTTCGTACTTGAGGGCGTCTTCTAACTCTTTGCTGACTTTTGGTTTGTTGCGTTTTGCCCACTCAGTTGCTAGTTCTTGCATACGACCATTGACCGCATACATGAATTCGTCACTTTCTTCATCAATCCCTTTGCGTAAAGCTTCTCTAGTTGCTTGTGCATTAAACCGCTCTTGCATTGCTTGCGGGATTTCAAACATCGGATCTACATACTCTCCTTCAACAAGAGGCTTATCTTTAGGAACTTTCAACTCCACCCACTTCATCCCCTGCCCGGGATACTCTTTGACTAATTGCGTAGCTGCATTGTTGGCAAGCAATTGGTTGGCTTCCGCCTTTTGTGTGGCACGCCAAGCATTGATGTCAGCTACACGGTCAACCGCTTGCGGCAACGTGAGCTTGCCTAAGTCGGCAGGGTCAATGAGCAAGTTTTTAGGCAAGCCAGATGCAGGGTTGGTAGCGTTGCGTAGCTCATCAACTAGGTGCCTAAAGCCGAGGTCGTCTGTAGATAGAAATTCACCATAAACAGGTGTCTCCGGCGGTACTTTTCTTAGCCAAGGATCAGTTTGAAGTGTTGCTTCACCCCAGCGACTACCGGCTTGAGATGGTTCATCAAAAGCCACGTCAGCTAAGTCTTCCCATATACGAGCCTGCTCTGACTGGCCCATACCGCCGGGTTCAAACCCTTGGTCATACCGAACGTTGCCTAAATTCTCGATGTCATCGACATTGGGAGGGAAAAGCTCGCTATGTAACCCCTCTCGAGCCTCCAATAGAGCCTTCTCTTTCTCCAAGCCAATCATCTGCTGGCGCATTGAGGTCAGCATTTCAACAGGCACGCCACGTTCTCTGGCCTCCTGTTCCATCTTGGCGGCAAAGGCATCAATACGGCCTTGCACCTCAGCTAGCTTAACAGGCTTGTCCACAGCATACTTCTCAGCCATTGCTCGCAAAGGATCGCCAGGTGTGGCCATCTCATTGCGGATGTACGGTGCAATCTTCTTGTCAATGAAGGTGTTGACCGGGTCAGGCGGCAAATACACGCCATCTCCTCCTGACTTATCTCTAACAAAACCTCTAGCAATCAAGTCATCAGCTTCTTCTTGGCTAGTTGCAAGTGAAGGAGTTTGACGTCGCTTCAATGGCTTTACAGACTCTTCCACCGAGCCGGACAACCAGTTGCCGCCAGGCATTTTGATAACGCCGGGCATCAACCCTTGCCGCTGCAAATAGTCTTCACCTATTCGCACAGCGGTGGGTCCTAGTGCTTGGCCAGTTGCCTTTGCACTCTTGATGCCATACCGAGCAAGTGTCGTGGAGCCTGCACCGCCAAACAAGTTGCCTGCTGTAGTGAATGCTTTGCCTGTTGGGGTTGCGTTTAGCTGAGCGCCCGGCAGGTATTCGTTGTAGAACTCAGTGGTTGGTAGCTGCGGTGTAGGGTCTGCGCGACTACCTATGCCAAATGCACGTAGTGCAGGGAAGGCTGCCAACACTTGCGGCGGCAGTTGGGAAATGCCTGCACGGACTAAACCTTCTATGTCTCCTGCTAACCCTGCTGTGCCTGCAGCCCAACCCCTCAATGCTGACAATGGTGCATTGGCGGCTGCGGTTCTGTCTTGCTGCGCACGGCGTGGCTGCATCTGCGGGAATACGCCAAAGGCTGCGCCGCCTTCATCCATGTGGACTGTTCCGCCTTGGGCTTTTTTAATAGGGGTTTTGATTTTGACGTCTCTGCCTTCACGGCCAATAAAGGCATCACCTAGTTCGCCAGCCGCACTGCGTGGTTTAAGAGAAAGCAGGTAGCCGAGTGACGTCAATGGGGCCGTAATATTGCGTTGCCATGCAGGCATATTTTCGTAACGCTCCACATTAGCCTTTCGTTCGTCATTCCAAAAGTCATATCTGTCTGTGGCTTGAAGCTCAGACTGAGGCGATATCCTATAATTAAAACGCCCAAGCGTAGACTCAATTGGTGCGTAGCCAGGTTGGATCTCCTCGCCGCTCGGGTAATCATCATATCCAACGTTACCCTTTGTGGTAGCTCCGGTGCGCTTTTGATTGCGCTGAACTGCTGCAACAATATTGTCTAGCTCACGTTGAGAAAAATTAGCCTCAGTAATTGGCTCGCGATTGCCAAACAAAGTTTGCAAAAAGATGCGCTGGTCTACAGGGAATAGGCTTTCATCACGCGGCATATGGATTCACCTTGTCTTTGCTCTTAGGCCATGGTTCGTCAACATCCTTGGCTTGCGGCAGCTCAAACCATCCATCATTCTTGAGGTAGATGATGGCTTGCGTGAACGTGTCCACATAGTCATCATGCTCGGCCAGTGGGAACTTGGTAAGCTGTTTGATGAACGCCGCTGCCCAGCTGACAGGCTGTCCAGGGTTGCGCTTTGACTCGGGTATCCACAATAGTCCAAGCTCCAAGGTGGGTGCTGCTTGATGAGCACGGCTTACTTTGTCGGCGTTTCCCGGATTATACCCTACTGCAGGCACTCTGGCCAAACGCAAGTCTTGAAGCAGCGATTGGCCACTGGCCTTGGCCTCAACCAAGATGCGGTCAGGCCGCCGGGCCCGAGTGGGCATGCCGGCACCATTGTTGTTGTCGCCGCCATACTCGGTCGTCCAATCCTTAACGGCTTTGGTTCTTAAGTCTGGGTAGCTCAAGTGTTCGTCCCAAGCATCAAGCAGCATGCAGTTCCGCTCGCCTTTGTGCGTGAACATTCCCCAGACCGTGCATGCCGTAGGGTCGCCTGTAGTCTTCTCGGTGAATGCGCAGTCGTAGCTCTGCAGTATGTACTCGTACTGTGGCAGCCGTTCATTGTGTGGCCATTGCTGGAAGAACGCAGTCTTGAGCAAGCCGCCGGTACTCGGCACAGGATCTTGCTGCAGTTGACCGCTTGTGCCGTATGAACCGAGTAGCTGCTTTAAGGCCGTGATCTCTATCGGCCCGAAGCGCTCGGGGCAGATGAGTTCACCTTTCTTGGTGCGTGGGTCGTATGGACCGAGCACTGTCTTGCGTGCTTTGCCATCCCACTCGGCAGGGATGCAGATGTGTTCCCAGCCCTTGATGTCATCGAGTATGTGGCCGCTGATGTCACGCTCATGCAATCGCTGCATCACAACTACCATTGCATCGGTCTTGGGATTGTTCAGCCGGGTCGACCAGACCATGTCAAACCAGTCCAATGTACTCTCACGCATGGCGTCTGACTGGGCTTCTTGTGCGCCGTGCGGATCGTCAAGCACCAATCGAGAGCCGCCTTCGCCTGTAGCCGTGCCGCCAGGCGATGTAGCTATGCGGTAGCCTGTCTTGGAGTTCTCGAACCGTTGCTTGGCATTCTGGTCGCCGGACAGTTCAAACAAGCTGCCCCAACGTTCTTGATACCAAGGCGACTGCACTAAGCGCCGTGCTTTCAGGTTGTCACGAATGCTCAAATTGCCGGCATAACTGGCACACAGGAACTTCTGCTCAGGCGTTGTCAGCCATTCCCACATCGGCCACATGACCGACACAATGGTTGACTTAGAGTGCCGCGGCGGGATGTTGATGAGCAGTCGCCGAATGTCACCGCTCGAGATGGCCTCAAGGTGTTCGCAGATCTCTTGGATGTGCCAGCTCTGGATAAATGGTATGCCAGGCTCTACGACATGCCAGCTCTGCTTGACAAAGTCATACAAGCAACCCTCAGCTCGGCGACGGTCTCGCTCATGCTTGATCATGTCAAGCATTGCAACCGGGCTGAGTGGTGCGTTCATTGGCCTGCTGCTTTGCTCATCAATCTCTGCATCGTGTCAAGCTCTACATCACTCAGTCCCTTGAGATCGACTGCAGCAATCGGTATTGCACTGCCATTTGGTCCGCTGATCTCACTGCGAGCCAACTTAGGCACATGATACTCGACCACGCTTTGAAACAGATTGAACGCACGTTCAGGGTTTGGCCGAGTCACGTAGACTTTGTTGCCGTCTTGATCGTAAATTTGTTTACCATCAAGATCAAGCATTGGTGTGCCTTCAGCCACGGCATCAAGCCAGCCGGTCAATCGATGCGCATTGCCGTCGACAAACTCAGCAATCGCCAACTTTGCGGTCAGCGTCACTTTGTTAGGAGTACCGGGTTGCCGGCCAGAACCCGCCGGTCGTACGCTGCCAGGTTTAGCACCGCCGCCATTGTTTGATCCGGGCAATGCGCCGCCGGTTCGCTTTGGAGCAGGGGTTCGTAATTGCATAATCAACCCTTTCGGTCAGATTGTCTTCTACGGATTGTACCCTATTTATTTTTAATTGGCATCGTGGTCTTACCAGGATGATCCACAAAGCGCTTAAGCCACGCAGGAGGTTGATCACCATAGACATAGCGCAGAAACTCACTGTAAGCCTCGTCTGCTCCCTCGCACACTACAACGTGATACCCTTTCTCTTTCAACTTGTCGATGATCGAATCCTGATTATTGCTTGTCCGGCCACCAACCTTCTTCATCTCGATGAACAAACCATGTGACCCTTGCCTCGGTTCTGCCAGAAAGAGATCAGGCACGCCGGCCAAAACGCCTTCACGCTTCATCTGCGCAGCTACTCGTGGATCCCTTTTGCCTCCGTTTGGGATGCTCATAAAAACCAGGTCAGGATGGAAGTTGCGCACCCTGGCAACTAGGGTCGTCTGTTCGCTTGATTCTGACTTAGTAGCTGCTTTTTGCATTGCTTAAAGAGTTCTTGGTTCTCGGTTCTTGGTTATAAAAGTTGGTTGGCCCCAGCCAAGCATATATAGCTATATTTATACTATGTATATTCCTGGCTGGCATCAACTTATTCATTTAACTAAGAACCTAGAACCTTTTAATAAAATAAATATACAAATCAACAACTTAGAGAAGTTCTTAGTGGGTTCCTAGTAAGGTTCCAGTTCCAAGCAAATCAAGTCAAAAGGTCTTTTTCAGGATTTTCATCTAAAAGTGATCTGATTTTGTCGTTTGTTGAAGCCTCATCGAGCCCGTTGAAGAGTTCCAAGTAAGAACCTTTCACCCATACATGGCATGCAACCCCTTTCCATTTGATCTTTTTTTCCATCTTTGAAAAACCTAATTTCAGCAGCATTTTGTGTAATGCTGTGCTTTTGGGAACCTCAACATCTTCCATCAAACTGAGTGCCGTTGATAGATGTTTGCTAGACAAAATTTTTCCATTAAAGCCGTAACCACCCTCTTCAATGAGATCTTTTACAGCCCCGAACTCATCAGAGGTGTTTAGACTGATCATCTGGTCTTTAGCCAAAGATGATGGTGCTTGGCCCGTTGGGTTAAAGAGTGGGCTGAGTTGGTACTCGAGCAACCACTTTCTAAGGCCAGGTGAATGATCACGAATGGCATCGAATAGCCTTTTAAAATAGTCCGAATCAGCTACCTTGAGCAACTCCTTCTGGCTGTTAAATGGTGTGAATTGGACCCACCATCTACGGTCCGTATCTTCGAGCGGAAGGGCATCATGGTGGTTAGTAAATGCAATGTAGTTAGTAGTGTTTGGAGCCATGTATTCATCAACCCCCTTGGGATGGACTGGAACCTGATCGTTGGTGATGTACGGCTTTATGGTATTCAGCACATCATGACGATTGTGACCAACCATGCGAATCTCCTCAAGCACATTGACACACCTGCCAGAAGCCCACTTGCTAAACCCGGTCGACAATACTGATGGAGACACAATGCCAACATTGACAATGCCCATAACTCCCATCATCAAATTGCCAAGCACTGACTTGCCATCACCTTCAATGCCCTTAACTAATGGTGCCCAACGGATCTTAGACCCCGGGTGCTGCACGTTGAAAGCAATCCAACTGAGCATGATTTCAACAGAATCAGGCTCAACAAGGATCATTGCCAAATGAGCTTGCACAATCTTTATGGCCTCAATGTCACCAACACTAAGTACTACTGGAACATCTGGAGGACTGTTCTTGTTGTACTCATTGACACATGGCACACCATTGAGCTCAAACAGATCCTCAGCAGCAGGCAAGTAAATAATCTTGTCCGGAGTGGGAATCCTAAACAGATCCAAAGCCAATGTAGCAGCCGAATCATCACCGCAATGACGATTGAACATTGCACCAAAACCCTGAGCCGTGACTAATCGTTTTGTAGTGACATTGAAAAATTTATCCATACCTGTTGAATAAACCCAATCACCTAACCATTCTGGTACACCCTCATGAATCTTTGGCTTGATCAGATTTTTGGCATCATTGATCGAGATGGGGAAGTTTAGATCCTTGAACTTGGTCTTGAGAATGCCTGCCAAAACATTGCGACTGATGTGGTCAAGGCCAAGCTCAGCTTTGATTGCCTCAACTACCACGGTCTTAAGCTGCTCAAGGTCAGTCTCGTCAACAATCAAAGCCTTACAACGATCAAAAGTCCTGGTCTGCTCAGCCTTCTTGAACTCAATGACCTTTTTGATGATCGAGGCAAGGGTTATGGCCCCGCCCCCTGAGCCATGTTGTTCACTAAACGAGTCCCACTTGGATTCCAACTCACGGCGGTCATATGAACCAGTCTGACGACTGGCTTGATCCCAAAGCTCCATCCATTCCTCACCGCCTCGACCTTGATGATGCAAAGCCATACCGAGTTGGAGCCATAGGTCATACGGCTCAAGGTCACCTATGAATGGCAGCAGTTCAATCTCTACCCGCTCAAGATCCCAATCATTGAGCGGTGACTTATAAGACTCAAGGCCAAGGGCCTCATTTGTTCCAAAATGTCGTTCAACAAACCAGTCTACATCTTGGATAGTGTCGGGCAAAAGGCCGTGACCATTTAAGGTATGGCCCGTCACTGTAAAGTAGCGGCCCTCTTTATAGACCTCAATGTTGCCTTTCTTTCCATTGATCGCCAGGTTTGACTTGGTAAAAAGTTTAATGCCTGTGCCTGATGGACTAGTCTCAGCATAGCCATCAACACGGTCCAACAGCTCCTGAGCCAAAGAGCTTATTGTTCCATCAACAATACACTTATCTAGATCAATGCCGTGAACACCATCAGAGCCGTCAAAAGCTATACCAACCCCATCAAAACCATCCATGATGTAGGCATCAATGGCCTAGTTGTAGCTACACCAATGCTTAGGATTAGTGACCTGGGCCAAGCGGCCACTAGTCTGGTATGGCACCTTTTTCCATACAATTTTCTCGTCTTTTTTGACCCATAGTTCAAGCCTCCAAACGAC